>Ga0209137_1000074_pt1 | contig 107527 bp, 93 predicted proteins | sample SaaInl5LU_22_DNA_FD_184642 | JGI IMG/M metagenome (GOLD analysis project Ga0209137, IMG submission 184642) | Marine microbial communities from expanding oxygen minimum zones in the Saanich Inlet - ESP_105LU_22_DNA (SPAdes) (version 2) | ecosystem: Environmental > Aquatic > Marine > Intertidal...
AAAAAGGCGCACGTGTCTTCCCTGATGTGTTTGGTCGCCATTGAGGTGTCGATGTACGACCCATTTTCCATTTTCAAAGCTTCCTTCTTCATTTTTCAAAATTCCAACACGAAGAGAAGGGTCAACTAAACTTTTAAAGGTAATGACGATTCCGGTGCCTGCGAAAAAAAATGTATCGGCATCGGTTTGAAGAATTAGGGCAGCCGAAGGCGGCCAAATTTCCCCATCGGTTTTGACTTCCCAAGGCAGCGTATAGGAGTGTTTGACCGTAAATTCGTAATTCCCAAATCGAAGTTGAACTTCAGTGGTTTCATTGTCGAGCAGGACCGCATCCATTTTTTGGGCTCCGTGCAATTGTGTAATTGTGGGCGTAAGCTGCTCCAAAAGCGCATACACTTTCCCGAGTTTTTCCCCGTGATCTTCACTGGGGTTTTCGATGGAAAAGGGAGAAAAACCCATCCCTTCATAATGTCCGATTGTATATATTGCTTTGGCAGCTGCAGTGGTGTCAAAACGGTGTTCGGGGACAAAAAGCGGATTGTTTTGACGGACATATAAATCACACCAATGTTTAAAAACCGGATTGTAAAAATCAGGGGAAAGGAAATCTATGGAAGGGCCTGCAGCTTTCCAAACATCCATCAAATGGGGAAGGGGACCGGCACTCGGATATTCGCCGGGCTTTTTTTGAGGGGCATTTAAGGCGGCGTTGACAAACATCGGCAAGGGGTAAACTGCTTTTCCCGCGGCAATCACTGCCTCCGTAAATTTTGCAAAATACCAGGCCATAAATAGTTCTTCAGTGGCGCTACCTTTTCCAAAAACAACCTCCCAATTGCCTGCTGTTTTATAGCCTTGTGCAGCCCAAAGGGCTTCAAATTCGGGCACTAATTTTCCTTTGTGCACGTTTAAATACGAAATCAATTCTTGAGGAACAGCAGCTTCAAATTGCGCATTGGCCAAAGGGTGATGATCCCGTGCCGAGGGCAGCATGCCGATTTCATTTTCGGTCTGAACCATGAGGATGCTTTGCTGTTTTTCGTTCACGCTCCGAACAAACCCCATCAAGGCTTCGTAGGCGTGAAGATCCGCCTGTAAATTGTTTTTACTAAAGGGGGATAGAATTTCTTGACTGATCCCCTGTTCGTCCTTTACTCTAGGAAAACGCGCCTGATCTTTTTTAACCCAAGCCGGCGCATGACTGGACATACTGTTTTTCCATGATCCAAACCAAAGCAGCACCAATTTGAGTTCGTGTTTTTGAGCCTCGGCAATCAATTGTTTGTAAAGTGAAAAATCAAATTGTCCCTCAACGGGTTCGATAAGTTCCCAATATACCGGAACCAAAAGGGTGTTTAAATGAAGTTTTTTAAGCGTGGGCCAAACAGACTCCATCGCTTCCAAACTCGTAAAGGTGGAATTTCCCAATTCCCCTCCCAAAATCAAAAAAGGGGCATCCTCCACGATAAGTTGGGTGGTATTTCCTTTTTTCTTTAAATGCGGGAGGGTGGTGGTAAGTGGCGCTTTAACAGTTGTTTCACAACCGAAACAAAGGAGTAGGACAAAGAGCCCAAAACTCTTTTTAATAAAATTCATTAATTCAGATTTATAGTCTGTTAAATTACATCGAAAAGTGTAAGTAAAAAAACGATTACAGAAAATCCTAGTTGGAGTTAAAAAAACCCTCCGCTGGGGAGGGTGATTTTAAAAGGATTAATTAACCCACTTTATACCTTCGTATATGGTTCTCCATTGAAAACCTTCGGGATCATATTCCGCCATTTTAGATTTTTTTAAAAGCGCTTGAAAATCCGCAGGAAGGGTTTTATAGCTCAATGCTTCCATGGCATCTGCCAGGGTGGCAAAACCGTCGCGGGTGAAAACTGTGGCGCCTGATTTAGCACCTTGGGGATAGACCCGAGTTCCCAACCCCCAATTGACTTGTTCTGTCTTTTTTTCTTTGATGTTTTTTTCAATAAAGGGTTTCCACATGTTTATGTTTTCTTGAACAAAACCCTCTAAATTGACTGGGCGAGCGTAATTGTGAATGCTAAATTTACTGTTGCCTTGAATCACCTCTTCGATTTGATAATAGTGAACGGCCAGCACTTCTTTAATGTCATCGGTTGAAATATCATTGGCATTCATGTTGATCAAAGCGGGATCCCAAATGCTATTTGCAGTTGTTGCAGACTCAAAATCTTTAAAAATATTGATAATGATATAATTGGAAGGAGGACCTGAAATTCCAACTTCTCTCAAAAGGCCCCAGGAAAGCATTTTTCCGTCATCGATGGCTTTTTGAGCAATCTCAGCCCAATAGGTGGTTTCTAATCGTTCAAATTCAGCCCTGTTTTCAGGGGCAACTTTCACATACATAAAAGAGGATACTTGTCCAAAAGCAGTAAGGCTTAGAAAGCAAGTCAGTAAAAAAAATAATTTTTTCATTTCAAATTGGTTTAGGTTAATAAGATTAAATGTATGATTTTTTTGAAATTATAAAATCATTAAGCCTTTTTTATTTTCGAAAATAATTGGCAAATCCAATGAAAACACCTTGTAGCGGAAGACGCAGCCAGGCTACCACCGCAGGGGTGTTGAGCTGATTTTGAACGGCTTCGCTCAGTGCCATATAAATATTGGCTGGAAAAACAGCAATCAGTAAAAAAATTAAACCTAAAGCAGCTTTGGATTCAAATTTTTTAAAGCACAAAGCACCCCCCAAAACAATTTCAGCAAGACCGCTGATATAGACCAGTGCCAAAGGATAGGGCAGCAGAGGCGGCATGATTATCAGAAAAAATTCAGGCATTGTGAAATGCGAGATTCCCGCTAAAATAAAAACACTTCCAAAAAGATAACGTCCAATATTCTTTTTCATTTTTTTAGTTGAAGCGGTTGAAAATAGGAATTAATTTTTTTGCAATCCATCGATTTCCTTGATCCGAGGGATGGAGCCCATCATAGGTCATTCCTATGGCTTTTAGAGGATATGGATAGGGATCGGTTTCGGGACGGAAGGGAAGACCCAAATAATTGGGATATTTGTAATCCTTTAATTTTCCTGTTGATGGATCAATCAAACGTTTGAATCGGACGAGCTTTTCCATACGAAGAGCGTTTTGGTGATATAAATCAAGGACGGGAATATTTTCCTCACGACCAACGGCTTGCACGGCACGCACAAAGGCCTCCAAAGATTGGTTGTTTTTGGGTTGGTAGGAACCGTAGGCGATGTTTTTAAAATTATTGATATACACAAAATCAGTCCGTTGCATGGGTGTGATCAGCACAATTTTGGCTTGCGGATGGAGCGTTTTCAATGCGGCGATAATTTTTTGGAGGGCACCAAAAAAAGTAGTGGTTCCTCGGGCTGCTCGATAATCATCGAGGGTTCCGATGGCATTTCCTGCCCACCAATCGTTGGTGCCCAAAAACACGGTGTAGTAATCCGCTTTGGGGATATTTAGTTGTTCAAAATTTTCGGCAACTCGAATAGCGGTCCACCCATTGTAACCGTGATTGATATATTTTAAATCGCTTCTTTTTTTAACAACACAGCTCATATAGCCCACACTAACACGATGTGCGGTTTCGTCCAAATGATCGTTCAGATAGGTGATGGAATCGCCCAAAGCGACCCATGTTTTTTGTTGTGCAGTGAGGCTACTAAGGCCGAGCCAAAGGAATACAGCGATGCGAAATATAGTTTTCATTTTGGAATTTGATCTTCTTCCTGTGAAGATAATTATTTTGATTTAGGGGTATCGCCTAGAGCGTTTAAATATTCCTTGTATTTTTATGATTGAATACAGTTAAAATGAAACGAATACAACTTTTTGAAATTGAAGATTTTCCGTGGTTTCCCAATTTTTTAAGAAAATACTTGATGCAATTGCTCTATCGTTTTCATCAATTATTAGGTTCGGCAGAGGTGGCTGCCACCCAAATAGAAGCTTTGTTTCAAAAAAGCAACTTTTCGAAGATTACGGATTTATGTTCCGGCAATGGGCAATTGGCAATTTCGGTTTTTGAAAAGTTATCCCTTCCCATAGAACAATTTACTGTAACGGATCTTTATCCGACTTCTTTTCATAATTCCTCAGACAAGACTTCAGGGTTGCATTTTCAGTCTGAGCCGACAGATGCGTTAACCTACCGACCAGAAGCGGGAGAATTGATTACGATGCTTGCAGCTTTTCATCATTTTTCGGAGGAGGAAACCCAACAAATTTTAGAACGGGTGATGGCTCAAAATGCAGCATTGATGGTGTTGGAAATCAGTGCCAATGACTACCCCAAATTTCTTTGGTGGACGGCGATTCCGATCAATATGCTGTCGAGTTTAGTTTTGACGCTCTTTGTAAAAAAATGGAGTTTAGGTCAATTTTTCTTTACCTATGTGATTCCCATACTCCCCCTTGTTTTTGCATGGGATGGAGCGGTGTCAAATGCTCGAACCTATGGCGTTGACGATTTGAAAATTCTGCTTTCCCGTTGCTCCCTTCCGGATCATTATCGCTATGAAATACTACCGGTGAAAAGAAAAGCAACCCTTCTTGCTTTTCATTTATATCCCCTAAAATAAAACTTCGAGGCGTTCAATCGGAAAGTGAATAGGGTTTGGTGGTGCCCCAATTTAGATTCGGATGTTCTCCCATGACAAAGTCAATCACCCCGCCTTGGATGAGGTCGCTGTGTTGCAAATATGTTTTTTCATAGGGTTTTCCATTCCAACGCATTTCTTGGATATAGGGGCGTCCTTGGTCTGCTCCAATGGCGTTGATGACTAAACGTTTTCCCCCCTCCAGTTCCAAAGTGATTTTCTCAAAGCGAGGTCCCGAAATCACATATTGGGGGACACTCGGTGTGACCGGATAGAAACCTAAGGAAGCAAAAACATACCAAGCCGACATTTGCCCGGCATCGTCGTTTCCACTCAAGCCCCCCGGACCATTTCCGTATTCTTCATCAGCGATGGTCTTCACCCAAGCTTGTGTTTTCCAGGCTTGACCGGAATAATTGTATAAAAAAGGAATATGGTGCCCCGGTTCGTTGCCGTGCCAGTATTGTCCAGTGTTTCGGAGTTCATCTAATTTTTGATTAAAAACGGCTTGCCCGCCCATAAGCTGCATCAAGCCCTGAACATCATGAGGGACAAACCAAGTGTATTGAAAGGGGGTTCCCTCCGTGATATAGGATTGACGGATGTTGTTATCAAAATCTTCGATAAAAGTCCCATCTGCATAACGCCCCCGCACCGATAGATCGGAAGGGCTGAACACTTTTTTATAGTTGAGTGCCCTTTGTTTCAGTATTTCAGCATGTACACTGTCCCCTTTTATTAAGGCTAATTGATAAAGGCCAAAATCATCAAAAGCGTATTCTAAAGTTCGAGACACCTGTTCCTTTTTATGGAAGGAATCGGCAACATCATCTTCCAAAGGAATGTAGTTGTAGGTTAAATAGGAGTCCAAAGCTCTTCTTCCTTTGCCTTGAATATATTCCTCATTGGAGACAGGAGATTCAAAGGCATTTTGAATTAAATAGGCATATTCTTGATCGTTGGGAAGTGATAATCCCTTCACTACGGCATCGGCTAAAGTAATTTGAACATGATCCCCAATCATGGCTGCCGTATAGTTGTTCCAAGCCGGAAAAATCGGCAACCATCCTCCTTGTGCTGCCTTTAGATAGAGACTTTGCATCATGTCTTTTACACGTTGGGGCGACCACAGGGTCAAGAGCGGATGCAAGGCACGAAAGGTGTCCCACATGGAAAAGTCTACATAATAGTTGCCTTGAGCAATATTTGTTTTGACATGATCACTGCTGAATTGGATATAGTCTCCATTAGCATCGTTAAAAATTCGGGGGAGTAAGGCGGAATGATAGAGTGCCGTATAAAAGGTTTCTTTTCGTGCGGTATTATCGGACTCCACCTTAATTTTTTGAAGTAATGTTTCCCACTGCTGTTTCAATTGATGTTCTACCGCATTAAAAGTTTGTCCCCCCATTTCTTTTTCTAAATTGGCTCGAGCGGCTTCTATAGAAGTAAAAGAAGTTCCGATGCGGATTTCCACCCTTTGGTTTATTGCTGTATCAAAACTCAAAAAGGCACCACTGTCTTTTTGGTCTTTGATTTGTCGTTGATTTTCGTAGATCGTATCGGCTTGATACACACCAAAGGATTGGAGGGGTTGGTCAAATTGAACGACAAAGTAACCGCTAAATCCGGCGGATTCACCCCAACCTTGATAGATGCGATGTGCGGGATTATATCCCACTACCTCCTTTTTTTCAGGATGGATAGCGACAAAACCAGCTCCTTCATCGCTGTTGGGATGGATGATAAGATGTGCTTTTTCGCCCGCTTTATAGTCGATTTGTAAAATTCCTGCTCGGGTTGTTGCCGTCATGGCCACTTGAATGTCGTAGTCGTCCAAATGGGTTTTATAGACGTAGGCTTTGGAGCTTTCTTTTTCATGAGAAAATTGGCTCGCCCGTTCTTTAGGGGTCACTTTGAGGTCGCCAGAAGTGGGCATCAAGGTAACCGACCCGTAATCTTGTGTACAAGAGCCACTCAGCCAATGACTGGCACGAAAGCCGGTCAGCTGGGAATCTTTGTAATAATAGGGTGCCACGCATTTTTGCTCTGAAGTTTGCGTTTCCGGCGTCCATTGGGTCATTCCAAAAGGAGCGGAAACAAAGGGCACTACTTGTGCATTACCCTCCTTTTTTTCACTGAATTTTAAGGCACTTGGAGTGGTCGCATTTCCGGTACCAATCAATGGATTAATCAGTTCTACTAAGGAGTTTTCAGAAGAATCTTGTCCAAAACTTGAGAGGGAGAACAGAAAAAATACAAGGGGGAAAATGAATTTCAATTTTAATGACATGTGGTACAATTCTAAGTGATGTGCTTTTGCTATTGAAAGATACATTTTTCAAAGCGTTATCTATATGCCAAAAACAATTTTATAAAAGTGAATGTTCAAGGAAAAGAATTTTTTTCAGGAGGGTTTATTCCAACTTTTTTTTATCTTTAAAAGAAAAACATGGGAGTAGGTGGAATCTTAATCGCAAGTGTAGCAGTTTGTTTGCTGTTTGGTTTAATTATAGAAATTCAAGAGCGATACTTATAATAATAGTTTGGGTTATTTTTTGAGAAATATACTGGTATATTCTGCCATTGCATTGGTGGTGTGGATGTTGTATTCTGCTATTCGCGGAATGAAAAACAACAAAAAATAATATTGTACAGACATTTCTAAAACATCTGTACAATAGTTTTCAGTATGATAAGTATTATTTTTGGACGCGCATTCCTTTCACTTCGAACATGTCCATCAGCGTGCCTGTGATATCATCTCCGGTGAGCGTCAGATCCATATAGACATCGTAACCTTGCGCATTGGCTTCAATAGAAATTTTGTTTTCAGTAACAGCCGTTGATGCGATATCCATGGTGCTGTCTGTAGCCCCGGTGGCATCTACAAAAGTAGCAGCATAGCTTCCCTCAGCAGCTTTTGTCATTTGAAGTGTTAGTGGAATATCTCCATAGCCTGGAACTTGGAAAATGGTTAGGCTAAATTGTCCTAACATAGGGTCTACGGCTACTTTTTTCTGTACGCCACAAGAAAGCGCGAGAAAAAATACGGAAAGGGTAATGATTTTTTTCATGAAATATTGTTTTTATACTTTACAATGTAAGTATAAATTTAAATATCAAGAAAATAAAGTGCCTTGTTTTTTGGTTTATTGAACGCGATCCCAAACACTAATGGCGCCGCTCAATTGATCTCTCCATGTCATTCGATTGTTGTCGTTGGAGTACGTAATAGTGTAGTTGATCACCGTGGTTCCAAGAACAAAATCATAAGTTCCGGAAGCATCTTTACTCCAAGAATAAGTCTTAGTGACAGGGGCTAAACAACCCGTGGAGTTTTCATTTATAAAAGTGTAAATGGTGGTAACTGCGTTTTCGCTTGCGGTACAAGTAAAACTAAAACACTCGTATGAGGGAACAAGTTCCACAAGAGCGCTTTTAAGCTCTTCCCAAATAATAGGTTGTAAGTTTGAATCCGTAACAGAATATATTCGCCAAGAGCCAATAATGTTATCAGGTGCTGCTTCTACAACTTCTTCTTTCCCACAACTGACATTAATAAGCGTAAGTGATAAAATAGTAAGACCAAGGGTGTAAAGCTTCTTCATGATTTTTTAGTTTTCATCAAAAATAATTATTTTGAAGGGGAAATCAATTCATAATTTTTAAAAGTTTGCTTTTTTAACAAAACCCTGTTTGCTCCTTTTTGAAATCTAGACGCTGCTCTATAATTTGATAATGAATACTTAAAAAAACATTTTTTAATAGTTTTTAAAAAAAATGATTTTATTTGCATTAGAAATGAGAAGTCCTCATTTCTAGCTGAACATTTTGAAAACTGTTTGTACCTTCGGGCTTTTGAACCACAGGAAGTCATATTCAAAAGCGGCTCACCAAGTGAGTGACCGGAATTTAAAGCGAGCTTCCGCCCTTATGTATTCTACGCTCCTATTCGGATTGGGTTTTCTCCCATCCGTACCCTATATCATTTTGATCTAGTATTTCTTTGAAGTTTGCTTTGATGCCCACTCCTTTAATTTATTCAAAAAAATACTTTTAATCTCAACAATGAACACCAAATATATTGATCTGATTCAACAAACCTTCGATTTTCCCAATGAGGAATTTACGCTAGACAAGGACGCACTCAAGTTTCACGATATCGACTTGAACGCCTTGGTGAAAACGTATGGAACACCATTGAAATTCACCTATTTACCCCAGATTTCCAACAATATTAAAAGAGTAAAAAATCTTTTTAATACGGCTTTTGAAAAGCTGAATTATCAAGGGAAATATCACTATTGCTATTGCACAAAAAGCTCTCATTTTAAACATGTGCTAGAAACGGTATTGGCCAATGATGTGCACATTGAAACCTCTTCGGCTTACGACATTGATATTGTAGAGCATTTAAAACAGGAGGGTACGATAAGCCCGGATCATTTTATAATTTGTAATGGTTTTAAACGCTCACGATACATTGACAATATTGCACGTCTGATCAATAACGGGCACCACAATTGTATCCCGATCATCGATAATTACGAAGAACTCGATTTGCTTTCAGAAAAAATTGATCACAAATTCAAGGTGGGGATTCGAATTGCATCGGAGGAGGAGCCCAAATTTGAGTTTTATACCTCTCGTTTAGGAATTGGATATAAAAACATAGTTCCTTATTACGACGACCAAATCCGGAACAATAGCAAAATCGAGTTGAATATGTTGCATTTTTTCATCAATACAGGCATACGAGACAATGCTTATTATTGGAATGAATTGCACAAATGTTTGAAGGTATATACAGACCTTCGAAAAGAATGCCCCACCCTGAACGCTTTAAATATCGGCGGTGGATTTCCCATAAAAAACTCTTTGGGTTTTGATTTTGATTATGCCTATATGGTAGAAGAAATTATCACTCAAATTCAATTAACCTGTGATGCCGAAGGTGTACCCGTTCCCGATATATTTACCGAATTTGGAAGTTTTACAGTGGGAGAAAGCAGTGGTGCCATCTATGAAGTTTTGTATCAAAAACAGCAGAACGATCGGGAAAAATGGAATATGATTAATTCTTCTTTCATTACCACCCTGCCCGATACGTGGGCCATTAATAAGCGCTTTATTATGCTTCCCATCAATCGGTGGGAGGACGATTACGAACGTGTGCTACTGGGAGGACTCACTTGCGACAGCGACGATTATTACAACAGTGAACAGCATGTCAATGCGATTCATTTGCCTGTTTTTGATGATCAAAAACCCCTCTATGTTGGATTTTTTAACACGGGTGCCTACCAAGAAACCATAGGCGGTTTTGGGGGATTGCACCATTGTTTGATTCCCACGCCCAAGCAAATTATTATTGACAAAGATGCCGCTGGGAACATGGTCACCGAAATATTTAGTGAAGAACAAGACAGCGCTGCTGTTTTAAAAATATTGGGCTATTCTCCTGTAGAACAGCCCGTCATTTCAGAATAAAATCTAATCCATTACAATGAAAACGTACGCTAACATCCCCGAATCTTTTTCTCGAAAGGAAAACTCAAAAATTGTTTTGCTTCCTGTTCCCTATGACGGAACAAGCACTTGGCAAAAGGGAGCCGACCAAGGACCGCAAGCTTTTTTGGAGGCTTCGGAAAACATGGAATTATACGATATTGAAACGGCCAGTGAAGTCTATAAGCAAGGCATCTACTTGGCGCCAGCAATTACCGAAAACAGCAGCCCTGAAGCAATGGTGAACGCGGTCTATGCAACTACCAAAGAATTTATAAAAAAGAATAAGTTTGTGACCCTTTTCGGGGGCGAACATTCGGTATCAATTGGGAGCATTCGCGCTTTTAATGACTGTTTTCAAAATCTCACCGTGGTGCATATCGACGCACATGCCGACTTGCGCAAAGAATATGAGGGGACTCCCTACAACCATGCCTGTGCGGTTCACGAAGCCAGTCAAAAAACCAACCTCATTCAAATTGGGATTCGCTCCATGGATGCCATCGAAAAAACCTATATGAATGAAGAGAAAACCTACTTTGCGCATGAGATGATCGATGATATCGGTTGGACAGATACGGCTTTGGATCAAATGACTCAAAATGTATTCATCACCTTCGATTTGGATGCATTTGATCCGTCCATCCTTCCCAGTACTGGAACCCCAGAACCCGGTGGCTTGTTTTGGTACGAAACGCTGAGTTTTTTAAAACAAATCTTCGAAGAAAAAAACGTAGTGGGATTTGATATTGTCGAGCTATGTCCCAATCCTCACGACAAATCCTCCGACTTTTTGGCGGCGAAACTTTATTATAAGATGTTGAGCTATAAATTTCAACAAGAACCCCTCGAATAAATCAAATTTTGAATGAAAGATAAAAAGCAAAAAGGAGCCATTTCCGCATTTATGGAGCATCATTTTCTCCATTTCAACAGTGCTACTTTGGTGGATGCAGCCCAAGGGTATGAACTTCAATTGGAAAAGGGAGCAAAAATGCTGGTTTCTTTGGCGGGTGCGATGAGTACAGCGGAAATTGGAAAAATCTTTGCTGAGATGATTCGTCAAGATAAGGTACATATCATTTCCTGCACGGGCGCCAATTTGGAGGAAGACGTAATGAATTTGGTGGCGCACAAGCACTACAAGCGGATTCCCAACTATCGGGATTTGACCCCGCAGCAAGAATGGGATTTGTTGGAACAAGGATTAAACCGCGTGACGGACACTTGTATTCCGGAAGAAGAAGCTTTCCGTAGGCTGCAAAAACACATTTACCAACTGTGGCGTCAAGCCGAAGCGCAAGGGGAACGCTATTTTCCACATGAGTTTATGTATAAATTACTTTTGTCCGGAGTGTTGGAGGAGTATTATGAAATTGACCTAAAAGATTCTTGGCTGTACGCTGCAGCTGAAAAAAACCTCCCTATGGTAGTTCCAGGGTGGGAAGACAGCACCATGGGAAATATTTTTGCCAGCTATGTATTGAAAAAGGAATTACAGGCGCATACGGTCAAGTCGGGCATAGAATACATGACCTTTTTGGCAGATTGGTACACCGAATCTTCAGCAAAGGGAATTGGATTTTTTCAAATCGGGGGTGGGATCGCCGGGGATTTCCCCATTTGTGTGGTTCCCATGTTGGCTCAAGACTTAGAACGTCACGACACTCCTTTTTGGAGCTATTTTTGCCAAATTAGTGACTCTACGACCAGTTATGGTTCGTATTCAGGAGCCGTGCCCAATGAAAAAATCACTTGGGGTAAATTGGACATGGACACCCCAAAATATATCATCGAAAGCGATGCAACCATTGTTGCTCCTTTGATTTTTGCTTATCTGTTAGGATTATAAAAATTTAATTATGGTTCGAAAAATTATTGATTACAAAAATGTGCCACCAGAAATCTTGAAATTGTTGGCTGAAAAGTATCCCGATGGTTATGATCAAGAGGATATTATTTCCTTTACCAATGCAGACAAAAAGTACATTCAAGCGGTTGAGATTCGTACAGAAGACACCATCTACCTGATTAAAGTCAGTGCGCAATTGGAGCAGGCAATGGAAGATGTCAACCAACAAGCCGATTTTGAAGACAATGACGATTCTGAGGAAATCGACTTTCAGGAGCCACTAGAGGAAGAAGAGTAGTCGGGGAGACTATGGAGGTTAGCAGTATCCGCGAATTTCCTTGGTTTTTATGGATTTTCACGGGCTTCACTTTTATTGGGCGTTTTAAATGCAAGTTGTCCTTTAGAAAGCTCAATATACTGTAACGTGGGTTATTATTTTAGGTAATTATCTATACTAGAAATTTAACTAAATGGTTTAAATATCTTAAATACAATTATATAGCCTTATTTTTTTGTAATAAATTAATATTCCCAAGTCTGAAATTTCCTTCTTATTGATGGTTTACAGCAAACGTTTTAATAAAACATTTTAATTTAATTCGGGGTTCTTTTTGAGATTCTATAAAACGATCCTCCGAATGATAGTGAGGACTTTGCATTGCAAAACATTATCTAATATAAAGCGTGTTCAAAATTCCGTATCAAACATTATTCATGAATTGTAAATAGAGGGTTATGCGGGCTCATTTTTGGGTTTTTAAAGCTTTCTTAGCTACCATAGAACAGGATGGAACGTTGTCCCCTTTTTTCTGTTTTTTAATCGTTGTCGATAATCCGTAGCGATATTCTTTTATTCCATAGGATTTCTCTTTCGAGAACTTTATAAGGAATCCTTTTTGTATAGTGAAATAACCGCTTTTGAGGTCTTTTTTTCTCGGGTTAAATAATGTGCCCCATTTCCCTTTCAAATTTTTGCATCAAAGGTCTTGTTTTGATTCATTTTTCACATTTTCCTATAGAATAATCAGCACATAGAACCATAAAAAATCTATGTTTATAATTCATTAAAATTCACATAATATAGAACCTTTTATCATTAAAATAAATCACCCTAAAAAGCAATAAATAAATCCCATAAATTGTCTATTTAGAGTAAATCTTTCAATTTTATTGTTTTAGCCCCCAAATTCTTCTGGGTTCTTACATAATGATACAAATTATCGAAGGTCATTTCACGTATTTCCTTTTTTACACGGCTTTCACTGAGTATTTTTTCAGTTCCCAATCGATTTCCTATGATTTTACGCATTTTTTTATCACTACCGAGGTAGATTGTTTTTTTTACCGCTTTATATTTGAAATTGATAATCCAATAGACTGATAATGAATGTTTCCCCGTTTTTTTCTTTTGTGTTGAAACATTGAAATTTAACTGATATTCTTGTTCTACATCTTTATATTTGGCTAAGATCCGATCACAAAGCTTTTGATATTTCAAAATGTTTCCTTCAATTTCTTTAATATCCTCTTTCAGAAAGTAAATTTCAGAAATCCACTTTTCAATCAGATTCATATAAGCGCGATAGGTGGTTATATTCTCCCTTTCCTTCCTTCCCATGCTTTCTAGCATGTATTGTGGGATATTATCGAACCGTTTCGGATGACTTCCTTTTTTCATTCTATATTATTTACTTTAATTATTATAAAAGTATAGAAAAAAAGGATAGCCTTTTATTTTCGTTTTAATTTTACCTGTATAAAATTATTTATTGCATGTATCTCCTCCTTTTTTGAATCAATTTTCAGTTCTTTTGTCTTATTTTTAGCCTTTTTTAAACTTCTTTCTGTAATCCTCGTTTTGATTTCATTTTGCACACCAATAACGCATTTGCCTTCCCCTTATTTTCAATTTTATTTGCAGTTTTTTCTATTTAGAGTGGAATATATTTTTACTCTTATCGACCTTATTCATCCCCCTCGGCAGTCTAATTTTTTTTGTCTTTCAAAATGACCTTTAAAAAGGTGAATGAATCATTTTAAAATGCTTTTTTTACCCCTCTTTTCACACTTTTTTTATGGCTTTTAGTTGTAATGTACACTTATTTCTAACATGTAAATAACAGATAAACAGCTATTTATATAAAACCTTTTTTAAACGCCTATCAAATACGAGTCGTTTTTGCACCTTGTCAAAAATTAAGTCATCGAATCCCCTTTTCCTTATCAAAGATTATTTTTATTGTATTAGAGCGATTTTTGATTTGCATTCAAAGTTAGAAGCAAAAATATCCTGGGGCTATTTACGAATTTCTTCTAGATTCTTCCTTTTTATTTATTTTGCCTTTTGCAAAATCTTTCATGATTTATGGTTAGCAGTGCTTTTTTTACAAAGCAGCTAACTTGGCATCTACCTGGCCTTGTAAAACTTTTTTGAGTTGTGCGATGGAGGCTTTGTATTTATCAAAACCGATTATCTTTTCCGTCATCGCCAAAGCTTTTTGAAAAAGTAATGCTTTTAACACGTCATCCTTTTCCACGATGGTTTTTAGTTGTTCGACATAATCCGCATTGTCTTGCTTACTTTCTGATTGTATGATGAGGTTGGGATAATTAAATTGAAAATAATCGATGATTTTTCTTTGAGAAACAGCTTCATCCTCAATATTTGCAGTGATATACAGAAAATGAACGTTGTGAATTTCATCCAATAATTTTTTGAGCTCTTTGGATTCAAGATATCTTATTTTACCATCGTTAATCATCGAATGATAAAAGGCCACTGGAGGGTGGAAGCCTCTATAATTGAACAAAACTGTTTTGTACCTAGAGGGAGTTTTACTCAATGCCCCCTTATCGAGCGTATCGCTGCGCAACACATCCAACAATTCCTTATCTCCTTTGAAAGCAATTTCTCGTTCTTGTATATAGTTTTCAATTTCGCTCACTTCTCCCATTAAATTTAAGGTTAAATCCTCCGAAAGGGTTTTAAGCTCCTCATTCTCGCGATAATCCTCCAAAATAAATGAGGCGGTGATTCCCATCACGATGGCGATGAATTCAAAAACATAACGAATAAAGTATCTTCTTACAATTGACGGCTCCATAACTGATAAAATAGTATTACAATATACAATTTTAAAGGGATCGTTTTTAAACCTTTTTTTAAGTGTTTTTTAATAGCATCTTATATCATTTCAATATTTATATAATCCTATTTAAATCACACATTAACAATGTATTAATAAATATACAAATTTCTTATATTGTATTTTTTTTGATAAATGTTTTTCCTTTTTTAAGCAAACAATAGACGACTTCAATAATAACTTTTTATAAGCTTTTTACCTTAACTTCTAAATCCAAAAGAACACATCACAGAAAAGCTCCATATTTTTTTTTACTTTTATAATTCAACACAACCCAATGCCTTTAATTTTTAACCAAACCTTTTTAAGATGAAAAAACTAGATCGTCGAAATTTTCTGATTGCCACCAGTCTATCTGCTGCTGCTGTGGCTTTAACGAATACCCTATCCGGTTGTACACCTCCCAAAGAGAGAGCAGCCTCAGGAGGGCAATATATGGGAGGGTTTGCCGCCGACAAATTACCTACGGTTCGCATCGCACTTATTGGAGTGGGTGCCAGAGGGAGTGGACATGCCAAACAATTGGCTTCCATCGAAGGGACAGAGATTGTTGCCATTTCAGATTTATATGAAGATTTGGTGGATCGCTCTGTGGCGAATTGTGTTGAAGTAGGAAAAGGAAGACATCAAAACATTGCACGTTATTTTGGGGATGAAAATAATTGGATGAAAATGTTGGCGGAAGTCAAAGCCGATGCCGTTTTCATTGCCACCAATTGGAACAATCATGCCCCCATGGCAATAGCGGCCATGAAACAAGGAGCGCATGCTTTTGTTGAGGTGCCCATTGCTGTGACGCTAGCAGAAATGTGGGACATCGTAGACACTTCAGAACGTACGCAAAAACATTGTATGATGATGGAAAACGTAAATTATGGTCGTGAGGAATTGATTTATTTAAACCTATGTCGTAAACAAATCATCGGAGAAGTATTGCATGCCGAAGCAGCCTATATACACGAGTTGCGTTTTCAAATGGAGGAACAAGACCGCGGAACGGGTTCTTGGCGTACTCCTCATTACGCCAAAAGGAATGGGAATTTGTATCCTACCCACGGCTTGGGTCCTGTAGCACAGTATATGAATATCAGCAGAACCGAAGATCAGTTTCAGTCCTTGGTTTCCTTTTCTACATCTGCCAAAGGCAGGCAGTTATATGCTCAAAAAAATTATCCCGAATCACATAAATGGAATGCATTGGACTTCCAAGGGGGAGATATGAATACTTCCATTATCAAAACTGTTTTGGGTAGAACCATCATGGTGCAATGGGACGAAACTAGCCCCAGACCCTATTCGCGACACAATTTAATTCAAGGAACCAAAGGGACTTTGGCTGGATTTCCCAATCGGATTGCTTTAGAAGGAGGCGTTGAAGGGGCGACGGAAAGTCATCACAGTTGGGCTATGGGAGAAGCCCTAGAGGCTTTTTTTGAAAAGCACGAACACCCACTCTACAAACGTTTGGGGGCTGTTTCCCAAAAAATGGGAGGTCATGGCGGGATGGACTTTTTGATGTTGTATCGTATTGTGGAATGTTTGCAAAAAGGCGAGGCTTTGGATCAAAATGTCTATGAAGGTTGTCTGTGGAGTGCGGTTGCACCATTGAGCGAACAGGCCGTGGCTATGGGGGGAGCACCCCAAGAGTTTCCCGATTTCACACGGGGTCAATGGAAAAGTACTCCACCGCTTCAAATTATTCCATAATTTTGATTTCATTTTTTAAAAAACATTTCAAAGGATATTCCTATGATCAATATTCGTGTTCCTGCTAGAATTTGTTTCTATGGGGATCATCAAGATTACTTGGGTCTGCCAGTTATCGCCGGAACCATTAATCGCTTCATTCACCTGGAGGCAAACCCCATTGACAAGCCACAATTTGTCATACAAATGCCCGATATTGGAAAAGCACGCACCATCGATTTAGCGGACGATGCCCCCATAGAACAGGATGATTATTTGAGAGCTGCCCTCACGCTTTTAAGAAAAGAAGGTGCCGTATTTAATCAGGGCTATGCGATTACAATTTCGGGAAATATACCTGTCAATGCCGGTTTGTCCAGCTCCTCTGCTTTAGTCGTCTGTTGGATACGTTTTTTGGTAGCGGCTCAAAAAGAACACCAAGTCTTTAGCGATGAAAGGATTGCGGCCTTGACCTATGCGGCTGAAGTGACATTTTTTAATCAGCACGGCGGTTTGATGGATCAATATACGATTGCTTTGGGAGGATTGATTTTTATCGATACCCATCGGGTGGTTTGTCAAAGACTAAACCCGCAGATGGGAATGCTCGTAGTGGCAGAATCAGGACTGGCCAAACAAACCATGACCGTACTAAAAAATGCCAGAGCGTATGCACAAAATGCCATCAACGCTGTAAAAAAACAAGAGCCGAATTTCGATATTCGAACATCCAGTTTGGCGGATTATGATCGTTACAAAGCGGTTGTCCCGAAAGACTACCTTCCTTTTTGGTATGCTGCCCTGCACAATTACGACCTTACCCTTCAAGCCAAAGCCCTTTTGGAAAGCCAACCAGCGGATCCCTCCGAATTGGGAGGCTTGATGAATGCCCACCAACATCTCTTGGAAACCTACATTCAAAATACACCAGAAAGTATGGTAAAACAACTTCAAGCCGCACGCGCAGCAGGGGCTTTAGGCACCAAAATTATTGGATCTGGTGGGGGGGGCTGTATGGTTGCATTGGTGGAAGCATCCACCAAAGACGCCGTCATTGAAGCCTTTTTACAAGCAGGAGCAAAGGCAGCCTATGAAGTTCAATTAACCCAATCCTAAACGATGAAAAACACCCGATTATTAATCATGGCGGGAGGGGCCTCCTCTCGCATGAAGCGCACCCTAGACGAGGCTGGCTTGAGCGAAGCCACCAAAAAAATTGCACAATCCGCTCACAAAAGCCTTATTCCCTTGGGCAAGTCCGGGCAACCCTTGTTGTACTATTTGCTTCGAAATGCTGCCGAAGCCGGTTATGAGGACATCTATTTAATTACCAGCCCCGAAAACGACAACTTTCACGCTTTGGTAGGAGCGCAAAACAAAGACAATACCTACTTGGGTTTAAAAGTGCATTTTGCAATCCAGCAGGTTCCTCAAGGGCGTCAAAAACCGCTCGGAACGGCAGATGCTTTGGAACAAACCTTTGAACAGTATCCCGAACTTTTAACGACTTCTTTTACCATTTGCAACGGGGATAATTTATATTCCGTAAATGCGCTTTCTAAACTCCGCGAAGATCGAAAGAGCCCCAATGCTTTGATCAGTTATGCCCGAAGTGGGCTTCAATTTCCGGATGAACGGATTTCCAAATTTGCCATTATGGACATTGATGCGGAGGGATTTTTAAAACAAATTATTGAAAAACCAGAACCGGATCGAATTTCAAAATTTCAAGATGCAGTCGGAGAAATTCGAGTAAGTATGAATATTTTTAGTTTTGAGGGAGCTTCAATCTTTCCATATATTAAAAATTGTCCCATCCATCCCGTCCGCGATGAAAAAGAATTGCCGGAAGCGGTGCGAAATGCCGTCAAGGACCATCCACAAAGCATGCTTTGTATTCCGGTATCAGAACATTTGCCCGATTTGACTGCGGCGCAAGACATTGGAGCATTTGAGTTTTTGTAAACGAAAAAGAAATTTTATTTTTTTATTAGACCCAAAGCCTGTAAACGTTGCTCTAAAAACGCCCCGGCAGTAATGTCTTCAAACTGTTTGGGATGAGAGGCGTCCACACAGGAGGGGAGGCAACTCAAATCCATGTTTTTGACTGGGTGCATAAAGAAAGGGATGGAGTAGCGTGAACTTCCCCACTGTGCTTTGGGAGGATTTACCACCCGATGGATGGTGGATTTCAGGTGATTATTCGTAAAACGAGAAAGCATATCTCCGATATTGATCATCAATTCGTCTGCCTCTGCCACAGCGGCCACCCATTCACCTTTTCTATTTTTTACTTCCAAGCCGCTTCCCTGTGCCCCCATCAACAAGGTGATCAGGTTGATGTCGCCATGAGCTGCTGCTCGAACGGCACCTTTAGGTGCAGCGGTAATGGGAGGATAGTGAATTGCGCGTAATATGGAATTTCCTTCCTTTACGTAGGGGTCAAAATAATTTTCCTCCAATTCCAAATACAAGGCTATGGCACGTAGTACTTCCAATGCTGTTTTTTCCAATAAGCGAAACGTTTCCATCCCCAATCTATTAAAAAGAGGAATTACGGGAACCGCAACATTGGGGGCATAGTCTGCGTGATATTCGGAATCCGAAGCCACTTCTTGACCAAAATGCCAAAACTCTTTGAGATCGCCAATATTTTTACCTTCTGCCGATTCTTTACCAAAGGGTGTATAGCCACGTTGGCCACCCCCTCCTTCGATATGGTAGTTCATTTTTTCGTCTAAGGGGAGTTGAAAAAAGGACTGCACGCTGGCGTACAATTGGGAAATATGTTCGGCACTCAAAAAATGACCTTTTAAGGCGACAAAACCAATTTCGTTAAAGCCTTTTCCTATCGCTTCGACAAAAGTCTGCTTTATACGAGCATCACCGGATAAAAAACGATTTAAATCTAAATGTGGTATTTCTCCCATAGCGAATAAAAAAAAGCGAGCCCATCGACTCGCTTTATCGTAGATAAGGATTTTTCACAATCGTGCCACAGTAGGCACTTCTTGTCTCAAATTCCTCAAATGATTTTCATAAAACATAAGCACCTCCTTTCTACATTAATTAGACATGGCTGTTGTCACAGCGTTAACGAATCCATACAAAGCTATAAAATGATTTAAGAGAAATGACACCTTTCCGAATTTTTTTAAACAGAGTTTTCAACCTTCTGTTATTATAGCGCAGGACTATTTAATGCTGAAATATTTATTTGGCGTGGAGTTTACTGATGTATTTACCAATCATATCAAATTCAATATTGACAATACTTCCAACTTCGAACGTGTGAAAGTTGGTGTGTTCGTAGGTATAGGGAATAATGGCTACAGAAAAACCATGGGTTTTGGAATCGACCACCGTTAGGCTTACACCGTTCACGGTGATACTCCCTTTTTCGATGGTAACGTGCGGCGTGGCGGAGGTATATTCAAAAGAAAAGACCCAACTTCCACCCTCAAAACGAATATTCGTACATTTTGCCGTATGATCCACATGCCCTTGAACAATATGTCCATCCAATCGATCGCCCAATTTCATGGCGCGTTCCAAATTCACCAAAGCATCGATTTGGAGCACTCCCAAATTGCTTTTGTCCAAGGTTTCTTTAATTGCCGTAACAGTGTACTCACTGTCGTTGCAGGCCACAACCGTGAGGCAAACCCCATTGTGCGAAAGGCTTTGATCAATTTTGAGTTCAGCAGCCAATGGGCTTTGGAGGGTTAAATGCAGGTTTTGATCCTCTTTTTCAAGGGCTGTAATGCGTCCAAAGGCCTCAATAATTCCGGTAAACATACTTTTTAATTTCGTTACATTTGTGACCAAAAATAAGGATAATCAAACAGGGGATGAGTGAAAATCATAAAATTAAAGTTGGAATTTCAATGGGCGACCCCAACGGCGTCGGAATTGAGATTGTTTTAAAAATTTTTGAAGACAAACGCATGTTTGATTTTTTCACCCCAATTGTTTTTGCCGATTCCAATCTGATCTGGGAACAACGCAAAGCCCTAAATTTAAAAACAGCAATTTTTAAGTTGAATGAGCTTAAAAAACCCAACAAAGGACAGCTCAATGTTTTGTCTCTTAAAACACCAGTATTTCAATGGGCTCCTGGCAAAGAATCGGCGGAGGCAGGTGCCTTGGCGGTTGCCTCTTTAAAAGCGGCCACAGCAGCTCTGAAAAAAGGAGAAATCGATATTTTGGTAACGGCACCTTTGCACAAAACCACCGTACAAGCGGAGGATTTTAAATTTCCGGGCCATACGGATTATTTGGCCACCGAATTGGGCGGTAAAAGTTTGATGTTTATGGTGGCTCAAGAACTCCGCGTGGCGTTGGTGAGCGATCATGTGCCCATCAGCCAAGCAGCAACCTTCATCACTGCAGAAAGAGTGCAAGCAAAAATCGATTTGTTGATGGCTTCTCTGCAAATGGATTTTGAAATACCCAAGCCCAAAATTGCCATTTTAGGAATCAACCCCCACAGTGGTGACCACGGGGTGATTGGGAATGAGGAAGAAACCATTCTCAAACCATTAATAGCATCGAATAAAGAAAAAGGGAATATGGTTTTTGGTCCCTATCCCGCAGACGGGTTTTTTGGCAGTCAACAATATCGTCACTTTGACGCGGTGCTGGCCATGTATCACGATCAAGGGTTAATTCCTTTTAAGAGCCTTACTTTTGGTGAAGGAGTCAATTTCACAGCGGGATTGACCAAAGTTCGCACATCTCCCGATCACGGCACTGCTTTTGACATTGCCGGAAAAGGAAAAGCCGACACCACTTCTTTTAAAGAAGCCCTATTTACTGGGCGAACCATTTTCTTCAATCGGCAACGCTTTGAAGAGGATAAGGCCCACTAATGGCTCAAAATCGGGCTGTCTTCATAACCAATGCGAACGGCTTTAGCGGTAAACTGTAAATCTGCGGCGAGCGGTTGTCCATACACTTTCCAAGCCTTTGCTTCTGGGCTTTTCCAAACAATAGTAACATCCTTTTGGGGATGAGATAGCGTTAATTGCCCTTCTTTTTCAACGATTTTTAAAGGGGCTAAAACGGGTATTTTCCCATTGGGAAACCATTGTTTGAGCAATTCTTTTTCAGGAACAGCACCCAGGTCCTGAGTTTCCAGCATCCACGTTTCGAGTGATTGCCTCAAAAAACGGAGGGTGTCTTGATGGAGGGCTTGGTCGGCAAGATTGATTAATTCAAAGGGGTCTTGTTCAATGTCGTATAATTCTTCAAGAGGTTTAGGGGTTTCAAACCAAGCCGCAACATTTTTAGTCAACGCCTTTTCTTTCCACAAGGAATCCATCAGTTGCATCATGGGCATTTGTTGTCTATAGCTGACAGGCAATGCATTGGAAATATTAGGGTTAAAATTTTTGATGTATTTAAAACGTCCATGCCGTACGGCTCGCAGCCGATCCACTTGCTCATCAAAACGGTCGGAGGAAGCAAAGATAAATTTGCGAGGGGTCGCACTTTTATTCGTCCCAAACAGTGCCTTTCCTTGCATATATGCGGGAGGAGTCACTCCGGCAAGGGATAAAACAGTAGGGGCAAAATCAATAAAACTGATCAAGGACTCCGTGGTACTCCCTGCATTTTTATTTTCGGGAAATTTTATGACCAAAGGTACCCGTAATCCGGTTTCGTACAAGGCACGTTTATAACGAGGAAAGGGTCCACCGTGATCGCCGTAGAAAAAAATGATGCTGTTATCATATAAATTCGCAGCCTTGAGCTCTGCGATGATTTCCCCAATTTGCTGATCCATACGGATGAGGTTGCTGTAATTTACCGCCAAATCTTTGCGCACGATGGGATGATCGGGAAGGATGGGGGGAACGGGCACCGATTCGGGAGCAACCAAAAGCGGCTGGTCTGCTTGTCCCCAAATTTGGGATTCATGGGCGCTATTAAAATTAAAAACAGCAAAGAAGGCTTGGTCGGGGGCTCGATTTTTCCAGTGGGCGGTCTTACTACTTTCGTCCCAAGCCGAAGCCACTTTTTTAAAGTTGTAGTCTTCTTTAGCGTTATTGGTACAATAATAGCCCGCAGCGCGCAAGTACTCTGTAAACATCCGAATATTTTCTGGAACCAAAGGAGAATAGGAAGGAATTCCTATACTGGGTTGATTTTCTTCTCGATAGGCATTATAAGTTCGCATGTTGTGCGTGCCCAAAGAGGTGGGATACATGCCCGTAATGAGACTGCTCCGAGCTGGGGCACAAACCGGCACAGGCGCATAGGCGTTGTTAAACGTAATCCCATCTTTAGCCAAAGCCTCTAAATGCGGCAGTGAAACGGTTTTGTCCCCGTACATAGGAAAAAAATCAGGGGATTGATCTTCTGCTACCAGCCAGATAATATTGGGGCTTGTTGCTGTTTTTTCTGTATTTGAGGAACAGCCCGCCACTGTTAAGAGGACTAAAAAAAGACACACACGAATCATACTTGATATTTTTAATATTTAATATACAATTTTTTTATAAATTTGCCCCTCAATTAAAACGAGATGGAAAAATCCAGTCTATTTAACATTCCCTTTGTGGGGTTAAAGCTTGGAAAACACTTCTTCTCTTTTTCAATTGACAATACGTTCTTTACTGATTTTGAGTATAATGAATTTCACAACGCACAAATAGATGCGGAATTAGTCCTTCTTAAAGAAAATACGTTCTTGGAGCTGAGCTTCAAAGCAAAGGGATTTGTTACCGTTTCATGTGATGTTTCCACAGAGCTATTCGACCAACCCATTGATTCGCAATTTGAGCTATTGGTAAAGTTCGGAGAAGTTGTAGATACAGGTTCGGATGAAATTTTGATCGTCCCTGTGGGGACGTATCAAATAGATGTGGCGCAATACTTTTACGAAATGATCGTATTGGCAGTGCCCACCAAACGCGTTCATCCTGGCATCGCCGATGGAACCTTAAAAAGTGAAATTGTTGAAAAACTCAAATCGTTAGAACCAAAAATAAATTCCCTTCAAGGTCAGGTAGACCCCAGATGGGACAAATTAAACGATCTATTATAACCCTGAGGGTTAAAAATAATAATTATGGCACATCCAAAAAGGAAAATTTCCAAAACGCGTAGAGACAAAAGACGTACACATTTCAAAGCGGCGGATCAACAAATCGCAACTTGTAAGACTACTGGTGAGGCACATCTCTATCATCGTGCGCATTGGCATGAGGGAAAACTTTACTACAGAGGTAAAGTCCTTATTGACGCTTCCGAAGCTGCTGAAGCTTAATCATTATCAGTCGCATTTTCCAATTTTGGGGAAATGCTTTTTTCTCTGAAAATATTTTGTTTGCATCAAAAAACTACTATCTTCACTTGAGAATAGAAGGATTAGTTTGCTTTAAATTATATGATGAATCATCACCAAAAGGAAGTAATTAAAGCAGCAATAACCGCTGTTGGCGCCTATGTCCCCGACACGGTTTTGACGAATCAAGAGCTTGAAAATATGGTGGATACCAGCGATTCTTGGATCACTTCAAGAACCGGAATTAAAGAACGAAGAATTCTTAAAGAACCCGGAAAAGCGACCTCCTTTTTGGCCATACAAGCGGCTCAAAATTTGATTCAAAAAAAGCAACTGGATCCGCTGACAATTGACCTCGTTATGGTAGCCACCATTACACCCGATGTTCCTGTTGCAGCAACTGCAGCTTATGTCGCCTCACAGATTGGAGCCTCCAATGCATTTGCCTACGATCTTCAGGCGGCCTGTTCTGGGTTTTTGTATGGAATGAGCACTGCTGCTGCCTATATTAGCTCCGGACGTTACAACAAAGTTTTACTTATTGGTGCGGACATGATGTCTTCCATTGTGGATTATACCGACAGAACCACCTGTATCATTTTTGGAGATGGTGCTGGAGCAGCACTTTTCGAGCCCAATACGGAGGGGTATGGTTGGGAGGACGAATATTTCCGATCCAATGGCACCGACCGCGATGCCCTTCGGATCAAGGCCGGAGGTTCTTTACATCCCACAACACAACAAACACTCGACGCTGGCGATCATTTTATACGCCAAGACGGGCAAACGGTTTATAAATATGCGGTCACAGAAATGGCGCATGTTACAGAAACCATGCTCCAGCGTAATTCTCTCACCGCTAGCGATGTGTCTTATTTGGTACCTCATCAAGCCAACAAGCGGATCGTAGACGCCACGGCGAAGCGCTTGGAAATTCATGACGACAAGGTGTTGATGAATATTGCTTATTACGGCAATACTACTGCTGCAACCCTGCCGTTGTTACTCAATGATTTTGAAAATAATTTTAAAAAAGGAGATAAACTCATTTTTGCAGCCTTTGGTGGAGGATTCACCTGGGGGGCTGCTTATTTAACCTGGGCCTATTAATTTCAATTAAAAGATATGGATATTAAAGACATTCAAAACTTGATCAAATTTGTTGCCAAATCCGGAGCACAAGAAGTGAAACTGGAAATGGAAGACATCAAAATCACCATTAAAACCGGTTCGGATCACAGTGCATCTGAAGGTTTTCAGGGGGTTCAACCCCTTCCTGTGGCTGCTCCAGCTACACCCGCAGTGACCCTACCTGTAGAGATTGCTCCCGCAGTCCCAACCACCGAAACGGTCAAGGAAACAGAAGAGGATCATCTGATTACCATTAAGTCTCCCATTATTGGAACCTTCTATCGCAAGTCGGCACCGGACAAACCCAGTTTTGTCGAAGTGGGCAGCACAATCAAGGAGGGCGATGTTTTATGTGTGATAGAAGCCATGAAATTATTTAACGAAATCGAATCGGAATTGAGCGGAACGATAGTCAAAATTTTGGTAGATGATGCCTCTCCTGTAGAGTTTGACCAACCCCTGTTTTTATTAAATCCTGCCTAAATATTTCCGAATGTTTAAAAAAATATTAATCGCCAATCGAGGGGAAATTGCAATGCGTATTATTCGTACTTGCAAAGAAATGAACATCAAAACGGTGGCGGTACATTCCAAAGCCGACTCGGAAAGCTTGCACGTCCGTTTTGCCGACGAAGCCGTCTGTATCGGTCCTGCTGCCAGCAGCGAATCCTATTTAAAAATGTCCAATATTATTGCAGCAGCTGAAATCACCAATGCCGATGCCATTCATCCCGGCTATGGTTTTTTATCTGAAAACGCAAAGTTTTCCAAAATTTGCGAAGAACACCGAATCAAGTTTATTGGTGCTTCGGCGGATATGATCAATCAAATGGGTGACAAAGCCTCTGCTAAAGCAACGATGAAAGAGGCGGGTGTACCCACCATTCCGGGTTCCGTGGGTCTTTTGGAGTCTTTGGAAGAAGCGGGAAAAATCGCTGAGGGAATTGGCTATCCCGTCATGCTCAAAGCCACCGCTGGAGGCGGTGGAAAAGGAATGCGTGCCGTTTGGAAAGCCGACGAACTTCAAAAAGCGTGGGAAAGTGCTCGTCAAGAAGCCGGTGCTGCTTTTGGTAATGACGGCATGTATATGGAAAAGCTTATTGAAGAGCCCCGACATATCGAAATTCAGATCGTGGGAGATTCTACAGGAAGAGCCTGTCACTTGTCAGAACGGGATTGTTCCATTCAAAGACGCCATCAGAAGCTCACCGAGGAAACCCCTTCTCCCTTTATGACGGCTGCATTGCGAAAAAAAATGGGAGAAGCTGCTGTTCGTGCCGCTGAACATATCAAATACGAAGGCGCGGGAACCATCGAGTTTTTGGTAGACAAGCATAAGAATTTTTACTTTATGGAGATGAATACACGTATTCAGGTGGAGCATCCCATAACCGAACAAGTCATTGATTATGATTTAATTCGAGAGCAAATCAAAGTGGCTTATGGGGAACCCATCAGTGGGAAGAACTATTTGCCCAACCTTCATTCCATTGAATGTCGGATCAATGCGGAAGATCCTTATAATGATTTTCGTCCCAGTCCTGGTAAAATCACTACGCTACATTTTCCCGGAGGGCATGGGGTTCGACTGGATACTCATGTGTATAGTGGCTATATCATACCTCCATTTTACGATTCCATGATTGCAAAACTCATCACTACGGCTCAAACTCGCGTAGAAGCAATTAGTAAAATGAAACGCGCCTTGGATGAATTTGTGATTGAAGGGGTCAAAACAACCATTCCTTTTCACATCAAACTGATGAATCATCCAGATTATGTAAAAGGAGAATATACCACCAAGTTTATGGAGTCATTTTCAATGGAGGATTAACTTTTTTAGAAGGTTTTATCATTTAAAAAGGCTCCCAATGGGAGCCTTTTTTGTTGCTATCATCTTTTCAAAATGAACTATTGCAAGATTTCAGTCTGTTTGCCTTCCTGCCATGCGGCTTGTGTTTGGAAGTGGGCATCTACTTTTTCCAGGAACATCAGCTCCGCCATGAATTGCCAATCAAAATTGACACTTTGGTTGGCCGGATGATGATGGTGATCTTGATCGAGTATAAAGCCGTACGGTTTATTGAGTATGCGCGTAACACTGTAAACGGCTTCAAATTGACTTCTCATATCGGTAAAGCTTGTTTTCAATGTTTTTAACGCTTGAAGCGCATTGTATTCGGCATTGTCGTCTTCGGCGGAATCATAGGCCTGTAAAGCTTGTAAGGCATTAAAATTGTAGCGTACCAAGGCAATGACTTGTTGATATACTTGTAAACTATAGGTGTTTTTACCCTTTTCTGCGGCAATGTTTAGCAGGGTAATCTCAATTTGATCCAAACGATTCAACAGCTCTGGGAGCACCGCCAAGCGATCTGCATATTTTTTGGACCATGCCCCTTTTTTATCAAAATCAGGCAGGTCCATGACAAATTCTGCAATCGGATTTTCTCGATGAACAAGTGAATTGCGATGGATTCCTTTTTCCAAAAGCACGTTCGTCCAATGGTCCACCGGCTCGTCTAAGGCATCAATAAATTCAAAGGCTTCGGATTCAAAAGCCGCTCCGTAAAAGCGGTGACGGAAGGCTTTTTTAAATTCGGGAATGTCGCGTTGTAGCCCTGCCCAAGTATATTCAGCAAAAGCAGCGATTCCTCTTTTGTAGAGTTCAAAGTGCGGAGAATCATCGTCCCAAAGGGTCAATAAGAGCCCCTCGTAATTTCGATCGATGGAGCTTTCTGCAAAGACTCGAATTTGATCGATATTACTTTCCCGCTGTGGCATTAAGGTCCAACGAGTCTGACCCGCGGTTGCCCCCATTACGGCAAAACCATGTGTTGAAAACCAGTCCATGGCTTTACCATTTCCATAGGATTCGGCCTGACTGTAATTCCAGCGCATATAAACACAGTTTTTGGGAAATTGTTCGATAAACTTTCCGAGTATAGGTTCGTTTTTTGCCCAAATGGAATCCACCGTTTTTTCAGACATTGTAAGGTCGTAGATGGGTTCCATCAATCCAGCTTGTTTGAGGGGCATATCGTCCCAAAAAATCGGAATGCGGTTGTATTGCGCAGCAAAGGCACAAACTTTATTCAACCAAATCAAGTTTAACTCCAAAGCAGATTTTCCACTATTTGTCCCTGTCGTTTGTACTTCATCACCCCCTACATGAAGGTATTTTCCATGGGGTGTAGCTTCCATGGCATCTAAATACAAATCAAATTGGAGGGCATAGGTTTCCGGATCTAACGGATTGAATGCCCAATCACTTTTGGGATCGTCGCGCAGGGGAATGTTTTTTTCGTGTTTTAAAATAAACGAGGCATGCCCTAGTCCTTGAACGAGCGGATTGACATTAATATGTCGTTCTTCTGCATAATTACTGATGTTCTTCCATTGCGCGATGCTAAATGCATCCGCAGCCCCTACCTCTGGGCGGCGCTCGTATTTTAGTTTGTCTTCAAACTCGACGATGATTCCGTTGACCTTTTGTTGCGCCAATTCATCGATTAAATCAAAATAATAAGATTCTTTTTCACGATGGTGTTTGATGTCCCATTGAATGGGACGAAAAGCAATTTTAGGATAATCGGTAATTCGAACCAAAGGAAGCGGTAGTGCTTGTTCCTGAGCATCCTCCAAAAGCTGATTTAAAGTGACGAAAGCATAAAACAAACCGGCTTTATCTTTGGCATCTATCTTGATTTTATTGACCTCAATTTTTATTTCGTAGCCTTCTGCGGGCAGTTCCATATCGGATTGGATACGATAGATGACGTTGGCTTTACTTGCTTCTGAGGTGGGAACGATGTCTTTGGTTAAAGCATAACGAATGGGTAGGGCATCTCCATTAGGGCTGTAGGCAAAAGCGGGAGTTTGGAAATTCATTTTCGAATTACCATTCGAAAATTCCATTTTTTGGACTGCCGGTAAAAGCTGAAAAGCCGCACGGTTGTTTTGAGGACTTGAACAGCTGAGCATGAGTATGCTACTCAGGCTCAACAAGAAAAGGGTGGGTTTCATTGACATTGGGATTAAGGATTAATATTATTTAAAAGGTATTAAAAGAGGACGCGGGAAGACCTTCTTGGTTAAAAAGGGTGGCATCAAAATAATTCGACCATCCGTAGCGCACATGGACAGGGTTGGAAATGGAGGGGGAGGTTACCCGTACTTTATTATCCGTAATTTTTGCGTTTGCTTTGACAAAAACCCCATCGGCTCCAGCCACTTCAAAACCGTTGAGATTGTTTTTTCCAACCAAACCGCTTCCTGTTTCTTCAAAAAGAATCTCAATAGTAGTTCCCAAGGTTTGATGGCTTTTATAGAGGGGTCCGGAAGCCACGAGATCCGTTTTTCCATAATCATTGCGTAACGCCAATAAGGCAAAACGTAGTCCAACGTCTTGTTTGTTGGCTGGATGAATGTCTTCTTTTTCACCAATATCCAAGGTTACCACCATGCCTGTTTTGGGCGTACTTAAACTCTTTCGTTGTGCGTCTCTGAGTGCCTGAGAATTGGCGGCATCCGTATAGCGATAGGGTGCGATTTGTGCAAAATAAAAAGGAAAATCTGCATTCCACTGCGCACGCCAATCTTTGATCATTGATGAAAACAGGGCGGTATACTCTTGGTGGTTGCCTACATTGGATTCCCCCTGATACCAAAGTGCACCTTTGATGGTATAAGGCATCACCGGAGAAAGCATTTTTTCGAAGAGGATGCTATAGGCATTCGGATCGTTGAGATGTTGCCCAGATGTAAGCGAAGCTTCCAAATGGGTTCCATTGGTTTGCAAATCGGATGTAGAAAATGCATGTTCGTATAAATATGGGGGGATATAAAAGGCCTGATGGCGGTATTTCCAAGTCCCTTGACTGAGGATACTTTCTTCTCCATTTTCTCCTAAAAAAATATTTCCATAAAACCCACCCATACCTCCGGTATCTGTCACACGGATGGCTAGGAGGTTTTCTCCTTCGTTCAATAGGCCTTCGGGAAGTGTGTACGTCCTGCCGGTACAACAGTTCCAAGTGTTTCCCACCAATATCCCGTTGATATAGGTTTGATCGCCGTCATCAATACCCCCTTCAAATCGAAGGGTATATTCAGCATCGGGATTGGTGACTGTAAACCTTTTTCGGAACCACATCACCCCGTTGGATGCAAATTTATTTTCTCCCACAAATTGCTCAAGAGATAGGCTGGATTCGGAGGGCAACAAATCAGGTTGTAAGACCACTTCCGCAGTGCTCCAGGTGGTGTCATCATAGTTGACATGGTGGAAGGTTTCGTCTCCCAAATGCAAAGATTCCCATTCCGATGGATCGTTGGGCTGTTCCGGAAAAAGCGGGGCAGCTCCCTGAAGTAGCTTTTGATTGATACTTCTGATGGAGTCGTTATAACGCTTTAATTTGTTTTTTAACCCATCATATCCACCCGCTTTATAAAGGTCTTGGACGGCTTCTTGGGTGATGTCTAAGCTTGCCAAAAGATCCAAACTCATCCATGCTTCCACCCGTGTTCCTCCCCAACTGCTGTTGATGATTCCAATGGGAATTCCCAATTCCTGATTTAATTTACGGGCAAAGAAATACCCGACCGCACTAAATTTTTCTATGGTTTCCGGACTTGCCACGGTCCAAGCTTCTTTATTAATCATTTCCCCGTTGAGGTCTTTTGGAACCCAAAACATTCGGATATTGGGATAGTTGGCGGCAGCAATTTCTTCTTTTTGGTTGTTCAAGCGTTTGTTCATGGTCCATTCCATATTGGATTGTCCAGAAGCCAACCAAACCTCACCAATCATAACGTCCTTGAATTGGATTGTTTTTGTTTTTGAAGCCAGCTGCAGGGTGTAAGGCCCGCCATAAACCGGAGTTTCTAGTTGTGCATTCCATTGTCCTGCAGCAGTAGCGGTGGTCGAGACACGACTCCCCCACGAACCTTCAATTTCAATTTTTTCATTGGGCGCAGCGCTTCCCCAAAGTGCCACCGTACTGTTTTGTTGCAGCACCATATGATCTGAAAATACGGGGGCTATTTCTAAGGGTGAGGTGTTCGTGTGACAGCCCATCAAGGACAGCACAAGCGTAAGAATCACAGCCAAGGAGCAATACTTATAGATCATGTAAATTGAAATTAACTTTCAAATTACAAAATATTAAGATTGAAACTAATTTTTAATAGTAGTTTTTAAAACACCCCTGTATTCCGTGTTCTTCCGCTGAGGAGTTTTGAGCAGCAAAACACGACCGCAGAAACTAGACAAATGCGTTAAAGGAGTTACACCAATTGGTTGGAAATCAAATACTGGGCAATTTGAATGGTGTTGGTGGCCGCTCCTTTTCTCAGGTTATCGGCAACGATCCACATATTCACAGCATTTTGGTGCGAGGTATCTCTTCGAATTCGTCCGACAAAGACGGCATCTTTTCCTTGTGCATAGATGGGCATTGGATAGGTGTTCGTTTGAGGGTTGTCTTGAACGATGACCCCCTCGGTTTCGCTCAACAATTGTCGGATCTCGGACACTTCAAAAGGTTTTTCAAATTCGGCATTGACACATTCGCTATGCCCTCCCACCACAGGAATTCGAATGGCGGTGGCGGTAATTCCAAATGTATTTTCTCCCAAAATCTTATGGGTTTCGTGGACCAATTTCATCTCCTCTTTGGTGTAATCATTTTCTAAGAAAACATCACAATGGGGAAGTGCATTGCGGTGGATGGGATAGGGATATGCCATTGCTCCTTCTACGCCTTGGTATTCATTTTCGAGTTGCTGTACAGCACTTACGCCCGTTCCGGTGATGGATTGATAGGTAGAAATAATTAATCGTTTTAACTGATATTTTCGATGCAGTGGTGCAATTGCCATCACCATTTGAATGGTAGAACAGTTGGGATTTGCAATGATTTTGTCTTCGGCGGTGAGTGTATGGCCATTGATTTCGGGAACGATTAATTTTTTGTCCGCTTCCATGCGCCAAGCCGAGGAATTATCGATTACGGTGGTTCCTACTGCGGCAAATTTTGGCGCCCATTCCAAAGAAGTGGCACCACCAGCAGAAAATAAGGCAATGTCCGGTTGGGCTGCAACAGCGGCCTCCAATCCTATGACCGTATACGATTTTCCGTTAAAAGGGATGGTTTTCCCTACCGATCGCTCCGAGGCAACCAAAAGAAGTTCGCTAATGGGAAGTTGACGCTCCGCCAACACCTCTAACATTACATGACCTACCATTCCGGTAGCTCCAACAACTGCTATTTTCACGTTTTTAATTTTTGGCAAAAATAGAACTAAAAATTACACGAGCAAACGACTGCTACAGATTTATCAATAAAATAACAAAATGTTATAAATACAACAAAATCTATTTATTTAGGGACCTTAATAAATGCACAAAAATATTGTAAATCAATTAGTTAATCCTCTATTTTTGGGTTTCCTTTACGGAACAAAAAAGAAAAGTTTTTAAAGGTTGAGGGATTATTCTTCAATGACCTTTTGGATGCGACTTCCTAAACCGGTCAAAAGTTCGTAACTGATGGAATTTGCACTCTTTGCAAAATCTGCTGCAGTGCTTTGCCCTCCAAAAAACAGAACTTTGTCCCCTTCTTTACACGCAATATTAGTAACATTTACCATCAACATATCCATACAAACATTCCCCACTATAAGTGCCCTTTGACCATTGATTTCAACACTCCCTCGCCCATGACCGTAGTGTCTGCCAATCCCATCGGCATGCCCCAATGGCAGTGTAGCAATGACGGAATCTTGCGGTGCTTGCCAACCGTGATCGTAGCCCACATAACTCCCTTTTTGGACATGATGCAGCTGGCATATTTGCGTGCTTAAGCGGGCTATGGGCTTTAACAAAGCATCCCATTCCGGCCGATTGGCAAAGCCGTGCAATGCAATACCACAACGTACCATCTCATTTTGATGTTCGGGATAATTAAACACTCCAGAGCTATTGAGTAAATGAAATTTGGGAGGAGGGTCACAGGCTTTTTGATAGGCCGTTTTTAACTTCTCAAATTGCATGATTTGATCGTCGCAAAGGGAACAGGGGCGCGGCGCTTCGGAGGCCGCTAAATGGGAATATACACTGCGCAATTGGAAACACTCTAGTTCCATTGCTTCCAAAATCCACGCGGTATCCGTTGTATTAAAACCCACCCGTTGAAGGCCCGTATTGTATTTGATATGAACGGGATAATGTTGTTGTTGTTTTTGCTGAAGTAGTACTTTAAAGCGGTTTACTAACGAACGACTATACAGACAAGGTTCTAAATGAGCATCCAAAAGCGCCTCCAAGGTGTCGGCTTGCGGATAAAAAACGAGTATGGGAAGGTCGATTCCGGCTTCTCGCAATTCAACGCCCTCTTCGGTATAGGCAACGGCGAGCGCATCTACGCCCAGTTGAACAAGACGTCGCACAAAAGGAAGGGTGGCACTGCCGTAGGCCTGCGCTTTTACAACCGCGACCATTTGGGTCTTCGGCTGCAACTGCTTTCGGAGAACCTTATAATTGTGCTCCAAATGAGCCAAATGAAGAGTAAGTGTATTCAAGTTGCGGTCTTAAGATTTTTTCTTTTTTTGATCTAAATTACTTTGTTGTGCTTTAAAATAGGCAGAGCGACTTAAGGGTTCGTAATTTTCTTTTTCTCCCAGCAGAACCAATTTGTCATTCGGTGATTTTCGATAACTGTAATGCGCCAAATTCCCGGTTCGCGTGCAAACAGCATGTACTTTGGTGACATATTCTGCAGTTGCCATCAGTGCGGGCATAGGACCAAATGGCTTTCCCTGATAATCCATGTCCAATCCAGCGACGATCACACGAACACCACGGTTGGCCAAGTCGTTACAGACTTTGACGATTTCATCGTCAAAAAATTGGGCTTCATCGATCCCCACCACTTCACAATCATTTGCCAAAATAGGAATATTGGCGGCTGCTGGAACCGGAGTGGAACGGATGTGATTTTCATCATGCGAAGTCACCAAACTGTCATCATAGCGTTGATCGATCGAGGGTTTAAAAATCTCAATCTTCTGTTGTGCAAATTGAGCGCGTTTTAAACGCCGGATCAACTCTTCCGTTTTTCCCGAAAACATCGAGCCGCAGATCACTTCGATCCAGCCAAATTGTTCGTTAGGGTTTACTGCATTTTCTAAAAACATTTTGTAATTTTCAAAAGGAATTTTTATTTCAAACCGTTTCTAAACAAAGGTATTAAAAAACTATGGGGTTAATGAAAGCGATGGTACTATGACGGATCAAATTAGAGCAGCACTCCAACAATGGGCTAAAATCATTTTAGAGAATGCAGAAAATTGGGATACAGATGCCGTGCATAAAGGCTTACAGGAGCTTTATGAGTTGTCCATCATCAACAAGCACTTGATCACCAGCGATGCACCCGCAGGAACCGAATGGCATTATTATGAAGCCAAGCTTAAAGCTGTCATTGAAAGCATTACCGCTTTGTCTGCTTCCGAATCAGTCTCAACTAGGGATGAAACTCAAAAAAGCCTTGAAGTACACCCCATGATGGAAACCATCAAGGACATGGTGACGGAGATGCCGGAAGTGGAACCAATGTTTGAGGAGATTCACGAAACACCCACCTTTGTGGAAAAAGAAACGCTTACTCCTTCGGACAAAGAAGCCCCTAGGGAACAAAATTTAAACGATCGCCTTTCCAAAGGATTGAAAATAGGCTTAAATGATCGGATTGCATTTATTAATCATTTGTTTGATAAGGATGCCAAAGCTTATGAGCAGGTACTGTCTCAGATACAAACCTTTGGAGATTGGGAAGAGGTGCAACATTTTATTCATAAAATTGTAAAACCCGAATACGAAAATTGGGAAGGTTTGGAAATGTATGAAAACCGTTTTCTCACCATTTTAGAAAACAAATTTACATCGCCTCAATAGTATGTCCATAGCGCAAATTCAAAAACCGTTAGAAGCGGGACTGTATATTATACCTACTCCCATTGGAAATTTGGCAGATATTACTTTGCGCGCCCTCACGGTTTTGCAGCAGGTGGATGTTGTTTTGGCTGAAGATACCCGCGTGAGTGCAAAACTTTTAAAGCATTATGAAATTAACACTCCCATGATGGGGTTTCATATGCACAATGAACACCGAAAATTAGGCGGGATCATTCGGGAACTACAGGGGGGGAAAACGATGGGATTGATTTCGGACGCAGGAACTCCCGGCATTTCCGATCCTGGGTTTTTGTTGCTGCGCGAAGCACTAAAAGAGGAAATCCCGGTCTTTTGTTTGCCGGGACCAACGGCACTTATCCCGGCATTGGTGCAAAGTGGACTCCCTTGCGATCGCTTTGTGTTCGAAGGTTTTCTTCCTCCCAAAAAAGGGCGTCAAAAGAAAATCGAGAGCTTGGCCGAAGAAGCCCGTACCATCGTTCTCTACGAGTCCCCCCACAAATTGGAAAAAACCTTAACACAATTGGCAGTGGCTTTTGGTGAAGATCGAGAGGTGGCTGTCGTCAGAGAACTAACCAAGTTGTTTGAAGAAAATTTTAGAGGAGCTCTAAAATCGGCAATAGTGCACTTTGCAAAACATACGCCAAAAGGTGAATTCGTTTTGGTGATCGGAGGAAAAAAATAAAGCCATGCAATGGATCCCAAAACCCATTCCGGAAACCGAGCTTGTTGATGCCTTGGAACAGTCTCTGGGGGTCCCCCAATTGATTGCGAAACTTTTGGTGCAGCGCAATATTACCTCTTTCGAAACCGCCAAAGATTTTTTCCGCCCTTCTTTGTCAGCACTGCACGATCCCTTTTTGATGAAAGATATGGAGCTTGCCGTCAAGCGAATTCAAAAAGCCATAACTGCGCAGGAGCGAATCATGATTTATGGTGATTATGACGTCGATGGCACCACTTCTGTTGCCTTGCTGTTTTCGTATCTCAAAACTTATTTGGACGAAATTCTTTGTTATATTCCCGATCGCTACACGGAAGGGTACGGTATTTCTCAAAAAGGGATCGATACGGCAAAAGAAAAAAAGATAAGTTTAATCATTGCCTTGGACTGTGGCATAAAAGCGGTAAAATGGGTGGATTATGCAACGGATCTCGGAATCGATTTTATCATCTGCGACCATCATACCCCCGGAGCACATTTGCCGGCTGCCGTGGCGGTTCTCGATCCCAAACGTTCAGACTGTTCTTATCCCTTTGATGAATTGTGTGGCTGCGGGATTGGATTTAAATTAATTCAAGCCTTGCAACACCATTTTGGACAACCCTTGGAGGCTTTGACACCCTTTTTGGACTTGGTTGCTACGGCCATTGCCGCAGACATAGTTCCGATGATTGGTGAAAATCGGCACTTAACTTATTTTGGGTTGGAGCAATTGCGGATGCATCCTCGGCCGGGCTTTCAATTTTTTTTAAAAACCTTGAAACGCCAACTTTCTGTTTCTGATTTGGTTTTTATTATTGCTCCGCGAATCAATGCAGCGGGGAGGATGGATCATGGATTAAATGCAGTGAGTCTACTCACGGCGACGACACTTGAGGAGGCACTTCCCATTGCCCGTTCCATAGAGTTTTTTAATACCGAACGGCGTAGTACCGACGAGCGGATTACCGAAGAAGCCCTACAGCAAATCGTTTTACAAGAAGCTGAAAATAAAGCCACCACGGTGGTATACCATCCCGCTTGGCACAAAGGGGTGGTGGGCATCGTAGCCTCTCGATTGATTGAAAAATATTATCGTCCCACTGTCGTACTTACGGCCTCTGGCGATGTATTGGCAGGGTCTGTCCGGTCGGTGTCGGGCTTTAATGTTTATGATGCTTTGGTGGGTTGCGAAGCATCTTTATTACAATTTGGAGGACATAAGTATGCAGCGGGTCTAACGCTTGAACCCGAGCAATTGGAGGCCTTTAAATCAGCCTTTGAAGCACAAGTCAAAGCGACCATTACGCCCGAGCAGCAAATCCCTTCACAGCGATATGATTTGGAGATTTTGTTTTCCGAAATAAGCCCAAAAATTTTTCGCATCATGCATCAAATGGAACCTTTTGGGCCTCAAAATATGCGCCCCGTTTTCGTTACTCGGAATTGCAAAGACAGCGGCGGCACTCGATTGGTTGGAAAAGATCAAAACCACTTGAAATTGGAAATGGTCGATACCGATGGTGTGGTGTTTAGCGGAATTGGTTTTGGATTGGGAGAAAAACTACTCCGGATTAAAGGACAAGAATTTTTTGATGTACTCTACACCTTGGAAGAAAATGAATTTAATGGAACGGTTAGCCTCCAATTAAAAGTCAAAGACATTGTTTTTAAAAGCGATCAAACGTCCTAGTAAAGAGACTTATTTTGATCTTGCAATCAAAGCATCGGTGGAAGGATCGTGCTTTTGAGGGTGTTGCGAATTAAGATCTTCCAAGACGGTATTTGCCAATTCTTTCCCCAATTCCACACCCCATTGATCGTAGCTGTATATATTCCAAAGAATTCCTTGAACAAAAATTTTGTGCTCGTATAGCGCAATTAGTGCGCCCAAATTGTAAGGGGTCAATTGTTCAATAAAAAGGGTATTGGTGGGGCGGTTGCCTTCAAACACCTTGAAAGGAGTCAGTGCGGCAATAGCAGCAGTATCCATTCCTTTGGCTTTTAATTCCGTTTCAACAGTAGCTGCTGATTTGCCTTTCATCAACGCTTCCGTTTGCGCAATAAAGTTGGCCAAAAGTTTTTGTTGATGATCCTGATTTCCGTGGATGGATTTTCTAAAGCCAATAAAATCCGCAGGGATTAATTTGGTTCCTTGATGAATCAATTGAAAAAACGCGTGCTGTGCATTGGTTCCAGAAGCCCCCCAAATGATGGTGCCGGTTTGATGCGCAACGGCTTTGCCATCTCTGCCAACGCCTTTGCCGTTACTTTCCATGATTCCTTGTTGCAAATAGGCAGGGAGTTGTCTCAGATATTCCGTATAAGGCACTAAAACTTCTGTTTCTGCCCCCCAAAAATTGTTGTACCAAATACTTATAAGTGCCAAAACGACAGGAATATTCTTGTCAAAAGTGCTTGTTTTAAAATGCACATCCATTTGTCCAGCACCGTTGAGCAAGGCTTCAAAATGCTTGGGACCCACCGCCAATGCGATACTTAAACCCACAGTGCTCCACAATGAAAATCGACCGCCCACCCAATCGTTCATCGGGAAGATGTTTTCCGCGGCGATTCCAAAGGCAGTAGTCTTTTCCAAGTTAGTAGAGACGGCAGCAAAATGATTCTTTACGGCAGATTCTGGTGCTTGCTCCAAAAACCAAGCGCGGATACTGTTGGCGTTGGAAAGCGTTTCTTGGGTGGTAAAGGTTTTTGAAACCACTACAAAAAGGGTGGTTTCAGGATTTAAATCTTTGATTTTTTCCCGGTAGTGATCCCCATCCACATTGGACACAAATCGAACGTCCAAATGATTTTTGTAGAAGGCCAAGGCCTCGTATACCATGGCGGGTCCTAGATCGGAACCTCCAATACCGATATTCACCACATGCGTAATGGCTTTTCCTGTATAGCCTTTCCATTGTCCAGATATGATCTGCTCACAGAACTGATACATTTTTTCTTTGGTGGATGCAATTTCGGGGAGTATGTTTTTACCGGAAACCAAAACAGGTTGGGAGTCCACTTGTCGTAAGGCCGTATGTAATACGGCTCTATTTTCAGTTTCATTGATTGCAACACCGTTAAATTGTGCTTGGATGGCTTGTTCTAGTCCAGACTCATTGGCCAATTGCAGTAAAAGTTCTAGGGTGCGTTTATTGATCCTATTTTTGGACACATCCACATAAAAATCTTCCCATTCCAAGACACTGTATTCTATACGATCGGGTTCTTGAAGGAAGTGATCGGCGATGGTGGTTTGAGCAAGTTCTTGTTGGTGTTGTTGAAGGGCTTTCCAGCTTTTTAAATGGAGAGGATTATGATTGGGAAGTGTTTTTGCCATTTTTATTGTTTTGTTGAAAATCAGCCATTTGTACCGGCGTTGATTCTTCAAAACCAATGCAGTCAAGCTGTTCTTTATAGGGTTCCATTTTGACGGCAAATTTAGATTTTAATTCGGAAGAAATGGGTTTTGCGTCGGGTAACTTTTGTTTGAAGGGATCCACTTGTTGTCCATTTTTCCAAAAACGATAACACACATGTGGTCCAGAGGTATTCCCGGTCATCCCTACCCAACCGATGACATCGCCTTGTTTTACATATTCTCCCACACGAACTTTTCGTTTTTTCATATGGAGGTATTGGGTAGAATAGGTATTGTTGTGTTTTATAGTAACATAATTCCCGTTGCCTTTGGTATAGGCGGATTTGACCACATTTCCACTGGCGGTTGCCAAAATGGGGGTTCCTACAGAGGCGGCAAAATCAGTTCCTTTGTGGGGTCGGATGCGGTTGCCGTAATAGGCAATTCTTCTTTTTAAATTATAACGCGAAGAAATGCGATTAAATTTTAAAGGGCCTTGCAAAAAGGCACGTCTTAGATTTTTTGCATTTTGGTCGAAATAATCAATAATCCCTTTTTCAGGATCAGATTCAAATTCAAAGGCATAGAGCGGTTCGCCTTTGTGTTCAAAGTAGGCCGCTTTGATTCGGTCAATGCCAATAGAAATACTATCGTCCACAAATTTTTCGGTATAAATTACCTTGAAACGATCGCCTTTTTGCAAACGGAAAAAATCTATCGTCCAAGCATAAATTTCGGACAAGGAATAAGTCATGTCCTCATTGATATTGCTGTTTTGAAGTGTTTCGTAGAGTGAGCTTTCAATCACTCCCGAGGCAGATAATTCTCGGATTTGAACGGGCTTACTGATTTTTGCTCCGTAGAGGCTGTCTTGGAGGTGAATGAGGGTATAACTGGCAATACTGGGATGGTATACAAAATACTCCGGGCGTTGAAGGCTGTCTTTGGTATAAAAAACACTGTAGGGTTTCCCCAAAGTGAGTTTTCGTACACTGACCTCTGTCCCCTTTAAAGCCTCCAAAATATTATATACCTGGGGGTAATCTATATTCAAGCCTTCCAAAATTTTTCCGAAGGTATCCCCGCTTTTGATTTTGCGTTCCACGATTGAAAAGCGATCTAAATCGAGGCCAAATTTTGTTTCTGGAATCACCACCTCGGGCGTTTTCTCTTCCATTTGTTCGGACACGGGGGAATCCCCACAACGCCAAAGAAGGAGCAGGCTTAGCAAGAATATAGTTTGTTTCACGAAAGTGCTTTTGGGAATCAAAGTTAAGAAGCTTAAGAATTTAATACAACGGATGCGAGGTTTTTATTTACAATTCACAGCAACCCTTCAACGAACCTGGATTTCAAAGGGATGTTTTAAATTTTTGAAATTTTCCAAATCGGCCTTGATGGATCCCACCAAAATATCGGCTTGAAGACGAACAGGGATTTTATTTTTGTCGTCCGAAATCCACAACGTTAAACTCTCTTGTTCCTTAAACACACGCCCCGACTGAACGAGCGGGCGAAATTTCATACAACGCACTTCGCCAAATTTTGTGCTCACGTTTTCTTTGCCGAGGTACTTTAGTTTAAATATATAATTTTCATTGTCGAAAAACATATTTAAACTAAAACTTTCATTGACAAGAATTTCCTCTTCGGGATAAAAGTTTCGCAAATAGTAAAAACAAGAAATCAAATCTTGTACGTCTTTTTCAAAGACAAACTTTTTTTGGGTGTTCTTCTTTTTGTCATTCACATGAGCGATCCTTTTTTCATGGTCAAAGTTGATTTCCACATTCTTGGTATATCCTCCTTCATCAATATTTCGGATAAACTTATAGGGGAGACCACTTTTTTCGTCAAAATAACTTTCATAATAATCTTCCACTTTAAAGAAAAAACTCGAAATCCCGGTAGTTTCACCAAAACCTTTGGCGTGGAAAACGGCTTTGTTTTCAAGGCTGTCTTTTTCTAGGGAAAGCGTTGCATAACCCGCATTAATGAGCCCGTAATGGATGCGTAATTGAAACCATTCGCCCTCCTTAAAAGGGGGAATAGGATAGGAGGAAGTGGTTTCCGGTAATTGTTGAAAACCGCTGAACATCCATAATGCGAGGATGAGTAGAAAAATATTTTTCATATTCAAAAATAGAAATTGCTCATGGGAATAACGCTAAAACCATTCCACAAATTGTTAAGGGGGCGTTATTTTTTGATCGTTAGCCTTCCGAAATTTAGGAAGTTGCTACTTTTATGGCAGCGAAAATTTTCTTCCCTCTTTTTGCACCCAACAAGGATACCAGATCTTGTTCACTAGCGGTTTGAACTCTTTTAAAGGATTTAAATTGTTGTAATAGGGCAGCACGGGTGGTGGGACCAATGCCTTCAATTTGATCCAGTTGGGAATGCAAACTTTGATTGCTTCTTTTTTGACGATGAAAAGTAATTCCAAAACGGTGGGCTTCGTCTCTTGCCCGCTGAATGATTTTTAGACTTTCAGATTTTTTATCCAAATACAGTGGAATAGGGTCCCCGGGAAAGTAGATTTCTTCCAAGCGTTTGGCGATGCCTACGATGGCGATTTGCCCTCTTAAACCCAAGAGATCAAGACTTTTTACAGCAGAAGAAAGCTGCCCTTTTCCTCCGTCGATGACAATTAATTGGGGCAGTGGTGCGTCCTCTTCCTTCAATCGTTTATAACGTCGGAATACGACTTCCTCCATGGAAGCAAAGTCGTCGGGACCAACAACGGTTTTGATGTTGTAATGCCGATACTCTTTTTTACTGGGTTTTCCACTTTTAAACACTACACATGCGGCAACCGGATTGCTGCCCTGAATGTTGGAGTTGTCAAAACACTCGATATGATAGGGTTCGGCAGACAAACGTAAGTCGGCCTTCATCTGGCTCATGATGCGTTTGACATGACGGTCGGGATCCACAATCTTCATCTGTTTAAACCGATCCATCCTAAAAAATTTCGCATTTCGCAACGAAAGGTCAAGGAGTTTTCGTTTGTCCCCTTGTTGGGGTAAAACAACTTTTATGGATTCCCCCAAGGTGATTTTTTCAGAAGAAAAAACAATCGTAGCACTACTGTGAAACAATTGCCGAATTTCGATGATTCCCAATTGTAACAATTCTGCATCGGTCTCTTCCAATTTTTTTTTGATTTCCAAGGTATGCGAACGAACAATAGCCCCGTGCGCTACCTGTAAATAATTGATGTAACCATAACTTTCATCACTGATGATGGAAAAAACATCCACATTGTTGATTTTTGGATTAACAATGGTCGATTTGGATTGATAGTTTTCTAGGCTTTCAATTTTTTCTTTGATTTTTTGTGCCTTTTCGAAAGCCAATTCATCCGCATACTGCATCATCTGCTTTGTTAAATCGATCAAAGCACTTTTAAAATCTCCTTTAATGATGTTTCGAACCGCAGCAATATTTTCCGCATAATCTTCAGCGGTCATTTTTGATTCGCATGGGCCTAGGCAGTTTCCCAAGTGATATTCCAAACAGAGCTTGTATTTTTTGGATGCAATTTTTTCAGGGCTTAGGTCATAGGTACAAGAGCGAATGGGATATAAGCCTTTGATCAAATCCAATAAGGTATAGATGGTCTTTTTATGGGTATAAGGGCCGTAGTATTCCGACCCGTCTTTGATGACCCTTCGGGTGGAGAAAATACGCGGAAAATCTTCTTTTTTGATGCACAACCAGGGGTAGGTTTTATCATCTTTCAGCAGGACATTATAGCGGGGCCTGTATTTTTTAATCAGGTTGTTTTCCAAAAGGAGGGCATCCATCTCGGAGGTGACAACGATGTGTTCGATACGTTCAATTTTTTTTACTAAAACCGCCGTTTTTCTGTTGTCGTGGGTTTTGGTAAAATAGGAAGCGACTCTTTTTTTTAAGTTTTTTGCCTTCCCTACATAGATGATTTTGTCCTGTTTATCATAGTATTGATAAACGCCGGGTTCTTCGGGAAGACCTTTTAACTGTAAAGCGACCTGCTCTGGAATCATTAAACGAAGGTATTGAATTCTGTTTGGATTTAAAATGTAAGTAGAAGACTTCATTTCGATTTCATTCCAAGCGCGGTTGCTTCCATAGAATATTGCGATATTTGCGAACGTAAATAACCCTTTCTGTGGAACACACAAAATCCTTTCTCAGGCGACAGTATCTGGAAAAACGTCTAGCCCTCAGTATAGAGGAAGTAGACACAGCCAGTTTGGCCATAGCCAATCGTTGTTTGGAACTTCCGATGTGGGAAAAAGAAATATTTCATTTATTTCTTTCCATCACGCAAAAAAACGAAGTAGTGACCAATCCTTTGCTGACACTTTTGCAAGGGCGCGACAAAAGTATAGTAGTGCCGAAAATCCTGCCCGAGGGTAATTTGGAACACATTCTCCTTCAAGATGCAACCAAAATCAAACTCAATGCATGGGGCGTGCCGGAGCCGCTCTCCGGTATTTTGATTCCTCCGGAGAAGATCGAAGTGGTATTTGTTCCGCTATTGGTTTTTGATACGCAAGGAAATCGGGTGGGTTATGGAAAAGGATTTTACGATCGCTTTTTAGCGGCTTGTTCGCCTCAAGTCATCAAAGTGGGATTGTCTTTTTTTGAACCCGTGGAGCGCATCGCAGATGTCGATGCTTTTGATATTCCACTCACCGCCTGCGTTACTCCGCTGCGGTCTTATCTTTTTTCACCTGAGGTTTAAAAATCTTTTTATTAAAAACGATTAAAATCCCCACTCCGGTACTGATGGCGGTATCTGCAACATTAAAGACATACTGAAAAAACAAATAATTTTCTCCGCCCACCCAAGGCATCCACTTCGGCCAAGTCCACTCCACCAATGGAAATTGGAGCATATCGACCACATGACCATAAAATAATGGAGCATAGCCACCCCCTGGGGGTAGAAAGGTTGCCACTTGTCCATAGCTGTGTGAAAAGAGGCGTCCGTAAAAAACAGAGTCCAAAATATTCCCCAAAGCTCCGGCAAAAATCAAGGCTAATGCCCAATGAAGCAGAAGGTGCGTTTTTTTACGAATATTGTCCCAAAGCCAGTAACCAATACCTAGGATCGCAAACAAGCGAAAGACCGTTAAAAAAAGTTTGGCTGATTTTTCGGTGAAAAAGGGAAGAAAATCATTCAGCTTGGTCCCCATGGCCATGCCTTTATTTTCTACAAAAAGCAATTTAAAAAACCCCCAATCAACGATGGCTGGGGCACCATAAGAGCTTAAGGGATAATTGAGTTTGATATAGATTTTTAAACCTTGATCCAAAAAGAGTATGCCCAAGATGATCAGAAAGGCCCAAAGATGCGTTAAGTGGGGAAGCTGCTTTTTCAGAATTTTATTTTTTTATTGAGGCAAAAATAGAAATTAAAAATTTAGGGTTGATGGATATTGCCGGAGATCGTTGAAATTTGAAGCATTGCTGACGTGGAGGGCTTGGTGATAGCGATATCTCCACTTAAACTTTTGGCTAAGATGGGAAGGTCAGCTAATAGAACCGCAACATTGGCTCCAGCTGTTTGAAGAGTTCCTGCAACCTTTCCATGGAGGGTACATTTCCCTTTGTTTTGTACCATTTCAAGAGCTTCCAAAGTTCCGAAAACAGAGGTCTCTGCTTCTTCCAATTCAATTTGAATGGGCAGCTGGGAAGGAATTTTTATTCGTAGAGAAGTCGCAATCACCTTGTGCGCTCCGAGTTTATCGTTATGGGAAATCGCCAGGGGAGAGATCATTTCTGAAAGGAATAAGGTTTTTTGATGGGGCACAGTTTTTAGAAGTACGCGATTTTGATATTCACCACTCCCTCGATAGGAAAGTACAATAGAATCGGACTCAGCGGATCCTTCGAGGTGAAAAGTGGTCACCCAAGGCGCATGGATGATAATCTTGGTAAAAGCAGATGCCTCCCATTGTTGTTGCTTCAGTTGTTGACTAAAAACAAGGCAATGAAAAAAGAGAAAGACCAGAAGGGGTAGGACTTTTTTTATTTCTGCATGTTTTTGGCTTCGATGCTCAAGGTGGCATGAGGAACAAGAAAAAGCCTTTTTTTATTGATTAGTTTTCCGGTGACTCGACAAACGCCATAGGTATTGTTTTTAATTCGTCCCAAAGCATTTTTAAGGTCGCGGATAAACTTTTCTTGTCGCAAGGCCAATTGGGTGTTGGCTTCTTTAGACATGGTTTCTGAACCTTCTTCAAAGGCCTTAAACGTTGGGGCGGTATCTTCCGTTCCGTTGTTCCCATCGTTCATGTAGGCGCTTCTTAAGAGCTCTAAATCAGCTTTGGCTTTTTCAATTTTTTCTTCGATCAAAACTCGGAATTCTTCCAATTCCGCATCTGAATAACGTGTTTTTGTTTCTGTATTCATCATCCTATTTTTTTGATTTGAATCACGGTATTAATATTGTCAAATGCAGTTTCATTCCCTTCGGAGAGTTGCTCCTCAAAGTGAATGTCTTGCGCCAATGTTTCGGATAAAATATACGATTTATTGGCATTTACTGCAGGAAATAGCACCGCATCATACTGCAAATGAATCTCAATTTTATCAGTTACTTCGAGTCCTTGATCCTTTCTAAAGTTCTGAATACGGTTGACCAATTCGCGCGCCAATCCTTCTTCTTTGAGTTGGGGGGTAAGGGAAATGTCCAAAGCTACGGTCATTCCTCCTCCTTGGGCGACTTGCCAACCTTCAATATCTTTAAAAAAGACCTCTACATCATCGGCTCCTAAATTAATATTTTTTTCATTGATTACCACTTCCAAGGATTTATTTTCTTCCAAAGTGGCTATCTGTGTTGCTGTCAGCGCTTGAATACATTGGACTACGGCCTTAACATCCTTTCCGTATTTGGGTCCTAAATTTTTAAAATTGGGTTTGATTTCCTTCACCAACAAAGTACTGGCATCGTCCAACAATTCAATACTTTTTACGTTGACTTCCGAAAGCAATTGATCTTGGATTTTGGCAACCCGTTGTTTTTCGATTTCATTTTTTACGGGGATTATCAACTTTTGCAGTGGCTGCCGTACTTTTATTTGCTCTTTTTTGCGCAGCGAAAGGGCCAAAGATGTAAGGGTGCGAGCCGTATTGATTTGATGCTGTAATTCTTGATCGATCAACTCCGGTTGGTACACGGGGAAGTCCGTCAAATGCACCGAATCTGGAGCATGTGCATCCATGGCGGTTAAATCAACATACATCCGATCTGCATAGAAAGGTGCAATGGGTGCTGCCAATTGGGTGAGGGTCAAAAGACATTCGTACAGCGTTTGATAAGCTGCAATTTTATCTTTTTCATAAGAGCCTTTCCAAAAGCGTCTTCTACACAGGCGAACATACCAGTTGCTCAATTTTTCTTGCACAAAATCGGCTATGTTTCGTGCCGCTTTGGTGGGCTCATAGTCCTCGAAAGCTTGATCAACTGATAAAATTAAACTGTTTAATTCCGAAAGTATCCATCGATCCAACTCCTGACGTTCCGCCATAGGTATGGGTGCTTCTTGATTGACAAATCCATCGATATTGGCGTATAGACTAAAAAAAGAATAGGTATTGTACCAAGTACCAAAAAACTTGCGCTGTACCTCGGCGATTCCTTCACTATCAAATTTCAAGTTGTCCCAAGGATTGGCATTGGAAATCATATACCAACGTGTGGCATCCGGACCGTACTGATCCAAGGTGGTGAATGGGTCAACGGCATTCCCCAAACGTTTGGACATTTTTTGCCCGTTTTTGTCTAAGACCAAACCATTGGAAACCACATTTTTATACGCAACGCTATCAAACACCAGCGTTCCAATGGCGTGTAAAGTATAAAACCATCCTCGGGTTTGATCCACTCCTTCGGCGATATAATCGGCGGGGAAGGTTTCTCCTTGATCGATTTTTTCTTTGTTTTCAAATGGATAGTGCCATTGGGCATAGGGCATGGCTCCGGAATCAAACCAAACGTCAATCAAATCCGTTTCACGGCTCATCGGAAGCCCCTTGTCGCTGCATAGGACAATGGCATCTACAATATTTTTATGGAGGTCAATTTGGTTGTAATTGGAGTCAGACCAATCGCCTACTTTAAAATCTTGAAAAGGATTTGACTTCATAAATCCTTTTGTGACGGAAGTTTCAATGGCTTCCATCAATGCTGCCATAGAACCTATGATTTTTGTTTCCTGACCGTCTTCGGTTCGCCAAATGGGAAGTGGGATTCCCCAAAATCGGGAGCGTGATAGATTCCAATCGTTGGCATTGGAAAGCCAATTTCCAAAACGCCCTTCACCGGTTGACTTGGGTTTCCAATTGATGGAGTTGTTAAGTTCGGACATGCGATCGCGAACATCAGTCACCTTAATAAACCAAGAATCTAAGGGATAATACAGAATAGGCTTATCCGTACGCCAGCAATTGGGATAGGAATGCACATATTTTTCCACCTTAAAGGCGCGGTTTTCTTCTTTCAGCTGGATGGCAATTTCGACATCTACAGAACGATCGGGTGCAGTGCCTTCTGGATAATAGTCGTTTTTGACGTATTTTCCTCCCAAACGGCCCACTTCTTTTCTCAAACGTCCTTGCAGATCAACCAAAGGAACCCGGTTGCCAAGCTCATCCAAAACCAACAAGGGCGGGACTTCAGGAACTGCGGTTTTGGCCACTCGGGCATCGTCTGCGCCAAAAGTGGGCGCAGTGTGTACGATTCCCGTTCCGTCTTCAGTGGTAACAAAATCTCCGGCAATCACCCGAAAAGCGTTTTCGGGATGTTCCAAAGGGAGCGGTGCTTCCTTCCAAATGGGTTCGTATCGGATCTCCAACAGTGCAGCGCCTTTGAGTTGCTGTTCGATGCGGTAAGGAATTTTTTTATCTCCCGCCTGATAGGCGTCTAAATCTTCGGAGGCAATATAGGTTTTCCCAAATTGTTTTTGCACCAAATCTTTGGCGAGCAGCACTCGAATGGGTTGATGGGTGTATTGATTAAAAGTGCGGATCACCACATAATCAATCGATTTACCCACGGTTAAAGCGGTATTGGAAGGCAACGTCCAAGGCGTGGTTGTCCATGCCAAAATATAGAGGGGAAGCGGGTCTTGCAAGGCAGTTGGGAGCGATTCCTTAAGGGTTTTAAACTGGGCGGTAACAGTGGTGTCGGTGGTGTCTTGATAGGTGCCTGGCTGATTTAATTCATGTGAACTTAAACCCGTTCCTGCCATGGGTGAATAGGGTTGTATGGTATAGCCCTTATACAAAAGCCCTTTATCAAAAATTTGTTTGAGCAACCACCATACAGATTCAATATATTTCGGCGTATAGGTCACATAAGGGTCCTCCATATCTACCCAATAGCCAATACGCTGTGTTAGTTCATTCCATACATCGGTATATCGCATCACAGCATTTTTACAGGCTTCGTTATAGTCTTTTATAGTGATGCTTTCGCCAATGTCGTTTTTGGTGATGTTTAATTCTTTTTCAACACCCAGTTCTACGGGCAAACCATGCGTATCCCAGCCGGCTTTGCGTTTGACTTGAAATCCTTTTTGGGTTTTGTAGCGACAAAAAATATCTTTGATCGCTCTTGCCATAACGTGGTGAATACCGGGCATTCCGTTGGCAGAAGGGGGCCCTTCATAAAAAACAAAAGAGGGTTTTCCTTCCCGAAAAGCCATGCTTTTTTCAAAGGTTTTATTGTGCTCCCAAGTTTTTTGTACCTCAGCAGCAATTTCAGGAAGTGATAGCCTTTTGTATTCTTTAAATTTCACAGGTTTAAATTTATGTATTTACCTGAAAACAAGTTATTTAATGTCGAAAACTTATCGAAATTAGTTTGCGCTCAAATTTAAAATTTTAATAGTTGTTTTTATAGGTAAAATAGGTGTTGTCAACTTTAATGTGCGAAAGTAACCATTTTCAAGGAAAATGGAAGAGCAAAAATGATGGAGATGCTTTTTGAAATGGATTTTTAAAGTTTAGAACCCCACCTGTAAACCGATTTTAAAATTTCTCCCCGGAGAAGAAATACCGGAGGCAAATGTTCGATAGTGCTTGTCCAGTAGGTTGTCGATAGCAAAACGCAGTCGGATTTGATCACTAAAAACATATTGCGATTGTAAAGAAAGGATGTTCCATGCAGGGCTGCCAGCATAGAGGATTGAATTTCCATCAGAGGATAAAATGGGCGTTTCTTCCAAACCGTCCTCTCCTCCTAGACTATAATCCTTGGGATTTTTTGATCCACTAAATTGTAGATCTAATTGAACTTTCCATGGCGCATTGTCGTATTGTAACATGAGTGCTCCCAAAGTGGGTGAAATAGAAGGTAGCGGACCATAAAGTGGTTCCTTAGCTGCATTAATCATGGTAAGACTACCTATAAAATTCAAATGGCGTGCCAAAACAAAATTACTATCCACAGAACCTCCAAACAGATAACGATTCCCCAAATTGTCATTGGCGTAGGTGTTTACTTCTTCTCCATTATACAAAATGGTAAAAAGATCCTCTGTGGTGATGTCTGCAAAAATTTGGTATTCATTACGCCCGATATGTCTGGAAACGAGCGTGGAAAAAGACCGTAGGGCGATATAATTTTCAGAGTTTTTAAAATATTTGGTGAGCCCAAGTTCAAAATTATAGGCGTATTCGGGGAAAAGGTTGGGATTGGGCACAACCAATTGCCCTTTGCTTTCCCTAATCTTTCCAACATCATCTATATTTGGATTGCGAAAACCGTCGGAAAGAATGACGTTCCATTGGAATTTTTCGTTGGGACGATAGGTCATTGCCACAGTGCCCGTTAGTGCTTTTGCATTAAAATTAACTTCCGAAATGAGGGCATTAATATTGGCGGTTTCTTTCCATCGTGCTTCAAGTTGGGTCAGCGTAAAACGCGTTCCTGCATTCAGGGTGATTTTGGGATTGATATCCCAAACCCAGTTGAAATAAACGGCACTACTGGCATAGGAACTCCCCCTGCTGGGATAACGCGTAGGGATACTCAAACTGGGCGTCAAGCCTATAATATTATTGCCACTGGTAATTAGATCACTTTTAAAGGCATACGATCGAATCCTGTTGTAAGTTGCCTCGGTTCCATATATAAAAGAATGATTTTCAGGCATTTCAAATTCAAAATCTGCATTTAAACTATAAACCTTAACATTTTCTCGCTGATGGTTGCGCGTCAATTCTTTAAAGGCTCTATCAATTCGGGATTCATACACATCTTGGAAGGCAAAAATTAAGCTTCCCTTTTTCATGTATTTTTTCTCGGGATAAAACTTCCATTGGGGGGAAAAAAAGATTCTTTTTTGAGGACCGTAATACCATTCTGCATAACGGAGCCGGTTGTTTTTTAGTTCGACCAATTTGTCATAGCGAGAAATATTAGAGGAGTTGGAATATTGAAAATTAAGTAAAAGTTGCTGTTGTTGCGGCAATTGAACAACGAATTTTTGAAAAAGATCCAATTGCTCGTAGCCCGTATTTTTTTGAATCCACGGCTTGTCATTAATCATGGGTTCAGGATTGTAGTAAGTATTTGTATTGTCCGAATAAAAAGGGTTAAGACCCCATTCTGTATATCCATGGGTTCGGTTTTTACCCATTCTTATATCTCCATAATGGGAGGCACTGATGCTGGTGAGACTGGCCCAGTTCTTAAAACTCAATTCTGTAGAGATGTTGTTGATACTTGTTAGGGAAGCCGATTCAAAATCACTGTTTACTCGAGTTACTATTTTTTTATCGCTATTAATTCTGGGGGTTCGTGTATAATAATGAATTACCCCACCCAAAGCATCGGAGCCATAACCTACGGAGGAAGAACCGAACACGACTTCCAAGCGGTCAATATTGTGTGGATCTACGGTAATGGCATTTTGCAAATGCCCACTGCGATAGATGGCATTGTTCATCCGAACCCCATCCACCACCAATAGCAGGCGGTTGGCTTCAAAACCCCTCAAAATAGGGCTGCCTCCGCCACCTTGCGATTTTTGAATTCGAACACCCGGAATCAGTCCCACCAAGTCGGCTCCATTGGAAGGGCTACTAAATGCAATGGATGCGCTTTCCAAAAGGCCCACTTTTTCCGCAATTTGCTTACGGGTAGAGACTCTTCTTGCCACCGAGAGGATGATCTCTTCCAAGCGTTCTTCCCTTTCTGCCAAGGTAATCTGAATCCCATTTTCAAAAATATTTGGTGTTAACTTAAACGCTTTTTCTTCATAACCGTTAAGTTGAACAATCAGGTCATCATTTACCAGAAAAAAAGTTGTAGGAACCTTCCCTTCACTATCCGTTAGTCGGCTTTTTTCAAGATTTTTAGTATAAACGGCAGCCTCTTGTAGGGGAAACCCTGTGTTTTCATCCACCACTTGTATGTACTGTCCCAAGCTGGTTCCCCAAGCCATCAAAAACACGAAAATAATTTTATACGGGTTTAAACACTTCATTTAAAATGACTCTTGATTTTGGTGTTTTGAACTGTTGTAAATGGAAACTGTAATAATCTAATGCGTGATCCAAAAGTATCGATTTTTCAGCTTGACTGGTATAAATTTTAGCGATTCCATCAAAATCCGTACCTAAAAGAGTTTTCCAGTGGATATTTAACGCTTCTCCGATATGTTTTCCATAAGGGATAAGCGGGGTTGAATATCCGTTTTCCAGATCAAAATAAGGGTCATCAGGATTATTAATTCGGGGAGAAAGTCCCAAGAAATGAGTTAAATCAAGCATGATTTTAACAGTGAATAGCCCAATAGCATCATTTTGATCCAACCAAATCAATGCTTTTTTTAAATAAGCAAACAATTCCGGATGGGCACCTTCTTCTTCTCGTAAAACTTGATGTAAAGTTTCAGATAAAAAAAAGACCATTCCTTTTTTCCGCATATCAAAAGGAATGGTCTGATAATGTGATTCTACTTGTACTTCTTTTATGTAACCCAAACGGTCGGAGGCTACTTTGGTGGCAACAATTTCGAGTATACTGAGGGGTTGAAACATGGATTTTTGAAGTCCCGTTTTGGTTCGTTTTCCCAAAACCCCTTTTAGCATATAGGATTGAAGTCCATACTCTGCGGAATAACAATGAGCGATAAGGCTGCTATCTCCATATTTAAGGGTGCCTAAAACGATTACATTTTGAATTACGGACATCTTTAAACTACCCCTTGCGCCAACATCGCATCAGCAACCTTCACAAATCCTGCAATATTGGCCCCTTTCACATAGTTGACATGATCTCCTTCGGTACCGTAGGTCAAACAGGATTTATGAATATCTCCCATGATGTTTTTTAAACGTTCATCTACCTCTGCACGCGACCAACTGTAGCGCAAAGAGTTTTGTGCCATTTCAAGGCCAGAAACTGCCACGCCTCCGGCATTGGAAGCTTTTCCGGGAGCAAACAGTACGCCCTGTTTGGCAAAAGTGTGAATGGCCTCGGGTGTGGAGGGCATATTGGCACCTTCTCCCACACAAATACAACCATTTTTGACCAAAGCGGCAGCATCTTTTTCGTTCAGCTCGTTTTGGGTAGCACAGGGCAATGCAATGTGGCAAGGGGTATGCCATGGAGTTTTTCCAGCATGAAATTCAGCTTTGGGATATTTGTCCACATAGGCACTGATACGCGCTCTTTTTACATTTTTAAGTTCCATCACATGGGCTAACTTTTCCGTATTAATCCCGTCCGGATCATAGATAAAGCCAGAGGAATCGGAAAGGGTGAGTACTTTCCCCCCCAATTGGATACACTTTTCAGCAGCAAATTGCGCAACATTTCCTGAGCCTGAGATCACTACGTTTTTACCTTCCAAACTAGCTCCTTTGTTTTGCAACATATTTTGAGTGAAATAGACTACACCATAGCCGGTTGCCTCCGGACGGATCAGCGAGCCTCCCCAAGAAACCCCTTTACCGGTCAATACCCCAGTAAACTCATTTTTTAGTCTTTTGTATTGCCCAAAGAGATACCCAATTTCTCTGCTGCCCACGCCAATATCTCCCGCAGGAATATCTCTGTTAGGACCAATATGGCGGAATAATTCTGTCATAAAACTTTGGCAAAAACGCATGACTTCGTTGTCCGACTTTCCTTTGGGATTGAAATCCGACCCGCCTTTTCCACCACCCATGGGGAGGGTGGTCAAACTATTTTTAAAAACTTGTTCGAAGGCTAAAAATTTTAATACACTGAGGTTAACACTGGGATGAAATCGCAGCCCTCCTTTGTAGGGACCGATGGCCGAGTTCATCTCAATACGGTATCCTCGATTGACCTGAATTTCGGATTGATCATCAATCCAAGCCACTCGAAAAGAGACCACTCTTTCGGGTTCGGCCATTCGCAAGAGAATGTTTTGACCGTAGTAAATGTCGTGCTGCACGATGTAGGGAATCACGGTTTCTGCAACTTCGGTCACTGCTTGCATAAACTCAGGTTCATTTTGGTTTCTCGCATTGACTTCTGCGATAAACTGTTTTACAATTTTGTTCATGAATGTTGATTTAGTTAATCGAAGATAATATCATTTTTCGAAAAAAAATTATCCGAAAAGAAATTCAATCACTGATTCAATTTTTGAAAAAGAATGGACACGAATGGAGCTCGGTGGTGTTGTGAATTTAGAAAATTTGGAAACAATAATATCCTCAAAACCCAATTTTGCAGCTTCTTGTATACGCTGTTCCACCTTGGCTACGGGACGAATTTCGCCCGAAAGACCAATTTCAGCCGCAAAACAAATCTGGTGGCCAATGGGGAGGTCGTTATGGCTGGAAAGTAAAGCCGCCACTACGGCCAAGTCAATGGCGGGGTCTTCAAGGCTGATTCCTCCCGTAATATTGATGAACACATCTTTGGCACCCAAAGCAAATCCAGCACGTTTTTCCAACACCGCCAAGAGCATATTTAAACGTTTGCTGTTGAAACCCGTACTGCTGCGTTGAGGCGTGCCATAGACCGCCGTACTGACCAGCGCTTGAATCTCTACCAATAATGGGCGAATCCCCTCTATGGTAGCGGCAATGGCATGACCACTTGAGGCTTCCTCTTTTTCGGAAATCAATACCTCACTGGGGTTGCTCACTGCCCGCAATCCTTTGGCAACCATTTCGTAGATGCCAATTTCAGAGGTGGCTCCAAAACGGTTTTTTTGTGCCCGAACGATGCGGTATAAATGATTGCGATCCCCTTCAAATTGCAACACGGTATCGACCATGTGCTCTAAAATTTTGGGCCCGGCAATTTGCCCTTCTTTAGTGATATGACCGACTAAAATGACGGGGGTATTGGTAGCTTTTGCAAATTGAATAAATTCTGAAGCGCAATGGCGAATTTGTGAGACACTGCCTGCACTACTGTCGATCAACGGACTGTGAAGGGTTTGAATGGAATCAATGATAAGCAATTGAGGCTGAACCTTTTTACAATGCTGAAAAATACGAGGACTTTCTGTTTCACTCAAAACCACACACTGATGGGACTCCTGATCCATACGATCGGCACGCAACTTGATTTGATGCTGACTTTCTTCGCCAGAAACATAAAGGACTTTTTTTCGAAGCTGCAGGGAAAGCTGTAGCAAAAGCGTGGATTTTCCAATTCCGGGCTCACCGCCCAATAAGATGACCGATCCAGGGACAATTCCTCCACCCAAAACACGGTTTAGTTCAGCGTCAAAAGTATTGATTCTCGGCAATTGTTGTGCGGCAATTTCATCCAAGGGGAGAGGTTGATTGAGCGTGGCAGTGGCTTGCTCCTCCCATGCTTTTGCAGGGGTTTTTTCAATGACTTCCTCCACCAACGTATTCCACTCCTTACAAACCTTGCATTGCCCTTGCCATTGGGGGTGTTGGGTGCCGCAATTTTGACAAAAAAACCCTTTTTTTATTTTAGACATAAGAGAAGAAACTCGATTATTTTTTTTGATTTACTAAAGGTAGTGCAAAAAAAGCAAGCCCTCCAAAAAGAATAATCATCGCTGTTTGCGACGTCCACATAATCCACCCAAAGGCCAAGCCCGACTCGTTGGAAATGTCAAAAGCGGACAACATCAACGCCACTGAAAAAGGATAAATTCCAATGCCTCCATTGGTGGCTGAAATGGTCAAGCCACCGATGACAAACGCCGGAAGGATGGCACCCAAGCCCAACACAGCGGTTTCCGGAACCGTCCACTTAATGACATAGAACATGGCCAGATACATGATCCATATAAATAAGGTATGGGCAATGAAGGCGCCTTTTTTAGGCATGTTTTTTATGGAAAGTATGCCTTCAATCAAGCCTTGTACTTTTGATTTGATTTTAAGCACCCAAGGTTTTTGAGATTTCTTAAAGAGGAATCGAAGCCCGATGAACAGTAAGATCAAAACACTTCCAAGAAGAAAGATTTTAGGCAACGAAATTGTTTCTAAAGCAAGCGCACCCATAATTAAATCATACTGTAAACCCAAGGCAATGAGAATAAAAAGTAATAAAATGACAAGATCGACCAAGCGTTCAGCAATGATGGTTCCAAAGCCTTTTTCAAAAGGAATGTCTTCATAGGTGCTCAGGGTGGTGGCACGCAGGAGTTCTCCAGAACGCGGAATGCCCAAATTAGCAATGTAGGCAATCAAAACGGCTAAAACACTGTTGATAAACTTAGGACGATAGCCCAAGTGGGCCAACATAAATTTCCATCGATAGGCCCTGGAAACATGACTCAATATTCCAAAAAGAAGCGATAATAAAACAAACAGCAAATCCACGTTCCGGATATAGCCGTAAATCAATTCCCGTTCTTCGGGAGTAGTGGTGTTGAAGGTTAAAAAAATAAATAAAACCCCTATACCCAAGGGGAGAATGATTTTTAAAGAAGCGCGCAGAAATTTCAAAATCAGTCTAAAAGATTAGTGATTTCGTTGGGGAAAATCATGCTGGGTTTAAACTGGCGAGCTTCTTCCAAATCCATGTGCGCATAGGCAATAATAATAATGAGGTCTCCTTTTTGCACTTTTCGAGCCGCCGGACCGTTTAGGGTGACTTCCCCACTGCCTGCTTTGCCTTCAATGACATAGGTTTCGAGTCGTTCGCCATTGTTAATATTGACTACTTGCACCTTCTCGCCCACCAACAATTGTGCGGCATCAATAAGATTTTTGTCCAAAGTGATACTGCCAATATAATTTAAATCCGCACCGGTTACTCGAACGCGGTGGATTTTAGATTTTAAAACTTCGATTAACATGCGACAAAGGTATTCATATTATTGGTAATCCCATATTATCAATCAGTCGAATCCCGCCTAATTTTGCGGCTATAAACGAACGGTATTTTTTTCCTTTTTCAAGGCTTTGAGCGGATTGTAAGTTTTCCTCTTCGGCAATGACAAAATAGTCTAAAGAGAATAAGGCTTGTTCTTTGAACTGTTGATCTACCCATTTGGTCAAATCGGACAGCTTTTTAGGAGGCCATTGGTGCTGGACGTCTTGTAAAATTTGATAAAGAAAAGGAGCTGCGCTTTTTTGTTCAGGGTTGAGCAGCAAATTGCGCGAGCTCAGTGCCAATCCGTCGGCAGCCCGCACGATGGGGCAACCGATGATTTGCACCGGGATCTTTTGTTGTTCCACCAAACAGCGGATAATTTGGAGTTGTTGAAAATCTTTTTCACCAAAATAAGCGCGATCGGGATTTACAGAACGCAAGAGTTTCTCCACAACGGTGGCTACTCCGTCAAAATGATGTTGGCGAAAAGCACCTTCCATGACCAAATCCAGTCCCATCAAATGTTGAGGCTGCGCAACGACCCCCTCAGCATAGAGGTCTTGGGGTTTGGGGGTGTATATATAGAGAGCGGCACCTAAAGGCTCCAATTGCGCCAAATCATCGTCAAGATTTCGCGGGTAGTTTTTAAGGTCTTCGGCATCGTTAAATTGCGTTGGATTGACAAAGATGCTCACGACCACCCGATCATTTTCCTTCAAAGCTTGACGGATTAATGCCAAGTGCCCTTCATGTAAGGCACCCATGGTAGGAACCATTCCCAACGAAATGCCCGAACCTTTTAGTGCCTCATTTAATTTTTTATGGGTCTTGAATACCTGCATTTAGTAAAAGATTAACGGGCTAAAGTAGCCAGTTTTTAAGTATTTAAGCATAAATTTTGTATTTTTGCAGACTTCCCTTTGGAAAAACAGAATTATGAAAGATAAGAATGTACTGATTATTTCTTCAGAGGTTGTTCCGTATTTGCCCCAGACTGAGCAAGCTATAAATTCATTTGAAATACCAAAAAATATTAACGATCACGGTGGTCAGACACGTATTTTTATGCCGCGGTATGGCATGATTAACGAACGCCGTCACCAATTGCATGAAGTCATCCGTTTGTCCGGAATGAATATGATTGTCAATGACTTGGACGTGCCTTTGGTAATCAAAGTGGCCTCTATTCCCAAAGAAAGAATGCAGGTCTATTTTATTGACAACGATGAATATTTTAAGCGTCGTGCTTTGTTGCACGATGCGGATGGAAAGATTTTTTCGGATAATGATGAACGAATGATCTTCTTTACCAAAGGCGTAGTAGAAACCGTTAAAAAATTAAATTGGTCTCCGGACATCATCCATTTGCACGGGTGGTTCACCTCCCTTTTTCCGCTCTATCTCAAGACGTTTTATAAAGACGAGCCCCTGTTTGCAGACAGTCAAGTAGTGAGTTCCATTTACGCCCAAGATTTTGAAGGGGTACTCTCCAGCGACATGAAAGACAAAGTGGCCTTTGATCAGGTCGAAGAGGATCATTTAAAAACAATAGAAACAGCAGATTATCATCATCTAACTAAACTAACCGTTGAGCATTCGGACGGTCTAATCATTGCAACGGAAGATTTCCCAGCAGATTTAAAATCTTTGATTGACAAGAGTAATAAACCTTATTTAGCCTATGAGCAAATCAAAGAACCCAATGCCTATATTGATTTTTACACGAATAAACTTAGTTAACCCTATCGTCCATGCTATTTAAGTATCGGTTCCTCCCCATTTTTATATTGTTTGTATTGTTTTTTACAGTTGTCCAGTGCAACAAAGATTTCATTGTCGTAGGTGATGAAATTTTGGGTGTTTCTGCCATAAAAACCAATCAAGAATTGATTCCTGTTTTTACCTTTCAAGAACATTTGGAAAAAGTCCAAACCAATGGACTTTCTTTAGTTCAATTGGGCGTCATCAATCATCCTGTTTTTGGTCATTCTGAAGCCGATTTTACTACACAGCTGAGTATTTCCGACAGTCCCATTTTTGGGGTCTATTCCCAATCTTTGGAGGAAGATGAAGACAATGACAATATCTTAATAATACCCGAAAACGAAAAAGTGCAGGAGGTGTATTTGGAAATCCCTTTTTTCAATAATACCAACGACCGTGACGCCGATGGAGTTATCGATATTTTGGACAGCGACCCAGACGATCCGCAAAGTAATTCGGATGGGGATGAATTGACCGACTTGGTGGAAACCAATGCGGGTCTAAATCCCTTGAGTTCGGACAGTGATAATGATGGAATACTTGATCACGACGACGATGACAATGCGACTTATGACAATGAGAATAAAGTATACGAAATCGATTCTATTTATGGGAATCGAGAAGCAACGTTTAATTTAAAAGTTCAGGAGCTCAACTATTATCTAAACAGTTTGGATCCGAGCATGAATTTTGAAACGGCTCAAGCCTATTATTCCAATCAAGATTTTTTGGCAGAAGGCTTTGGTGGAGAAACCCTTTTTGACGGTAATGTCAGCTTGAGTTTTGATGAATTGCGCTTCAATTACGCTCAGGATGATCCAGAAACAGCCGATGTGGATGAAACCACCCAAGTGGAAACTCGACTCACCCCTCGGCTTCGTATTCCTTTAAACAGCACTTTTTTCCAAGAGCGACTGATTGATATGGAAGGTGCGCCAGAGTTGGCAAATTTAGGAAATTTCCAAGCCTATCTCAAAGGGATTATTGTTCATGCCGATGGGTTTTCAGATGATTTATACATGTTGCTCGACATCGGCAATGCAGCGATTAAGATCAATTATATTTATGATAAATACAACAAACAAGGCACAGAAGACGACATTACCGATGACACCATCGATCAAATCCCGACAACCTTTTCAATAGGTATGAATGGGATTCGTGTCAACCATTTGAAAAATGAAGCTTTTGACACGGCAATTTTGGAACGTATTGCAAGTTCTAAATTGGGGGAACCTTCTGATAAAGTGTTTGTCAAGAGTGGGCAATTTCACGGAAAAGTACGATTGTTTACTCCCGAAGCCAATTCCAATGACAATACTTTGTTGAACAACTTACGAAATCAATCTTGGTTGATTAATGAAGCCAATTTGGTGTTTTATCTGGATCAGAATTCCCTAACCAGCGACGACGCTTTAGTTGCTCCTCGTTTGTACCTTTATAAGTACAATTCGGGTAATCCTGTTATCGATTATAATAACGACCTTACCACTCCGGTTGCTTCAGGATCCACCCAGGCCAAACGGATTTTTAGTGGGATATTGGAACGCGACGAGAACAATCGCCCCTATCGATACAAATTCCGTATCACCAATCATATTTCGCAAATCTTGCGCAAAGACTCGTTGAATGTGGATTTGGGGGTAGTGGTCACTGGCAATATTGGTGACGCCACACTTAAAAAAGGATTTATCGATGATGCTAATGTTATTGATTATCCCGCTGCTGCAGTTCTCAATCCCTTGGGTACGGTGCTCATAGGTTCGAACACCGGTGTGGAAAACGAGGATAAAAAAGTAAAACTCGAGCTACTTTACACTGCTTTTTAAAAGAGTTGCCACAGCGTATATCCGATCAGTACCACCAGTAACCCAACCATCCCTTGAATAAAGGTTCCAAACGTATGCGTGCGATAGGCCGTTTTTACATCCATTCCGCTCATTTGCGAAACGATCCAAAAGTAGGAATCGTTGGCGTGGGATACGGTCATTGAGCCTACGCCCAAAGCCATAATTGCCCATATTTTCCCCATTTCACTGTCCAAACCAAGCAGCGGTAATAGCGGGAAAAGGATGGATGAGGTTGTAATGATGGCTACGGTGGACGAACCCTGCGCCGTTTTTAAAAGAGCCGCTATCAAAAAGGCAATCAGTATGCCCAAGCCTTCCATTTGTGTCAGTGCTTTTGCGTATTCCACCAAAGGAAGGGTTTGTATAATCGCTCCTAAAGCTCCCCCCATTCCGGTAATCAGGAGAATGGGAAAAGTTTTTTTTACACCCTCTTGAAAAGATGCACGGACAAACCCTTTTTTTCTAAAATCTAAGCCCAAAGCAAAAAGCATCCCAACAAAAAGTGCCGTTGTAGGCTGTGTTAGTGCCTTAAGCATTTGAACCATCGTTTGGGGCATGGCTGAAGTGGGAAGGATTGTCCCCAAACACATCAAAAGTATGGGAAGCGCAATGGGGAGTAGCGCTTTTTTAAAAGAAGGAAGTGCTGTAATTTCAGTTCCATCGTCGAGCGTCTCCGATTCTCCTTCGGGAATATATTCCATTTTTTTAGATAAATAATTACCATAGGCACCTCCCACCATAATCAAAATAAAGGCAATACTTCCCCCAATGACGATGAGCAGCAATAGGTTGTCTAAATTTAAATTTGCTGCGGCCGCCAAAGGGCCCGGCGTAGGAGGTACCAGTACATGCGGCGCAAAAAGACCGGTGGATAGTGCCACCGCCAAGCCGACCAATGGGGTTTTGGTTTGTCTCGACAATGTTTTGTTGAGTTGGGATAAAATAACAAAGGCGGCATCGCAAAAAACAGGAATGGAAACCAAATAGCCGATACAGCTGATGGCATAGGGCAAGGGGAGTCGACTCAAGTGTTTCAGGATTCCACCTGCTAGCGAGAGCGTTCCTTTCGATTGTTCTAATGCGGCACCAATGATGGTTCCAAATAAGATCAATAATCCAATACTTTTTACAATTTTATAAAATCCGCTTCCGATCTGTTCGAAGGTATTTACGATGGGCGTTCCCACCAATAGTGCCAACAAAAAACTTCCTATTAATAACACTAAAAAAGGATGCCATTTGATATACGAGCTGCCAATGATGATCCAAAGGATGGTGAGTACAATATAAAGGAGTGGAAGATACATCAGGAAGGATTGTTTTTATAGTGGGTTAAGGTATCACTTACTTTTTTTTCCAATAAGGATGCCGCATTTTTCATCGCTTCGTCAAGAGGCATTGTGTCGGGTTTAATTTTTTCAATTCCCAACAAGTGACTGGGTCGTGGTGTATTTTTGGCTTCGATGGAGCCACAAAAAAGAAAGGTGGGGATTTGCTTTTTTTGGGTTAATGTGATAATCCGCTGGGGCAATTTTCCAAAATCACTTTGCTGATCATACCGCCCTTCGCCGGTGATGACCAGGTCTGCCGCGTCGATCTGAGTTTGTAAGTGGGTGTGGGACGCCAAAAGATCAAAACCGTTTTGAAGTTGTGCTCCAAAAAAGCCATACAAACCGGCAGCCACTCCACCGGCAGCACCTCCTCCAGCTAATGCAGTGATTGTTCTGCCAAAATGTTGCTCAATAACTCTCGCAAAATGGGCACTTCCTGCCTCTAAACGTTCGATCATTTCAGGACGAGCTCCTTTTTGCTTGGCATAGGTGTGGGCGGCACCGTTAACACCTAAAAGAGGGTTGGAAACATCACATGCTATGGTTAAATCCCAGCTTTTATTTTTAATATATAATTCATTATTATTCAATCTTTTAATTAATTCTAAATTTCTTCCATTTGGCGGTATAGTGTTGCCCTCTTGATCAAAAATTCGCCCCCCTAAAGCAGAAAAAATACCACTGCCCATGTCGTGAGTAGCACTGCCGCCGATTCCTAAAATTATGGAAGTACATCCCTTTTCTAAGGCATGAAGAATCATTAATCCTGTCCCATAAGTATTGGTCTCATAAGGATTGTATTCTTCGGGGGTTAAATTTTGCAGGCCTGCAGTTTGTGATAATTCCACCCAAGCCGTGGGCTGGTCTTTAAACCGAAAATAAGGAGCCTCAATGGGTCGGCCTAAAGGATCACGTGTTGAGCAATAATTTAAAGTTCCAGCGACATGCTGTTGAAGCACATCAAGAGCCCCCTCGCCGCCATCGGAAAAGGGCATAAGGACGCATTCCGCATTTGGATACACAGATTGCACACCCCTTTCCATTGCCCGAGCCACAGCTTTTCCTGTCAGGCTGCCTTTAAATGAATCCGGGATGATTAAAATTTTCACTAAATAAATCCTAAAAGTCTAAAGTACTAAACTTATCGGAATGCTCAGCGGGTGAAATTCATAATGGATATTTGAATATTATCCTTTAGCGCTTTGAATCGCAGCGGTGATTCGCTCTGCGTGTTCCCGAGAATTTTCGATAAACCATTTATTGGTTTTGTATCCCCCACAAACCACTCCGGCAAGGTAGACACCCGGGGCATTGGAGGCCATCGTCTCAGGAGTATACTTTGGAGTTCTAAAAGTATCTGTCTGAAAGTCGACGCCCAATTGTTCCAATAGTGCAAAATTGGGTTGATACCCTGTCATCGCCAACACAAAATCGTTGGCAATGGTTTTATTCCCCTCGGGTGTTTTAAAGTGCACTTCGGTGGGAGTAATTTCCGTAATCTCGGAATCAAAATAGGCAGGGATGCTCCCTTCTTCAATCCGATTGACAATATCGGGGCGTGCCCAATATTTCACGTTTTCTCCAATTTTCGGCTCTCGGATAATCATGGTGACACTTTTGGCGCCTTTTCGGTAGGTTTCCAAAGCCACATCAACGGCAGAGTTGGCCGCGCCGACAACGACTATATTCATCCCAAAAAAAGGATGGGGTTCGGAATAATAATGTAATACTTTTGGAAGTTCTTCTCCTTTTACGTTGAGTAGATAGGGAAGGTCGTAAAAGCCCGAAGCCACCACCATATTGTGCGCTCGATAACTTCCTTTGGACGTATGCACCTCAAACCCGGGATGTAAACTTTTGACATTTTCCACCGCTTCATAGAGACGGATGTTAAGCTGCCAATGCATAGCTACTCTTCGATAGTACTCCAAAGCTTCTGACCGAGTGGGTTTTGGATTGTGTGATATAAAAGGAATGTTCCCGATCTCCAAGCGATCGGAGGTGGAAAAAAAAGTCATGTTTTGGGGATAGTGGTATATGGAATTTACCAAAGTTCCTTTTTCAATGATTTCATAAGAAAGTCCCTGTTTCTGGGCTGAAATGCCACACGCCATCCCGATGGGACCCGCTCCGATAATGATAAGATCTAACATAGTTGCAAAGGTACGAAGAGTGCGTTAATAAGTTACTATAAATAAAAATGATACTAAATTTATTTATAATTGATAAACCACTAATTATGAGTATATTTAAAAAAATAAAGGAGAATAATAAATCGAATAATAGATAAAAACTATTAAATATTATTTTAATATAACAATATCTTTTGCCTCCAAAATAAACTTCCAATACTAACAGCCAAAAAAGCAATAGCGACGGGGTTTCCAAAGAATCCACCCAGCAAGGAGCAACTGATTAACCACCACAAAGCAAAGACCGTAAAACCAGAGGCATATTTGATGGAACTTGTAAATACAATATCCTCAAAAAGCCCATTTATTTTTCGGGTAGCCCAGAGCGGAATGAGGTTGGGGAGTGCGAGTAAGGAAGCCAAGTTTTGCTTTGCCGCCGTTATTTGTTCTCTTTTAGGAAGCTTTTCGTAATCCTCAGCAAGTATTTTTTTCAAATGCGAAAACTCCAGTTCTGTAGTGCGCTTGTTGATGCGTAATTTTTTCTCTGGATAAAGTGCCTCCTTTTCGGGGAGCCACATGCAATCTTTCATACGGTCTTGTAACAACGCGCGCAGCGTATTGATGTTTTCGGCGTCGGTGTTGTTGGGGTTCATCATCTCGCTAATCAATATAGGTTCGCCAAATACCAAATGTAAAGTAATGCGCGCTTGACGATGGTTGCCGTAATTCAAACCCACCGGCATTAGGTATACCTTTTTCCCGGGATTGACTTTTTGCGCTTGATACGCCAAACGACTACTCCCTTTGGAAAGGTTTTGGAGATAATATTCATCGTGATGACCCCCCTCGGAAAACATGTTGAGATTTCCGCCATTGCCCAAAATCGAATAGCATTTTTCAAAAGTGGCATCATTGTTTTTTAAACTGCTGTAACCATTTCGTATCCGATACACAGGCAGCATTTGAAAAGCATCCAAAAACCACTGTAAAGGACCCCCAAAAACATCGCTTCGGGTTAAGGAAGTAATTCTTTTTGGCGTATACGCTCCAACGAGCAAAGGATCCAGAAAGGCCGCCTGATGGTTGGGAGAATAGAGTACGCCTCCGTCTTGAGGAATGCGCTCTTTTCCGTAAATTTTTATGGTTCTAAAAAAAAGATCATTGTAACACCACAACAGATATTTGACAAAATAATAGACAAGCTTTTTCAATAGTAGAGCACTAGAGTTAATGAAATTGAAAAATACACATTTTAAGACAATCTCTGAAGTTTGGTCAAAATTTAATTGCGTAAGAACGGCATTCTATCAATTCATAAAATTAAATAGTTCCTATTGGATAGTTATGGGGGAGCTTTATGTTTTTTTCAGTAAAACCAAAAAATCGCCCAATAAAGCGTTAAAAATGAATCTAATTAATAAGTAACATTAAAAAATGTACTAACTTACTTCCCATATTTTTTTACTATAAATTACATTGACAACTTTCCACTTCTTACCCTTAACGGCCTAATTAAAAGACGGATACAACTAAAAAACAAACTGATTATGAAAAGACAAAACTTTTTTAAAACAGCGATATTTACCGTGTTATGCTTCGCGGCGAGTGTCCTTCATGCACAATCCTCCATATCGGGTGTCGTTACTGATGCCGATTCTGGGGAGTCGCTGCCCGGCGCAAATATTATCGTATTAGGTTCAAATACCGGTACAGCCACTGACTTTGACGGAAATTTCACATTGAATACCAGTGCTGATATTCCCTTTCAAATTGAGGTGAGTTCTATTGGATTTGAATCCCAAGTAATTGACATCACCTCCGCCGATCAACAAATAACGGTTGCTTTGGAATTTGGTCAAAACCTTGATGAGGTGATCATTTCAGCTTCCAGACGTGCCGAGAAAGTTCAGGATGCTCCTGCTTCGGTTTCGATAATTTCTTCCAAAGATTTACAAAATTCGCCCAATGTTACCGATCCGGTAAGAAACTTGGTCAATATCCCCGGAGTTCAGATTCAACAACATTCCGCCAATTCATTAAACATTGAAATGAGAGCCGGTTCGGGAGTCTTTGGTACTTCTACCTTTCCGATTTTGGACTACAGATATTTGGTTACCCCATCGGCAGGTTCCTTTTTTAGTTTTCAAACGGGACTTTCCAATATTGATATAGAGCGTGTTGAAGTGGTGCGTGGTGCAGCCTCTGCCTTGTATGGCCCAGGAGTAACTTCCGGTGTGGTTCACTTTCTCACCAAAAAACCCATTGATTATCCCGGAACCACGGTGGAAATGTATGGCGGTAGTCTTTCTACTTTTGGAGGTGCCCTCCGTCATGCTGCCCGAAATGACAGTAAAACTTTTGGATATAAAATAAACGCACGTTTCAATCGAGGGAACGATTTCATCCTTGATCCCGTTGAAGATGCCGACTTTATTTCAACATTTCAAAGCACGGTCAGACAACCCGCTATTAAAAACAAAGTGGTGGATGCAACTCAGGCCGGAACCACATTGCTCACTGCTTCCGATTTAGATCCCGATGGAGATGGCAACCCGATGGCCTCTGAATATCAAAACTTTGCCGTTAATGCACATCTTGAGTTTCGTCCCAACGACAATACTTCTGGGGTAATTGCCGGGGGTGTTAACAATGGAGGCGGATTATTTTTCAATTCTCAAGGTGTTGGATACACCCAAGGAAGTGACTATTGGGCGCAAGGGCGTTTGCAAAGAGGAGGTTTATTTGCCCAAGTGTATTACAACTATAACGATGGAGGAGATGCAGAGCATCCTACCTTCTTATATGGAACAGGCTTTCGTCAGGTGGCAAAACGAACTTCTTTAGAAGCGCAATTGCAATATAACTTTGATGCCCCCAATTTTTTAGATTCTAATTTCACCGTTGGAACGGACTACAGAAACACCGCATCCGATTCAGAATACACACTTTATGGTAGAAATGATGACACTGATGATTATGTAATTACTGGTGTTTACGGTCAAGGGACTTCTCGATTAGGTGAAAAAATTGATTTGACTTATGCCTTGCGTTACGATCAATTTAACTTTATCGATAAAGGAGCAATTGCTCCACGACTTGCAATGGTTTATAAAGTAAGTCCTAAAAGTTCCTTCAGACTTTCCTATAATGTGGCCACTTATGGTCCTTCCGCATTGGAAACCTATATTGATTTTCCGGTTTCATCACCAGCTCCAGGGGTCTTAGATGTTTGGTTATCGGGTCAAATCAACCCCCAAGAGTTTGCTTCCGGAGCACCCATAGAATTAACAGGTACGGGAGGCGTTACGCTTCCTTATGGAACCTCTAGCCTTCCTTTGGCCATTCCTTATGGAGCAGTGGCAGCCCCCACTTTAGAAGCACTTTATGCTGGATTGGGAGCGAGTCCACAAACCGCCGGCTTGTTGCCCTTTGTCCAAGACTTTTTCAACAATTATGCTGGACCTAGTTTGGATAAAACCACAGGAACCCTATCCCCGTATAACTTGTTTAATGGAGAAGCCATGAATTCGCTCGCTGGAACGGGCTCTGCGGCTATTGGAACTTTAAAATCTTGGGAAGTGGGTTACAAAGGACTGTTGGGAGACAAATGGTCTTTAGGCATTGATGTATACACTTATGAAAGAACAGGATTTACTCAATTTACTGCAATAGGACCTACCTATAGATTGACAGGGTCTGAAAATATCTCTCAAGATTTAAGTAATGCTGTTGCGGCTGATTTTGCTGCCGACCCAACCATTAACGCTGTGATCACTGCAGCTACTACTGCCGCTGTTACAGCGGCGGTACGTCAACAAGTAGAGGCACAATATCAAAATATATTAGGAATTCCCGAAATTTTTTGGGAAACGGGACTTCCTGCTGACGCTCTTTTTCCCGGTTCTCAAGCGATTCCCTCTGTAGCAGATGCTACGGCGGCAACTGCTGCGGGATTAATTCCGGCTAATATTGAGGGAGCCATTGCCCAACTGGCAGGCGGGGTAGGACAAGCCTTTGCACTCGGAGGTGCTGGTTACGCCAATGGGATTACTCCAATCACCAGTGTTTTCGGAACCGTAGAGACGCAAAGCGTTCCACAAAACGACGGCATAACACACATCCCGGCAGGTTATCGACGATTTGGAGATGCGACACGGAGTCATGTGGGGGCGGATATTTCGCTCAAGTATAGAGCTTCTGAAAATTGGTCTTGGTGGGGGAATGCCTCTTGGTTGAGTCAAAATGAATGGATTCCCGGCGCGGCAGACGATGATGATCTTCCTTTTTCTTCCTATTTGAATGCGCCTAGATTCAAATACAGAACGGGAGTTAATTTTAATGCCGACTCAGGTTTCAGAGCAGCCTTGTCATTTCAACACGATGATGAGTTTGAATCCAATCAAGGGTTTTTCTCCGGAACGGTTCAAAAGAAAAACCTAGTAGACACCAACTTTGGTTATCAAATTTCAGATAATTTTTCGTTGGATCTTTCTGCCACCAACTTGTTCAATCAAAAATACAGAGCATTTCCACAAATGCCCATCATAGGAAGACGTGTATTGCTCAAAGCAACTATCGATCTTCAGTAGATTTTATAGCAATAAAGAAAGACTGCCTTAGTGCAGTCTTTTTTTTGCTTTATACGCAACCCTTTTCAATGCGTTGGGATAAAATTGGACGTCCTTAGTTTGTATAACTAGCGAGGGAATCTTATCTTTAACAAAAGCAACTACAAATGATACGTTTAGAAGGTCAAGTGGCCATCGTTACCGGAGGAGCTCGAGGTATTGGTGCGGGTATTTGTGAGCTATTTTGCAAAGCCGGAGCGACGGTTGCCCTTTGGGACGTCTTGGATTCAGGTGCTGAAACTGCTGCTCGAATCGCACAAAGTGGGGCTTCCATCTTTTATCAGAAAGTCGATATCACTTCCAAAAGTGAAGTAGAAGCTGCGGTGGCGCAGCTCATCGAAAAGCACCAAAAAATTGATATTTTGATCAACAATGCTGGGGTCATTCGCGATCGTTCGTTCCTGAAAATGGAGCAATCGGATTGGGACACGGTGATGAATGTCAATTTAAATGCCTTGTTCATCACCTGTAAAGCAGTAGTACCCCATATGAAAGCAGCGGGCTATGGAAGGATTGTATCGGCCTCTTCCATCAATGGCTTTCAAGGGGCTTTTGGGCAAACCAATTATGCCGCCACCAAAGCCGGGATTGCAGGCTTTACAAGAGCTTTGTGCAAAGAATTAGGCCGATATGGAGTAACCGTGAATGCAGTGGCTCCCGGGTTTATAAAATCAGAGATGACTGATTCTATGCCTAAAGCCGTGATCGAGCAACAAATTGCTCAAATTCCTGTGGGAAGAATAGGGACCGTGGAAGATATGGGATATGCGTATTTGTTTTTAGCCTCCAAAGAAGCGGGATACATTTCGGGCATTACCTTACACGCCAATGGCGGTGCCATGCCTATGTAATCCAGTCTTTCTATTTTCGTTTATGTAAAAGAACCATTTAAAATAGGGAACATCAATAATCAAAAGTTTAACCCAAATAACGATCTTATGGAATCACAAGGAGCATCAACTTCCTATCGCTCGCATTTCAAACAACTCGCTGAAATGGAACCAGTTGTTGGGAAAGAACTGGGGCTTACGCCTTGGTTGGTCATGGATCAAGAGCGTATCAACCACTTTGCGAGCATCACCCAAGACGAACAATGGATTCATTTGGATCAAGAGCGTTGCGCAAAAGAGTCACCCTACCAACAAACGATTGCTCATGGGTTTTTAACACTCTCCATGTGCTCCAAAATCATGTTTGATGCCTATGCGATTGAAGGGGTTTCCCGAGTGATCAATTACGGCTTGGACAAAGTGCGATTTCCTGCGGCCACTCCCTCAGGGGCACGAGTTCGAGGTCGCGTTCGTTTGATGGAGTTTACCGCTCTCCCTTCTGGAGCAAAATATAAACTGGAAATTACCATTGAAATTGAAGGACAAGACAAGCCTGCCTGTGTGGCAGAATTATTAGTCTTGGCGTATGATTAATGTAATACTATTACCCTAAAATAAGATTGAAACAAGGTTTATTGCGCTACTTTTTTAACGCAGCTCCTACAATTTCTGAAACAGTCCAAGCCCCAATTCAGGGGGAATCTTTTTTACTTTTTATAGGCAACAGAATAAAATTCTGAAAAGCGCGCAAAAAAATTAAATCTAGGGTATTTTTTAGATGGAAGACTGTATATTTGCAGCTTTAAAATCAATTAGTAAAATAATTCTTTAATCAGTAAAAATGGCTACGAATTCAGGTAAAGTTTCTCAGATTATTGGACCCGTTGTAGATGTTGAATTTTCAGGAGAAGACAATACACTTCCAAAAATTTACGATTCATTAGAAATCAAAAATGCAGATGGATCCATCTTAGTATTGGAAGTTCAATCGCACATTGGTGAAAACACTGTAAGAACAGTTTCTATGGACTCTACGGACGGATTGAGCCGGGGAACAGCGGTCGTTGCAACAGGAAGTCCCATACAAATGCCCATTGGGGATGATGTTTACGGACGTTTGTTCAATGTTATTGGTGATGCAATTGACGGTATGGAAAATCTTCCTAAAAAAGGAGCAGATGGTTTGCCGATTCACCGAGATGCTCCCTTGTTTGAAGACCTTTCTACATCTACAGAAGTTTTATTTACTGGAATTAAAGTCATCGATTTGATTGAACCCTATGCCAAAGGAGGAAAAATTGGTCTTTTTGGAGGTGCCGGGGTTGGAAAAACGGTTTTGATTCAAGAATTGATTAACAATATTGCCAAAGGACACGGAGGACTTTCTGTGTTTGCTGGCGTTGGAGAACGTACCCGTGAAGGAAATGATTTGCTTCGCGAAATGTTAGAATCTGGAATCATTCGCTACGGGGATGATTTTATGCACTCTATGGAAGAAGGAGGCTGGGATTTGAAAAAGGTGGACAAAAAAGCCATGAAAGAATCCAAAGCGACCTTCGTTTTCGGTCAGATGAACGAACCTCCTGGAGCGCGGGCACGTGTTGCCTTATCTGGACTTACCATTGCAGAATATTTTAGAGATGGTGCAGGGGACGGTCAAGGAAAAGATGTATTGTTCTTTGTGGATAACATTTTCCGATTTACACAAGCCGGATCGGAAGTATCTGCCCTGTTGGGACGGATGCCTTCTGCGGTAGGATACCAGCCCACACTGGCGACAGAAATGGGAGCCATGCAAGAGCGAATTACTTCTACCAAAAAAGGATCGATTACTTCTGTACAAGCGGTTTACGTTCCTGCAGATGACCTTACGGATCCCGCACCGGCAACCACTTTTGCCCACTTGGATGCCACCACCGTATTGTCTCGTAAGATTGCGGAGTTAGGAATTTATCCTGCTGTGGATCCTTTGGACTCTACTTCACGGATTCTAACCGCTGATATCTTAGGTGATGAGCATTACGATTGTGCCCAACGCGTAAAAGAATTACTACAACGTTACAAAGAATTACAAGATATCATTGCCATCCTTGGGATGGACGAATTGTCCGAGGAAGATAAACTTGCTGTGTCTCGCGCCCGTCGTGTGCAACGCTTTTTATCACAACCCTTCCACGTGGCAGAGCAATTTACCGGAATCCCCGGTGTTCTTGTAGACATCAAAGAAACCATCAAAGGATTTAATATGATCATGGATGGGGAATTGGATCATCTACCAGAAGCGGCTTTTAACCTGAAAGGGACTATAGAAGAAGCCATCGAAGCCGGAGAAAAAATGTTAGCAGAAGTATAAAATCATGCAGCTCGAAATTGTATCCCCCGAAGCCCGTCTCTTTAGTGGTGAAGTATCCAGTTTGATTCTTCCCGGAAGTTCTGGCTCTTTTCAAGTATTAGATCACCATGCGCCCATAGTTTCTACTTTAATCGAAGGGACAGTAAAGATTGCCGGACGACTTGAAGTAGCCGCTGCGGTTCAAGATAAATTTAGAAATGAAGGGGACTGGACACTCTTCGATATTACTTCGGGAGCGATTGAAATGCGCGACAACAAAGTTATTTTGTTGACGGACTAGTTCGTAGTTCTATTTTTGTCCCTATTTTCCAATTTTATGAGTATATCAAAACGCTTTGTTTTTGTGTATATAATAGGGCTTCTTTTTCCTGCTCTGTCCCTTTATGCGCAAAACGATAGCATTAGCAAAAATCAAAATTTAAAAGAAGTCGTTGTTTCCTCCAACCGAATCGACATTCCTTTTTCCAAAGACTCTCGGACGATTCAGTGGATTACTGCAGAACAATTGCAGCAAAGCGGTTTTGTGACTGCTGTAGCGGCATTGCAACAAATCGCTGGAGTTGATATTCGGCGCAGAGGTTTGGCTGGTACTCAGGCCGATTTATACCTGCGTGGCGGGGGTTTTGATCAAACGCTTTTACTCATCGATGGCATTCCTATGGATGATGCTCAAACGGGGCATCACAGCCTCAATTTCTTGCCCCCAATAGCCATGATTGAACGAATAGAGGTCATCAAAGGACCAGCCTCAAGGGTGTATGGTCAAAATGCTTTTACGGGTGCCGTCAATATTGTTACCAAAAAAGAAACTCCATCAGGGGGTCAAGTGCGCCTTAAAGGCGGTTCTTACGGACAGCTTTTTGGAGGGGTAAACGTTCATAGAAGTGATGCGAAATCCAATTTTGTAGCTGATTTCTCTCGGATGAAGTCTGAGGGTTATCGTTACAATACCGATTTTAATAATTACAATGCATTTGTCAAGGCTGATTTTAGAAAAGCAACCACCTTTCCAATTCAATTATTAGCCACCTATGGCGGGCGTAAGTTTGGCGCCAATGGTTTTTATGCCTCGCCCGAGGCCAAAGATCAGTATGAAGAAACCGAAGCGAGCTTGCTTGCTGTTCAATCCGATGTTCGAATCAACAACTGGCGGCTGCGTCCCAAGCTCTATTGGCGGAGAGGGCAGGATCATTATATTTACCTCCGTTCGCAACCAGAAATATATGAGAATTGGCATATAACACATAAGCTAGGAACGGCATTGCACGCCACTTATGTGTCCGATTATGGTATAACAGGCGTGGGGGTTGATGTGTCCAGAGTTTCCATTTCCAGTAATAATTTAGGTCAACATCATCGGGAAACTTTTGCTTTGTTTTTGGAACAACGCTTTTCTTTTTGGGATCTCATTGATTTGACCCCCGGTATTGCTGTGAATAGATACAGCGATTTTGGGGCATTTGCCTATCCCGGATTGGATTTGGGAGTTCAGCTCAACAACAGCTGGCGCATCTATGGAAATATGGGTTATACGTATCGCATTCCTACGTATACGGATTTGTACTACAGGGATAGAACCACTATAGGAAATGCCGACTTAAAACCCGAAGAAGCTTTGGCGGCAGAGTTGGGTCTGCGTTATACACCTTTGCAATGGAATTTTTATGTAGCCTATTTTACTCGCCGATCCAAAAATCTGATTGATTATGTGAAAAGTAGTGCCGCCGACCTTTGGAAAGCCGAAAATATCGCTGCTCTTCAAACACAAGGGGTGGAGACTGAAGTTCAGTATCAGTTTCTTATCGGTAAACAGTCCCAACGCCTTAAAATGGGCTACACCTATTTAGTGGACGATTTAAAGGAAGCGGAAGTGAATTTTTCCAGATACAGCATCAATTCTTTAAAACATCATTTTACGTTTGCTTCTCTAGCGCAGTTGTCCTCACAATTTCTTTTGACCACTGCACTGAAATACGGGCAACGTCCCGAGCAAGAGGGTTATACCGTTCTAGATGTCAATCTGCAATGGCAAAAAGGGCATTTTACTATCGATCTCAGTGCCAACAATATTTTAAATACCCTATATAGCGAAACCAATTTGGTTCCCATGCCGGGGAGCAATGGTTTGCTCAGCCTGAAATATCAGTTTTAAGCGACGCTACGCCCCTTATTTTTGTGAGATAGAAGTGAGTGCTTCATACACTTTTTCGCTTTCCCAACCTCTGTAAAGGAGCAATGCAGCAATTTTTTTCTTTTGTTGTTCAATCGGTAAGTGATTAACCGCTAACTTTTTCTTTTGAAACAAGTTCCAAAAAGCGGTGTTGTACTCCTGTTCGGGAATTTCTTTAAGTGCAATTTTAATGTTAAAATCGGAAATGTATCGGGCTTTGAGTTCACGAACAATACGTTGTTTTCCCCAATTTTTGATTCGAAACTTGCCCCGAGCAAAACTTTGCGCAAAACGGGTTTCGTTCAAAAAATTGTCTTGGATCAGTTGGGTCAAGATGACTTCCCTTGCCTCGGGGATCATTCCATAGCTTTTTAATTTTTGCTCGACTTCCCAATGACATCGCTCTTGGTAGGCACAATAGTGCTCCAATTTTTTTTGCACCTCAGCGACGGTAAAGGATGATTTTTTTTGCACTTGCCGAAGATAAAAAATACCGTTTAGAAAATGAAGTTACCATTCACGACATTTATTATGTCATTCACGACATTTTTTTGGAAAACACCTTAAAAGCCGAATAGTTTTGGGGTGAACCAAAAAATCTTATATCATGAAAAAACACTTTATTTTTATTCTCATTATCTGTTCTTTTTCTTGTTCTAAAGAATCAAATCAGTTTATGCTAACAATAAATAATCCATGGAATTTTGAAGTGGAAGTAAGCAGTAATTCTTTTGAGCCCGTGAAAGTAGCTCCTGATGGAAAAATCACAATCGAAGGAGAAATAAACCCGAACGGTGTTTCCTTATGGACTGACGATGCCTCAGGAAACACAGATTTAAACGATTACGATGCCTATTCTACTGGATTTACGGGATTTCAGCCCGAAGCAGGTAAATCATATATCTTTTATGCTGGTTATCCGGATGTTTTTGAAAAGAAAGAAACTCAAGGCGATGCAGTTGCAAACGCAGGATGTAATGAAGCGTATGAAAGAGCTTCTCCCGATATTCAGTTGGATGCTCATTGTCAGGCGGCTTATGCCTATTTATGTGCTGGAGGAGCAGAGGCAGTAGCTACCTATTGCCAAAGTTTTAAGCAAGCTGTAGAGGCGCTTTGGAATGGAGTAGGAGAAAAACCAACATGTTCATATTGTAATTAAACATGGAAGATTAAAATGATTCCTTTGAAAAACAAAAATTTCTTTTTAATAGTTTTTACAAGTTGTATTTCTATAACAACATACGCCCAAGACTTCACTGTTGACATTTTGGGAATCCAATATGAATATAAATACGATGCGAGAGAAAAGAAGTTTACCATTTGTGCTTCTACAAAAAAGAACGCTTTTTTTTGTAAAGAATTTCTGTTAAAAAAAGAAGTCCCTTTGTTACTTATACAAGAAATGACCGATGCAACTAGAAAATTTGTCAAGGAAAATAAAAAAGATTTTTTCCTTTCTTCTTCTTTTAAAGATGAGTTAAATACCACTAGTCCTACTTAAACGACAACAAGCACAATTAGTTCCATCGACAAGCAAATTGATCTAAGAATAGGACACGACAATTATATTAAAAATTAATATTTTTAAGAGGTGTCATGCGCACCCGAATTAATTTTATTGTTGATCCCAAATTTTGAACTATGGCAATATATAAGTTTACCCACCACCAAGAAGATTGGATACAGACCAACCTAACGAAAAAGGATTTTGAAAATCGGTGGCTTAAGATCGAAAGTAATGGAAGAATTACTTTAAAAGGAGCTCAGGAGCATGGGTATGCTTGGGACGGTTGCTCGCCAAAATGGAAAATTTCAGGCAAGATTTTTGGCACCCCGGATGGCCGGATTGACCCTAAGACTAAAAAACCTAAAACCTATTATGCCTCCATGTTTCACGATGCGATCTATCAGTATAAAAATGCTCAAACGATGAAAATTTCAAGAAAAGAAGCAGATCTAATTTTTTTGATCATGCTGAAAAAAGCAAAGTTTCGGTTTTGGCGAATCTATTATTTAGGCGTTCGAATCGGAGGAGGATTTTATGGAAAGTGGAGGACTACTTCCTCGCAACTCCCTGTAGAAGTTTCAGAATATTCCTGGATTTCAGATTAAATAGTAACATTTTTAAAAAATCAATATCAACTCAAATTTTATCATCATGAAAAAAACAATTACTACAATTTTCACTGGATTAGGTCTATTGGCCATTGCTTTGGCGATTTATTTTAAAAAAGGTCCCTGTACAAACACTCACACGTGCTCCGGCCAAAAATGTTGTTTGACTGATACTTCAGAAAGAGACTTATTTCATCCGGGCGAGAAAGAAACAGTTTGTAAATTTATTGATTCAGATTTTATTTTGGATGCCAATGATAAAAGCAGATTTCAAACCTACTATATAAGTTTGGAAAACGACAAAAATTTTGTCGTTTCTGCACGAGTTTCGGACACCGTTTCTATAGACGGGGAAACGAAGATCAAATCACTTGAATTTATCCTGATGAACTCCGAAGACAGTTTTTACTCGATTTCCTCTATAGACCCGCCTAAGCGGGAAGGTGATCTATTGTTCATCGACCTGAACTTTAAAAAAGAACAATGCAAAACACCCTTAATCCCAAAGAGCTTTTATTATGAAATAAATGACCCCAAAGCCTACATCGGTAAAATGGATAGAGTGCGTCATCATCATCAAGCCAATGATTTAGACGATTTATGTGATTCATCTAATGGTCAAATGAAATTAAGAGTAGGGGGGCATTTGTGTCAGGTATCGTTTCAGTTCAATAAGGAATGAGCATGATTTCACCAGCATACTCTGCAGTGATTGTTTTTTTCATATTAGGCACTTTTAATTCTTATTTAGAAGAGCAACAGTGGCTTGAGTACCTATATGAATACAATATTGAAAGATTGGAAAACAAAATGCCTCAAGGGGGTTCTTTTTTACTCTATGAGCTTATTTTTAAAGAAATACAATATCTGAAAACGGGAACTATTGACTCCGCTCGTATAGAAAAAATAAGAGAGGAAGAAAATCCTTTGGCGATTATTTTATATGTAATTCAACAAAATAGGACAGCAAAAACTTATAGGAAAGAACTGCATCAACTTTTGCTCCAACAGTTGAATCGTTTTCAAAAAACATCTGATGTTTTTTGGGAAAATCAATTTCATTTGGCGACGATTAGCTATATCATTCTATTTTCTCCTGCAGAAAAACACTTATATCCTTTATTAGAGGATCATCTTGAAGCCGTAAAAGTTCAACGGTTAAATGAAGTAGATCGTTTTCGTCTTTTGAGTTTAAAAATAGATTTGGAATCCCAAAGGTTGTATTATAAAGTGGATTCTTCGTCTCAAAAAAAATTAGATAAGCTCATAGATGAATATTCTAAAATAAATCCTAAATCTAGTTTCTTAAAAGGCTTAAAAGAAAAAACGATTGGAATTTATCACGAGGTTTTTACAAAGCAACCTAAAAAAGCGATTAAACATTTTGATCAAGCCTCCTTTTTTTTTAAACAAATTCCATTTTGGTTTGGGAAGCAATCGTTTGTCTTAAATGAACATAGTAAAGCGATATTGTTGAGCAATACGGACAGGTACGCCGAGGCATTACCCATTTTTAAAAAAGGGTTGCAAGAAAAAGCCATAAAGGCGCATCCTGAGGGTCTGGTAAATACCCATGAATATCTTTCAAAATGTTATGAAGGTTTGGGGGATTCAAAAAAAGCACTGTTTCATTTTAAAATGGCCAGAAAGCATTTGGATTCCCTCAATCGGATGGAACAAACAAAGCAGATAGTAAAAATGGAATTAACGAATGATGTTGAAAAAAAACAAGAACAGTTGGAAGAACTCGCAAAAAAACATATGTCATTAAACACACAATTTCAAACCCTGATTCCTATTGCAGGAGGGCTATTGCTTATGGTTTTGGTTTTTATATGGCTTTATAAAAGGACAAAATCCAAAAAAACGATCTTGGAACACGAAAAAGAAAGCACTTTAAAAGAAGTTGAAAAACTAAAACATCTGGTCATCAAAAATCATATTATTCTGAAAGACAAAACCAAAGTCTACATCAACGATTTGATGTATATCAAGGCTGATGACAAGTATATTAGAGTATTTACATCGGATGGAAAAAATCATTTGGTAAGAGGTCGTATCAGTGATTTGGACGAGCAGTTGCCCCCCAATTTTATTCGAACGCATCGATCCTATATTACCAATCGGAATTTTATCAAGCAAATTCAGCCTACTTTGTTGGTTTTGACGGAGGGAACAAAAATTCCAATTTCTAGAAAATTTAGAGATCAAATGCCATAAAAAAAACCGCAACTTCAAGAAGTGCGGTTTTAGTGCTTTAAGGACGGAGTATTTTTCGTTCTTTATTAAGAAAACGAAACTCCAAATATCGGTAAGCGTGGCGTGGAACAATACGAATCCACTTTTTGTATTCAAAATACCATTTTAGGCGGAGGGATGGAAACCCTGCTAAAATGAAAGCGGCTACAAAAGGATGCACATGTATATAGATGTGCTCTTTTTCGTTCCGCTTGTTCTTAGTAATTTTACTAAGCTCTGCGTTGATTTTGTCCATTAAAATAATGGGTGCCTCTACTTCCCCGTTAAGGTTCGGATTGGGCTCTTTTGTTTTGATATTCATTTCAGGACGAACACGCTGGCGTGTTATCTGAATCAATCCAAAACGGCTGGGCGGTAGAATCTTGTGTTTGGTTCTATCGCTGCTCATCTCTTCGGTGAGATGATTGAACAATTTTTTACGATTTTCGTTTGAATTAAGGTCGATAAAATCGACAACAATGATGCCCCCCATGTCGCGCAGTCGCAATTGACGTGCGATTTCGGTAGCGGCAATCATATTCACTTCAAAGGCCGTCTCTTCTTGACTTTTCGATCGGTTGGATCGGTTGCCACTGTTCACATCAATCACGTGCAAAGCCTCGGTATGCTCAATCACCAAATAGGCACCTTTTTGCATAGAAACCGTTGTTCCAAATGCAGCTTTTATTTGCCGTTCGATTCCAAATTTTTCAAAAATGGGAAGGTGATTTTCATATAACTTCACAATGTTCTTTTTTTGTGGTGCAATGGTTTCAAGATAGTCTTGTATTTCCACTTGCATTTCGGCATCATCTACATGAATACCTGTAAAATGGTCGTCAAAAATATCACGTAAAATACTTGAAGAACGATTGATTTCGCTCAACACTTTGGTTGGAAATTGGTCGATCTGTTTTAATTTAACAGAAAGGTTTTTCCATCGGGTGAGCAGTTGCTGAATGTCTGCATCTAGTGCAGCCACTTTTTGTCCTTCGGCAACGGTTCGGATAATGAGCCCAAAACCTTTGGGTCGTATGCTCTGAACCAGTTTTTTCAGGCGCGACTTTTCAGCGCGATCTTCGATTTTTTGTGAGATTGAAACACGGTCTGAGAAAGGCATTAAAACCATAAATCTTCCCGCCAAGGATATTTCCGAACTCAATCGGGGGCCTTTGGTGGAAATGGGTTCTTTAATGACTTGAACCAACACGGTTTGTTTGGGCGATAACACATCTCCCACATTGCCGTCTTTGTCAATGTCCTTTTCAAACTGAAACTGTTTTAATAGAAAATCTTTGTTTTTACCTGTACTTACCTGTTTAATGTATTTTAGAAGGGAAGGAAATTTGGGTCCAAGATCGTGATAGTGTAAAAAACCATCTTTTTCATGTCCTACATTGATAAATGCAGCATTTAGTCCGGGAACGGCTTTTCTGATTTTGGCAACAAAAATGTCACCTACAGAAAATTTATTGTCTTCCACTTCTTTATTCAGCTCAATTAATTTTCCATCCTTGAGCAGTGCGAAATCAACAGCAGAGGAATGTGAACGGATAATCAATTCTTTATTCACTCTGATTAATTTTTGGGCACTTCCTTTTGGAATAAAAGGAACTACCGATTAAACAATATTTTTTCAGGATTTTTCCTGGGGTAACGGAATCCGATTCTCGGAAGCGCTACCTTTCAATGAACGTTGGTAAATTTTTTAAGTGTTTTGCCCAACACTATTTTTTCTTTTTGTGGCGGTTAGCTCTGCGGCGTTTCTTACGCTTGTGCGTTGCTACCTTGTGTCGTTTTCTCTTTTTACCACTAGGCATATGCGTTATTAAATTTAAATGTTAAGATACTATTTTTTTAAGATACGGGTACTTTGGATTTCACGCCTTGAACAAAAACCTTGGCCGGTTTAAAGGCAGGAATATTGTGTGCCGGAATTTTGACCGCAACATTTTTTGAAATGTTACGTCCTGTTTTTTCGGCTCTTGTTTTGATGATAAAACTTCCAAAACCTCTTAAGTAAACGTTTTCTCCTTTTTCCAGAGATGTTTTTACTTCTTTCATAAATCGTTCAACAGTTGCTTGTACATCACCACGGTCTATTCCTAGTTGATCGGAAATGGTCGATACGATATCTGCTTTAGTCATAAGTTTGTTTTGTTTAAAGTACTAAAATTTTTAAGCTCGCAAATATATTAATAAAAATGATAAAATGCTCTGTCTAAACTTTTTATATTATACTTGTTCTTTAATATTTTACAAATACAAATCAATTTTCTTTGGACTGGACGAAACAACTACTGCATTGGTATTCAAACAATAAGCGGGACTTTCCATGGCGAAATACCCGCCATCCCTACAGCATTTGGATGTCCGAAATTATTTTACAACAAACACGTACAGCGCAAGGATTGCCCTATTATGAACGTTTTATGAATGCCTATCCAACCGTTGAAAAATTGGCGGCAGCACCGCTTGATGAGGTGCTCAAACTGTGGCAAGGTCTGGGCTATTACTCAAGGGCACGAAATTTACACGCCACTGCCCAACAGGTGGTGGATCAATACGACGGCGTATTTCCAAGCCACTTTAAAGCGCTTAAGGAACTCAAAGGGGTGGGTGACTATACCGCAAGTGCCATAGGTTCCATCTGTTTTGATTTGCCCGAGGCTGTGGTGGATGGAAATGTCTATCGTTTGCTTTCCCGTTGTTTTGGTATTTTCACGCCTATAGATCACAGCAATGCTTTTAAAGAGTTTAAAACCTTGGCCAATCGGTTGATGGACACACAACAACCCGGCACGTTCAACCAAGCCTTGATGGAATTTGGTGCCGTTTTGTGTACCCCCAAAAATCCGGATTGTGGACGTTGTCCTTTTCAGAGGCAATGCGTGGCTTTCAATCAACAAAAAATTGACCAGCTTCCTTTCAAAGCCAAAACCACCAAAGTAAGAAAGCGGTATTTTAATTATTTGGTCGTATCCGATTCCAATTCTCACTATCTATTGCAACAAAGAACGGCCAAAGATATTTGGGAGCAATTGTTTGAGTTTCCGTTGGTAGAGACCACCCAAACCATCAAATCTTCAAGCGCACTCCAAAAAACGACGGCCTATCAAGAAACCTTCAGCGAATGGAATTACCCCTGGAAACGATGGAATCCCAGCCCAATCCTGCACAAGCTTTCCCACCAACAGCTTTATATCACCTTTTGGACAATACAATTGAACACTTCTTTGGAGGAGGGGATGCCTTGGGAACAATTAACAACCAAAGCAGTTCCTGTCGTGATTCAAAATTTTATCGAAAATTTTTTCCTCCGTACGCCTTGATTTTTTAAATTTACTCAATAATAATCCTAATATCTATTACTATGACCGGAACTTTAAACAAAGTGATGTTAATCGGACACCTTGGCGACAATGTGAAGATGCATTATTTCGATGGAGGGGGCAGTATTGGTAGATTTCCCCTCGCCACCAATGAAAGCTATGTAAATAAATCTACTGGAGAAAAAGTAAGCAATACCGAGTGGCACAACATTGTAGTGCGGAATAAAGTTGCTGAAATCTTTGAAAAATATGTCAAAAAGGGAGACAAAGTGTATGTGGAGGGACGTATCAAAACCAGAAAATGGACCGCCGAAGATGGAAATGATCGCTACACCACGGAAGTACTTGTTAATGAATTTACTTTTTTGAGTAATACGCAAAACGATAAAATAACTTCAGCAGCTGCCAGCACATCGGCTCCTAAAGTTGAAGATCCCCCTCTTGAAGAGGATGACTTACCTTTTTAATTTAAACTAAACATTGGATTCAGAGCCGTTTCATTTAGCCTTAACGATTCCCCCCTTAGCGATAATCACATTTATCCAATTTGGATTGGTGTTACTTTTACTGTTGGCTTCTGCACTAATTTCTGGAGCTGAAGTTGCTTTTTTCTCTCTAAACATCAAAAGTTTTGATGAAACGGAAATCGAAAGTACACCTGTGCTTAAAAATATCAGTCGCCTGCTGAAACGACCAAAACGTTTATTGGCGACCATTTTGGTCGCCAATAATTTTATCAATATTGCCCTCGTTCTTCTGTTTAGTACTCTAACAGGAGATTTCTTAGCGCAATTGAACAATCCTATTTTGGAATTGGTCATAGAGGTGGGGGTCATCACTTTGGTCATCCTCATTTTTGGGGAATTACTCCCTAAAATTTATGCCAACCGCAACGCCTTGAGCTTTTCCAAGATCATGGCAGGACCGATAATTTTTTTGGATCGGTATATCCTTTTTTGGATAACGCAGCCCATGAGCAGTACCACCCGATTTATTGAAAATCGACTTGGACAGAAAACCAATCGATTTTCTGTCGACCATTTGTCACAAGCATTGGAGCTTACAGACGACCAAGAAACGACCAAAGAAGAACAACGCATACTGGAGGGTATCATCAATTTTGGAAATACAGAAACCCGCCAAGTCATGTGTCCAAGGATTGATGTTTTTGCGCTTTCTGACGCGATGCAGATGAGTGAAATTATCCCAAAAATTCTAGACCAAGGATTTTCGCGAATACCCGTCTACAGCGAGAAGAAAGATAATATCCGGGGAATACTCTACGTCAAAGATTTATTACCCAATATTGAAATTGAAAATTTTGATTGGCTTAAGCTGCTCAAAGCTCCGTTTTATGTGCCCGAAAACAAAAAATTGGATGATTTGTTGCGCGAATTTCAACAAAAAAAGATTCATATGGCCATCGTGGTTGATGAATATGGTGGGACTTCCGGCTTGATTACTTTAGAGGATATTATGGAAGAAATTGTGGGCGACATCAGCGATGAATTCGATGAATACGAATTGAGCTACACCAAATTGGATCGAGCCACCTATGTTTTTGAAGCTAAAATTAGTTTAAAAGATTTTTTTAGAGTTATTGCTTTGGACGAACCAGAAATGTTTAATCCCATTGTTGGCGATGCTGAAACCATCGCAGGATTGGTTTTGGAGATTGCAAAAAAATTTCCCACCAAAGGTCAAATCATCAAATATGCTGGATTTACATTTACGATAGAAGAAATCGATAAAAAAAGAATTACACAAATCAAGGTGAAAATTCCTCCGGCCTTACAAAAATAAATAGATGCGGTTTTTAGGAATTTTTTTGGTTTTGTTTTTTTTAGTTGTGGGTTGCCAATCAGATACGCAGCCCAAACCCCTAGCCTATTTAAGTTTGGAATATCCACTGGCTCAGTATGTGTCTCAAAAAACAACGGTTCCTTTTTCCTTTGAGGCAAATACATTCGCACGCTTTTCGGAAGCCCGTCAGTCCAGTGCAAAATTGACCTATGAGGAGATGAAAGCCACGCTTTATTTCAATTATGTACCGATTCAAAACAATTTGGATTCTTTGCTGAATGACGCCTATCAACTCCCCTATAAACATATCATTAAAGCGGAAGCGATCCCCGAAAAAAGATTTATCAATCAAGAACAGCGGGTGTATGGCAATCTTTTTACGGTGGTGGGTGATGCGGCTTCCCAATTTCAATTTTTCTTGACAGACAGCACTAAACATTTTCTGGTAGGTTCTTTATATTTCTATGCAAGACCCAACTACGACTCCATCTATCCGGCAGTACAATATTTAAAAAAGGACATTGTGCATCTTATGGAGACGTTACAATGGAATTAAGGTTTTAATGGGCTGCTGTTTGGTGAATTTCGGACACACTGTAGGCGGAACCTGTATCTTTGACAACGCCCACAATTTTATCAAAATCGAGAATTTTTGCGTCGTATTTGACAACTGCCGTTTTGGATTCAAAATCCACGGTAGCTTCGGCAATACCGGCGGTTGCGTTTAAGTTTTTTTGAATAACAGCGGCACAACCCACGGCACAGGTCATTCCCTCAATGGTGAGTGTTGCATGGGCTTCTTCACCTAGGGGTGTATTAACCATTTCAGGGGCAGTTGTCGCTACGTTGATGACTTTGGGAGCCTTTTCTTTACACTGGATAAAAAACAATGCAGTGCACAACAGGCTTAAGGTAAATAGTTTTGAACGCATAACAATTATTTTAACCAAAATTAGTGCACTTTTGTGATTTCGCCATGACAAACACAGTAAAAAAATGGAGTTTATTAATTGTCCTTTCACTCATTTGGGGAAGTTCCTACATTCTTATTAAGAAAGGATTGATTGGGCTGACTCCATTGCAGTTGGGCTCTTTTCGGATTATTTTCACCACGCTGATACTTTTTTTGGCAGGGCGTTCACACTTAAAAAAAATTCCTTTAGTCGCCTGGAAATGGATTGTATTGACCGGTTATTTTGGGACTTTTTTCCCAAGTTATCTTTTTGCCTTTGCCGAGACAAAAATAGACAGTTCAGTAGCCGCCGTTTTGAATGGTATGACACCATTGTTTACAATTTTGTTGGGCGTTGCTGCCTTTGCTATCAGGATGAAAATAAAACAGCTTATTGGGGTTTTAATCGGTTTTGGAGGAACGCTTATTTTAGTTTCCAATCAATTCAGTATTCAATCGGGTTCCGATGCTAATTATGCCTTTTTGGTGGTAGGTGCAGCCAGTTGCTATGCACTAAATGTCAACATCATAAAATACCGTTTAGAAGGGGTTTCAGCCCTTGGCATTGCCCTAGGGAATTTTGTGGTGATTATTCCTTTTGCATTGTTGATCTTGGGGTTTTCAGATTTTCAATGGCGAACGGTACAACAGGCGCCTTTGGTGTTGGAGTCATTGGGTTTTATTTTTGTTTTAGCCCTTTTTGGAACCGCTTTGGCCAAGGTGATGTTCAATCAACTGGTGGCCATTTCGTCTCCCGTTTTTTCCGTTTCCATCACCTACTTGCTCCCCATCGTTGCCGTGGGATGGGGGATATTGGATGGCGAACAGTTTAGTGCCCTTCAATGGTCAGGCTGCGGTATGATTTTAACCGGGGTCTATTTGGTCACAGAATCTAAAAAATAAAGTTTTATTTATTCAAACAAGTGGTCAGGGACTTCCGGATTGATTTGGATTTCTTTTAGGTTAAAATCAATATTTTGAGGCCCCATATTTACAGTGGTTTTGTGTGCAAAAAAGATACCGTCTTCTATTTTGTAGTTGTCCAAAAGGATGGTAGACGTTTGAGAATTCCCCATCATTTCTACAGTTTGAACAATTTGCGTTTTGAAAAAGGTTTCCTGATCGTAAAAAATGGATTTTTGCTCAGAAACTTTAATTTCATAGGCTGCACGACCATTCACATCAGACACTCCCACCAATTCTAGCGCGTCCAAGTCCCAATTCAGTTCCGGGAAAATTTGGGCTTCCTCCAAGGACTGTTCCAAGGTTGCTCCTTCCAAGTTGATCCGTTGTCCCTGCATTTCCATGTAGGCAGTATCTTCATTTACCACTTGTTTTTGTATCACATTCCCCATCATCTTCATTTCCAACAACAATTGTTTTTTAGTGGTTTTAACCGATTCCATTTCTCAAGTCATTCCCTGAACTGTACCTTCATATTTTTCATTCACAGCATTGACACTGAGTAATTTTTCTCGCCCTCCCACAGCCTTTATGTAATAGTTTATGATTTGTGCTGCGGTGATGTCAGCAATTTGACTTTCGTAGTCCGGCCGCGCAATACTATTCCCATAGGAATCGTAATAATTTACTTTTAGGTTCTTTCCATCCAGATTTATGGACTCCAATGCGCTTAGAATATCCGATCCTTTTCCTGTTACAACCACTCGAGCTTGACTGCCTAACAAATATTTTTGAGCTGCTTTTTGCACCTCTTCTTTGGTTACTGCATTTACTTTTTTAAGAAATGTTTTATAAAAATCATGCGGTAAATTTTCGGTTAAAATATCCAATTGAAAATCTGCTATGGTTTCGGGATCTTCCATGGAACGAATAAAGTTTCCCGCATATTTGGCTTTTACCAATGCCAATGCCTCATCATCCACCAATTCCTCTCGCATTCGATTGATTTCGTAGAGGATTTCTACCACAGCACTATCGGTTACTGCATTTCGAACACTCGTTCCAGCTTTAAATCGCGATTGGGTTTTATGATGGGTATTCATTTGGGAGTAGGCACCATATGTAAATCCTTTGTCCTCTCTTAAGTTCAGAAATAAGCGGGCTTCTGCTCCCCCTCCTAAAATTTGATTGGCAATAATTCCGTCAAAATATTCTGGATCACTCCGTTTCAGCGCGTTGGTGTTGATGACCGCAATTTCGGATTGTACCGCATTGGGCATCTCAACAAAATCAATCTGCGTTTGTTCCACATTTGTTGGATTCGGAAATGTATTGGCAATCAGCTTTTTCTTTTTCCACGTTTTAAAGGCTTGAGTTACCTCTTTTTTTATGGGTTCCAACATGACATCTCCTACAATGACCAAATAGGCGTTATTGGGAATAAATTCTTGCTCGTATAAACGTTGAACGTCTTGTAGTTGAACCCCACCGACACTCTCCTTTGTCATAAACTCTCCATAGGGATGTTGCGCACCATAGCTCAATAAATTTTGTACTCTTTGTGCTACTGCTTTGACATCTTTATCAGAGGCTTTGATTCCTTCCAAAAGTTTGTCCTTTTCTTTGTCAAATTCTTCTGCTAAAAAATTGGGGTGAAGTGCAGCATCGGCAAGCAGCTTCAATAAACTAGAAAAATAGCGGGTGAGCGAACTGGCATGCGCCCCATCTTCGTTAAAATGAAAGTGGGCACCCATCTGATCAATTTGCGCTTCAAAATCATCTTTTGGAATGGATATCGAACCCTTGCCCAACATGGCGGTTAATAAACTTTTTGCACCTACTTTTGACCCTTGGGTAGAGAGGGGATTATCCAGTTTTAAACTGACAGATACTCTGGGAAGTTTGTGGTTTTCAATAACTAAGACATGAAGACCATTGGGGAGTGTAAATTCTTTGACATCGCCAAAGTCGATTTCCGGAGCCGCTGCTGCCTGAGGCCGCTGACTTCGATCGATTTGTGCTTGTATACTGTTGTGGGTCAATGCCAATAGCAGGATTAACAGTGTGGCAACATTTTTCATAACATCCTAGTTTTTAGAGGGTTCTTGGGGTAAATAGTGTAATTCGAGGCGCTGATTGGAGTTCAGGTATTTTTTTGCAACCTCCTGAATTTCGGATCGAGTGATGGAACGATACAAATTTATTTCATCGTTGATTAAGTTCGTATTGCCATAGAAGGTATAATACTCGGCTAATGAATTTGCAATGCCTTCAATAGAAGCGTTGGAATTCACAAAATTTGTTTCAAACTGATTCAACAATTTTTCATAGTCCTTTTCTGAGATGAGCTCGTTTTGCATTTTTTGAATTTCCTCATCAATTTCTGCAGTGAGTTGCTCCAACGAAGTTTCTCCCAAAGGGAGGGTCAACACCACATAGGTACTATAGTCCTCACTATTAATATTAAAAGCGGCGACTTGTAAGGAAAGCTTTTTTTCATCCACCAGTTTTTTATACAACTTAGAGCTTTTTCCATTGCTCAAATAATTGGAGATCATGTCTAACACTCGGGCATCCCTAGAATTTCTACCCGGTGTTCGATAGGCGGTAAACAAAGCGGGAATCTGTATGTTTGGATCATGAGCAACAGCGTTTATGGTGGTGCTAATGGGTTCCTCTTGCGGAAAATTACGCACTATGGGAACGCCCCTGGGGATATCACCAAAATAATCGGCAATCCATTTTTTTGTTTGCGGAATATCAATGTCCCCTGCGACTGTAAGAACGGCATTATTGGGGGTATAAAAGGTTTTATTAAAACTGATAAATTCCTCCAAGGTGGCAGCGTCTAAGTCTTCCATTTTTCCAATGGCTGTATTTTTGTAGGGGTGTTTGGTGTAGAGTTTTGCGGTCACTTCCTCAAGCCAACGTCCGTAGGGACTGTTGTCATAGCGCAATCTTTTTTCTTCTTTCACCACTTCATTTTGCGTAGCAACACCTTCTTCACCGATAATAGGATGTAGCATTCTTTCCGATTCCATCCACAAACCCAACTCTAAATTGTTGGAAGGGAAGTTTTCGTAGTAATACGTAAAGTCATTAGTCGTATACGCGTTGTTAGATCCTCCATTGCCCGTAACGATTTTAAACCACTCCCCTTTTTTTATGTTTTTTGTGCCCTCAAAGAGTAAGTGTTCAAAAAAGTGGGCAAAGCCTGTACGTTGGTTTTTTTCGTCTTTGGAGCCTACGTGGTATAAAACAGAGGTGGTTACGATGGGAGTTGTCGGATCGCGATGGAGAATGACATGTAGTCCATTGGAGAGGTCATATTCTTCAAAATCAATATGTTGCGCTTGTACAACAGCTGTTCCAAGCGCAAAAAACGCAATCAACAGTAATTTAAGTAACGGAGGGAAGCAGGTTTTCATCATGGATGGATTATTTAAGAGTTGAGGTTTTTCGTATTCTTTAAAAGACTGAAAATAAAGTTATAAATTTTTTATAAATTTGAGAGGTAATCACCAAAAATAATATATGAAAAATTTCCCCATATACTTCTTACTACTTTGTCTGACGCTGGTACACGGTCAAAACCCGTATCAAGACATATTGAAATCCATAGACTATGCCGCACCGCGCTATGTTGGAATTGCCAATCAAATCTGGAATTTTGCCGAAATGGGCTATCAAGAGTCCAAGAGTAGTGCTTTGTTACAGCAAACGCTGAGTGACGAGGGCTTCACTGTTGAATCTGGAGTGGCCAATATTCCCACTGCTTTTGTGGCAAGTTATGGCTCCGGAAGTCCGGTCATTGCCATCTTGGGAGAATACGATGCCTTGCCGGGTTTGTCTCAAAAAGCGGTTCCCTTTAAGAGTTCAAATGACGCTCGTGCAGGACATGCGTGTGGACACCATTTGTTTGGGACAGCCTCCACCGCTGCTGCCATTGCATTAAAAAACTATTTAAAATTAAACCAACGCTCCGGAACAGTGAAGTTTTATGGCTGCCCAGCAGAAGAGGGCGGTTCGGGAAAAGTTTACATGACACGCGCTGGACTTTTTGACGATGTGGATGTGGCATTGCATTGGCATGCGGACAGTAAAAATGCAGCAAGTCCAAGACCTGCATTAGCCAACAAATCCGCCAAATTTCGATTTTATGGAATTGCTGCTCATGCGGCCGGTTCCCCCGACAAAGGGCGTTCGGCTTTAGATGCAGTAGAATCCATGAATTATATGGTAAATATGCTTCGCGAACACGTCACAGAAAGTACTCGGATTCATTATGTGATTACCAGAGGTGGGGAAGCCCCCAACATCGTTCCCGACTTTGCGGAAGTTTATTATTATGCCCGGCATCGAACTCGAGATGAGGTTGTGCGTGTTTTTGATCGCATTGTAAAAGCTGCTGAAGGTGCAGCCTTGGGAACCGGAACGACAATGGATTATGAAATGATTGGCGGCACCCATGAATTGTTGCACAATGATGTTTTGCAACGTATGGTTTATGAAAATTTGAATAAAATAGGAGGGTATCAATACGATGCAGAAGAAAGAGCTTTTGCTGAAAAAATTTCAGAAACGCTCGGGCTTACATTGGACACCACCTATGTAGAAGGAGTTGCAGCTTATGATTTAAATCCGCATCCAGGAGGGTCAACCGATGTGGGCGATGTAAGTTTTGCGGTTCCCACCGTGGGTTTTCGCGCCGCGACTTGGGTGCCCGGAACTCCGGCACACAGCTGGCAAGCCGTGGCTAGTGGGGGCACCAGTATTGGTGGGAAAGGAATGCTGGTTGCTGCAAAAACCTTGGCACTAACTGGGATGCAACTTTTTGACGATCCAAAAATCATTCAAGCGGCAAAATCAGAGTTTCTTAAAAAAAGAGGAGAAGATTTTGTTTATACTCCTTTATTGGGAGATCGTGAACCCGCCCTCGATTACAGAAACTAAATTTATAACCAATTCCTATGCGAGCCTTTTTTTTGTTTTTCTTAATGTCCCTTAGTCTTCAAGCACAAGTGTATTTTTTTACCTCCGAGGAAGCAGAACAAACCATTTGGCATCGTATCATGATGGATGAAAATTACTTCGTTGAAACGGCGTATGTAGATTCCCCGGCTGCTTTTATTTATACCCGCGGAGGATTTTATAAAAAAGAGGGAAATAAGTTCCTCGTAGCTTTTGAATTTAATTCCAATTTTGAAAAAGATCACTTAAAGACAATGGACTACGAACAACAGGCAGATTGGGAATTGGCTTCTGATGAAGTACTTCCTTTGGATGGCAAATGGTTGATGGCCGGAAGAGTTACTGAGCAGGGCATCAATAGACGTGATACGACACAAGCACGAAAAACAATGAAGTTCCTCAAAGATGGCTTTTTCCAATGGATCGCCTTCAACACCGAAAGTTTCCAATTCTTTGGTTCGGGAGGGGGCACCTATGAAGCAGCAGCGGGAAAATACACAGAAACCATCACCTTTTTCTCTCGTGACAATTCCCGTGTTGGAGCCGTACTTCCTTTTGAATTTGATGTTCAAGGACCGGATTGGTTTCACAAGGGATTCAGCAGTAAAGGAGCTCCCATGCACGAGGTGTGGACAAATAGAAAACCATAGGTATTTTGGAAAAAAAAATAGTAGTAGTTGCGGCAAAACGAACGCCCATAGGGAGTTTTATGGGAGGACTTTCCGCAGTACCCGCCACCCGTTTGGGGAGTATCGCTATTGCGGCCGTTTTGGAAGCCGCCTCGGTCAAAGCCGATCAAGTGGATGAGGTTTTTATGGGGCATGTCCTCCAAGCAGGAACCGGTCAAGCGCCCGCTCGACAAGCCGCTTTGGGTGCAGGCATTCCCGACACAGTGCCGTGTACGACGGTCAATAAAGTTTGTGCCTCTGGGATGAAAGCCATCAGTCTGGCCATTCAAGCCATTCGTTTGGGAGATGCTGATATCGTGGTTGCCGGAGGTATGGAAAACATGAGTTTAAGTCCCCATTTGAGTACACTCAGAACCCCAACAAAATTTGGTTCTACTCAATTTCAAGACAGTATGCAGTTGGATGGGTTGACCGATGCCTATGACCAAGTGGCTATGGGTGTTTTTGCCGACGCTTGTGCTGCCGAATACAATTTTTCTAGAGCCGATCAGGATGCCTATGCCATACAATCCTATCAACGCAGTGCGGCAGCATGGGAAGCGGGTGCTTTTGACGCTGAAATTGTTCCCGTAGCGGTACCACAGCGTAAAGGTCCCCCCCAAAACATCACTCAAGATGAGGAATTTAAAAATGTTTTTATAGATAAAATTCCCCAGCTCAGACCTGCTTTTTCCAAAGAAGGAACGGTCACAGCAGCCAACGCTTCCACCATTAACGATGGGGCTGCAGCACTGTTGTTGATGAGTTCCGAAAAAGCGGAAGCCCTTGGAATCAAGCCTTTGGCAAAGGTATGTAGCTATGCAGATGCTGCACAAGAACCTAGATGGTTTACGACCGCTCCTGCCAAAGCGTTGCCCAAGGCACTGGCGAAGGCGGGTTTGCAAATCTCCGACATCGATCTTTTTGAATTGAACGAAGCTTTTGCAGTTGTGGGTTTGGCCAATACGGCACTTTTGAATTTAGATTCTGAAAAAGTCAACCCCAACGGGGGGGCTGTAGCTTTGGGACATCCCATCGGCTGTTCTGGGGCAAGAATTTCAGTCACGCTACTTCATGCCCTTCATCAACGACAAAAAAAATACGGTGCGGCGGGCATTTGCAATGGCGGTGGCGGAGCCACGGCTATAATCTTTGAAAACTTGATATGATTGATCTTAAATCGCTTGTTGATTTATTGACTTTGGAACAAAAAGACACCCATCATTTTGTAGGTCAAAACTACAAAACTGCTTGGGGAAGAGTTTTTGGCGGACAAGTGTTGGGCCAATCCCTACACGCGGCTTACCAAACGGTTCCCAAAGATCGGAAAGTACATTCCATGCACGGTTATTTTATCCTTGGAGGAGATATCAATATTCCTATTGATTATCAGGTAGATGCCATTCGAGACGGTAAAAGTTTTACAACACGACGCGTGGTGGCTTTTCAGCAGGGGAGAGCCATTTTTAATATGTCTGCTTCATTTCATTTGGAGGAAGAAGGTGTCGATCATCAAATTACTATGCCCAATGTTTTAACTCCAGAATTGTTGTTGACGGACATTCAACAAGCAGAACCCCTTCAAAAAATAGATCCCGAACGGTATGCGCGGCTGATGCAAGCCCACCCTCAAGTTTTTGAATTTCGACCCGTGGGAAAAGCCATTTACCTAGAAACGAATAATAAACCACCACTGTCTCATATTTGGTTTAAAACCAAAGAAAAAATAAAAGCCAATCTCCCCTTACAACACCAGTTGTTAGCTTTTGCTTCCGATTACAGTTTGCTTTTGGCAGCGACCCTTCCCCATCGAAAAGAATTGGCACATGCGCGAATATATTATGCAAGTTTGGATCATGCGCTTTGGTTTCATCGGGATTTTGTCATTGATGACTGGTTGCTGTATGCCATCGAAAGTCCCAGCGCCTCCAATGCTCGAGGCTTTTCCAGAGGAAGCATTTTTAATCGTGAGGGAATAATGGTGGCCTCTGTTTCCCAAGAAGGATTGATGCGTAATTACAAATAATGAACTCTTAAACCCCAATAATAATTAAAACAATCGCTTATGAAAACAAAGCAATATTTTTTCACCTATTTTCTTTTAACCCTTTTTCTTTCAGGAGTTTCCCTTGCCCAACAATCTGCAAAACAGCCATTTTTTAAAGCTGCTGACGGGATGCAATGGTTGAGTACGGACTTGCACATCCACACGGTTTTTTCCGACGGTTCTGTATGGCCCAGTATTCGAGTTGAAGAGGCACGCCGGGAAGGCTTGGATCTGATCGCCATGACAGAACATTTAGAATACCAACCTCATTCCGAAGACATCCCGCATCCCGACCGCAATCGTTCTTATGCCATTGCCAGTGATGCACTCCGAGAAGGGGATCGCTTAGAAGTCATCAATGGTTCTGAAATTACCCGAGATATTGCTCCTTCGGGACACTTTAATGCGGTTTTTATCCAAGATGCCAATGCATTGTTGCACAAAGATTCTTTGACCGGAATTTTGGAAGCCAACAAACAAAATGCATTTGTGTTTTGGAATCACCCCAATTGGGACAAAACCGGAATCGCTCGGCTGGAGCCTTTTCAACAATATTTGGTAGAAAATAAATTATTGCAAGGCATAGAGATGGTCAATGAAACGACCTATTCGGAAGAGGCTTTTCAAATTGCCTTGGATCATAATTTAACGCTTATGGGCGGTTCTGATATTCATGGTTTGACCGAATGGTCTCATGGAATTTCTTCAGGAGGACACCGTCCGATGACCTTTGTGTCCGTTCCTTCATCTGCGCGATTGTCGGATGTCAAACAAGCCCTTTTTGAAGGCAAAACAGTGGTGTGGCATAAGGATATCATTTTGGGAAAAAAAGCGTATTTAGTCCCACTCATCAAAGAAAACCTTGTGGTGACGCAAGCGTATTACCCCAAGGATAAAACACTAATGCAGCTGACGCTGAGCAATCACAGTGCAATGCCTTTTGAGTTGCAATACGTGGGGGCGTACAGTTTTCATGAGCAAAGTGATGTATTTCGTATTCCCGCAGGGGAGACCCTTCATTTAAAGATAAAAACCGTAAGCAAAAAAGAACGTATCGAACTCCCTTTTCTTGTTCTCAATGCGTTGACGGCTCCCAAAGAACACCCAAAAATTAGCTGGGAGGCAATACCTCAAAAATAATGGGCGTTCAAAATTTTTAACTTAATTTTATACTGTTTTTTAGCAAAGCATATGATCTATAAAAGTAATTGGCGTCCACTTCCTTCTTGTATCACCGTAAAGGAAAGTAAAATTGAAGGCTTGGGCTTATTTGCGCTAAAACCCATCGCTGCGAATACCGATTTGGGAATTTCTCATATTTTTAATGATAATTTTCCCGATGGCTATATCCGACTTCCTTTGGGAGGGTTTGTTAATCATCATGAAATTCCCAACAGCAAAGCCGTATTTTCCAATCATGACGAAGAGGTAGGGGATTTAAAACACATTCGTTTGGTAACACAAAAACCGATTCAAGCGGGGGAAGAAATCACCATTAAATATGTCATCAACAGGTTGGAAAATCCCAATTGGGAAACCGAATACGAAATTACCCAATAGTTGAAGACTTATTTTTGCTTAAAAAAACCGATTACTCCCCAAATAAAAAACCCAAAAAAATAATAGAGCGATTTTACATAAATCATGTCTTCTTTTTTCGGTAAAAATAAGAAGCCAATAAGACAGCGATGTTACCATAAGGTTAAAAAAAAACCTGCCTGTGGGGCAGTTTGACAACTTTCAGGCAGGAATATTAACTAATTAAAACAAAAATGTGAGTTATGCACTCATGTAAAATTAGGTTTTATGATGTTAATAAGTTGGTAAAGAGAAGTTAAACAGAAGTTAAAATTATTTTTTGCATTAAAGAATTGTGATTCCATAAAATATCACGGCAAAAAATAGTATTAAGAAATTATTATGAAAAAAAGCAAAGTAATTTAGCTTTATTTCCCTAATTTTGTTAAGTCAATTCTTCAATGATGAATTGGTTTATGGTTATGGCCTTTGGGAGTACTTCCTGAAGGCTTTTTTTATGGGGTTGGTAAAGCGTAGGTAACATAAGCATCCCCAGACGCTGCACCCAATTTTCCCCCTCCACAAGCAATGACGATATATGACTTCCCGTGGATAGAATAAAAACTAGGCGTGGCAAAGCCCGAAAAAGGTAAGGTCGTTTCCCAAAGCAAGCTTCCTGTATTTTTATCATAAGCTCTAAATTGGTTGTCTTTAGTGCCTGCAATAAAAAGTATGCCTGTACTTGTCACCAGAGGCCCACCGTAGTTTTCAGTACCGGTGATAATTCCTTTTTCTTTTCCGATAGGAGTGTTTCCCAAAGGAATTTTCCAATCCACGGCTCCTGTTTTAAGGTTGATGGCATTGAGGGTTCCCCAGGGCGGAGCAATGGCAGGGTAGCCGTTTTCAGTTAAGAATTTTATATATCCGGTTGAACGATATTGTTTCTTTTGAGTTGATTTTTTTATGGCAAGTCGATCTCCCTTTTTCAATTGAAGAACATAATGGGCAAGTGCTTCCAAAGCCTTTTTGGACAAATGTCCAAAACTGGGCATACGGTTTTTCCCTTGCTGTAACAAGTGCTTCACGCCGGAAAAGGTATTGGGCTGCTTGGGATTTACTAAAGAAGGAAAATCACCACTTCCTTCAAAATTGACGCCATGGCACGCCATACAATTTTGAGTATACAAACTTGATGCATCTGTGCTTTCGTCTTCGGCGGCAACGGCTTGCATCGTCAATATCCATGCCATTTCATTGGCGTTGACATAGAGCATTTGCTGGGTTGGATCTAGAGCTGCGCCCCCCCACTCGGCACCCCCGTCATAGCCCGGAAAAATAATGGTTCCCCTTTCTGTGGGCGGTGCAAAAACATGGTCATTTCTATAGCTTTTTAGTGCTTCGGTGAGTGTTTTTTTCTCTTCTTCATCTACAAATGGATTAAGGGTTTCGGCGGTAAATCGCTGTCTTGAAAAGGTTTGCGGAAAATCGGGGAGGGGTTGTGTGGGAGACAATTGTTCTCCTTCTAAAAAAGTATCAGTGGGGACTGGTTTTTCTTTGATAGGAAAGATGGGTTTCCCATTCGTTCGGTTTAATAAAAACACATATCCGGTTTTGGTAAGTTGCGCTAGAGCTGGAATTTTTTCCCCTTCTAGCGTATAGTCAAAAAGGATGGGAGGTGCAGGAAGATCACGATCCCATACATCGTGATGCACCGTTTGATAGTGCCAAACCCGACTTCCTTTTTGGGCATCAATGGCAATAATAGAATTGGCAAAAAGATTATCTCCCAAACGATCCGCACCAAAAAAATCATAACTGGCGGATCCGGTTGCTGCATACAAAATTCCTCGCGCTGCATCCAAACTAAATCCTGACCAAACATTGGCTCCACCAGCATTTTTCCATGCCTCTGGGTTTTCCCAACTCTCATGACCCTTTTCTCCTGTTTGAGGGATGGTATGAAACGTCCATACCAAAGCCCCTGTATCTGCATTGATGGCACGAATGGAACCAGGAGCTGCCGGATTTGCCTCATTCACTCGAGAACCAACGATAAGCAAGTTTTTGTAGATAACCCCGGGGGAGGTCATGGACACATATAAGGATGCCGCACGTTCACCCAGCCCCAAGTGCAAGTCTATTTTTCCATCCGCTCCAAAGGCGGGCTGCAAAGTTCCGGTTTTAGCATTGACGGCATACAATTGTGAACCCGCAGCGTAGAAAAGCGTTTCTTCTCCTCGGTCATTTTTGTAGTAGGTCACACCCCGACATACATTCATGGAAAAGTTAAACGCTTCTTGTTCTGCCTCGGAAACGTCAAATGGATCAAATTCCCATTTTTTGATCCCACGAGTAGCCTCCAAAGCAAACAATTTTAATTTAGGCGAAACACCATACAAAGTCTGCCCAATGACAATGGGGTTGGTTTGGATTTGAGTTCTTTCACCTGCATCTCCGCTTCTGTATTCCCATACTTTTTCGAGCTGCTGTACATTTTCAGGACGAATTTCGGTTTGAGGAATATAATGTGTTTTTTCATGACTCCCCCCATAGATTTCCCAAGTTGTATCGTTGGGTTGTTGGCAAGCCATTCCGAGAAATAGGGATATAAGGATAAAATAGTTCTTGTAATTTTTGCACACTTCCATAGTAGCAAATTACATTTTTTTGGTATTGTGAATGTAATAATTTGAATTAAAAAAATCGATTTAAGGGCATTTTTATTTTAAAAATAAAAAAAAATTAGCTTTAATAAAGCCATAAATTATGTTAAATCTTTTTGATGCTTGTGTTTTACTCCACAAAAAAAAGTCTCTAAAACTAGAGACTTTAGCATTGAAATTTCGCCAAAATTTGGTTTTGACGAATAGGTTTATGGTTAATTGTATATTGCAATGTAATAAAATTTATTTACTAAATATTTAAAAAAAACGAAAAACAGCTTTTGTTTAAGAGATCGGCTGTTCAATAAAACAGCGCCCATGACATTCCACTAAAATGATTTAAGGCACCATAAGTTCTATCGCTTCGATATAGACCTCAAATTGATAGGGGTTATTCTCAAAAAGAGCCCCATAAACAATGTCATAGCGTTCTGGAATTCCATTCGTAGTATTGATTTTGAAAAAATAATTTCCGGGACCTCGGGTCAACGTCACGGGCACACCGTTTTTTACGATTCCCTCAGAAGAGGTTCCGTAAGTATAGGTGCTGTTGGATAGGCTTTCGTCTTCAAAATAGAAATTAAACGTCATGGTTTCGGGGCTGTCCTCGTCCACATAACTAAATTCAGGATATCCCACCAAAACATTGGACGCATCGTTTAAAACATAGAGTGTTTCCGAAGCAATGGTAGTACTCGCACTGGCGCTTTTGAGTTTCCATGAAGATTGCAAGAGTGATGCATATTTACTCAATTTTAATTCAAAATCGCCTCCGTGATCGTAGACACTCAATTGTTGTATTTCTTGTTGATTGTTTACTGCACTGGACAAATAAAAGGTTCGATTGTTGATTTCTACGCCCAATTTATAATCACTATTAATGCTTTCCCCCTTTGTTAGATTTGGATGATATATGCGATAAGTAAGTGTGAATTGAATGGATTTTTCGGTGTCAAAACCACTAAAACTTTTCTCTATACTCGCCGTTTCGTTTTCTGAAATCAAATCTGTGGCAATAAGGTTGTTGTTGATTGGGAAGATCGACCACTGTTCTTGCGTACTGTAATCACTGAAATCATCTTGATAAACAATAGAAATAGCGTTTTGCTTGATCAATGTATCTCGGGCTATAGTGGTTCCCGTTTCATCGGTGACTTCACTTTCCAAATACAGGCGTAAATCGTAGCTGCCGTATTCGTCAAAAATCGGACTAAATTCTTTGGTATTACTCAAGGAAAAAGTGGGAGCAGCTGCTCCAGATTTTACAATATCAAGACTTACTTTTTCTGCCTCAATATTGGGAGCATAGACAGCAATTGGAATTTCGATATCTAAATTACCATTGGTCGTTTCGTTTGAATAATACAAAGCTTGGTAAGAAAGCGATTTGATAAAATTTTGATCAATTACTTTCGTATTTTCAGCTAGTTCAGCGTCAGTATTATCACCAGAGCAAGCCGAGAATAATCCTAGGATGATGCTCATCCCCAGCGCATGTTTGTAAAAATCCGTCAACAATTGATAAAGGGAAGAAAAGGTCATGGTTTACGGTTCTAATTTCGGTTTTAAAAGCTTATATTTTTTTTATGGCAATATTCCTAAACCACAATGGATCCCCATGTCCTAAAAAACCGACATGCCCTTTTTTATTTCCCAAGCCTGGGTGATCTTTTCCATCGATGGTTCGATTGTTTTTTATAAAATGGGTCAAAGTAGCATCTAGGATAACGGTTTCGTTCAAAATAACGGTGATATGATCCCCTTTGGCAATGACAATTTGTGTATTCCATTCCCCAACGGGTTTTAAATAGCCTCGTAGAGCAGGAACAACGCCATAGATAGATCCGTGATATTGATAGGTTTTTAAGTTTTCGTATTTTTTGGCGGTATTGTCCAAAATTTGCAATTCCATACCGTGGTAGGCAGCATCCCCTTTGGTGGGCGTACGAATTCCCAGACCATTATTGGCTCCCGGGCTTAATTTAAATTCGAATCGAAAAATAAAATCTTTGTATTCTTCAACGGTATATAGATTGCCTCCACTTTCTCCCGCTTCGGTGACAACGGTCAATTCACCGTTTATGATTCGATAGGCGTTTTTATTCCCTGTCCACTGCTCTAAATTCGTCCCATCAAAAAGCACCGTAAATTCAGGGTCGGGAAAGACCGCACCCGTGGTGGTTTGGGCTCTAAGGGCACTACTAACGATGCCGAGAGCAACTAAAAGAAGCAGCATTGATCTCATTCAAAAAACACTATTTTCAAAGCTAAACATTTTTATATTTTAAAATTCATATTTACAAGAGGAATAAATTAAAATATCAGAAACGGTTCCATTTTGATTTGTTTTAATACTTTTAAAGGTATTTCTAAATAGATAGAATGAAACTATATAAAACCAAAACCGCTGTTGTTGTTGAATTCGAAGACGAGTTTTACGAATGTCCAAAGGCTGTTTTTGGAGCGCTGATCCAGCGGGATGATTTGTTTAAAACCTTGTTGTCCTATTGTGTTCCAGAACATCGCATAGATAACGATTTGGAGGTGTTATTGAAACAAGTACTCCCACCAATTGATCAGCAAGAAGTTTGGGCTGCGGGAGTGACCTATTACAGAAGTAAAACCGCTCGAATGGAGGAATCCAAAGACAGTGGAGGTAGTAGTTTCTATGATCGTGTTTATGAGGCTGCCCGTCCGGAATTGTTTTTTAAAAGTACGGCAGCGCGCGTGGTAGGCCATCAGGCTTTGGTTCGTATTCGCAAGGACAGTCAATGGTCCGTGCCAGAACCCGAACTCACGCTACTGATTAGTCCGAATAAAAAAATAATAGGATATACAGTGGGTAATGACATGAGTGCCCGCGATATAGAAGGCGAAAATCCTTTGTATTTGCCTCAAGCAAAATCATATACGGGAGCGGCGGCTCTTGGACCTTGTGTCTTGGTTTTGGAACAACCGATTTCTAAGACTACACAAATTGCGATGATAATTTATAGAAATGAAACCACCGTTTTTGAGGGCACAACGAAGGTGGAAAATATCAAGCGTTCTTTGGAATCCTTGGTGGCTTACTTATTTGCCGAAATGGAATTTCCCCAAGGTTGTTTTTTAATGACCGGAACAGGAATTGTTCCAGACGACACCTTCACCCTTCAATCCCAAGACCGTATCGAAATTACGATCGACGGAATAGGTACTTTAATCAATACCGTGGCTTAAAAAATATTTTATGAAAATTAAATCAAAACTTTTTACGCTGGCTGCCTTCACTATTTTTACTTTCGGCAGGGGGCAGTTGGAATTGGAAAAAATTGAGGATACCATGGTTTATCAAACCCCTCCTTTTGAACAATGTCATGCTTCTACCCTAGTAGAAATCACTAAAGATGTTTTTTTAGCCGCTGCTTTTGGCGGAACCCGGGAAGGGAATAAAGACGTTTCTATTTGGCTTTCTCGTTTTGAGCAAGGGCAATGGGGAGCACCTGTCAAAATTGCAACCGGACAGGCTGCCGATGGCATGCGTTATCCCAATTGGAATCCAGTGCTTTATCGTGTGGATGCAAAATCCATCTATCTTTTTTACAAAACGGGCCCTTCGCCCAGAGCATGGTGGGGCATGTACAAAATGTCCCATGATGAAGGGAGGAGTTGGGGGGATTCCCATAGACTGCCCGAGGGAATTTTAGGCCCCATCAAAAATAAGCCAATAACCCTTGACAATGGAACCCTGCTTTCTCCTTCCAGTACGGAAACCCGAACCGCAGAAGGATTGTCATGGAAAATACACATTGAGAAAAGTATCGATCAGGGAAAGAATTGGGAAAAGATTCCCGTTGACCCCAATACTCCTTATGATGTCATTCAGCCCAGTATATTGGTGCATAGCCAACAAAAGCTACAATTGTTGTGTCGTAGTAGAAATGACATGCTGATGCAAGCCTTCTCCTACGACGGTGGAAACACTTGGAGTAAAATCACCAAAACCCAACTGCCCAACCCCAATTCGGGCACCGATGCGGTGACCCTCAAAAATGGAAAACATTTGTTGGTATACAATCCAACGACCAACGGGAAAAATGATCGTGCGAAACTGAATATTGCCTATTCAGCAGATGGCACAAATTGGGAGGATTTGTTGATTTTGGAGAATGAAAACAAGGGAGAGTTTAGCTATCCGGCATTGATTCAAGCCTCCGACGGAAATATCCATTTGACGTATACCCACAACCGTAAAAACATCAAGTATTTGGTTTTTAAAGTAAAATAAGATGCGTAAACCTTTATTTTTTGAGGGCATCATTTGTCCGATGCTGACTCCACTAAACGAGGATTTTAGTTTGGATGTAGCCGCTACAGAACATTTGATTCGTCATATTGTTTCTGGGGGGATACAAGGAATTTTTATTTTGGGAACCACAGGAGAGGCGAGCAGTCTGTCGTATGCCGTTAAAAGAAAATTAATCGAAATTAGTGCAGCGACCCTAGCGGAAACACAGCTGCCATTGTTGGTCGGAATTGGGGATTCCTCCTTGGCAGAAAGTATTGCCTTGGCCGAATTCGCCAAAGCACATGGCGCAACGGCACTAGTTGCAACGGCTCCTTTTTATTTTGATTTGGAACCGGAAGACATGCAGCGGTATTTTCTTTCGTTGGCGGATCAAATCGCATTGCCGCTTTATCTGTATAATTACCCGAAAAGCACCCATTTTAATCTTGTTCCAGAAGTGGTTCGTCAACTCCAGCAACATCCCAATATCATGGGAATAAAAGACAGTTCTGGGGATAAAGCCTATATGAACGCCCTGATAGAAATTTCTAAGGAAACGGCTTTCAACCTACTGATCGGCCCAGAAGAAATATTGACTGAACTTTTATTGCAAGGTGCGCAGGGCGGTGTAAACGGGGGTTCCAATATATTTCCATCGCTGTATACGCAATTGTATAAGGCCACCTTGAAAAACGATATTGATCAAAGGGAGCAGCTCCAAAAGCTAGTGATGCAGCTTTCCGAGAGAGTATATGCGCTGGAAGGCGGCGTCAATAGCTATTTAAAAGGGATTAAGGCCGCTGCTGCTGCCCTAGGATTGTGCAAAAATATTCTCGCACCTCCTCTAAAAGCTGCTGAATCGGATAGAGCGGATTCCATAGCTGCAACAGTTCAAGATATTAAAAGCGCATTAAAAAAGATATAAATGCAGTTTTTAGACCTTATTGTCATAGTGGGTTATTTAGCTTTAATCTTATTTTTGGGAGGGTCTTTTTTTTCAAAAAACCGAACGGCAGGTAGTTTCACCTTGGGTTCGGGAAAGGTTCCCTCCTGGGTGGTTACGCTCTCCATATTTGCCACTTTTGTCAGTAGTATCAGCTATTTGGCACTTCCTGGGAGTGCTTTTTCAGGAAATTGGAATCCTTTTGTATTTAGTATATCCATACCCTTTGCGGCGGTCATTGCGGTAAAATATTTTGTGCCTATTTACAGAAAAATCAACAGTCCTTCGGCTTATACTTTTATGGAGCAACGTTTTGGGGCTTGGGCAAGAATGTACACCGCCATATGCTATTTGCTAACGCAATTGATGCGCATTGGTACTATCCTCTATTTATTGGCGGTTGCCATGAATGCAATTTTGGGTTGGGATATTGTTTGGGTGATTATTATTACTGGCATCTTTGTTTCGCTTTATTCGATTTTAGGGGGAATAGAGGCGGTTCTTTGGGCAGATGCAATCCAAGCCATCGTATTGATTGTGGGTGCTCTAGTCTGCTTATTTTTCATACAAGCACAACTTCCCGACGGATTTTCTACCTTGATTGAAGAAGCTACAAAGGAAGATAAGTTCAGTTTGGGGAGTTATGGATTTGCTTGGGACACACCGACTTTTTGGGTGGTTTTGATTTATGGGATTTTTATCAATTTACAAAACTTTGGCATCGATCAAAACTATATTCAACGCTATATGGTTTTACCCTCTGAATCGGCGGCTAAAAAAGCGGCGTTTTTTGGAGGACTCATTTATTTGCCCGTTTCGGCTCTTTTTTTGTTGATTGGGACAGCTTTGTATGTTTATTTTCAGCAAGAACCATTGCCCATTGCACTACAAACCAATGGGGATAAAGTATTTCCTTATTTTATTGCCAAGGTTTTGCCTGCGGGTTTTTCCGGTCTGTTGGTGGCTTCCATTTTTGCCGCGGGGATGAGTACAATTTCTACCAGTTTTAATAGTATGGCGACGGTTTTCTTAACGGATTTTTATCAGCCTAAAAAAAATGATTTATTAGAAGAAAAGAAAAAGGTTCAAGTCCTCTATATTGCATCTGCAATTATTGGAGTGGCTGGCATTGCGGTTGCATTAATCATGATAGACGTCAAAGGAGTATTGGACACATGGTGGAAGTTTGCATCCATTTTCAGCGGGGGAATGTTAGGACTCTTTTTATTGGGCATTACTACCCATAGGAAAAGCTTAAAAATTCCGCTCTTTTCAGCCATTGCCGGAGTGATTGCAATTTTTTGGATGACGCTTTCTCAAAGCTTTCCTTCACAAACTTGGGCCATCGAAATCCATCCCTATTTGACCATAGTCATAGGAACGATGGTGATTTATATATTGGGGTTTTTACTTTTCAAGTTTATTCCTAAATAAAACCCCTTCACTTCCCGGTGTAGGGGTAAAAATATTTTTCAAGGATGTAATCGGGTTGCCAAGGATCCGGGGTTTGTTTTAGCGTTCTATAGTCGTAATTTTTGTCACTGATCTTTTTGGGCCAGAGGTTCATGGTGTCCTGCGCTTGGTCATGGGCTTGTTGCATCAAGTCCAACATTATTTGCAGGCGGGTTTGTTGTTCCGGCACGTCTGCCAAATTGTTAATTTCCTCGGGATCCTCTTTTAAATTAAAAAGTTGAGTATGATCGATTTGCGGGTAGCGTATGAGCTTCCAATCCTTATCGCGTAGGGCTCTCACCGTATTTCGATAGGCGGTGTATAAATTTTCTCGAACGTCGGTACTACTTCCCTCCAAAATTCCTGCTAAACTCATTCCATTGAGGCCTTCGGGACGGGGAAGGACAAGGAGGTCGGTGAGCGTGGGAAAGAGGTCGTACAAATAGACCAAAGCATCTTTCACTTGATTTTTGGGAATCCCGGGTCCACTGATTAGGAGCGGAACATTGGTGCTGTGTTCATATAAGTTTTGTTTTCCCAACAAACCATGACTTCCCAATGCCAAACCATTGTCCGCCGCATAGATGATAATCGTATTGTCGTAGGCTCCTGTTTTTTTGAGGGTTGCTATCAACTGCCCCACACGATCATCAATATGTCTGATCAGGGCATAATATTCTGACAAAGAGGATTGAATAATTTCAGGCGTTCGAGGCCAAGGGGCGAGGGTTTCATCACGGACGTTGAAATCGTCAAAACGAAAAGGGTGCAGGGGTAGAAAATTTCCGGGAAGGGGAACGTTTTGGGTGTCTAATTGTATTTGATAGGGCGGTGCCGGCGATCGCGGATCGTGGGGTGCTGTAAAGGCGACATAACAAAAGAAGGGGGGCGTATCGCTTTGGGCAGCCTGTGCTTCCAAAAAACGTTCTGCTGCATCCGCAAAAAGGTCGGTGGAAAAACTTTTGTAGGTGATTGCCCCCAATTTTCCATCGGAACCCAAAGACTGACAAGGCACTTTAAAATGGTTGCTCATCCCGCCTAAAAAGACATTTTCACCCTCCTGAAAAGTAGCTTCAAAACTGGCTGCTCCATTATGCCATTTGCCCGTTCCAAAGGTGCGATATCCAAATTGACTCAAATACTGCGGAAGGGTTAAAACCCCATCCAAACGATCGTAAACCTGAAACAAACTTTTGCCACTCATCAGCATCGCCCGACTGGGAGCGCATATGGCGCCGTGGTGCCCCCCCATCACATAGCAATTTTCAAAATGAACACCTTCTGCTGCCAATGCGTCTATATGTGGGGTTTGCAAATACGGATTTTTTCCCAGCCCAAGCGCATCGGCACGTTGGTCGTCGGCAAATAAAAACAGTATGTTGGGTTTTTGAGCAGCAGCTTTTTTTGGGGTTTGGCATGCTGCCAAAAGCAAAATCACTAAAAGGCTTCCGAATTTCCACATAATTTTTGGCTTTAAGGGAGAATTAAACTACAAGTAAGATATAATTTTTATTTTAGAGTTAAAATATTAAAAGACAAGAACATGAAAGCTCGAATGACCGCCCTACTATTATTTTTCGTTTTATTATTATCCCCATGGATCAGTGCCGCCCAAGAAAGCGAGCAAGCACGCAACCAGCGGATGGAATGGTGGCGGGATGCTACCTTTGGAATGTTTATCCATTGGGGGCTTTATGCCCTCCCGGCCGGGGAATGGGATGGAAAAACCGTTGAAAAAGGACGGATTGGAGAATGGATCATGCATTATTTGGACATTCCTGTGGCGGACTATGAACGTTTGGCGGAGCAGTTCAATCCCATCTATTTTGATGCCGAACAATGGGTTGCCATTGCCAAAAACGCTGGGATGAAATATATTGTTATTACTTCCAAACACCACGACGGTTTTGGCCTTTGGGATTCCCAAGTAAGCGATTACGACGTGATGGATGCCAGCCCTTTTAAAAGAGATCTACTGATGGAACTCAAACAGGCCTGTGAAGCAGCGGGGATAAAACTTTGTTTTTATTATTCCATCATGGACTGGCATCAACCCGATGCGGAATCGCCTAAAGATTATACCCATCAAAACAATCCCAACGCCAACTGGGCGGTGTATCGCGATCACTATATGATTCCGCAATTGACCGAATTGGTCACCCGCTATCAACCTGCTGTTCTGTGGTTTGATGGCGAATGGATCCCAGAATGGACCGAAGACCAAGGCCAAGACTTGTATCGCTATTTGATGGATTTGGATCCCAACTTAATCATCAACAATCGCATTAGTAAGGCGCGCAAAGGAATGAGTGGAATGAATGCCTATTCGAATGCTGCCGGGGATTTTGGTACCCCCGAACAAGAAATTTTGGAAACTACTTCGGATTTTGATTGGGAAGCGTGTATGACCATGAACGACACTTGGGGCTTTCGCAAGGACGATTTCAATTGGAAATCTTCAGAGCAACTCATTTTAAATTTGATAGATGTGGCTGCCAAAGGGGGCAACTATCTTTTAAACATTGGTCCCCTGGCCAACGGAAAATTCCCACAAGCTTCCATCGATCGATTGTATGCCATGGGTGCCTGGCTGGAAGTTAATGGCGAAGCGATCTACGCGACACAAAAATGGAAACACTTTAAATCCGGCAACACCTTTTTTACACAGGACAAAACGGGAACCACGGTTTATGCCATCCTGACCCAAGCCTCCACTGGCGCATTGCAGTGGGAAGGGGTGCATCCCATCCCCGGAAGCGAAATCATCCACTTGGGTACTGGAAAAAGTCTTGCTTGGGAACCCCAGCCAGAGGGTGTTGTTGTGCACCTTCCCGAAATCGATGCGTTTGGAATTGCCCAAAGCTTTAAAATCCGGGTGAAGTAGAAATGAACCCGCAATTGGGAGGGGAAATAAACTTTAAAAAAACGAACTCAAAAATTGGCTTGATTTTGTATTTTTGCGATTCTAAATTAGGATTATGGCATTTGACATCGAAATGATTAAAGGGGTATACGCCCGTTTGGATTCCACTATAACTGCAGCAAGAAAAAGTGTAGGGAAGCCTTTAACCGCTGCAGAAAAGATTTTATATTCTCACCTTTGGGGGGCAACGCCCGACAAATCTTTTGTCAGAGGTGCAGACTATGTAGATTTTGCCCCCGATCGTATTGCCTGTCAAGACGCCACCGCGCAAATGGCTTTGTTGCAATTTATGCAAGCCGGAAAACAACGTGTGGCAGTGCCCACCACTGTGCATTGCGATCACTTGATTCAAGCCAAAGAAGGCGCACAAGTCGATTTAAAATCGGCCAACAGCACCAGTGCAGAAGTGTTTAATTTCTTAGAATCGGTATCCAACAAATACGGTATTGGGTTCTGGAAACCGGGCGCTGGAATTATTCATCAAGTGGTGTTGGAAAACTATGCTTTCCCCGGAGGGATGATGATCGGAACCGATTCGCATACCGTTAATGCGGGTGGTTTGGGGATGGTTGCCATCGGTGTGGGTGGAGCAGATGCCGTAGATGTAATGGCAGCAATGCCTTGGGAATTGAAATTCCCTAAATTAATAGGGGTGAAATTAACCGGAAAATTAAACGGTTGGACAGCCCCAAAAGACGTGATTTTAAAAGTTGCCGGAATACTCACCGTGAAGGGAGGTACTGGTGCTATCATCGAATATTTTGGAGAAGGGGCAGAATCCATGTCATGTACTGGAAAAGGAACCATTTGTAATATGGGTGCCGAAGTTGGAGCCACCACGTCTACCTTTGGTTACGATGCTTCCATGGAGCGGTATTTGCGCGCCACGGGTCGCGATGATGTTGCTGATGCGGCCAATGCGGTCAAGCAACACCTAACCGCAGATCCCGAGGTGTATGCAAATCCAGAACAGTATTTCGACCAATTGATTGAAATTGATTTAGACACTTTGTCTCCCCATATCAACGGACCTTTTACGCCCGATTTAGCAACTCCTATTGCTGCTATGGCACAAACGGCAAAAGCCAACGATTGGCCCATCAAAGTGGAAT
>Ga0209137_1000075_pt1 | contig 107411 bp, 84 predicted proteins | sample SaaInl5LU_22_DNA_FD_184642 | JGI IMG/M metagenome (GOLD analysis project Ga0209137, IMG submission 184642) | Marine microbial communities from expanding oxygen minimum zones in the Saanich Inlet - ESP_105LU_22_DNA (SPAdes) (version 2) | ecosystem: Environmental > Aquatic > Marine > Intertidal...
AGTTTTGCGCATCACCATAACCGAAACGCAAGGCAATTTGTGCATCATTGCAGGCTTTATCCGTTTCACCCAAGGCATTATTGATGGCAGAACGAACATAATATAATTCTGGTTCTGAAGATACTAAGGCAACCGCCTTTTGAATAATTATTTTTGCAGCCATTGGCTCACCAAGCTCTAATAAACACTTACTCTTAAGGGCTAGACCATGGACATCTTTCGGTCGCTGTTCTATGTAATAGATTATATTCTCTAAAGCCGAAGAATAACTCCCTAAATCATAATAAATTTCAGCAATATATAAATAGGCATCTGCGAGATTTTTATTAAAAGCCAAAGCCTGCTTAAAATCAACAATGGCATCATCAAAAATCTCAAATTTAAACTTTGCTATTCCACGATACAAGTATACTTCTCCGGAAAAACTTTCAGAACCTTCTTTGATTCCTTCGCTTATCAGTTTATCGCCTAAAGTCATAGCAGAACGATAATCTTCTGCCTCGACAAATGATTTTAATTTTTTAATATCCTCTTGAACCGAGTTCTGGGCGTAAGTTGCGGTGAATACCACAAGCAAAAAAAAGCTTAGTAAACATTTCATAAGTTGGGGTTTTCATAAAGATAGCGTTTTTTTTAACATCCCAACCCCACATGAAACACGCTACTTCTTGCGCTTAAAATCACCTCTTTTCCAGGCCTCAATGAATTGCGCCCAAGCAAAAACATTAAATATATTTTGAGGTGGAGCCTGACCAGCATAGTAATATTTTTGGGCTTCAGACTTCAGGTAGTAGTTTGTATTTTCATTGGCATCCATCGCCATGCTTTCTCCCATTTCTTTCAAATACTCTCGCTCAAGATTCTTCAATGCTCGATCGGTATCCGTTTCTTCCAGCTCAAGAGATAAAAAAGCTTGTTTGAACATTTCTTTCGTTGGCCACGGATAAATGGTTACCGTATCAATATAATAAGTATCTGCCGTCATCAACTTGACTATTGAGTACTTATTCGTTTGTAGATTTCGTGGAATATAGTAGTAACTATCTTTAAAACCGATACTTTTAAACAAAACTGTATCCCCTTCACTTGCAGCAAAAGAGAAAAATCCCTCCGTGTTGCTGATGGTTCCTCTTGAACTTTTATTAATTTGAATACTTACGAAAGGAATTCCCATCAGAGTATCTGGTGTCAGCACGTAACCAGAAAATTGAATAACTCGTTCAGTCGTTTCTTGGGCATATGTTTCGGTCGAGATAAAGCACCCAAGACCAAGCATTATGATTAGACTTTTTATCATTTTATACTAGTAAAAGTAAAACTTTTTTTAGTCATCATGGTTTCAATTAACAGTTATTCACATTCGAGGATTTTTCGTGGAGAATGTGCACGGGAAGGTCATCGAAAAAGAGGGCTCATGACTTAACTTTGAAAAAAATTTTTCATGAATATTTTTAATCGAGATTCATTTGCTTACCGACATATCGGGATTGATAGGGAAAGTGAAAAAGCCATGCTTGCTATTACGGGAGATTCAAGCATCGATGAGTTAATTGAGAAAACTGTTCCATCGAATATTCGGCGCAAAGCAATGACTTTAGCTGATCCATTAACAGAGCATGAATACCTGCAAGAAATTGCGGAAATTGCGTCAAAAAATAAAGTTTTCGATTCATTTATTGGCATGGGATACTATAACACCATCATGCCTGCTGTAATTCGAAGAAATATTTTTGAAAATCCAGGATGGTACACGCAGTATACTCCTTATCAGGCAGAAATCGCTCAAGGCCGATTAGAATCTTTGCTCAATTTTCAAACGCTGATAGCTGACCTAAGTGGATTGCCTATTGCCAATGCATCACTTTTGGATGACGCAACAGCAGCAGCAGAAGCCATGTCAATGTTTTTCAATGCGTACAACAAACGAGAAGTAATCGCATCGCGGTTCTTCGTTGATCAGTTTTGTTTTCCGCAAATCATCGATGTACTGCGCACAAGAGCTACTCCATTAAACATAGAAATTGTTGTGGGCGACTACAAAGAAATTGTGTTTGATAAGAATTATTTCGGCGCCTTGGTTCAATATCCAAATGCCTCTGGCAGTATTGAAGACTACAAGCTTTTTGTCGAAAATGTGCATGCAACAAATGCCTTTGTAACCGTGGTTGCAGATATTATGAGTTTGGCGCTAATCACTCCTCCTGGAGAATGGGGTGCTGATTGTGTGGTTGGAAACACCCAACGGTTTGGCGTTCCAATGGGATTTGGTGGTCCACATGCTGCATATTTTGCAACAAGAGAAGATTTTAAACGTACAATTCCTGGCCGAATTATAGGTGTATCTGTGGATCGAACGGGCAAGCCGGCCTTGCGTATGGCCCTACAAACCCGCGAACAACATATCCGAAGAGAAAAAGCAACATCTAATATCTGTACAGCTCAAGCACTTCTAGCCAATATTGCGGGAATGTATGCTGTTTATCATGGGTATGAAGGTTTGAAAGAAATTGCAAACAGCATACATAATCTAAGTTGCTCCTTAGCAAGCAGACTCCAGCAACTGGGTTTTACAGTAAAAAATGAATACTTTTTTGACACCCTTGCCATTGAATTGACTCGCCCTTCTGAAGTTAAAGAAGAGGCTGAAAAGCAAGGGATGAATTTCTACTACGAAAGCAATACCATTCAAATCTCTTTAGATGAAACCACAAGCGAAAAGACGGTTGATCGCATTCTTGGTGTTTTTGAAAAGTTCGCCCCCAAGCAGGTGATTACGCGCCCGCTAAATTTTGGCATCCCAAATAACTTAGTGCGAGAAAGTAAGTTTTTACAACATGAAGTGTTTCAAAAATACCGCAGTGAAACAGAAATGATGCGTTACATTAAACGCTTGGAAAACAAGGATTTATCATTAACTCATGCTATGATTCCATTGGGGTCTTGCACGATGAAGTTGAACGCGGCCGTAGAACTTGAGCCGCTATCATGGCCTAGTTTCGCCAATATACATCCTTTCGTGCCTAATGATCAAGCAGCTGGATATATGCATGTAATTAAAGAGCTGGAAGAGCAGTTAAACGAAGTTACTGGTTTTCAGGCTACTTCCCTTCAACCCAATAGTGGTGCTCAGGGTGAGTTTGCCGGGCTTATGGTTATCCAAGCTTATCACCATGCTCGGGGTGATTTCCATAGAAATATTGTTTTAATTCCATCGTCGGCTCATGGAACTAATCCAGCTTCAGCGGTTATGGCTGGATGTGAAGTGGTTGTCGTAAAATGTGATGACTACGGCAATATTGACAAAAATGATTTGTTTGAAAAAGCGAAGATTCATTCAAACAACTTATCATCTTTAATGATTACCTATCCAAGCACACACGGTGTTTTTGAGCACCACATCAAGGAAGTTATTCAAATTATTCATGATTTTGGTGGTATGGTGTATATGGACGGAGCGAATATGAATGCTCAAGTGGGCTTAACAAGCCCGGATGAAATTGGCGCAGATGTATGTCACCTGAACTTACATAAAACTTTTGCTATCCCTCATGGTGGCGGAGGTCCGGGAATGGGGCCAATCTGCGTAAATGAAAAACTTGCGCCTTTCCTACCTAAGAATGCTCAAGTCGCTACGGGAGGTAATATGGGAATTACGGGAATTTCAGCAGCTCCATGGGGAAGCGCCTCTATCCTATTGATATCCTATGCCTACATCAAAATGTTAGGAGCAGAAGGCCTAACTCAGTCAACGGCCTATGCCATTTTGAATGCAAACTACATTAAATCCCGATTAGAAAAGTACTATGATGTCTTGTACACAGGTAAGGAGCATGGAAAAGTTGCCCATGAATTAATCCTCGATTTCCGATCATTTAAACACAGTTTGAAGATTGAAGTGGAAGATATTGCCAAGCGATTAATTGATTACGGTTTTCATGCACCGACAGTTTCTTTTCCTGTAGCAGGGACATTGATGATTGAACCTACGGAAAGCGAATCCATTGAAGAACTTGATCGATTCTGTGAGGCTATGATTGCCATCAAAGGAGAAATTGAAAAAATTGCAAGTGGTGAGTTTGATGCAGAAGATAATCCATTGAAAAATGCGCCGCACACTATGGAAGAGGTTTGCAGTGACTTATGGGAACATAATTATTCAAGAGAAATAGCTGCGTTTCCCTATGCTTATAGCAGAACGAACAAGTTTTGGCCAACCGTAACCAGAGTGAATAACTCGCATGGTGACCGTAATTTGATTTGTACTTGCGCGCCTGTTTCCTCCTATGAAGACTAATTAGGTATGGGGATTTGGCAAAGGGAGATTAAGTTAAGTGCAAAACCTAGAGGCTATCACCTGATTGACCCAATTATTCAAAACGAACTTCCTAAACTTCCAGAAACAGGAGTCCTTCACGTTTTCATCAAACATACATCGGCAGCGCTCACCATTAATGAAAATGCTGACCCTAGTGTTCGGGTAGATTTTGAAAACTCCTTGAATGATTTGGTGAAAGAAAATCAGCCATATTATACGCACACCTTTGAAGGTAGCGATGATATGCCCGCCCATATAAAAGCTTCCTTACTCGGTTCATCGGTCAGTATACCAATCACTAAAGGAAAACTAAACAAAGGAACTTGGCAAGGAATTTATCTTTGTGAGTTTCGCAATAATGCCTCCGCTCGTTCCATTGTACTTTCGGTATGGTCTTGATTCCCTCTCCAGAATGATTTGATTTATCACCTTTTTGTCATTCCTTTTTGACAAATCAGTGACACTATAAATCACGTAAAAATTGCTTAGAATCGCTTATATGAAGACCTTTGTGAAACAAAAAACAAACATACATGAAACGATTTTTTACTATTCTATTTTTAAGTGCCTTAAGTCTGAGTTTTGCTCAAGAAGTGGAGGACAGTATTAGCATGCAGCCAGGATACACAAATGATGTTTTCTATAGTCTAGAAAATGGAGAGGTTAGTGCATACAGTGGTTCATCTTGGACGGTAGCTTTTTACAACAATGCTATGTCTGCAGCAATCATGATTAATGATGGCCGCGGTGTTGAGTTGTTTAAAGTAACAGACGATATATCGCAATTTGCCAATATTACGGATACCATAGGGCTAAGCACTTGGACACAGCTATACGGAACAAATGCCACATGGAGAGATGGATCTGCATTTGAAGGTGAAACAACTGGAAGTCCTTTTAACTATGGATGGGGAGATTACGATTTGGCAACTAAGGTTGTTTCTGGTTCCCGAATTTTCATGATCAAAACGATTGAAGACGCCTATTACAAGGTGTATGTAGTTAAAAAAGAAACAGGTATTGTTACTTATCGCTATGCTAGCTTAGACAACAGTTTCGATACAACTATGGTAATCAATGTGCCGGACTATTTAAACAAGTCCTACGCATACTTAAACATGGATAATCATACATTGCAGGACAGAGAGCCGAATGGAGATGAGTGGGATTTTGTATTCACCCGATATGTGACTTTTGTGACTAATCCACAAGGATCGGCTTATTATCCAGTGGTTGGTGTTTTTTCAAACGAAGGTGTTGAAGTAGCCGAAGTGAATGATATCCCAGCAAATGCTGATTATGCAGGTGCGCCATTCAGCGGAGCAAGAAATGTTATTGGCGATGATTGGAAAAGTTTTGACCCAATGGCTATTCCTCCTCAGTTTGTTTTAAATGATTCCCTCACCTATTATGTACAAAACCAAGTAGGAGATATTTACAAATTATATTTCACAAGATTTGATGGAAGTTCTACCGGTAATGTTCGATTTAACAAGGAAAAAGTGGCGAGCGGAACAACAAGCATTCGCGATAATCAGCCTAATTTAGATGTTCATACAATTTATCCAAACCCAAGTAAGGGTTCAGTAGACTTAGTTTTCTCCAGTGAGGAAAAAGAAAAATTAAATCTCCGTGTATATAGCTTGCTTGGTAAGCTTGTAATCAATTCAGAGATTGTTGCTAACCTAGGATTAAACAGTATTCGTTTGAATTTAAACGATGTAGAAAACGGAGTTTATCTTGTGCAACTAGGAAACGATATCAACACTGCGACACATAAGTTGATAGTGAACAAATAGGGATGGCTTTTGTAATGGATAAATTAACATTACAAACTATATTTTTGATTTTGGGTCTAGCGAGTTTCGTTCAGGCCCAAAATTATATACAGGTATATGATGCCGAAACATTTGATCCGCTACCTTATGCGAACATTACCATGAAGGAGCTAAGTTCTGGAGAGAGCAAACAAACTGCAAGCGATGAAAATGGCAAATTCTCTGTGCCTTTTGAAAGTGAAACTCAAATCGATATTAGCTACATCGGATATGAATCCTTTAGTAATATTATTCGACCGGGCCGGAGTACTATCCTTTATCTGTTCTCACTGGAAACCAAAGTGGATGAAGTTATTGTAACTGGGGCAAGCACAGAAACAACGATCAAGGAAAGTATGTTTGACGTTAATGTGATCGCCAAAGAGGAATTGGAAAGGCGTGCGGCAGTCAATCTATCCGATGCTTTGATGAACGAGTTAAATGTGCAGATTAGTCGCGACGGCATTCTAGGATCTCAAGTAAACCTGCAAGGCCTGGGTGGCAATAATGTAAAAATTATGATAGACGGCGTTCCGGTTATCGGTCGATTAGACGGCAACTTGGATTTAAGTCAAATCAATATGAATAGTATAGAACGAATCGAGGTGGTAGAAGGTCCTCTATCAGCGATCTATGGTTCTAACGCTATCGCAGGTGTAATTAACTTAATTTCGAAGCAAAGCCAAAAAAATAGTGTTGAGAGCTCTGTGAATGGGTATTACGAAAGCATAGGAACATATAATGTTGATGCCTTTGTGGGTTTTAAAAAAAATCAACACTCGGTTCAATTAAATGGGGGAAGATACTTCTTCGACGGCTGGAATCCTACCCCTTATGACAGGGATATGCAATGGAATCCAAAAGAACAATATTTTGGTGGATTAAACTATGTGTTTAGAACAAAGAACAACTGGTTTCATAAGTTCAAAGCCAATTATTTCCTGGATAGGATTTTGAATCGTTATGACCCAACCGGTTCCTTACCCACTGCTTTTGATGATTGGTACAACACGACACGAGTCGATGGTAATTATTCCATAACCGGTAAATTTTCTGACCATCTGTCATTGAATAGTGTGAATGGATATAATCATTACAACAGAATTAAAAATCGTTACCAGAAAGATCTAAGCACTTTAGAAACAACGCTTGTTGAAGACACTCAATTTGACGACAATCAGGATACGACCATGGCCAATCAATGGATGACTAGGACCTATTTATCGTGGGATAATCCTGAAAAAATAGTCAAAGTACAAGCAGGAATTGATTTTAATATTGAAAATGGTGTGGGCGGACGATTTAGTGACGAAGGTGGCTCTTCGGCTGTTATGGCCGATCTTGCAGGATTTGTGAGCACCCATATAGCTATTACTGAAAAGCTTAGTGTTCAACCCGCCATTCGATATGGTTATAATTCTCAGTTCGGTGTTCTCCCTACCCCATCATTGCAATTGAAAGCAGCGATTAACAATCAATTAACTTATCGTTTGAATTACGGCATGGGCTTTCGAGCGCCGAGTTTAAAAGAAATGTACCTCATATTCAATGATGCGAATCATAATATTTTTGGCAATACAAATTTGACTCCAGAGCAGTCACAAAATGTAAGTACATCAATAAGCTTCGAACAAGCAAGGAATTTACACCGTTATCAAATCAACGGTAAATTGTTTTACAACTATAAATACAATGCTATTGCCTTGACACCTGACGAAAACAATATTTTCCAATACGTCAATATTGGCGAATTCACCACTATGGGGATTCAAGTAGATGGAAAATATAGTTTTAAGAATCTCAACACCAATTTCGGATTCTCTTATACCGGTATATCTAACCAAAGCTACAGTGGGCAAGTCGATGAGCCTAAATACTTCTTTTACCCACAATTACAAACGAATGTGACTTATTTTATGAGTAAAGCTAATCTCAGTTTTTCCTTATTCAATAAATGGAACGGTTCAAGAAAAGATTTTAGACTGGTGGGCTTAGAAAATGAACCTGAACAGATTCAAATTGAAGGCTTTAATCTCATGGACTTTACTGTTCAAAAAGGATTTTGGGGTAATCGAATTCGAATAAACGCTGGTGTTAAAAACTTATTGGATATCCGAACAATCAACGGTGGAAGTTCTTCAGGGGGTGTTCACACAGGTGGAGACCAAGGTACTTTAATAGCTGCAGGGCGTACATATTTTATAGGTTTAAACATAGGCAGTAAATAGTTATGAAAAGGATAGAACTGAATTTGATATTGCTTTTATTTCTGAGCGCTTGCTTTAAAGAAGAAGAACCTCGTCTTGGTAAAACCAGTTACGAAACTGTTGTATTGGGTGATGACTACAACAATCAAATATTTTATAGTTTATCGAACGATACTATAGTTTCAATCAATAGTTACAAAGACTGGAATTTAGCCTTTTATACAGGAAACGAAACGAGCTTTATCCGTTTAAATTCAGCGGCTAACAGTTGGGCAGTTAAAACAAACTCAACTAACTTCAATGATAATTTCTCTGATTTGTACAATCCAACAGCGAAACGATATGATGGATCTCATGGATATACCAATAACTTAGCTATAGATGTAATTGGTCCTGGAATAACTACAGATACTGTTCGCTGTGACAGTACCGTTTACCTTTTACACCCCGGTATTGATGCTAATGGGAATGAAATAGGTGAGCATATCAAATTTATGTTTAAAGGTATTTTCTCCGATAGCTACTTAATTCAATATGCCAACCTGGATGGGAGTAATATGCATGAAGCTATCATCCCTAAAAATAATTCTATCAACTACATAGCATACAACTGGAGTACCCATAGTATCGTTAATATTGAACCCGACAAAACAACATGGGACTTATTATTTACGCGTTTCACTGATACTGTCTATACGACTGATGGAACTGATTTTCTCGCGGGATACGCAGTTACAGGAGCTTACCTGAACGAAACCGGCGTAAGTGCATATTTAGAAGAAGATATGGCTTACGAAACAGTCAATGCCACTAATATAAACGTGAATCGATTAAGTACGAGATGGAATGCTATTGGGCACAATTGGAAGCAATTTTCGGGTCAATACGCTATTTTTGACAACAAATCGTATATTATCCAAGATGCAGATAATCGAATTTTCAAGCTGCGTTTTCTGGGTTTTTACGATGCTCAAACTGGTCAAAAAGGTTATCCATCATTTGAGTTTGAGTTGTTGAGGTAGTCAACGCTACATCAATCACATCATCCATTGTTTTCTTCACCCCTTGAGATACGCTAAAGAGTCTACAACAGCGTAGTAACTGATAACTGATTTAAACTCTATATGAGAAGTTAAAAAACCCTCATATGTTCAAGTGAACAAGATTCGAGAATTAAATAAAAGAAAAAGGCGCTTATCGTTGATAGGCGCCCTCTTTATTATTGGTTATATTCAATCTAGTTGCGGATAAACAATTTGCTACCCACCACTTTACGATTTGCACTCAGTACGGCAAAATACGATCCGCTTGCCAAATCCGTAGTGTTGATTGGCACAATATGGGTGCCGCTAGACATCGTTCCCACTCGCTGGTTCATGATTACTCTTCCAGAAAGATCAACTATTTTAATATTTACTTCGCTATTCATGCTTAAATCAAATCGCATGTTAGCTTGTGTGTTCACTGGATTCGGGAACAAACCTATATTTGAGGCAGCAACTTCTACTTCATCGATTCCAGTATTTAATTTTTCCCACTGATAAGGAACAGGATCACAACCTGCAGCTAACAATGAAGTGGTTCTAAATGTACCTCCACCATGCGTACCAGCATACAGTACCATACATCCTTCTTCGTATAAGTACTCCTGACGTAATCTGTAAACAGGCATTCTTCCAAACATACCCTCGTTTTCTTCAGACCATGTTTGACCTGCATCATTTGAAGACCAGATACCTAATTCAGAACCAATGATGTAATGGTCAGGGTTGCTGTAATCAATAACACAGTCATAAACTGGCATCCAAGGTAAGCTTGTATTGGATTGATGTAAATTCACTACATTCGGACTGTTTGTTGTAGCATCTTCAATTCGGTATACTTTTGAGTTTGTACCAAATCCTGCAGAAGTGACTAAAACATGATCCGCATTCGACTTATCTACTGCAATACCTTGAATAGTACCAGAACCAGAAATTGTAGCAAGTAAGGTTACATTCAAGTTAGGAGCACAAGAAGTATTGAAACAACCATTAGGATCTAAAGTTTGGTGAATCAAATTTAAACCAGTAATACGATAAACTCGATTGGATACACTAAAGAATAAAATATCACCATCAGCTGAATTGTCAAAAGCTTGTGCATTTGAAAAATTAGCAATTCTGTAGAATACAGGTTCTCTATTCTTCTGCAGAGGGTTTATGCACATCCACAATCCACAACCCGTTGACGGCACGAAATACTTCGCGTCGTATGGATCATTTGTTCTAAGCGTCTGGCCTGGCAAAACGACAGTAGTAATTGCTTCCTCAAAGGTAATGGCATCCGATACTCTACTTGTAAAAGTGTAAGTCGTTTTATCTGTCACCTCTCTTTCTACGGTTGTTCCTGATTCAGCAATGGTTGTAGTTACAGTAACCTGGTAAGTCGGAAACAAAGTGTCATTAATGATTTGCGTAGCGCCAGATGCAAGTAATAAAGTATCATTTCTTGCTCTTAGAGTCGCCGTAGTATCTTGCTGACCGACCATAGATGTCTCCATTAAATAGAATGGATAGATAAATGACGCATAGTTAGATTGACAAGCACTAGGACCGTTGGTACAAGTAATTTTGCCACAAGATGCTTGATCAATATTAGCATCAAGGAACGAGTTCGAAGAAACTCCTCTATTTACTGAGCGCTGTAAATCACCAAAATAAACTCCACCAAACAAAACATCTGGATCTAAATTTGACACCTCAGCATAAACACCATCACCACCGATAACTCGTTGAGCACCTTTCGATGAAGCACCCAAACCATCAATGTATTGAGTTCCATTATCCTGTGTACCAGCAAATGTCTCACCAAATGCACCTGCTCCCATACCATAAATCTGCATGGTAGCATAATTCTTATTCTTTACAACGAAGTTAAGTGCATCTGGAAAGCCCGCATTGGCATTCGAGCAGAGCGTCACACCACCATCACTTCCTACAAGCATTGTATTTCCTGAAGGATCTAATGGATTAAAAATAATTTCGTGCTTATCCGCATGAATAAATTTCGAATTGAACGGATCACCACCTTCCGTACCAATCAAATCAGCACGTTTAAGACCAACACCTTCACCCCAAGTGTAAAATGTGATACCACCAATATATAGTTTTGTTTCGTCCACTGGATTAACCGCGATGGTTTGATCGTACCATCCCTGGCCTTCACAACTACCGAAATCAGTTGTCGGCTGATTAAATGGATCCAACACATACGGCGCACCACCTTCGACTACTTTATCCCAAGTATCACCTGCATCTCTTGATAACCAAATACCACTTAAGCATTGATTATTCCCAGTAACCGATGCATAAACATAATTCTCATTGGAAGGAGCAATTGCAACATCGGCACGCTGTCCTCCCGTAACCGGCATGATAGACCAACCCGTCGTAAAATTATTCACAGCATCTAAACTTCTATAAACTCTTCCGTTAAAAGCAGCATAAGCCGTAAGACCATCTGAAGTAATTTCAATCGCCTGACCTTCACCACCTAATCCGCTAGCTTGTTGCCAAACAGCCTCTTCCCCAGCTTGCGTAGAGACGAATAAACCATTTTGAGTAGCCGCAAGGACAATGTTATCATTCGTTGGATTAACTGCAATATCATTCACTCCACACCACTGACAGCCACCACTAACCACTTGATTGGTATTCGTAGCTTCCGTACCTGGAAGTAAACGCCATGAAGCTCCACCATCTGTTGATTTGTATACACCATTACCTGGTGACTGCGAATTCAATCCGTTACCAGCACCAGACAAGGAGTTTCCTAGACCCTCACCCGTTCCAACGTATAAGGCTCCATCACTGGCTTGGGTGATCGATGCGATAGAGAAGAAACCATCATAAGATGCAACTCGTTCCCAGTTATTTCCACCGTCAGGAGAAACGAATAGTCCACCTCCAACACCACCAGCCCACAACTTATTTGGAACCACTCTGTCGAACATCAATGCCCGCGTTCTACCACCGACGTTATCCGGTCCAACAAGCTCCCATTGCAAATTCAAAGCACCACTTTTAGCGCTTTGAAATTTAAGTTCATCCGCTTTCTTAACAGCGTCATAATACATATCCATGGAAAATTCACCGGTAGCAGGGTCAACCATAAGGCTTTTTCTCCATTCTAGCGCTTCCGCAATTCGCTGTTCTTTGGGAAGTTTATTGCTTACTTGCTCTTCAACTTGGGCCTTATCTCCTTTAGAAACAAACAAACCCGCTGAAATAGCAACAGCAACAAACACAGTGATAAATATATTTCTTTTCATAAAATAGCTTTTAATTTTACTTTTAATCCGTTCAAATATACAACACGGTTAACCGTATTTAAAATTATTATTGTCAAAATAATATCATTTTAGAAAGAAAAAGCGACTAATATCTTTTTCCCATCTGATAAGCAAGGTACAAATTAAAAATGTACGGTCGACTTCGAGAAGTAATCATAACAGGCAACTTCCGATAATAAACATCCACTTGAGCTCCTAATTCAATACTTTTAACGATATTTTCCTTCCCTGCCCAATCGAAGTTAAAACCAAACTTAGCATGCACACCAGCAATTGGCCGTATTTTATTCCATCCAGAACGAAGACCCGCTGCGCCGAAAATTCGCGTATTGCTATTAAAAGGATTTAAGAAAACGTCAGGATTGTTTTCGTCGTAAAACCTGACTACGGTCTCCGGTGGCGTGCTAACAAAAAAGTTATCCTCTTCCACTATTTCAAGGCCGTAAGGTTTGAGCAATCCTAACGAAACACCACCCAGATAAACCATAGAAACGCGCACACCGTTTTTTTCAGCTTTCTCCCCTAGCACCTTCTTACTTCCGTATAGCGCATTGACATTCCAAAAATTATTTTGCTTCCCGTAAAAATAGCCACTCGTGTTAAACACTTCGGCATAGGGTGATTTGACTTTCTTTTGTTTGAAATCTTGGTAGTAAAAAAAGTTTGTCTGAATCACTCGCTTCTTCCAAATACTTTTAATCCAAACTCTTTCAAAATAAGCGCTTAGACCATTTGTATGCAAGCGAGCGCCAATACTCCATTCATTCTTAAATACCGCATTTTCGTTATCATTAAGCGTAATCACACTAGAGTTTTTTTGTGCGAAACTCGTGGGTGAGAGAAACCCAAGAAATATAATTATGACAAGAAAGCGATTCATTTACAGATATAAATCTAACGAAGCTTTTTCACTTATCGTTCATGATTGACTACAATTTTACCACTATGCCTATCGAAGGAATCAGGTTACCCGTCGAAGATGTAAAAGTATATCCGTTGTATGTTCCATTACTATTGAGCAAAGGGATTCCCTGATCATCTCGCTCCACAGTAAACTCAGGCACGCCCTCTCCTTGAAAATTATAAATATTTTGTATGTCTAGGTATAAATTCAAACTCCACTTGGAAAAGAACCATTTTTTATCCACTCGAACATTCAATTGGTGAAACCAAATGGTTCGTTGAGTGTTTAGCTGATCAAAATCCCTCAAACCGCGACCACTGTTGTCGAAATTTGCTGGCAAAGATGAAGCGACCAAGTCAAAAGGCGTGTATGGTGCGCCACCTTGAATACCCCAACGAGTGCCTATCTCCCAGTTCTTTTTAAATTTCTTTCCACCAGTCATGCTAATAATATGCCGTGAATCCCATGCAGATGGCACAAAATCTCCATTCTTATCTTTAAACTCACTCCAGTATAAGGTGTAAGCTAAAATACCATACCAGCCTTTAAACAATTTTTGCTGAAACAAAAACTCCACACCATAGGACCGACCTTCCGAACTTGCATCGGCAATATCGTTACCAATTACACCAAAATCTCCGCCTAAATTGGCAAATGAAATCGAATCATTAAGCAGAAAAGGATAATTATCATATAGCTTTAAAAAACCTTCAATACTCAACTTGGAATTCTTCTGCGTGGCGTATTGCATTCCGAGAACAACTTGTTTGTTGTTTATAAATTTTAAGGCATCTTGATTCAACAAGTTACCATTTGAATCCTGATAGCCGAGTAAGGTATAGGCAGGTAACTGGAAATACATACCAGTATTAAAATTGAGACTCAAGCGTTCGGTAATGCCTAAATTCAGTGAAAGTCGTGGGGAAAATTGACGAAAAGGATTGGCCATACTCGCGTTATAACTAGCACCGTCAATTCGCGCCCCCAAGGAAATATCGAGGCGATTATTGAAAATCGATCGGCTAACTTGACCGAAAGCGTTGTACTTGCCAAAAATCAACTGGGCATCGAAATCAATTGTCAGCTCTCCAAAATTAGGGATGAATACCTTGTTAAACGTTTGATTGGTGAATTTCGAAAGCTCAGCTCCAATACCAAAAGTATATTTCCATCCCTTGATACGCGCAGTGTTTTCTGCCCTGAATTTGTTGTCAATTTCCTGTGAAACAAATTTTAATGTTAGGTTGTCTTCGGAACTATCATCGTTGTTTTGATATTTGATTGCACGATTATTGAACATACTTCGACTTACCACAAATGTCCAGTAGGAGTTCTCTAAAAATAATTTATGACGCAAACCAACTGTATAATTCCATTGGTCGTTGTCTGGTAAGGTACCTAGAAGAAATTGCTGATCTTCGGTAGTGTTAGCATCAAAGTTTAACTCAAAATTGTCTATGGCACCCAAACCTAAAATGGTCAGCTCATTCCGCTGATTCAATTTAAGCTTTGTCTTGAATTGAAAATCATTATACGTCGGTAAAAATGGTAGCTGAAGCGCTTTAAACAAGAGCTGCAAATACGAAGTACGCCAAGCGAAAATTAAATTACCTTTATCCTTTAAAGGCGTTTCAAAGGCAGCAGCCACTTCACTTGCCCCAACTGTGAAGGTTGCGCCTGGTCGATCATCTCTACCATCAATCAATTTGATATTCATCACAGAACTCAGCGCATTTCCCCTGTTCGCCGGAAAAGCCCCGCTGACGAAATCCACTTCACGAATAAAATCTACATTAATCATACCTACTGGTCCGCCCGTTGCACCTTGCGTGCTAAAGTGGTTAATTGTCGGTATCTCGATATCCTCTAAGTAGAATCGGTTTTCCGCAGGTGATCCGCCACGTATAATGATATCATTGCGGAAAGAAACCGAGGAGGCGACACCAGGAAGCGATTGAATAACTTTGCTTATATCTCGATTTCCACCTGGATACCGTTGAATTTCATTGACTCCAATGGTTCGAATCGATAAGGGAGTTTCTTCCAACTTCTTAAACGGATTTGCTTTCACTTCTACTTCCTGTAATTGTTTCTCATCCTGCTCCATCTCAAAAACCACGGTGGTCGGTCGATTGTTAAAAAGTTCTACTTCAAACAAAGTTTTTGACGCATACCCAAGAAAAGATGCTTCAACATTGTACAATCCTGCTTTTAAACCAGTCAACTCAAAATTACCCTCCAAATCCGTTGTGGTACCCGTTGTAGTATTTTGAATGAATACATTCGCAAAGGGGATACCTTCGTTATTAATCGCATCGACAACACTTCCTTTTAAAATAGCCGTTTGAGCGTTTCCTAAAAGCGGGAAAATCAGGAATAGAATTAAAAAACGGGTGGATATTTGGATTAATCGGGTTACTTGTATCATATTTATGCTTGAAGCTTCGTTTCTAAGTTAATTGATAAACAAGCGAATATTGAAAAAGTTTATATATGTTTTGCTGGTCCTCTTGTTTGCCAGTCAGGCGAATGGACAAAAGTTAAAAAAGCTGGGAATAGCATTTGAAACTACCACCTACGATTTTGGAGAAGTTCAAATGTGGGAAAATCAGCCTGCCATTTTTTATTTAAGCAATGAGAGTAAATATCCAATCAGCATACTACCCTTATTTTCTGAAACAGACTTGGAAATCATCTATCCCGATGAGCTTATCGCACCAGGAGAAAAAGCAATCATTAAAGCCATATATTATACTGGAGGCACGGGTCCATTTAACAGAAAATTCCTCATATATTTCAATTCGAGTCCAGAAGCATTCTACCTCAATATCACAGGTAATATCAAATCATTATCGCCTGCAGCCTATATTCAGTGCCCTCAATCTAAACCTGAGCACAGCAAGCCTAAAGTAGAATTATTTGGAAACGTAGCTGAATTGATTAGCGAAATTCCTCTTGCTGGCTCTAGCGTTCGAATTATCGGACTTAACACCAAAATTGATTTGACCTTAATTACTGATGATAAGGGTGAATTCGGTTCCAAACTGCCTACAGGTAATTATGAAATTTTAGTGGAGCACCCTAATTACTTTCCTGGCACGAGTATGTTTTATTTGGGTCAAAAAACTGGATACCTGAAATTGCGATTGGAACCCATCCCTGATGAGCCTGTTGTTGCACAGCAAGACAAACTATCCCCTGGTGACGAGGCACAAGAAGAAATTCAATCCATCCCGATAAACAATAAACTTTCGCCACCACAAAAAAATGAAAAGATTCCAGTAGAAACACCTGAAATTACACAAGTTTCAGACCAGTCGAAACCAGAAGAAACGATTACCAGACAAGAGTACTTATCTTCCAATACATCGGAAGCTTTGCCTGATTTCACCCCAGAAGAAACAGTAAAAACACCCACTAAGCAAGATGAAAAACCTAGTGAGAATTCTACTACGACTCGTGACGAATTTCCAGAAAAGCTATCCATGAAGACATACACGATTCGGGTGATAGATGAAAAAACGCTCGAGCCGATAGCAGATGCTGAAGTCTTTCTTAATAAAACCACCGACAGAAAGAAAACAAATACCTTTCAATCAAATCACGAAGGAATTGCAGAAATGCTTATTGAAAAAGGTGATTACGAAGTGGAAGTGAATGCCGATAATTATTTGTCCGGAGAGGCATTAATTCGCAGTGATAAGGATGACGAGCTTATTCGGGTGATGTTAAGCCCCGTATCCAATCTATTTGAAACCATCTATGCGGAGAAGAAAAAGGAGAATCTGGAGAATAATGTATTGGAGCAATTATCTTTTGGAACAAACAGCTTCGATTTCGCGGATGAAAAAGAGGAAACTCCTGGAGACAATGAAGAAGACATAGAAAATAGTGTTACCGAAATTTTAAGAGTTGAAAACCAAGCATCGCCTGAAATTGATGAGAATGCCTTAAAGCCAAATCCGTCTGCAAGCGTTAACCTTGATTCGATTCAAAGATACCTCGATCAACTTCAAGCGGAGAAGGAAAAATTAGAGGAAACCCTCGCCTTAGCGGCCGAGGAATTAGCCAAAAAAGCAGCGCTGCTTGAGACAAAAGAGGCGGAAATTGCCGTACAAAATGAATCAATCGCTGAAAAAGATGAGATTTTAAAAGAAAAGGAGAAGACCATTGCTCAACTTGCAGTCGATGGTTTAGATCGTAAAATTGCAGAACCTGTAGATCCATCAAAATCATCAGATATATTGTCAGTAGAGGATTACGCAGCAAACAATGTGCTCTTTTTAATAGATGTTTCATCGTCCATGGGAAAAGAAAACAAGATGGAACTGCTCAAGGAATCTATGAAAAGTATGATTACTGTCTTACGCGACATTGACAGAGTGGCGATTATTGCATACAACCAACGAAGTACTATTATTTTAGAAAGCATAAGCGGTGATAATAAAAGCGAAATTTTCCAAGCTATTGATAGTTTAGAGACTTTGGGATTGACCTATGGTGTAACTGGGTTACAAACGGCTTATGACCTCATACAATATTACTACATCGGCAATGGAAACAATCAAATCATTTTGGCTACAGATGGATTGTTCTCAAGTGCAAATACCAGTTTAACGGAAAGCGAATTAAATAAGGAAGTGAGAAAACAAGCTTCAAATAATGGTATCAAACTTTCAGTTATCGGTTTTGGCCAGGATGAAGATGGTCAAAAATTGATGCAAAAACTAGCAAACAATGGTGAAGGCCAATTTATTCAGATCAATAATCCGTGGGAAGCCAAAACGGTTTTAGTAGAAGAGATTAAACTAAATTCAAAAAAGTAGTTTCATTGTATCATAGACTTGCAAGGTCTAAAGGCTTGGCAAGTCTGCACTCTATTAGTGGTGGCACGACTTCGAGTCGTGCCACCACTAAGTTATCCAAAAAATCTAAGCTTGATTAATTGAAACAAGCGAACCATCTCTATTTTTTAGCGTGAGTATTTCAAGAATGAGCAATTGGTTCATTATCCATGTAATTCGAGCTTGATCTAAAAACAATCATCAATTACGATGAAGCATCACTTGATTTTGTTAAATCATTGTAATTCCTTCCTACTTTGAAGGTTTTGCTGAAGATTTTATCTAAAGCCAAGTAACAATAGTATTTAATCCTTAAATTTGCGCTTTCACACAAGAATACACGAAGCATTTTATGTCAGTATACGATAAATATCAAATAGTTATAGGATTAGAAGTCCATGCTCAGCTATCGACAGCCAGTAAAATGTATACCACGGATAGTGCGGCATTTGGTGCTATGCCCAATACGAACATCAGTCCCTTAACTTTAGGGCATCCAGGAACGCTTCCATACGTTAATAAAGAAGCAATCAACTCAGCGATTAAAATGGGTTTAGCCACAGATTGCACCATTACGGAGTATAATGGTTTCGCTCGCAAAAATTATTTCTACGCTGACCTACCTAAAGGATATCAGATAACCCAGGATACTACACCAATTTGCACCAAAGGGCATATCGATATTGAAGTTGGGAGTGAGGAAAGAAGAATAGGGATTACTCGTATTCACCTTGAAGAAGATGCGGGTAAGAGCACCCACGATTTAGACCCCTATAATTCCTTGATAGATTTAAACCGCGCAGGTGTGCCATTAATTGAAATCGTATCAGAACCTGATTTACGAAGTCCTGAAGAAGCATACGCTTACCTCACAGAAGTACGCAAATTACTTCGCTATTTAGAGATATGTGATGGAAATATGGAAGAAGGAAGTATGCGTTGTGACGCAAATATTTCAGTAAATCTTATAGGAACGGATAAATTCGGTGAGCGATGCGAGGTAAAGAATATGAACTCGATGAGAAATGTTATGCGAGCCATTGAGTTTGAAGCTAAACGTCAAATTGATCTTATAGAAAATGGAGGGACCGTAGAGCAAGAAACTCGTAGTTTTAATGCCGTAGATGCTTCAACATTCACCTTACGTAGTAAGGAAAATGCGCATGATTACAGGTATTTCCCTGAGCCCGACCTCCCGCCTTTTGTTGTTTCCAAAGAAAAAATCGAAGCTATTCAGGCAGCTATGCCCAAGTTGTCAAAAGAATTATACAAGGAGTTTACGCAAGATTTAGGATTATCCGCCTATGATGCTACGATTATAGCGGAAGACAAATATTTCGCCCAGTATTTTCTAAAAATTGTAAGTGAAGGAGCGCAAGCCAAAGCTGCCGCAAACTGGATGATTGGTCCGGTGAAGTCCTATTTGAACGATCAGGCCATTGAAATCGGCGAATTCCCGATTCGTCCTGCTCAAATTAATGAAATTATTAAACTGATAGAAGACGGTAAACTAAATTTCGCGAGTGCATCGCAGAAATTATACCCGGCATTATTAGAACAAAAAGATACGGATATCCTTAAATTGGCGGAGTCTTTGAATATTATTCAAAACTCTGACACAGGAGAAATCGAACGTATAGTTGATGAAGTTCTTGAGGAGAATCCAGATAAAGTGGAAGCTTACAAAAATGGGAAAACTGGATTAATGGGTATGTTTATGGGACAAGTGATGCGAAAATCTGGGGGGAAAGCGGATCCTAAAATCGCTACCAATATCCTATCGAAAAAATTAAGCTAAAAATAAAAGCAACTATGAAAAAAATAACACTATTCATTTTCATTCTCTCCTTGGGTTTGTATGGATGTAAAAACAATGAAGAAACCTATCACCTTTCGGGAGAAATCAATGGTTTAGGCGAAGCTGAAATGATTTTGGAAATGGTAACATTCCAGAAAATAGAAAGCATTGACAGCACGCATTCGGATGCGGAAGGCAACTTTGAGTTTGTGGGAAAGGTAAGTGAACCTGGATTCTATAGAATCACTGCCAAAGACAAATACTGGATGCTTCGTTTGGAGAATGAAGAACTCGTATACAACGCGAAGTTTGATGATGACCTTTTAACCGAAACAGAAGTACTTAAAAGTGAAAATGCGATCGCATTTCAGGAAGTTATCAATTATTTTATTGCCAAACAAAATGAATTGAATGCCTTTGGTCAACAATTTCAAGCTGCTCAAATGGCGGGAGGAGGCCAAGAGGAGCTCATGGCAATTGAACAAAAATTTATGGCAGCTGAAAAAGCTATGAAGGAAGAACTTAAAACGAAGATTGCAAGCACAAGCGATCCGATAACGGGGATGTATATGCTCAGTGCATTTAAAACAGCCGAAGACCTCTCCTATGTTAAAGAACAGTTAGAGAATTATGCGGCTATCTTCCCCAATTCCACTTACCTGCTTGAAATGCGTGAACAAATTAAAGCCAACGAAGATGCTATTGCTCAGCAAAAAGCGATGGAGGCTGCCAGTCAAGTCGTTGCTATAGGCTCCGAAGCACCAGAAATCGTTCAAAAGAATCCCCAAGGAACTGAAATAAGTTTATCATCCTTGCGTGGACAAGTAGTGCTTATCGATTTCTGGGCAAGCTGGTGTAAACCGTGTCGAATGGAAAACCCCAACGTGGTTGCTGCATACAATAAATTTAAAGACAAAGGCTTTACGGTCTACAGTATCTCATTAGACAAAGAAAGAGATGCCTGGATTAATGCGATCAATCAGGATGGATTAATTTGGGGGAACCATGTGAGTGACCTACAATTTTGGAACAATACTGCGGCACGATCATATGGCGTAAATAGCATACCAGCGGCTTTCTTGATCGATGAAAATGGAGTTATTATTGGAAAAGATCTGCGAGGAAATGCTTTAGAAGCTAAACTAAAAGAGGTACTGGGATAAGATGAAGTTTGGCTTACTTAATTATTCGCTTAGCTACAATGTAGGTGATCAAGTTCAAAGCCTTGCCGCCAAGCAATTTCTTCCTCAGGTAGATTATTACATCGACAGAGATAATGTACAAGATGCCGAAAAAATTGGAGAAGAAGTGAAGGTGATTATGAATGGTTGGTGGATGTCACAATCAGACAACTGGCCACCTCCTGAAAACATCATTCCGCTTTTTGTTTCTTTCCATATCACGACAAAAAATAAAAGTGTAGAAAATCTAACTTCCAAGGAATCCATTGACTACTTAAAAAAGCACGAACCTATTGGCTGTCGAGATTATTTCACCAGAGATTTATTGAGAAGTAAAGGTGTAAATGCCTACTTCTCTGGATGTCTCACATTAACACTTGGCGAAACCTATAAACGCGCAACACAGCCTTCTGAAGATGTTTATTTGGTGGATGTATTGTATAGATTACGAAGTTATGGCATGCTACGCCGATTTAATCCCCTAAATAAACGTAGAGAAATAAATACCATACAGCGAATTATCTCTCCTGAATTGTATGAAGGATCCAAGTATATTATTCAGGATCAAAAATCTTTGAATGAGGAGGATAAGTTTGCCTTGGCTGATCAACTACTTAAAGGCTACGCACAAGCTAAGTTGGTTGTCACCTCGAGAATACATTGTGCCTTGCCAAGTGTTGGTATTGGAACTCCAGTTGTATTTATTGAAGGAGGATTGAAAGAAAGCTATGATGCTAATCGACTAAATGGTATATCCGATTATTTCAATCATTATTACTTTGATTATTCAAGACTTAATCATCCGCTAAGTCCTGTCAAGTACGAAAATTTACTCGATATCCCTTGGGACAACTTACCGCAAAACCCCGACAATTCAGAAGTGGTGCACAATCTAAAATCAAGGGTTCGGGAATTTATCAATCAAAACTAAACTTGACTTGCTTTTTACAGTTTGTTATTTACAGTTTGAATAAAGTTCAAACTGAATACAAATAAAATAGCAAGAGCGCATCCTCCAAGTATAGAACTCACTATCATTATTAGCCAACCTGACTCATGCTTAATCACTTCATAGCCGTCATAAACATAGAATAAATCAAAAAGTAATAGGTCATTCTCCATTCGACTTTTCTTATCCAGCAACTCAACCATATTCGGATTACCATTTAAAATAACAACACCGCCTGCTTGAAACGTTTGTAAACTATCCAGTTCACTATTCAATTTCCGAATACCGTACACGAGCTGTTCTAACTTTAGCGCTTCTCGTTCCTTTAACAGCTGATCGCTTTCAATAAAATATTTTATTCTTTCCGTAAACTCGTTTGCTAAATCTTCGTCCGAAGTTTTCATTTCAACTTGAACCAAATCAGTCGAATTTTTAACTGCCACAATATCAATATATGCTACACTTTGTGCTTGAAGTAGCGAAATATCCAGTAATTCGGCTAAACGAGCATCGGCATTATTAACTACTAAATTTTGAAGTTGTTCGAGCTTTAACACCACTTCATTTTGTTTCAGCACGGTTGAACTCGATATGAAGTCCACACTATATTTCGGGGGAAGCATGAATTGAATAATGAAAAAAACTAAAGCAAAAAGTGCAGTGAACAATAATACTTTTAGCTTTTGCTTAAACAAGAGTTTCACAAACTCAAAAATGTCAAAATCATTATTTTCCATGGGCTTACAAACTCAGACAAAATTAAGTTAATTTTACTAATAATTAAGTGAATCCGATTTGGGCCTTCAAAAAGTGACCGCATACCTCAAGAACAAATATGCTACCAACACCTTATGGATATTGGTAGGTAGAGCATTTGAAATGCTCCTGACTATGGTAGTCGGGATTTTGGTTGCTCGCTACATGACTGAATCAGAATATGGCTATTATAACTATGCCTTGAGCATTGCTACAATTTTTGCAGTGCTTTCGAATCTAGGTTTAGCGAATATTGTTACCAAATATATCGTTAATCAAGAAGCTGATGAATCCGAAGTTTTAGGTTCTGCCCTTTTACTGAAGCTAATTGGGGGTGTTTTTTCCGTAGTGGCAGCCATGCTATTTGCTGTCTTACTGGGTAATTCCAAAACCAGTTTACTCTATGTATTAATTGCCTGTGTGCCCATTCTAATTAAATCCTTGGATGTTATTTCATTCTACTTCGACGCTAAAGTTTTATCGAAGTACAATGTAATGGCAAAAACTATGGGAATAGTTGCTAGTAATCTGCTGAAATTGCTAGTGGTTATTTTACATTGGAACATCATGTGGATTTACATCTCGCTGTTGTTTGATGCTGCAATTTTTGTTAGCTTATTATATGTCCATTTCCAGCGAAAAGGAAAAACAGCTATTTGGAAATGGAGTAAAAATAAAATTGTAGTAAAATCCTTATTCAAGGAATCATGGCCTTTAATGTTTACCGGTATAATCTACGTATTCTATTTAAAAATAGATCAAGTTATGATTAAAGACTTGCTCAATGCAAGTGAATTGGGACACTATTCTGCTGCGGTTAAGCTATCTTCCACATGGTACACTATTCCCTGGTTGATTACGGGATCATTATTCCCCGCGCTATTAAACGCCCTCAAAAAAAATGTAGCTTTATTTAATGAAAGATTCTCTTTGCTATGCCAAGGCCTCTACCTTTTAGCAATTATTGCCATTATCCCGATAAGTTTTCTTGCCGATTGGTTGATTGAATTTCTGTTTAGTGGCAAGTACAATCAAGCCGGATTAATACTACAAATTCACGTTTGGTCTAGTGTATTCATATTTATTGGTTATGCCGGGTCGAAATGGCTAATCGCCAAAAATCTACAGCGTATTGCTTTAATCAATATGAGCATAGGTGCAGTTTTAAATGTCGGATTAAACTACTGGTTAATTCCTATAAAGGGAATAGCGGGAGCTGCATACGTTACTTTAGTAACGCAAGCTCTAACATTTATTGTCATGCCTGTTTTCTTCGCTGCTTCTAGGGAATTATTTTTCTTACAAATCCAAGCCTTTTTCAAAGCTATAACAATAGTCTATCCGGTAAAGAAACTTCTCAAGACCCTAAAAGAAAGGTCTTAAGTAGGATCTGTAAAGAATCCCCGGATAAAAGAACTCACAAATTGGAATAGGCCCAATTTTTCTTTATACAAAGGGTATTTTTTCATGGAGAAATAAAACCCGAAAGGCAACCCCAACCAAGCAAAAGCACGAGCATAAACCTGTCCACGGTAGTAAGGATATGATTGGTCAAATGTTTTGCCCGAGGATTCCAAAGGGTGAATAACCAGCGGCTCAGCCATATAGTAGCAGGGCAATCCACTTTTAAAGGTGTCCATAACAAAAATAGTATCCTCTCCTGTCGGACAAGTAGCACCTAAACCAAATTGTTCATCAAAAGGCGATCGTCTTGAAAACTTATCCAATCGCACAGACATCTCAACCGAATTTACGCGAAGAACACTTCTAAAGGTGTGTGGACCACTCTGAAGGTTGTAATCTTTGTAAGGTCTTCCCTGTTCATCATTTATCTGATAACTTATCAAGGCAGCATCTGGATACTGTGCGTAGGCAGACAAAATTCGATGCTCAAAACCCTTTACAAACTGAATATCATCATCACAAATCAGGGCTATAGGACAAGTAGCCGCCGCCCAAGCTCGATTTCGACTTTTAGCCAAACCTTTTTCTTTTACGCTTATGACCTTCGCCTCGAAATCCAAGACAAGAACCTCATCGAGGTGAATGCGTTGTTGAACAACAATAACTTCGCAAAGTGAAAAATCAATATGCTCAGCAAAAGACTTATTCTGCTTGAAGTTTAAGTCAACTGTCGAAACTAAGAGGCTAATCTTTTTCAAGTGACTAATTTCCTTTTAAATGAAGAATAAGACACCGAGAAAAACTGACTAACAGTTAAAATGGCCATGATGCTTAAGGGCAATCGATGTCTTACCGCACCGCCAATATTAAACTCATAAATACCGAACAAGCCAATGTACATAAACATCAGCACAAACCAAACGCGATAATCATTCAACCAGGAGCGTAAATTAACCAAAAGAATCGCCCATACAAACAACATGAAAAAAGCATCCAATAAAATCAATTTCATCTCCCACGCATTATCATTGTGTAAAATAGGGATAGGTGAAACTAAAAACTGTCCAAGCAATTGCGGACTGCTTTTTATCATATCTGCATACCCATTCCATTCTACTAAACCATAAGAACCCGAGTATTTCTCCACCCTATAATTACGTGCTGCGGCTAACTGACTTGGGCTCAATTTGTAACTGGTTAAACTTAACACTCCCAAAAACATCGCGGAACCGATAAGCACTGCTGCCAATTTTCTGAAAAGATTTCTATCAAGACTAAACTTAACCCCCATCAAGCCAATTATAAAGTAAAAAGCAACCTGCATTCTAGTCACTACAATGACAAATAATCCACCTAAAAAACCAAGATTGATACTTTTCCGCCGATTGAATAATCGAAGTAGAAAATACAAACTCACACTAAAACCAAAGGTGGTAAAACACTCTCTCAAAGGAACCAAATGATAAAGAAAGGCAGATGGTAAACTTAAGGCCAGTAAAAAATATATTTGCTCAAATCCTATCGGTCGACTTGCCGTGTAAAGTACCTGCCAAGCACGATAAAATACGCCAATAGCCATAAAATAAAGCATTACTTGAAATGAAATATACACCAAGATATTTTTCAAAAATAGTAAACGTAAAATCTTGACTGCATACAAAAAACCATAAAGTGTCCTACTCATTCCATCAAATGGACGGCCAGTTTTGAAAAGAACATCGTATTGATTAGAGTCTGGTAAAAAAGGAATAAAATTGAACTTGTAATCCAAATAAATCAGACTGTTATACAGAAGAAAGAAAGCCAGAATAATCCAAGGAGTTCTTTTGTCTTTCAATTGAAAAAATCGCAAGGCGAAAAGCAAGACAAAAGCGAACAAGCTTGCATAAAACAACAAGACCAAAAAATCACTGGTCATAATATGTTCATAATACATCTTTTTCACTTAAGCAAATGTAGCACATTAAACCGTTTTCTAGCGAATAGAAACTTATTGATTACTTTTGTTTTGATTTCGAGTTGAACCTTATTCATGACACTTTTTATCATTCTTTATTTGCTATTGTCGGGCTTTGTTTTTTTAAAAATGGCCCAGAACTTTTACGAGCAAAATAAGAACAACAATGAAAGAAATGAACCTGATCGTACTTCAACTGAGGCAATCCTACTAACATCTAGTTTGGGATTACTCGCCTTCGTTATTCCATTCTATCGGGTTTCTACAAGCATACCTACCATTATCTTATCGCTACTACTTTTACGGTATAGTCACAAGTATGTAAAGCTCGAAGAGCTAAAAACTATGCTGAGCAAATATTATAAATCCTATAGTATATTGCTTTTAGCTTATTTCCTCATCCTTTTTCTTCACACCGTAGTATTTCAAGGTGATTACAGCAAGCTGAGCTTGGCCCTGCTTCCTGTAGTATACTTCTTTGCATTTCTATTGATTGTTGAACGAATTCCTCATGCATTCCATTGGCTAGCACAATGTTTTATCACAGGAAGTGCACTCTTCATCCCCTTTATTTTGGGTATAGGTATATTGAGGTTTAATGAGTTATCGTGGGATAGCTTCTTTTACACCCATTTACTTGACCCTATACAAGCAAACCCTATCATTCATGCCTTTTACTTTAATACTGCCCTGATTTTAACTAGTTATTATTTATCCAAATCTGAAGATTGTTGGAAGAAAATCTACTACGGTATATTACTATTTGTTTTTATCCTTATGATCATTCTTTTGGGCTCAAAAATTGGATACATTGCAGCCTTCAGTAGTATGTTTTTCCTAGGATTTTTGAAACTTTCAAAACTACTATACAAACTAAGCTTCGTTTTCCTTCTTACCATCAGTTTATATCTCATTTTTACTCAAGTTCCTTACATAAATAAAAGAATATTAGGTTTTAAATGGCAAATCAATCAACATGAGCTTATCAGTTTAGACCATCGCTTACCTCGAAGTGTTATTTGGCCTGAAGCTGTTTCACTGATAAAAGAAAGACCGTTAAAAGGATACGGCTTTGGACGTGGATTTGAAATTTTAAGCACACGCTATCAAGCAATCGGATACACTAAAGGGATTGAAAATCGTTTTAATGCGCACAATCAATTCCTGGAATCTACGCTTCAACTGGGAATATTTGGCATACTCTGGTGGACAATCACCTTGAGCTATCTTATTGCACTTGCACTAAAGAAACGAGACCCATGGCTAGCTTCCTTTCTATTCATTGCAATCGCTTATTTATCGGTTGAATCATTGCTAGAATCTCAGATGGGAACAGTGGGATTTAGTTTTTTTCTTGCGTACTTTTTATTCAATGCTTTAAGTAAGCAATCTACTTCAAATAAGATTTAATCGTTCCATAATACGCGTAGCTTATCATGTAACGTAGGGCTGAGAAAAAAGAAAGCTTTTCTATTTCTCGATAAACGCGCCATTGATATTTGGCTGCCAAGAACTTATTACGGGAAATCGAGTGACTGCGAACGCGATATTTGGCCAACATTTGATCCATGCCATAAGCAAAATCAATTTGCTTTAAAATCTTTAACCATAAGCCATAGTCCTGTCGCTTATCAATTTCTGGCATGTAAATTTTCCCTAACTGTTGCGAGTCATAGATAGCCGTCAAACATCCGATTGAACAAGTCTTAAGCAAATCGTGGTAATTCACTTTTTCAGGCACTGTAATCAGTCCGGTTTTCTGACTATGCTCATTCACTTTCTCATAAGCAGTGTACGTAAAAGCATAATTATTTTTTCGCATAAAGCTAATTTGCTCACTTAGTTTATTTGACATCCATACATCATCACCATCCAAAAATGCGATCCATCTACCCGTTGCCTGACGAATACCTTCATTTCTGGCTATAGCAGCACCTTGATTTTTATCCAAGCGAACCAATTGGATTCGATCATCATGGAATGATTGGATGATTTTTATACTTTCATCGCTAGAGTTGTCGTCAATGATTATTAGTTCCCATGCCACAAAATCTTGATTCAAAACGGACTGAATAGTTTCAGCTATAAAAGCTTCTCCATTATAATTTGGTGTTATAATAGAAACCTGGATGTGGCTTCGATCAGGTGTCATATCTTTTTAAGTTGATTATACAAAGCCCTTAAATCCTTTGGTAAATCACTTTCAACAAGCAATTCATCACCATCGATTTTTTGGAAGCTCAGCGACTTGGCATGCAAAGTTAAGCGACTAATTAACGGACGCTCCTCGGCAAATTTACCATAACGATAGCCACGCTTTGCACTAGAAAGATAGAAAGCATCTTTTTGATGATATAAGGTATCTACTAATAAAGGACAACCCAAATAATGACAATGAACCCTTATTTGATGGGTTCGACCTGTTTGTGGGAAACATTCTAGCAATGAAATATTGCCAAAGTTTTCAAGCAATCGGAAAAAAGTCAGTGCTTCTTTGCCGTCTTTGTTGGCGAGCATTCTGCCGCTATTTTGCATATCATTAAGAATAGGCATATCAATCTGCCCTTCTTCAATTGGAGGAGTTCCCTCAACAAAAGCCCAATATATTTTTCGCACTCGACCATCAGCAAATTGTTGATTAAGATGGGCATGCGCCTCTTCATTTTTGGCAAATGTAATAATACCACTTGTCTCCTTATCTAAGCGATGCACGGTGTAAATTTCACCAAACTCATCTTGCAAAATTTGCTTGAGGTTAGGCAAGTCACGCTGAAAACGATCTTGAATGCTCAACAAGCCACTTGGCTTTGAAACCAAGACATAATTTTCATCTTGATACAGTAAATCAACACCCGCTTTTTTTAATCGAAAACTCATTGAATACGCAATTTTCTATACATCTCTTGTTCATGATATACCTGAATATCTCCTGGTTCTATCCGATTTAGATCAAGATCTTCTATTCTCGTCCGAATTAAGCGTAAAACAGGAAACCCAACAGCAGCTAACATTTTACGCACTTGCCTATTTTTACCTTCTTGTATCTCTATCTTAACCCATGACGTAGGAATTTCTTTGCGATATCGAACCGGTGGTACCCGTTCCCAAACAAACTGGGGTTTTTCTACTTTTTTTGCATCAGCAGGCAATGTGGTGTAGGCTTTCTTATCTACCGTTATCCGAACACCATTCTTGATTTCTTTGGAGGCTTTCAAGGAAAACGTTCCTTCTACCTGGGCAAAATATACTTTGGTCTTCAGATTTTTTGGACTCAGCAATAGATTGTTTAAACGCTTATCATTTGTAAGTATAAGCAAACCCTCACTATCTCTATCTAAACGACCAACAGGATAAACATCCTTGTCGTCTAAAAAAAAGTAGTCAGCAATCGACTCACTGTCATTTTCTCGAGTGAACTGACTAAGCACGTTATACGGCTTATTAAACACATAATATTTTCTATTCGCCACGTAGGGAAGTTTTGTACAAAACTACAAGAAAAGCATGAGTTAATAATGCCTATCTAGCACGTACCAACTAAAAGCACGCAGGTTAAGTTTCACCATCGAATCTCTTACCAAAGGATCAAGCATCGCCCAAGCATCATTGAGAATATCTGTTGCCTCCCCAACACAATCATCGAGAGCATTTACCTTATCCAATAAATCAACTGCTTGTTTAATTTGCTCTATATCGCTTGTTCTGGCTCGAATGATATCCCATAACGATTTTCGATCAGCATGCGCCAAGCGCGTCATGGCTTTGGCTACAGGATAAGTTATTTTTCCAGCAGTAATATCCTCACCTTTCGTTTTTAATCCATCTTTAAATCCTCTAAGATTCAAGGTGTCATCCACTATTTGAAAAGCTATCCCAAGTGCTTCGTAATAAGCACCTAAGCCCTTAACTTGTTCTTCTGTTCCATCTCCAAGAATCACTCCGATTTGAGCTAGATATGAAGCAGGGGCAGCAGATTTCAGGCGATGAACACCCAAAATACGCTCTTCCAATAAACGCCCAGCTCCTTGTTCAACCACTTCATTCATCATGTAATCCAAGCCATGAATATCCATGGCTTGTCCAGCATGAGCAGCACGTAAAGCCTCAAAATATAAATTATAAATGCGCAATTTCTTAGCGTCTTCCAATTCTTCAGCGCGATATATAACTATTTGTCCCAAAAAGTAGCAAGCAGTGCCTGCGTTAATCGCTACGGGTTCTGAATACAGTTTATGGCAACTTGGACCACCCCGACGAACGTCAGATTGATCTTCCACATCGTCAACAATTAGTGACCCGACATGCATGAGCTCAGGCAAGGCCAACCAGTCTTTTGCTTTTTGAGAGTTTCCTCCAACAATATCAGCACAGGCCAAAGCAGCATAACTTCGCCAAGATTTCCCCCCTCGATCAATAATGCTTCGAATGGGTTCGATCAGTGCTTTAGAAAACTGCACATTGTCTAATCCATGGGTATAGTGCTCTTGATCTTGTCTAGATACCAACTCTGCAAATTTCTTTCCTTCTGGATTCTTGGGCAAAATATACTTAACCGATTTGATGGTTTCGCGACTCACTACTTTAAAAAACTCTTCCAAGGTAGAGGATGAAGCAAATCCACTTCGCTCTACAAATCCCGGACCCTCTACCTTTTCACCGTGCAGCCTTCCTTGAATATCCATTCGTCCTTCCCAGAAAGCAGGTTTAGAAATGACTGTGGCAAATTCTTGATGCGGAAAACAGGCTTTCGCTTCAATATATAAATCAATACTTGGAGCTTCAAGTACCCATTCTAATGGATAGTCATTAAAGGTACGCGTGCTTGTCCAATCACCTCCAACAGGTCGCAAGCTAAACTCATCAATTTGGGTTCGTTTACCTTCAGGGTCAATGAGAATTAGATATGAGCCACAGCCCTCTTGGGTTTTATTATCAATCAAATCATAAGCCGTAAACTCATAACCGTTACTTAACTGACCTGAAATCCAATTCCAAGACACATCCTTACTCATGGTTGCATCCTGCTCTTCTTCTTTTCTATGTCGACCAAATTCATGATCATACCAGGCTGAAGCGTTTTCGAACGGAATTTTCTTACCATCAATTTCTAGAAAGCCCGATGCTTCATTACGCGGAATAAAGTAGTAGAACATATCCTCGGCCGAAACACCAAAAACCACACCATTATCACCATGTCGAGTAACGGGCTTTTGCGGTTTAAGCAAGATTTGACATGCCACTCGATGTTCATCATCTCGCAATTTCAATTCATAGTTGCCGTCCTCCAATTTGCGATAAATATTTTGATCGAATTGGAGGTGTAAATGGTCTTTTGCCACGATAGCTTGCTCAGTAAACAAGCGATCAGGATATGGAACATTTCCTTTTTCCAGCATTTCGATAGCCGCTTTACGAATACGCTCATCCTTAACTATTTCTCCCTTTCTAAGTCGCTCTAATCCTATTTCAGGTGCGCGTTGATCGATTAACGAATTGGCATAATATTTCTCCTTGGCTACATCAATAATGGCCCAGGTAATTGAATGAGCATATTCGAGCGCTTTGGTCTCTTCATTATATTTTAACAACTTCCTAAAAAATGAGGCAAAAACTGAGTAATCATTTCCATCGGATGCACGAATATGGGCGTTGATATACCACCACTCGGTAGTCGAACTATCATGAGGTAAATCATGAATAGCCAAATCAATTTCATCGCCTTGAGGCCAATCGTTGGGCCGAGAAAAATCATGGTGATGGTTGTTCATTAATGGGTTGAATTTGGAGCCGAAGATACGAGAAAATGCACCAAGATTCGAACAAATAAAGTATTATTGAAATGCTGAAATATCCGTTATATTTACGCTACACTATGACAGGCACATTAAGATATTTTTCGATAGTATTGAGCATGATACTTTTATGCTTTTGGGTTCCTTTACATGCTCAAACGGACGCAGATTCATTGCAAACGACAACACAGATTACTGAAGAATCAAATGATTCTTTTGAGGAATCCGCATCGGGATTGATTTATGACCACGAAAAGCAGGAGTTGGTATATCACTCAGCAAATGGAGAAAAACGATACTCGGCATGGCTGTCGCTCATTCCACCGCTCATCGCTATCGTTTTTGCACTACTTTTCAAAGAAGTGCATATCGCGTTAGTTTTAGGTATTTTCTTCGGTGTTTTTACCTTGAATGGATTTCAATTCAGTAGGATACTATCCAGTTTATTAGAGATAGCAGATACATACATCCTTCGGGCCATTGCTTGGACTGATGGAGGTGAGCTGCAAACCGGACATCTTTCAATAATCGTTTTCTCCGTCTTGATAGGTGGGATGGTGCATGTCATTTCCAGTAACGGAGGGATGAACGGCGTGGTAAGTAAGGTTTCTATGTTAGCCACATCAGCTCGGCGCTCACAACTTGCTACTATGCTTATGGGTTGCTTAATATTTTTTGATGATTATGCTAATTCATTAGTCGTTGGAAATACTATGCGCCCTTTAACAGATAAATTTAAAATTTCAAGAGAGAAACTGGCTTACTTGGTCGATAGCACAGCCGCACCAATTGCCTCTGTTGCCTTTGTAACTACCTGGATTGGTTATCAATTATCCGAAATTGAAAAGGGCGTAAGTTTACAGAACTATGTAAGTATTTCAGATAGCGCGTATGGCATCTTCTTAGGTTCATTAAAATATGCTCACTACCCGGTATTCACCCTCTTTTTTATGTTGCTACTTATTGTAAGTCAAAGAGATTTTGGCGCTATGAAAAAAGCCGAAGACAATGCCAAACAAGCAGCACAGCAAACGAAGAATTCAAGTGAAAAGCAAAAAACATCCCACTGGGTGAATGCTGCTATACCTGTCCTCACCTTAGTTGGGATGGTAATTATTGGTTTAATTATAACAGGTTCTAATGCTGATATTTGGGGAAGTTCAGCATCATTTTTTACAAAAATGCGTGAAACCTTATCTAATGCGGATTCCTATGTTGCGCTTATCTGGGCATCTTTTCTTGCATGCATTGTAGCAGTCAGTATTTCAAAGATTACCGGTTCACTTGGAGTTAAAGATAGTATCCAGAGTTTGATTGAAGGCTTCAAATCTATGGTTCCTGCTGTGGTGATTCTAGTTCTAGCCTGGTCGCTTGCAGCGGTAATTGAGCAATTGCATACCGCATCTTTTCTATCTTCATTAGTTCCAATAAATTTCAATGTGTATTGGCTACCGAGCATATTCTTCATTTTATCTGCCTTAATAGCCTTTTCAACTGGTTCGAGTTGGAACACCATGGCAGTCATGTATCCCATTTGTATTCCCATTGTAATTGGCGTAGGCACGCGATTCGGTGCTGAGGTAGATTTAAATTACCTGATGCCGGTTCTTTTAAATACAGTTTCAGTGATATTAGCCGCATCAGTTTTCGGTGATCATTGTTCGCCAATTTCCGATACTACGATTTTAAGTTCTTTGGCTACAGATTGCGACCACATTCAACATGTGCGAACACAATTACCCTATGCCCTTACTGTGGGCGCCGTGAGTGTATTCACCGGAGGTGTTTTGTTTGCATTAGGGCTTCCATGGTATTTGTTGTATTTAGTTGGATTTATTAGTCTTGGTGCTATTGTATACTTAATTGGGGAAAAAGGCGGAACTTATGAAGTTTAAAGGATTTATAGGCGTGGCTGTATTGTTTATCATCATTCAATTCGTGCCCGTTCAGAGAAATACCAAAGAAAACTACCAGAGTAGTTTTAGTATCACAAGTGATTCTCCAACAAAAGCCGAAGTGACAGCTACGTTACAAACGGCCTGCTGGGACTGCCATTCGAATCAAACCGTATATCCTTGGTATAATAAGATTGCTCCGATATCTTGGTATCTGGCGAGGCATATTAACAATGGTAAAAAACACCTGAACTTTGACAACTGGAACGACTATGACCCAGCTAAACAAATCCATAAAAGCGAGGAGATAATTGAGGTAATTGAAGAGAATGAAATGCCGCTTTTTTCATATACTTTGCTGCATCCGGAAGCCAAAATGAGCGAAGAGCAAAAAGATATACTCATTCAGTATTTTTCCAATACACCTTAAAACAAAAATCCCGACCAAGGCCGGGATTCAAGTGATTCAGCTGGGGCTCGAACCCAGGACCCCAACATTAAAAGTGTTGTGCTCTACCAACTGAGCTACTGAATCTTAATTTTTTAAGGGACTGCAAAGATAAAGTCAAAGAATTTGAAAACCAACAAATTCAAATGGAAATTTCGCTTTTTTTGCTATCCAAATAAAATGCGTAAATAAAATAAGGGATTACGGAGCTTCGCGCGCATATCTACACTTTCAAACATGCAGGAAATGGTATCGCGCAATTCTTTATTTCTGCGTGCTTTATTGACGACCAAATTAAACAACCACGGATATGCAGTTAAGTTTTGCATGGTTTGACTCAACTTCAATTCGCTACCCAAACGGCGATAGACCAAGTTATCATAGGTGCTCAACTTTTGACCAGTAAAATCGCTATTTGTATAATTCTCAGCTATTACTTCTGCTGCCAGCATTCCTGAAATCATAGCATTGCCTATACCCTCTCCTGTAAATGGATCAATCAGTGCGGCTGCGTCGCCCAACAAGATTAAATTATCAGCAGATATCTGTGAATGACCGCCTAGTGGCAATCCGTGTAATTGAATATCGCCATTCAAACGAGCATGTTTAAATCGAGGCGCAATAACGGGGTGGTTTTCAATCAAGTCCATAAATATAGCCTTGAGATTCAACCTTTTCTTTCTTCGGACATCGGCACGTATACCCAATCCGACATTGGCTTCACCATTAGGTAGAGGGAAAATCCAGAAATATCCTGGTAACAAATCCTTCAAGAAATGCAACTCAATAAATCCTTCTTTATCTAAATCCCTTACACCATGAAAATAGGCCCGCAAACCCAAGGAGTTTTTGTGATCCGGAATACTCAAGTGCATAATATCTTTAGCAATCTTGGAATATGCGCCATCAGCAGCCAAAACTAAATCTGCCTGATAATGAACATCTAATTTCTCATTACCCAAACAAATTCGAGTCCCTTCTCTCCTGCTGTATGTAATCGCTAAATCTTCTACTAAGGTAATGAGCGGTTCCTTGCGCACCCACTCAATAAGTTGATTGTCAAAATCTACTCGTTTAGAGATAAAACCGGGTGCAGTATCTGAATTGGAATTATAATCCAACTTAAAAGGAACCTTGAGCTCGTTATTTTCTGAACCGAAAAATTTTATACCCCATGAAGGCAAACTTGCTGGATGAGCAAAAACAGCCTCTGCAGCATCTATAGAAAGTTTACGAAGCACCCATGCCACTTTGCCACTGCAAGCATCTCCACAAACCTTATCTCGCGGAAACGTCCCCTTTTCAATCAACACAGAAGGGATTCCTGACTTAGCTAAAAATAAAGCGGCTGTAGCTCCCGCAGGCCCTGCCCCCACTATAACAACTTGAGTCCCCAAACTTTCTTCAACTATTATTTTAAATCTTTCTGAAAAGTGAATTTGCTGTTTAGCAGAAAATCAAATTTCTAATAACAGAACAAATATACCAAGATCAAGTGCAAAAAAAGCAGAAATAACAATACTTACCAAGGGCTTAATAATCGTTAAAGAACTCACTACAACTATGGCTTTCGATTATCTAAAATTTATTAAAAAAATAAAAAATACAAATCGCAAGTCAACTAATGGATGTAAAAATGTTATTTTGCGGGTCCAAAAAAATAGTCAATATTCATGAACTGGCAGAAAAGTATTGAAGAAGCTTGGGATAATCGAGATTTGTTAAACCATCAGGAATACCAGCAAGTTATCCATGCCGTTATTCAATCCTTAGACAAAGGAGAAATCCGGGTCAGTGAGAAAATAAATGGTAATTGGATTGTCAATGATTGGATTAAGAAAGCGGTTATTCTATACTTCCCAATCTGTAAGATGGAAACTATTGAAGTCGGACCGTTTGAATTCCATGATAAAATCCCATTAAAAACGGGATACAAGGAAAAAGGAGTACGTGTAGTTCCGCATGCTATTGCTCGGTACGGGTCATTTGTTCAGAAAGGGGTTATTATGATGCCTAGCTACGTAAACCTTGGCGCCTATGTTGATGAAGGGACTATGGTCGACACCTGGGCAACAGTTGGTTCTTGCGCTCAAATTGGTAAAAATGTGCATTTAAGTGGTGGTGTTGGCATCGGTGGAGTTTTAGAGCCCGTGCAAGCCAGTCCTGTGATCATCGAAGACAATTGCTTTATTGGCTCGCGTTGCATCGTTGTGGAAGGTGTTCATGTTGAAGAGGAAGCCGTTTTAGGAGCAAATGTTGTGCTTACGGCTTCAACAAAAATTATTGATGTAACACAAGGGGAAGAGATAGTTTACAATGGCAGAATTCCTGCAAGATCAGTTGTAATTCCGGGTTCTTATACCAAAAAGTTTCCAGCTGGAGATTTTCAGGTGCCATGTGCTTTAATTATCGGTAAACGCAAAGAATCTACGAACAAAAAAACATCCTTAAATGAGGCATTGAGAGAACATCAAGTTGCCGTCTAAGAAATAGTTTATGAAAAATATATTCATCATATTATTCATGCTGTGTACAGTATTTACTAACGCACAAGATAATGGAGCCAAAAATCAAATTGGGACAGTTCTCGATTACATTAGTCAATTTTACGTCGAGGATGTAAATACGAATGAGTTAGCGGAGACTGCGATTAAAAGTATGCTTAAAGAACTTGACCCTCACTCTGTTTACATTTCAAAGGAAGAAGTAGAAGAGATGAATGAACCCTTGGTTGGAAATTTTGAAGGTGTTGGGATTCAGTTTAATATATTAGAAGATTCTATTTTGGTTGTAGCAACCATTTCAGGTGGACCAAGCGAGAAAGTAGGTGTACAGGCAGGCGATAAAATTGTCAAAATTAATGGAGAAAGTGTGGCGGGAATTGGAATAACCAATAAAGGGGTTGTCGATCGTTTGAGAGGTGCGAAAGGGACTGAAGTTGAGGTTGAAATAAAGCGAAGTGGCTACAAAAAGTTGCTCGACTTTAAAATTATTCGCGACAAGATTCCATTATTTTCTGTGGATGCTTCTTACATGGTGAATAATCACATCGGCTATGTTAAAATAAATCGTTTTGCCTCGAAGACACCAGAAGAGTTTGTAGAAGCAATTGAGGAACTAACAGCCAAAGGTATGACGGATTTAATCATTGACCTTCAGGGAAATTCTGGGGGTTATTTGAATGCTGCGTTTCGAATGACGGATGAGTTGCTAGGGAACGACAAACTGATTGTTTATACAGAAGGGAAAAATAGTCCTAGAAATGAAATGAAGGCAACAGGCTATGGTCATTACGAAGATGGCAACGTGGTCGTACTGATTGACCAATATTCCGCCTCAGCCAGTGAAATTATGAGTGGTGCCATTCAAGACTGGGATCGCGGACTAGTTATTGGTAGAAGAAGTTTTGGTAAAGGCCTGGTTCAACGGCCACTACCCTTGCCCGATGGCGGTCAAATTCGCCTTACCATTGCCAACTACTATACACCGAGCGGTCGTTTCATTCAAAAGCCTTATGAAGATGGCGTAGATGATTACCGGCAAGAATTATCTGAGCGATTTGATTCGGGCGAACTAACGGATAGCTTGTTAAAAGAGTACCCAGATTCATTGAAATTTACTACTCAAGCTGGCAGAACAGTATATGGTGGAGGAGGTATAACTCCGGATATTTATGTGCCCATTGACACCTCTTTTAACTCTGAGTTTTATGCGCAGACCATTCGAAAAGGTCTGTTAAATAAATTTAGCTTAAGTTATTCAGATAAACACCGGAAAGAGTTAGTGGCATATTTCCCAACAATCGAAGATTTTGATAAAAATTTCATTGTTGATGAAGAGTTTCTTGCTGAGTTTACGGCGTTCTGCTCGACCGAAGATATTCAGTGCTCGAAAGAGGAATTAGACAAATCCTCACCTATGTTGGGTGTACAGTTGAAAGCCTTAATTGCTCGAAATATTTTTGAAGGAGAAGCATACTATTATGTGTTTAACAAAGAAATGAACCATTCATTCATAAAAGCAGTTGAAGCAATTGAAAAAGATTGGTTTAAAAAATATAATGTAGCATGGTCAGAAAGATAGGACTGTTTTACGGTACAGATACCGGCAACACAGAGATGGTCGCCAAAATGTTAGTTGAAAAAATAGAGGATAAACTTGGTAGTGACTCCATTGAAATGCATGAAATCTATCAGAAAAAAGCGGATGATATGCGTGCATTTGATTTAATTATTATGGGGCAACCGACTTGGTATGATGGAGAACTTCAGGGCGATTGGGAAGAGTTCATACCCGAAATGAAAGAAATAGACTTCATAGGTAAAAAAGTTGCTTTTTTAGGTTTGGGTGATCAATACGGCTATGCATCCTATTTTTGCGATTCATTAGGTGTTTTCGCTGATATGGTCGAAGAACTTGGTGGAGAAATTGTCGGGCATACTTCTACAGAAGGATACGAACACGATTATTCCAAAGCAGAGAAAGATGGTCAGTTTTGTGGTCTTTGCATAGATGTGGATAACCAAGATGAACTCACCGAAGAACGCATAGATAATTGGGTGCCTCAAATCCTTGCAGCATTTGGACTTCAATAAACACTCGAAAGCTTTAAATTAAGAAGAAAATCTGCTATATTCGTAGGCTTGAACAACCCATTCACAACATGCCTATGAAAACATTATTGCGACTTACCGTTGTACTACTTTTAGGTTTATTTACTATTAAAGATGCTCACGCTACGCACCTATTGGGTGCGGACCTTCAATACGAGTGTTTAGGACCTGGGCAGTACTTGGTGACTTTGACGCTATACCGGGATTGTAATGGTGTTACTCCAGCGAGTGCACAAACCTTAAGCTACAGTTCTTCCACTTGCGGTGTAAGCGGATCCATTCAATTAAGTAGCCTAGGAAGTCCACAAGATATTACACCTGTTTGCGCATCGGTTCCTTCGGCATGTGGAGGTAGCGGAAATTACGGCATACAAGAATGGCTTTACACTGGAATTCTGAATTTACCACCCGGCTGTGGTGCTGACTGGGTATTAGGTTGGAGTCAATGTTGTAGAAATAATGCCATAAACACTTTGAATGGACCGGGCTCACAAAATATGTATGTAGGTGCGCAACTAGATAATACCATGGTACCTTGTAACACCTCTCCAAGCTTCAATAATGCTCCAGGTTCTATTGTTTGTGTCAATCAACCCGTAGTATACAACCACGGCGTAAGTGATGTTGACGGAGACTCTCTATACTTTAGCTTAGGTAATTGTTTTCAAGCCAATGGAAGTTCAGTTACTTACAATGGAGGATTTAATGGGACCACTCCTTTAACTACCAGTAGTGGTGTAAGTATAAACCCAAATACGGGTGCGCTAAGCTTTACTCCTACAGCACTGCAAGTAGGCGTTCTATGCGTAAATGTAAAGGAATATAGAAATGGTGTTTTAATCGGCGAGATTAATCGCGATATGCAATTCACGGTTATCGGTTGTTCAAATACACCACCTGAAGCTTCTGGCGTGAATGGCACACCCAATACCACTCCAGTTAATTTTCAAACGTCCATATGTGCAAATGGCGCCTTATGTTTAACTGTTGATGGAAGTGACCCGAATGGGAATAATGTAACCATGAGTTGGAATAATGAAATTTTCGGTGCTTCTTTCGTGGTGAGTAACAATGGAACAACAAGCCCTTCTGCGGAGTTTTGTTGGACGCCAACAGTCAATGATATCGGGCAAAATATTTTTACAGTTAATGTAGAAGATGATGCATGTCCTATCATTGGCCAAGGAACTTACACCTATATTATTGATGTACTTCCGAGCCCCAATGTGTTGGATGCAGGAGGACCCCAAACCATTTGTTTTGGTGATAGTATTACCTTAAATGCCACCTCAACACCAGCAGCACTCAGTTATACTTGGATACCAACTACCAGCTTGTTAAACACCTCAGGGCCAAGTGTTATCGCTAATCCCCAATCAACAACTATTTATGAAGTGAATGCGACATTTCCCGATGGTTGTGATCTAACAGACCTAGTTCCCGTGTTTGTTTTACAAAATCCTGTAATTGATGTTACTCCATCTTATGCATTTACTTGTAGTGGCCAACCTACAGATTTAACTGCGTCTGGACCGAACATAGCGTCATACACATGGAATCCAGGAGGACTAACAGGAGCAAATGTTTCTGTCTCACCAAGCACAACCACAACATACACAGTAACTGCCGTAGATAATTCCGGCTGTTCGAGTACAGCTAATGCAGTAGTTACTATTGCTGCACCAACCAACAATGTCTGTAATGTGCTCTATGTAACACCAACAGGTTCAAGTACAGGTATTGGTTCTAAGGCTGACCCAATGGACCTGGAAACTGCAATGGAAGTTGGCGCTTGTACAGGAACGATAATTAAAATGGCTGTAGGAGATTACGTCACAGATTCTACAATCAATAAGATTACAAGCTTTTTAACCTTAGAAGGTGGATTCGATCCTGCCATAAATTGGGATAAAGTAAGTACAGCTGGCGCCACAAGAATCCTACGAACTGCCACTCAATCAAATACTTTAGTTTCCAGTTCGATTGTTCAAGGAGTTGGTATAACTAACGAAACTGGTCCGAACCCTGAAGTTATAGCTATCAATGTATCCAATCAAACTGGGTTTAGATTTCAAGATATAACCGTTCAAACAGAGTTAACTAATCCAGGAGCCACTATGGCCGCAAACCAAGGTCCTAATTTATATGGGGTAAGACTAAATTCTTGCGATAGCTATAATATTGTTCGCACCCAAATTTTCACGCCGACGGGTGGCGCTGGAGCGGATCAAATATTTAGTATACCTGCCACCAACGGAGGTAACTCAATTGCTCTTGATTTAAATTCAAACGGACTGGGAGGGGTTGTGTTAAATTCATTCCTCAATGCAGGACCAGCTGGCGCTGGTGGAGCAGGTACGCCAAATGGCGTTAATGGTGTCTCCAACAACCTGAGAATTACCGGAACTGCTTTATCTACTAATGATGGAAGTTTCAACCTTGCCGCACAACCTGTGATTCAGATGGATGATGTTTCTTGCACGGAGACCGTTATGGACTTTAATCAAAGTACACCAGATACTTGGACATTTGATTCGGGCAGTTCCCCTGCATCTGCAACGGGAGCGACAGTTTCAACGCAGTATAGTACTTTGGGCAGGAAAGATATAGCTTACGGAACAGAAAATTATATTGGTTTCGCTAATATCATTCTAGATGCTCAAATTATTCCAAACTTTACGACAAGTGCACCTTTTATCCAGGGTCAATATCGAATATGCGCAGGTACCGATGTTAGCTTCACAGCTACAAACGGCGGAATAGGATATGTCTATCATTGGGATATGGGCGGAGCTACAACACCAAATAATTACGATGGCGCTAATTTAGGTACTTTGAATAATATCAATTTTCCTACTCCTGGGATTTATACGATTGAACTTCAGTTTGAAACGAATTGCTGTGGATTCTCTATTCCATACAGTTTAGAGATTTATGTAGAGGAGTATCCAACGATAACAATTACTCCAAGTGTAGCAGACCTTTGCTATGGTAGTACAACGCCAGTAACAATTACTGTCGATGATAATATTGATGGAGGAATTATTTCATGGAGTCCTTCATTTGGACTAGATAATTCAAACACCTTTACGGTAAATAGTTTACCATCAGATTCTATACAATATGGTATGACCGTTTCAGATTCAACTGGCTTATGTGCTGTGGGTGATGGAATAGACGTAAATGTTATTCAACTGGATCTTGGAACAAGTACTACAGAAACGATATGTGGCCCTAACGGAACAGCCACGGTTACTGTCACCGGCGGAAGTGGGTCATACAACTATCAATGGGATGATCCAGCTGCACAAATTACGGCTACCGCATCTAATTTAGCGGTTGGTGTTTACAATGTTGTAGTCACTGATTTGGGGTCCGGCTGTCAAGACTCTGCAACAGTTACAATCAATCCAGCACCGGGTTCCTTAGTTGGATTTGTAAGTAATATTAATACTGTTTCATGCTCAGGAAATGCGGATGGATCGGCAACGGTTAGCATTACAGGAGGAATTCCACCTTTCGATTACGTTTGGAGTCCAAGTGGTGGAACAACTTTAGGGTCCGTTCTGACAAGTAATACCACAACCGCACTTCCAGGAGGAGACTATGAGGTATTAATAACCGATAATGCGGGATGTACTTACACAGTTTCCGCATTTATACCTGAACCTGATACATTGTTTGTTGCTGAAGATTCATTGTTTAATCCTACATGTATTGGCGCAACAGATGGCTACCTTAGTGTCACAGTAGATCGTGGAGTTGGTCCATACACTTTGGTTTGGGACGATGTAAATAATACTACCGGATATGTACTTGATAATATAGGCACAGGTACTTATTGCGTTGGCGTGACTGATGCCAACGGATGTTCGGATACCATGTGTTTTACCTTAACAGCTCCCCTCCTTACAGACACAATATTTGACACCATTTGTCAAGGTGAAACCTACACTCTGCCATTGGGACAAGTAGTGAGTCCATTGAATGACACGATATCGATTGATTCACTTGTTAACTCTATCGGTTGTGATTCTATCGTAACCACTTTCTTAACAGTTAATCCGGTATTCATCACCAATGTGGATACGATACTTTGTGCAGGAGAATCGTATATTTCGCCAAGTGGTGCAACGTTTTTCCCTTCGCAGGATACGAGCTACGTCGATAGTTTACTAACTGTAAATAATTGTGATAGCTTGTTTAACGTAAACATTGTAGTTCAGCAAGTTTCTTTTGAATCTATCGATACCATTCTGTGTCAGGGTGAAAGTATTTTGGTGAACGGAGTTAACTACAATTCTACAGGCAATTATCTTGATACTGCATTTTACAACAATACAGCTTGTGATAGCATCCAGTTTGTCATAAATATACAAGTAGATAGTTTTGTAATCGAAAATATTGACACCACCATCTGTCAAGGGCAAACGCTCACGGTAAATGGAATAAGTTATAATGCTTCTGGATTCTATCAGGATACGGCATTCTATGCAATAAGTGGTTGTGATAGTATCCAATACAATATTAACCTATCCATTGATAGTTTTGAAATTGTGCAAATCGATACTACGATTTGTCAAGGACAAAGCATTACGGTTAACGGTGTTAGCTACGATCAAACAGGTACTTATCTTGACACGGCTCGATATACGCTTTCAACCTGTGATAGTATCCAATACGCTATAAATCTTCAAGTGGATAGTTTTGATGTAGTACAAATTGATACTACTATTTGTCAAGGAGAGATTCTATCAGTGAATGGCGTGAATTATTCTTCAGCGGGATTCTATCAAGATACAGCTTTTTACTCCGCAAGCGGCTGTGATAGTCTTCAGTTTGAAATTGACCTACAAATCGACAGTTTTACTATTGAAAATATCGACACTACCATTTGCGAGGGTCAAAGTCTAACGGTGAATGGCATTACATACAATGCAACGGGATTATACCGCGACACCTTGTTTTATAGCTTGAGCGGCTGTGACAGCATTCAATATGTGATTAACCTCCAAATAGATAGTATTACCACTGTAAATATTGATACTACCATCTGTGATGGAGACACTCTGCTGGTGAATGGACAAAGCTATTGGACCACTGGTGTGTATAACGATACAAGTTTCCATGTGCCAAGTGGATGTATTAATGAAGTCTTCAATATCAATCTCTTCGTGTCCCCTCTTCCTAACGTTGAGGCGAATAGTTCAGCTATCAATAATGCAAGTTGTATAAATAACACGATTAGTTTATTTGGCTCAGGCACTGCGGGAGTTAATTATACTTGGGACAACGGAGTAACTGATAACGTGCCATTCAATCCGAATCTTGGTCAAACTTTGTATGAGGTGATTGGAACAGATATACTCGGTTGCTTCAATACCGATACAATAAGTGTTACCGGCTGGCCTATTTACCAAAACACTGTTTTTGCTGAGATTTGTGAAGACGAATTATACACACTACCGGACGGAACTATCGTAAATATTGCGGGAAGTTATAGTGTAAACCTACCATCAGTTAATAATTGTGATAGTATTATCGTCACTGTTTTGGATGTGAATTTCATAGGAAACTATCAAGCGCTTGAAGACATTGCTGTGTGTGATGGTTTATCGCAAACGATTAGCATCGACGCAAACAACATGGTAAGCTACGAATGGTTTATTGATGAAGGACTGGGTAATCAGAGCTTGATTGGAAACTCCAATTATATTGGTGCAAATTCCAGCGAACTGAGCTTCAATCTTGACACTAGTCTTCACCAAAATATTTATACAGTGATTATGGTAGATGAATGTGGAAATGCTTATCAAGAGGATGTGAACTTAGGTGTGTATTTACCAACACCTGTAAGTAATCCTTTGGCTGACACTATTTTATGTATTCATGAGACCAATGTAATTACGATAGATTACAACGGCCGTGATTATCAATGGAATACAGGAGCGTTTGGACCAAGTATTATTCCAGATTATAACGGTGACTATATTGTAAATTTTGTAGAAAATGGAACAAATTGCTTGTTAAGCGACACCATTAACATTACCATAGAAGATTGTATCGGCAATTGTGTGGTACTAGCTCCTACTGGATTTAGCCCGAATGAAAATGGAACTAACGACATCTTCCGGGCAGTAACCACCTGTGATGAAGGTTTTAGCAGCTTTGAATTCTCCATTTATAATCGTTGGGGTGAATTAATCTATTTTACGGATAACTGGCGCGAAGGCTGGGACGGAACGTATAAAGGACGTGAGGCCGAAATAGGCACTTACACATATTATGTTGAATACACCAAAGCACTGACCAATAAGAAAGAAAGTCTAAGTGGTAACATAACCTTAATCAGATAAGCCATATGCTTACCTGATTAAGGTTTTTCAATCTTTTAGCCTAAAAGGAACTGTAGCTCCATTTTGAGTAGTGTCCAAGATTTTGTATGTGGAATTAAGATGTCTGCCTGGCTATAAATTATCTTACGTTGTTCCAGAGTCTTCTCAACGAATTCTGTTAATTCAACATCGCTTAAATCTTTGACCAAGGGACGCTCCTCTCTATTTTGTCTGAGCCGACCAATAATAACGGATGTAGGAACAACAAGATAAGCCACGGCTCCATTGTTTTTCATATATAGCATGTTATCACCAAAAATTGGCGTTCCTCCACCCGTTGCAACTACTTTATTCTCTAAATCGAGTTCTTTAAGTACATCCGATTCAATATTTCGGAATCCTTCTTCACCATGTTTTATAAACAGCTCATTAATCGAATGACCTTCACGAACTGAAATAGCAACATCTAAATCAAGAAAATCCATGTTGAACTGTCGAGCTATTTTACTGCCCAGCGAACTTTTTCCTGAAGCCATAAATCCAATAAGAAATAGTGTTTTAGCCATTGATGTTAATTCGAGGATCTAAATAAGTGTATAAAATATCAACCAGAATATTTACAAAAACAAAACTAAACGCAATAATCAAAACAGATCCCATCACTAGAGGGAAATCAAACATAGTTAAAGCATGCACAGTTTCGTGTCCCAAACCTTTAAAATCGAAAATATATTCTACAAAAAAAGCCCCAGCCAACAGCGCGGCAAACCAGCCCGTTATTGAAGTAACTACAGGATTTAATGCGTTACGCAAAGCATGCTTTATAATTACTTTTTGCTCTGACAAGCCCTTTGCCTTGGCAGTTCGAACATAATCTGCTCGAAGAACATCCAACATACTATTTCGGGTAAGCTGAAGAATAATGGCAACAGGTCTTATCCCCAATGCGATGGTAGGCAAAATCAAATTTTTCCAGTTAATGAAATATTCTCCTATGTCGGAAACATCTAACAAGGGACCAGTAATATTTAACTTGGTCCAATCGGAAAGATAGTAACCAAAAACAATAGCTAAAACAAGAGCCGAAAAGTAACTAGGAATCGATATGCCTAGCACAGATAGACTAATTAGCCCCCTATCCATGAATGTCCCATAATTTAAAGCTGATAATATACCTAGCAAAACTCCAATAATACTCGCGAGTCCGATAGCACTGCATGCTAAAATGAGCGTTGGGACTAATTTCCGTCGCAATATATCCAATACTGGCTTATCGCTTTGAAATGATCGCCCCATATAGGGTTTCTTTAGCACGATACTTTTATGCTTGAATTTCAGCCATTCGACATACTGATAATCCCCGTTTTTTAAATATAAAGGGGCATCAGGATTACTATGGCTTTGCACACTCAAGGGAGATAGGTCAGAAAGATAAAACCACAATCGTTGCGCAGGACTATAATTGAGACGCAATTTCTTCTTCATGGCCATAACCGTTTCTTCATCAGCATTCTGTCCTAAACTCATTTGCTCCGCACTAACCGGTATCAATTGAAGTAGAATAAAAATAATAACAATTACACCAAGGAGCACTGACACCCCAGATAAACTTCGCTGGAAAAGAAACTTTAACACCTAATCTAAACTTTCGATATACTTAGCCATTTGGTCTTCACTGGGAATATCCGAATGATGCCACTTACCCATGACTATTCCACCCTTCAATAAGACTAATCCGGGATTAGAACGCACCACAGTTTTTATAAAGGTTTCATCAGCTTGATAGAATGGGTAAGCGCACTGGTATTCATGCCTAAATTCTTCTGCATCCTCAAAACTAGAGGTCATAAATGCGAACATATTCAAGCCTTGCTTTTCAGCAAATGCATTTACCTCATTCAAATCCTCCCAAGCATCTTTGTTTGACTTACTCAAATTTTTGGATAAAACCCAAAAGCTGTATTCCTCATTTAATAAGATATCATCTGTTTGGTCAAAGCCATCATCATCATAAGCTCCAAAGTTTGCAATTTTTGCAGGTACTCCCTTCTCCAAAACGATGTTATCTTGCTCGTTCGTAAACTCCCATTGTGGGTCTTCCTTATAAGCCGAATATTCAGCCATAGTAATTCTTTTTTCCTCTCCTGTATTCACATTTCTAAAAATGAAACCATATTCAAGTTTATCTGGAATTTCAATTCGTTGTGCCTTGATATCATTACCAATTTTATACGGCCTAAAGTCGACCATTGGAAGTCCCCAGATATAATTGCTGAAGCAGAACAATAAAAAGAATAATCCTGTTCCTGCAACCTTCACCCAAGAAAAAAGACCGCCAAAAAATTGTTGAATATGCTTCATTCCCCAAACTAAAACTGCTAGAACAAACAAAAGAAAGACATCTTTCAAAAAAGTAACTTTTGGTTTAAGCTTTAAAAAATCACCAAAACAACCGCAATCCGTTACTTTCATTTGCAATTCATCATAGGCAACAAACACCTGAATATCTTCACCGGCAGCTTTCAATTCTTGCCTAGTAAACACGTCGTAATAATCAGGATTAATATATCCCGTAAGGTAAGTGAAGCCCGTAAGGATGGTAAAGAATATCATGATTGCACCTGACAATCCCAAAGTCAATTTCTTTTTAAATCCTATGATTAAAGCAACACCTAAAACAATTTCTAATACAATCATTGTAACGGCTAAGAAAGTGCTCATATTGGCTAACCATTCGAAACTCCAACCGGTAAACTGAGAGAAGGCATCAAAGTAATCCTTCATTTTATAGGCCGTACCCAAGGGGTCAATGGCTTTTACAAAGCCTGAAAAAATGAACAAGGCGCCGAGAGCATTGGCTAGAATCTCAACAAACCAATTGGATGGTTTTTTCATAAACGATTTGAGATAAGCTAATACTATTCCTGCTAAAAATGAACCGCCAAAAATCTTAAATACTGGTGCAAAATCTTCCATAACTCAAATTTGGTACAAAAATATATCGAAATCCATGCTCTTTCGAGTTGCTATTATTTTTAACAGCAAATTAACGCAGTCGTTCAAAGATTTATGAAATCTTCTAATCGACCCGTTTCACCTGCCTTATAATTTCCTCTATCTGTTGCCACTACCCTTGATGCCTCCGTTTGCGCATCATGTTCATAAAATAACAAGTAGTTTTTCTCCACCGCTTCTTGCAAAAACGTTTCTTTCTCTCGAACGGTCACTAAGGGGCGAACGTCATAACCCATAACCCATGCTAACGGAATGTGGGTCGGAGAAGGCAGTAAATCTGCCATGAAAACAATCGTTTCTTCACCGAATTGAATGTGAGGAATCAACATGCCCTCTGTGTGTCCATTGGCTAGCGCAAAGCTAAGTTCAGGAATTATTTTAGTGTATTCATTCACAAATTCTAACTGACCTGCCTCTTGTATAGGTAAGATATTCTCTTTCAAAAACGAAGCTTTCTCCCGTGCGTTAGGATTGATTGCCCAATTCCAGTGCTCCTTGTCACTCCAGTAAGTAGCATTAGGAAAGGTGGTATATAAGTTCCCATCAGCATCCTTGGAAACCGCTCCTCCACAGTGATCAAAGTGCAGGTGGGTTAATACCACATCAGTTATATCTTCCGGAGAAAAACCTTTGGCTTTTAAACTCCCAAGTAAACTGGTATTACCGTGCGGATGATAATGACTAAAGAATTTTTCATTTTGCTTATTCCCCATTCCTGTATCAATGAGAATTCGCTTATCATCTTTTTCAATAAGCAAACAACGCATTGCCCATGTACATAGATTATTCTCATCGGGCTGCTGATACCTACTCCACAAACTTTTGGGTACTACACCAAACATGGCTCCACCGTCTAGCTTAAAAAAACCTGTATCAATAACATGCAACTTCATAAAACTATCTTTTCTGAATCATTTTTTTTCCGAGTATTTTCCTTTCCGCATCATAGATAACTAGAAAGTACTGGCCATAAGTCAAAGCATTTATATCCATAACTTGTTGACTTGAGTTATCATAACTATTTTCGACCATTCGCCTTCCAAGCATATCATAAATACCCGCTGCAAAACCCAAATTTGTAGTATTAGCAATCACTAGCTCCCGGTTTGTTGGATTTGGACCAATCTGCCAATCCGAACTTAACTCATCAATTGAACCACAAACTGTACTCAAACTAACCGAATCCATTCCGCAGCTGTTCCATGTTAAAGCATAACCAAAGAATTGACAATTATAGAACATCGTATCTTGATTAATAGCACTATTGCCCCACAAGCTCTCAAAAATATAGATGGAATCGTAATTTGCATTTTCTATGTAAAGGAAATCCTGCCCCCCACTTACCTCAACAAAGCTGTAGGAAATTTCTGCTGGCTCAATTACATTAATTTGTTGGGTGAAGGAAGAATCACAACCAGTTGCTGAGGTAAGCGACTCAGTTATTATCGTATCTGCATAATACACCGCGCCTGAGAGAATAAGCGAATCGCAAGCCGTATAATTCTCAACTGTTTCTATCGCATTATTGATCGTCACCGTTATGCTATCTTGCACTTCACAAAACCTCGCATTAGTAGAAACGGCGCTATAAATCCCTGAACTTTCTACTGTAATTGAAGGAAGCATAGTTTCTCCCGTGGACCACGCCAAATCAAAATACTCGCCACTCACTGTAATCTTTAAACTATCTCCACATAAAGAAGTATCTGAAGGCAAAGCTAGTGATTGGTCGTTGGCATCAATTCGCCAAACAGGCAAACTATCCAATACTGTTGAGCTTGCCACATCGCGCAAACGATAGGCGGTTAGAGAATCCAAACTAAAGGCATACGCACTGTTGACTAAACTTTCCCTGTACATACTAACATAAAACACCGCTGCAGCTAAATATGAACCCGCTGGTGATGGATGGCTTTGATCTGGATTATATAACTCTATACTTGGATACAACTCACGTACAGCTTTCCATGCCACCCCAACAGGAGCCACAGAAGCATCGTTATCCATTGCCATTTCCATGTATGACTCTTTTAATCGCTGCTGCATGCCGTCGTAAGTACAAATAGGCGGATAAAATCCGCAATTATTCGCATCTCCATTTTTTCTTCCCCATGTCATGAAAAACATTGGCTCAATACATGGATTGGCATTGAGTATACTATCATTTATTATGGCAGCATAGGGATAAACATCATTGGCAACTTGAGCAGGTGGGAAAGAAGGTTCTTGACTTTGTCCTTGTATCACCACAAAATCCCAATCATCTTGATTAATTTTCTGATAAGTAACAGGATTGGATGCATGTTGATTCATTTGATAGCTTCCCGGTGTGTTGGAATCATAAAATAAATCATTACCTGCAGCCTGGGCAAAATTATCAACCAACTGCGGTAAGTTGTTGTAATACGTATAGCTATTACCAAGAAACAAGGCTTTTTTTACTACTTGCCCCTGAACAAAAAAAACACTCAAGATACATGCCGCTGCAACAAGAAGACTATCCCGCATCTTGTTCCATTTTCTTTTCGAGTGCCACCATTTTAAGGGCTGCGGTAGCTACCTCAACGCCCTTATTTCCGTGTTTACCACCTGCCCTATCTAAAGCTTCCTGGTAGGTGTTTGGCGTTAAAACGCCAAAAAGGAAAGGTTTACCATATTTGATAGACAAATCCTGCAAAGCTTGCGCTACGGAATGATTGATGTATTTATCGTGATCAGTTTCCCCTTTTACTACACAACCAAATGCAATAACAGCATCCACCTTATACCAGCGATTCAGCCGCTGACATGCAATAGGCAACTCATAAGTACCTGGAGCATACTCAATTATAAGGTTTTCTTGCTTTACGTTTTGCTCAGCAAAGGTATCCAGACAAGCCTGTAAAAGACTTTCCGTAATCTCCGAATAATACTCCGACACCACAATACCAAAACTGAAGTCACTTGCATCGGGTAACTCAGAACTTACTTCAGATAAATTTCTTAACTCACTCGCCATTATTCAAACAAACTTATTTTCCTTGAAATTTTCCTTCCATTTACGTCAAAAACAAACACATACATCCCCGGATTCCATTCTCCCATTTGATAGGCATGAGATTGATTCGTATTTAACTTGAACTCGTCCATTTTCTTACCGAGTAAATCATATACTTTGGCATCTAATTCGTAGGCTTGAGGTGTCAGCATTAAAATAGAAACCACCCCTTTCGAAGGATTTGGATAAATATCTAGGTTAAACGCATCATCTGTATCCTCTATTCCTGTGGGCGCATTCGCAGAAATAACCACCTTGTCTTCAGAAATCCAAATTGTATCATACACTTGAAGGAATTCTTCACCACTTGGAGAGGTGTAAAGTGTAGTTTCCGGATGAAAACTCTGGGTAGAACTACTATTGTGCGGTAAGCTTTGCAAATCAGCATTAACTAAAAATGACCAACGCAAACTCGCTCCGAAATCTCTCGTAAATGTCTGAATAATCTGATTATTAGCTCCGTTTCTAAGCTCTACAAAACCTGAAGATTCGATTCCTGTTTGCGTATTATACCACCAACTTAAACCATCTCCAGCTTCCCAGTCGCTGCCGTAATCCGTCATTTCGAAAGTATAGCAACCATCGCTCAAGAAATAGTCGAATGTATTGAATGTACTCGCGTTAAACGTGCTTTCATCAGCTACCACTGTTCCATCAGCTGCCACGATGGTAAAAGCATTTTCTTCCGGCTTGTTATTCGTTCTAAAACGAACCCTTAAGCTATTCGTATTGTATACAACAGGAATTTCGAATAAAGTACTTTTCTGATTGTTATGGACAAACTGATCAGGTAAATTATTTGGCCAGTTTACCTCTGCAAAAAATTCCAAATTACTCAGATTGAGATTCATCCAATTCATATTCGGCAATTCCACATCCGCTGTTTCTCCAGGCATTAAACTACCCGTCCAATCAAAATAATATTTGCTGCTTTGGTCAACCCAATAGGCTATTTCGCAATAGCTTAATTCTTGCTTCCCATAATTCTTGATTCTGATAATCGGTTTATCGCAAACGGGATTAAAGCGCGTAAAATTATCATTACTCGTAGGTGCAATTATTTCATCCAGCAATACGTCATAATCTCTTCTGTAGGATTCATAGGTAATGAACTGAGCAGACAAGGAATAAGAAGCCGCAGCAGATGGTGTGTAATTCTGGAAATCAATATCCAAATCGATGTACTTATTATTTCCTGATCCCTGGATGTAGTCGGTCAATTCAAAATCATGAAATTCAACAGCATCACCTGGGCACCAATTGGCTCGGCTAATCAACCATGTTCCACCTTGAGGCGATAATTGTAATTCATCGCAATCATCTCGCCAAATTTCTTCCACACGCACTGTGTTGCCATTGGCTTTCAAGGTGTAATTAATCGGCGTAAACTCGCCCGCCTGACCATGACCTGTCACAACAACGCGCAGTTTCGCTTCATCTGCATTTTCAGGAAGCATCACACGTTTTTCTGGCGTTCGTTCAGCATCGAACTGGGCAAAATTTGAATAACCACCACCACTGTAAACATTTTCAATGCTAACCACGTCTCTGGTTGGATTACCTTCGGTGACCACAAAATCTACACTGATACGAAATCCTTGCTGCCAACCATGAAAATATACCCGAATTGGCGTATTTCCTCTGAATAATGGAGAAAAATCAGTAACATCATAACGTAAGATATGCTTCCAAGAACCATCAAATCCTTCCTGATTCCAATTCATGTAATTACCATAAGGCGTAACATAACGACCTAATTCGTGCCAATTAATCACTTCAAAGACATTCCAGGTCGTATCCAAAACCAAGGGATTTGAACTTACCGTATCTATGGATGCTATAGTTGAATCCATTACCCCAGTTGAATCTCCCACATAAACATCCAAGTCATAATCCCAATGACTACATGAATCGCCATTCATGCACTCCATAGTCATAAGCATTTCGACATTTTGGTAAGCCACTTGCTCATCCGGAAAAACGGCATTTACCACAATTCTGTTCTGTGCATAAAGATTAACTTCATCATGCGCAGCAACCATAATTTGATTACCTGATTGGGCGTAAGTAGTTCCTAATCCTATCAAAAATAAAAAGCTCAAGTATAGTTTATTCATAATTTGTAATTTACAAGCACTAAATTTACATAAAACCGACAAGAAATATGAAAAAGCTCTACTTATTTGCGCTGAATTTCTTTCTACTTTTTCATTTAACAGGTCAAAATTATGCCGTAGGCCACACGACGATTACCTTCAACGACCCTGCTCGCTCGGGAGGGTTTGGAAGCGGTGGTGGGTCAGGGAGACAAATTCAAACTGAAATTTATTATCCAGCTTTCAGTGCGGGTAACGACGTAGCCTTGGCCCCTGGCGAATTTCCAGTTATTGTTTTCGGACATGGTTTTGCCATGGCTTGGAGTGCATATCAAAATGTTTGGGATGATTTGGCTCCCGAAGGCTATATCCTTGCCTTTCCGCGTACAGAAGGCAATTTGTTGCCTGCACCTAGTCATCAAGATTTTGGCCTCGATTTAGCGCTTGTCGAAACTCGTATGCAAGCCGAAAATGGAGATGCTAACTCTCTTTTTTATCAGCATGTGCGGTCATCTAGTGCAATTATGGGACACAGCATGGGTGGAGGAGCCACCTTTATTGGTGCGGCAAACAATAATTCACCAAGTTTGAAAGCTGTTATTGGACTTGCGCCTGCAGAAACCAACCCTTCGGCAATCGCTGCTGCAACTAATGTCACGCACGATGTATTAATTTTTTCGGGTAGCAGCGATGGAGTAACCCCACCTTCATCGAATCACCAACCCATATACAACAATGCGGCGAGCAACTGTAAGACTTTTATTTCTATTACCAATGGCTCGCACTGTTATTTTGCAAACTCTAATTTCAATTGCGATTTTGGGGAATTGACAACCGGCACAGGATCTTTATCACGCGCAGAGCAACAGGATATCACCAGCGATTATCTCAAACTTTGGCTGAATTTTAAATTAAAGAACTCATGTTTGGCTTGGGACGAATTTCTAGATTCGCTGAATGTAAGCCAACGAATAATTGAAGAGCAACAATGCAGCTATGCTTATTTACAACCTAATATAAACCTCACAGGCGATACTAGTTTTTGCCAAGGTACTTTCTCCTCACTTTTTGCTACGAACAATTCAAACTATAGCTATGAATGGTATGCGGATAATGACACCTTAGGTTTTACAAATGACAGCATACAAGTAAATACGCCAGGAAACTACGTGGTGGTAGCAAGTAACAATTTAGGTTGTCGCGACACCTCCAATGTCTTAAACTTAATAGAGAATCCATCCTACAATATCCGCGATACGATTACCGCTTGCCTCGGCTCTACCTATACCTTCCCCGATGGTTTTACAAGTAATACAGACACTACATACACAAGTGTTCTACAAACAAATGCGAACTGCGATAGCATTATAGAAAGAACAGTCTTCTTCGGAAGTACGGTGAGTGGCAGCGCCACATTCAACTTGTGTCAAGGAGATACTTTTTTCTTTAACAATGAATCCTATACCAACGATACGCTGCTTAATGATACCATAGTAAATGGATCCGTTTTTTCATGCGACAGTGCAACTACCATAACTGTCCAATTCTCAGCTCCCGATACCACGATGATTAATCCGATTATTTGTGAGAATGAGAACTATCAACTTCCATCAGGATTGTTCGTCGACTACAGCGATACTTTTGTGTTTAACTACACCAACATCCAGGGTTGCGACAGCACTTTTATTATCGATCTCGTAGTAGGTGTTCTGAACAACAGTATTAATTTAAACAGTTTCGGATATGATGGGATTCTCGGAGATACTTTTACTGTTTTTGCCAGTGAATTGCTGGCTTATGATTCCTTGGCATGGACGGTAAGCAACGGATTGCAAATTCTATCCGCAAACCAAGATTCTTTGACATGCCTTATAACAGGTATTGAAGCCTCTTATACAATCAATTTAAATTTTACGTATCAAGCCTGTTCCAATCAAACCAGCATTAACTTACTATCCGTTGGCCTGCTGAATATTGCCAATGATGAAGCGATACAGGTATACCCTAACCCATGTTTAGATTTTCTTCAGGTTTCTGGAGAAAATATTCATGAAATAAGCATCTATGATATGCTGGGTAAGAAGCAAATGAGGATAAGAAGTGAAGCAATACATCCGATAGCCGTACATGATTTAAGTCCGGGCTGGTATATTTTAAAAACAAATGTATCTCATGCGTTGTTCTTAAAACAATGAGAGAACCCGTCAGTATTTTTTGGTATCGAAGAGATCTAAGGATTCACGACAATCATGGCTTGTTTGAAGCGTTAAACGGAGAACATCCTGTTTTACCCGTATTCATTTTTGACTCCGAAATACTTGATAAACTAGAAGATAAAGCGGATGCTCGAGTGGAATTCATCCACGAAGAATTAGAAAAGCTGAACAAGTCCTTTCAAGCTGTTGGCAGCAGATTACATGTATACCACGGCAAACCATTGGATATTTATAAAGAAATATTCAAGGCATTCGATGTCCGTGCGGTGTATTGCAACCATGATTACGAACCTTATGCAAAGGAACGAGATGAGGCTATTGCTCAGTTTTGCAAGGAAAATCAGGCTGAATTCAAGACTTATAAAGACCAAGTGATTTTCGAAAAAGGTGAGGTAGTGAAAGACGATGGTGAGCCTTATGTAGTCTTTACACCCTATTCAAAAAAGTGGAAAAACCATTTGACCGATAAATCGTTCGCTGCATATCCAAGCGAAACTTTCGTTGCCAACACCTTTAAAACTGATTTTCTAGAACTTATCTCGCTTGACAAATTGGGATTTAAGCCAACCGGAATAGTATTTCCTGATAGAGAACCGCAACTTTCAATAATAAACAAGTACGATCAAACAAGAAACTTTCCGGCGATTAAAGGCACGTCGAGGCTTGCCGTGCATCTTCGCTTTGGCACAATTTCCATCAGGGAATTAGCCCGTATTGCTCAAGCTAAAAATGAAAGCTTCTTAAATGAATTGATTTGGCGGGAATTTTATATGATGATACTCTGGCATTTCCCTCATGTGGCACACAATGCGTTCCGAGGAAAATACGACCAGATAGTGTGGCGAAACAATGAAGAAGAATTTAAAGCTTGGTGTCAGGGAAAGACAGGCTTTCCGATTGTAGATGCGGGTATGCGGGAATTGAACGAAACCGGATTTATGCACAATCGCGTTCGAATGATTACGGCAAGTTTTCTCATCAAAGATTTACTTATCGATTGGCGCTGGGGAGAAGCTTACTTTGCGCAAAAATTGTTAGATTTCGATTTATCAGCTAACAATGGTGGCTGGCAATGGGCTGCGGGAAGTGGTTGCGATGCAGCGCCCTATTTTAGAATATTTAATCCGGAGAGCCAACAAAAGAAGTTTGACCCTAAAATGGCGTATATAAAAAAATGGATTCCAGAATTGGAAAGTGAGGCTTATCCTTCTCCCATTGTCGATCATAAAGAAGCCCGACTACGAACCTTAGAAGTTTTTAAAAACGCACTTAACTAAATAAACTATGACAAACGCGAACCTTATCGAAAACAAAGCACAAGTTCCAAAGGAATTTAACAAGGTGTCTGCCATGTACGACTTCGCTACCTATTTGAGCCAAGGGTATCAAGAAGACCTGGACAACAGCGCAAGCTGGCTAATGCTAAAGGGTGATGAACGTGTTTTGGACGTGTGCTGCGGCACGGGCAAATCAACAGCTGCCTGTTTAAAGCACATCACAACAGGCAGTATTATCGGAGTAGACAACTCAGAGGGTATGCTCAAAGAAGCGAACAAGAAGTTTGCCAGTGAGATTGCAGCCGGTAAAGTGAATTTCGAACTGCAAGATGCTATGCACTTGGATTTTGAAGCGGAAAGCTTTGATGCCATATTTATGGCTTATGGTTTACGGAATATGCCAGATTATGAAAAATCACTTGAGATCTTGTATAAATTACTCAAGCCAGGAGGACGATTATGTATTCACGATTACTCCTTAGCCAATAAAGGATGGGCAAAAGCATATTGGGGCGTATTGAGCTACGGATTCATTGTTCCATTTTGCAGTATACTTTCCCGAAGTACAAAGATTTACACCTATTTAGCTAAAAGCGTTTTGACCTTCCTAACACCACCAGAAGTAAAAGCCAAAATGAAAAATGCGGGCTTCCATAACATTCAGGTAAAAGCGCACAAAAGCTGGAGAAGTCCCATATTGCATACATTTATTGGAGAGAAATAAGCAAAATTTGAGAGACCTCAAACTAGTTTGATAATTGCATAACAGCAAAGGAATAGTTTGCTTACAAATTAGGAATGGATTACCTTTGTCGAACCAAATAAACAAACAATGGCAGAAGCATTACGATTACCAAGAATGAGTGACACCATGGAAGAAGGTGTTATAGCTGAAATTCTGATAAAAGTAGGAGACGATGTGTCTACAGGCGACGTGATCGCTGAGGTTGAAACTGATAAAGCTACGATGGAATGGGAATCTTTCCAGGAGGGAAAAGTTCTGCACGTAGCAGTTCAAAGTGGCGACACTGTTCCAATCAATGGTGTAGTGGCCATATTGGGAGAAGAAGGTGAAGACTTTGAGCACTTGTTAAGTGAAGATGCTGAAGATGAAGCCGCTGTAGAAACAAGTAAAGAAGATGATACCGACAATACGGTAGAATTCGAGTTAGACTCTTCAAGTGAAGAAACGAAAATAGCTCAACCCAATGATGAGCGAGTAAAGGCTAGTCCATTAGCGAAGAAGATTGCCGAAGAAAATGGCATTGATTTACAAAAATTAAACGGTAGTGGTGACGATGGCCGTATAGTAAAGAAAGATATTGAAGCTGCTATGAATAACCAAGGGCAGCAAGTGAGCCAATCAGCAACTCAAGAAGCGCAATTAGTATCGGCGGCTCCCGTTGAGCTACCAAAAGTTGTGGCTGAAGAATCATTCCGTGAAGAACGTGTAAGCCAAATGCGCAAAACCATTGCAAGGCGCTTGAGTGAGAGCAAGTTTCAGGCACCACATTTCTATCTTACCATGGAAATCAACATGAATAAGACTATAGAGGCTAGGAAGCAAATCAATGCGATTGCACCAAATAAGATTTCTTTCAACGACATCGTAATAAAGGCAACAGCTGCAGCGATTCGAAAAAATCCTGCGGTTAACGCTTCCTGGTTAGGAGATAAAATTCGTTACAATGACCACATCCATATTGGTATGGCCGTGGCAGTTCCGGAGGGTTTGATGGTGCCAGTTATTCGTTTTGCGGACAACAAGAGTTTAAGTCATATTTCGGCCGAAGCGAAACAACTCGCAGATAAAGCGAAAAGCAAAAAGATAACACCGGAAGATATGCAAGGGAATACCTTCAGTATTTCGAATCTAGGTGGTTTTGGTATTACGGAATTCACTGCTGTTATCAATCCGCCGGATGCCTGCATTTTAGCTGTAGGAGGTATTAAGAAAGAATTGGCATTCAACGAGAAGAGAGAGATTGTAGAAAACAACATGATGAAAGTTACACTCTCTTGTGATCATCGCGTAGTTGATGGAGCTGTTGGAACTCAGTTTTTGATCGACTTAAAAAACAACCTAGAGAATCCCTTAATGATGCTCGTCTAGTATGAAAAGCTTGGTGAATTTCTCATTAGTGATTTGATTCTTTCGTTTGAGTTACCGTGTTGATGGTTTAGTTTATTGCATGTACCAGAAAGATTATTCACAATAACTCGAATATTTTTGAACTGTTTGTGTTGATTACACTTACACAAAGGCAAATCTTAAAACCCTTCCATACACCGCACTACTTCTTCAAGCTGCTCCCGATTAACATCTAAATGCGTAACCATACGGACACTTTTCGGGCCAAATTGAACTACCCGTATACCGTGTTTTTCTAAATACGCAATAAGGTCTACAGGATTCACTGAAGAAGCTACATCGAAAATCACAATATTGGTTTCCGGTGGAATCATCGATGATACATATGGCAGCTTTTTGAGTTCCTCAGCAAGAAACCAGGCGTTGGCGTGATCTTCCTCCAAACGCTCCACATTATTTTTTAACGCATACAAACCAGCTGCAGCCAGCAAGCCCACTTGTCGCATACCGCCCCCAAAAGCCTTTCGCACCTTTCGCGCTCGCTTGATGAAGGCTTTATCACCTAAAAGTACGGAGCCTATGGGCGCTCCCAATCCTTTACTCAAACAAATCGATATACTATCGAATAAATTATGATAATCTTCCGCATTGGTTTGGCTGGCCACCAAGGCATTAAACATACGAGCGCCATCCAAATGGAGCTTAAGTCCTTTTTCTCTACAAACAGCTGAAATCTTCTGCAATTCCGCTATCGCATAAATGGCCCCTCCCCCTTTGTTGCAAGTGTTTTCTACCACAACCAGTTTACTCACCGGCAACCAATCATAATCAGCTTGAATATTATCCAGAATTTGCTGGGCTGTTATCCTTCCCCGATCGCCGTCAATTAAGCGAATACTGCAACCCGAATTAAAAGCATAGCCACCCGTTTCGTAATAATACACATGGGATAGCTTATCGCAAATAATTTCATCCATCGGTTGCGTGTGCACCTTCATGGCAATTTGATTGCACATGGTGCCACTAGGACAAAACAAACCCGCTTCCTGACCAAAAAGCTCCGCGAGATAATTTTCCAATTTTTGAACCGTTGGGTCCTCGTGGAAAACATCATCACCCACTGCCGCAGTCATCATGGCTTCCAACATTGCTGGTGTGGGTTTAGTAACGGTATCGCTTCGTAAATCTATCATAGTTATTTATTTAATATCGTGTAAGCCGCAATTGAACAAGCGTGAATGACGTTCATCGATGAATTCTTTCCGTGCATGGGAATATGAACTACTTGATTTGCTGCATCCAAACTAAGTTGACTTACTCCAGTCTTCTCATCACCTAAAATTAAACAAATCGGTCGATTCTTATCCAGCTTTATATCATTCAAAGGAATACTTTCATCACAAAGCTCTAAGGCAATAAGTTGATAATCCTGTTTTTTTAATTCGGAGAAAAGAAGTGAAGCATCTTTAACGTGTTCAAACGGAATGATTCGGTCAGTCGATCGAGAAGTCTTCGTTATTTTTCGATTGGGTGGAAGCGGTGTTTCTCCACCTAAATATATTTTATTTACACCCAAAGCATCCGCCAAACGAAATAAGCTTCCTACGTTATACGGTGATGTCAATTGCTCTCCAAAGATACGAATACAGCGCTGAGTTATCGAAGTTTCATGATTATCGTGCGATAGCTGCTCCATTATTTATTCATTGCCCATTATACATTACATTATACATTATTCATTATCAATTATACATTATACATTATGATACGGTTCACCCTTAATAATCGTAAACGCACGATACAATTGTTCAGCAAAAATCGCACGAATAATCTGATGAGAGAAGGTCATTTTTGATAATTGCAATTTAGTATTTGCCCGTTCGTAAACCGCTGGAGAAAAACCGAAAGCCCCGCCCACAATAAATACGATATGACCCGTACTTTGAATTTGCTTTTGTTCTATCCATTGTGCAAATTGCACCGAATCAAAAGATTGTCCCTTTTCATCGAGCAAAACCACGAAATCTTGGTTATCCAGTCTATTCAGAATCTTCTCACCTTCTTTTATTTTAAGTTGATCAGGACTGAGTTTGCCAGCCTTTTTCACATCTTCCAATTCTATAAACTCGAACTTACAATAATGCTTCAGTCTGTTGAAGTACAACGCACACCCTTCAGCTACAAAAGGATAATTTGTTTTTCCTACAGTGAGAAAACTTATTTTCATACACTTTAAATTTAAGCGGGTTTTCGCTATTAAATGCAAACATACTTCTATAATTTTGAATGTGTAAATCACAACTCATGCAAGTACTTAAAAAACTCAGTTTCCTCTATATTTTGACCTTTTTGCTTGCTTGTAATAACACCCCGGCCTTCTTGGGCTCATGGGAGTTGGTTAGCATAGAGTTAGCGGATGGAGAAATAACTGGAAGTGAACTAGGTAATCCGATTTACACCTTCAATGAAGATAAAAGTTATACCATTGAATATACCGAATTAATGCAGTCTGGGACCTGGGAAATGGAGGGTGAGTCATTATATCTTCGCGATAATCAACATCCGGATGAAGTAAATACCTTAACAATTATTCTAGCTGAAAAAACGATTTTCAACTATACGATTGGAGACGGCGATACTAAAACAAATGTTATTTTAAAAAGAGCAGATTAAAAGCTATCTTTAGTACCATATCTAATCGATACATGACCTACGCCTTAATTGCCTTTATTCTCTTCATGGGAATTGTGTTCATTTTCCTCGAAGTTTTCGTTATACCTGGGACTACGGTGTTTGCGCTGATTGGTGCAGTTTGTATTGTGGTTGCGATTGTAGGAAGTTATACCTATCTAGGAACAAACTTCGGACATTTAAGTATCGTTGTAGGTTTTAGTGTGTTTCTGCTATTTTTCTTCTTAGGTAGGCATTTGATGGATAAAAACCAGTTGTCCTTACAGCAAGTAGTGTCGGGAAAAGTAAATGAATTCGAGGCGAATGTTCAGGTAGGTGACGAGGGCCTTACCTTTACCGATGTAAAACCCAACGGAAAAGCCATCATTAACGATGAAAAAGTAGAGGTGTATTCGAATGGTGAGTACATCGAAAAGGATCAAAAGATTAAAGTGATTAAAATCAATCAGAATAAAATTATTATTAAACCATTAAACACGTAAACTATGTTTGCAATACCTGTAGTGGCCATTGTAGCCGCCGTATTTTTTATCTTCTTTATACTCTATTTTGTACCGATAGGATTATTTATATCTGCATTGGCATCGGGTGTAAGAATAACGATTATTGGACTTATCGCTATGCGTTTGAGAAAAGTTCCACCCTCAATTATTGTTAATGCTATGATTACAGCTTCGAAAGCAGGTATTCCAGTAGAGCAAGACTTTCTGGAAGCTCACTACTTAGCCGGTGGTAATGTTATTAAAGTGGTAAATGCCTTGGTTTCAGCTGATAAAGCGAACATCGACCTAACTTTCAAAGACGCTACAGCCATTGACTTAGCGGGTCGAGATGTGTTGGAAGCTGTTCAGTTGAGTGTAAATCCACGAGTAATCGAATCGCCGCCTGTTGCAGCTATGGCAAAAGATGGTATTCAGTTAATCGCTAAAGCGCGTGTTACGGTTCGTGCAAATATCAAACAACTCGTTGGTGGTGCTGGAGAAGAAACTATTTTAGCGAGAGTTGGTGAAGGGATTGTAAGTTCAATCGGTTCATCGAATACGCATAAGCTGGTTTTAGAAAATCCAGATTCGATTTCTAAAACTGTATTAGGAAAAGGCTTGGACGCTGGAACAGCCTTTGAAATCCTTTCTATTGATATCGCTGATGTTGATGTTGGGAAAAATATTGGTGCGGAACTTCAAATCGACCAAGCGAATGCGGATAAAAATGTGGCACAAGCTCGAGCAGAGGAAAGAAGAGCGATGGCAATTGCTGAAGAGCAAGAAATGAAAGCTAAAGCACAGGAAGCCCGCGCGAAAGTTATTCTCGCAGAAGCTGAAATTCCAATGGCGATGGCTGAAGCATTCAGAAGCGGCAATATGGGCATTATGGATTATTATAAATTCCAAAATATTAAAGCCGATACCGAAATGCGAGATTCTATCGGAAAAGGTGGAAAAAAATAAACGTAATCGATATAACACAATAAGAAAGGCTTCCAGATTTGGAAGCCTTTCTTATTTAATCAGACTTAGCCGCCAACCAAGTATTTACAGAAAACAACTGCTCATTTAAACAGCAATTTATTTTTTTACAAGCTACCTTCATAGTGGTGGCACGACTTGGAGTCGTGCCACCACTATACTGCTATCAGCGCAAAAACCATTTCAAAACATGCCGGTATGCTTGCATTTTTGGTCAACATTTCACACGGATAATTTATAACAACAAGCTAGTGATTAAGTCTTTTAACAAACTGCTTTGTTATCTCTAGGTCCGCGTAAAGCACCCTATCTTCATTGATTTGCGCTACTTCTTTCCGGTAAGCGTCCAACATTGTGTTAATTCTCGGGGAACTCTTTTTCGGTTGGCGTAAACTCAAAGCCTGAGCGGCCGTCATCCATTCAATAGCCAAAATACTTTGTACATTTTCCAAAATCTCCAAGCATTGAACCGCAGCATTCGCGCCCATACTCACATGGTCTTCCTGGCCATTACTACTTGGAATACTATCTACTGATGCAGGCGAACACAACTGCTTATTCTTTGACACAATCGATGCTGCCGTATATTGAGGAATCATTAAACCAGAATTTAAGCCTGGTTTTGGACTGAGATAAACAGGTAAATTACGATTACCTGAAAGTAACAAATACGTTCGTCGCTCACTGATATTTCCAATCTCTGCCAAGGCTATTTTAAGAAAATCTAAAGCCAAGGCCAAAGGCTGTCCGTGAAAATTCCCTGCAGAGATAATCTCATCTTCTTCCGGAAAGACATTTGGATTATCCGTTACGCTATTTGCTTCGGTTGTAAATACGGATTCTACGTATTGGATGGTATCCCAGCTTGCACCATGTACTTGGGGAATACAACGAAAAGAATACGGATCTTGTACTTGTGTCTTCTCTTGTTCCGCTAATTCACTTCCTTGTAAAAGATCTTGAATAGCTTGGGCAACGAATAGTTGACCTTTATGCGGCCTAATACGATGAACTAAGGCATTAAAAGGCTCCAATCGACAAGCATAAGCATCGAGTGATGCACTGGCAATAAAATTGGCTTGGTTCACTAGCTTTTGCGCTCGCAACAAAATATAAACACCATAAGCTGACATAAACTGAGTGCCATTAAGTAAAGCCAAACCCTCTTTCGATTGCAAAGTCAAACGATTCCAGCCAAACATTTCTTCAATGGCTTCACCACTATATCGATTTCCCTGATACCAGCACTCCCCTTTTCCGATAAGCGGTAGGCTCAAATGAGCTAAAGGAGCCAAATCTCCACTTGCCCCCAAGGATCCTTGCGTATAAACAATGGGTAAAACGCTCTTGTTGTACATCGCTATCAAGCGCTCTACCGTGCTCAAAGCCACCCCTGAATGGCCATAAGAAAGCGATTGTATTTTCAGCAGCAACATTAAGCGAACAATCTCTTGAGGAACTTCTTGACCCATACCGCAAGCATGGGACATGACTAAATTCTCTTGCAATTGATTAATCGATTCAGGCGAAATCTCTACATCACAAAGTGACCCAAATCCCGTATTCACGCCATAGTAACGTTTGCCTCCTACTGCTATCTTGTTATCGAGGTATTCACGACATGTAACAATAGCTTGCTTAGCTGATTCAGACAAACACAAGGGCTCATCGCTGATTAAGATTAGGCTAAGTTGCTTAAGGCTTAAGGTTTGATTAGATATCTCCATAGTTTAGGGTTTGGCTTGAAGATGATTAATTAAATCTTTCAAAGAAAAAGTAGTTTGCTCGCCAGTCTGCATGACTTTCAGTGTATACGCTTGCATCTCCATTTCCTTATCTCCAATAATGGCTACATAGGGAATGCATTTATCATTCGCGTATTTCATTTGTTTAGGAAATTTAACGAGATCAGGATACATCTCGGCAGCTAAACCAGCCTCTCGACAAGCTTGAACGGCCCTGAAGGCAAAGGCTTGATTCGCTTCACTAAAATAGGTAAACATCACAACCGGAACTGCATTCACTTGCGCCGGAAAACGATTGAGTCCTTCCATAACATCATAAATCCTATCTAATCCAAATGAGATGCCAACACCCGTCAAATCAGATTTCCCAAACATTTCAGTCAGCTTATCATAACGGCCACCGCCCCCAAGGCTTCCCATATCATATTCAGTGCTAAGCACTTCAAAAATTCCTCCGGTGTAATAATCCAAGCCTCGAGCTAAAGATAAATCGAACGAAGTATTTTTCACCTCCGCCTTAATTAAGAAATCCAACTCCTCTATTCCTTGATCCAAAATCGGCGAAGATGGCAACAAACTCAAATCGTTCGTTTGAATCACCGAAGCAAACAAGTCAAGCTGAGAGTCATTTAACCCTAATTCTTGTAGTTCTAACTTCAATTTATCTATTCCAATCTTGTCTAATTTGTCCAAGATTGTAATCCCCTGTAACTCTCTCCCTTCCTCCAGCCCAATAGCTTGCATAAAGCCTAGCAGCACTTTACGGTTGTTATAACGAATATTCACTTGCAGCCCGAGCCGTTTAAAAACTGCAGCATATAGCTGTAAAAGCTCCACTTCATTATATAGGCTAGAGCTACCTATTACGTCGGCATCACACTGGTAAAATTCGCGGTACCGACCTTTTTGAGGTCTATCCGCACGCCAAACAGGGGCAATATGATAACGCTTAAATGGAAAGGAAATATCATTTTGGTGCTGCACAACATATCGGGCTAAAGGCACAGTCAAATCATAACGCAAGCCTTTCTCAGCAATAGATTTTGTTAAGGCCGAAGAATTCTTATCGTTCAAAGCTGATTCATCCGCTTTAGAAAGAAAATCACCTGAATTCAAAACCTTGAATAACAGCTTGTCCCCTTCCTCACCATACTTACCCGTAAGGGTACTTAGGTTCTCCATAACGGGTGTTTCAATCGGTTGAAAACCAAACAAATAGAATACATCGCGAATCGTGTCCATGATGTAGCTTCTCTTAGCAACATCTTGTGGTAAAAAATCTCTCATGCCCTTAGGCAAACTCGGCTTGATTTTCATAGCTTTTTCCATTTCATTCCAATATTTCCCGATTCAGTCGCAAAAAATACCGTTTCATTAAACTTCTGTTTAATTCAAATACAATGCGTGCATATATTTGAATTATCAATATTTCATATTGTTGGTTTGGTTTGGAAAAAGCCCTGCACCCGCAGGGCTTTTTACTTTTCATTTACAAATATACACTTCCTTCTTTTCAGGTTCAACCCAAACAGTTATTACCTGTTTAATCGTACCAATTTATAGGTATATTTTACTATTTTTAAGCCGCTATGCACGTACTGATATACGCCCCTTATAAAGAACCTACAATAAAGTTGCTAAAACATATAGCGAAACTTAGTATTCAACCAGAGAGACTCGAGACTGTTAGCAATGAAAAGGCCTTCAAAAAATACATTGATCAAGAAGAAGCTCCACATTTGATTTTCAACCTGTGTGGAGATCAAATTGAAGATATCTATGCCCTATATTCCAAACAGAGCATTTCGTCTATGTTGGTTTTCATCGCTAATACAGACAGGCATATATCTAGTGCTTTCTTATTTAACACCCTTCATTTCTTGAGCGGCGATTACAGCATGGCAGATATTAAATTCTGTTTTGATAAGTATCAAAGCTTTCATCAGGATCCAAGTGAAATCCGATATATCAATGACTTGCAAAAGTTAACCAAATTATTAAGTCAGCGAGAGAAAGAGTACAAAAAACGCTTTATGGTGAAGATTGGCAATGTTATTCGCTCAGTTAACGTACAAGAGATTGCCTATATCTTTTCACATGAACGAATTAATTATCTGGTTAAATACAACGGTAAAAAGTTTCCAATTGACAATACCTTGGACGAAGTTGAAGAGATGCTTGATCCAGAAGATTTCTTTCGAGCCAATCGCCAATTTATCATTCACATCGATTCCATCGCAGAAATCCACCCTTACTTTAAAGGAAGAGTGAAGTTAAACCTTGAACCTGCCCAGGAGGGCGACTTAATCATTAGCGCCGAAAAATCAAGAAGTTTTAAGGATTGGCTCGATGAATAATTGAAACTCTGACTTCCTAAGTCTTGAGGTAAAAAAAACAATAGTATGTTTAAAAAAACTCGAATAATTGGTATCTCGCGATTACTCTTGATTGTCTTCACCACCTTAATTCTCGGTTCGTGCACGAGTATCCCTGAAGGAGCTATACCGGTTACTGGTTTTGAAAAGGAGAAATATTTGGGTAAATGGTATGAGATTGCCAGAATGGATTTCAAATTTGAACGCAATTTGAATAATACAACTGCAGAATATGCTATTCGCGAAGATGGTTTAATAAGCGTTTTAAATAAAGGTTATAATTACCTCACCGATGAGTGGCAAGAAGCGATAGGCAAAGCGAAGTTTGTGAAAGGTGAAGATGTCGGTCAATTGAAAGTTAGCTTTTTCGGACCCTTTTATGGTGGCTACAATATCATTGGTTTAACAGAGGATTACCAATATGCACTTGTTGCTGGCGGCAATTTAGATTTACTTTGGATCTTGGGACGGGAAACCAATATCCCAGAAGATGTCAAAGAAGCGTTTATACAAATGGCTGAAGAAATTGGTTACCAAACCGAAGACTTGATTTGGGTAGAGCATAAGAATTAGTACATACCATAGCTATCTGTAATTATTCAAAATCACTTACTTCAAATTTTCACTCTGCACCTTAGCGTCCCCGCCTGCAGGTAGGCAGGTTTACGCGGAACTTCCTACTCCACAATAAACCACGGATTCAATAAATCCTCACGATTATACTGCATTACTTGTCGCGTATCGTAAACCAGTACATCCTTGCCGGCTTCCAAGCATATCGCATGCGCAGCAGCCGTGTCCCATTCCATGGTTGGCGCTAAACGAGGATAAACATGGGCCTTCCCTTCGGCAACTAGGCAAAACTTCAAGGAACTCCCAGAGGACAAAAACTCTACTTCTTTTCCTTTAACCTTTAAATCATCCACAAAATCAACAACCTCTTGACTCAAATGGGAACGACTCGCAACAACCACAATCTGTTCTAATTCACTGTAATGGCTGCGGTTTTCAATCAACTGAGGAACACTGTTGTTCTCAATAACAAACGCACCTTCACCTTTTGAAGCATAATAGGTTTTATTTTGAACAGGTACATGCACAACACCGAGCACAGGCACGCCGCGATGAATCAAAGCAATATTCACCGTAAACTCACCATTCTTTTTGATGAATTCTTTCGTTCCATCTAAGGGATCGATTAACCAACAATACTCCCAATCTTTTCTTTCCTCATAACTTTGCTGCTTCACTTCCTCAGAAATGTAAGGGATGTCAGGATAACTTGCCAAGAGCTGGTCTAAAATTATTGCATTAGCCGCTTGGTCAGCCTCAGTTAATGGCGATTCGTCATTCTTGGTATATACCTCAAAATCCTTTTCATAGATTGCTAAAATCGCATCTCCTGCTTCACGGGCAATATTGATAATCTTCTTAATTTCTACCTTCATTTTCTTGAATTCTTTTAATACATGCTTTCACACTATCTCGCCAATACGGTATTTCTATTTCAAACGCTTCTTTGATCTTTGTTTTGTCTAAAACACTATATTTTGGTCGTGCTGCTGCCGTTGGATAGGCACCATCTGAAATAGCTCGGATATTACATGCTATACCCGCATACTCCATAATACTTTGGGTGAAATCATACCACGAAGCAACCCCCTCATTGCTAAAATGATAAATACCGTATTTGCTTTCTAACTCATCACTGCTGCAAATCTTTACCAAAGCTTGAGCTAAATCATACGCATAAGTTGGCGTCCCTATTTGATTCACCACCACATTTAGAGAATCTCTCTCATCGCCAAGTTTTAGCATGGTCTTTAAAAAGTTATTGCCAAACGGAGAATACAACCAGGATGTGCGGATAACCAAACCTTTTTTGACCCATTGCTCTCCTTCTAGTTTAGCCCGACCATAGGCTTGAATGGGATTAGTTTGATCTTCTTCTTTCAGCAAATCTGCTTGGGTTCCGTCAAAAACAAAATCAGTTGATATCTGGATGAAAGTTGCTCCCTGTTTCTCACAAGCTGCTGCTAAAACCCTTACAGCCTGATTATTTAAAGCATCGTTGAATGCCATTTCCTTTTCTGCTAAATCAACAGCCGTGTAGGCTGCGCAATTCACTACAATATCAAAACGATTGGCATGAAAATAAGTACGCACATCATCGTGTCGAAGTAAATCCAAATCATCGATCGTTAGCGGAGTAACTTTAATTTGAGTGCTTCCTTGCAAAGCTAATATCAACTCTCTGCCCAGTTGGCCATCAGCTCCTATAACACATACTTTTTTCATGCAATCCAAAGGTAAAGAATAATCAGTCAAAAATAAGATTTAGCCTATTCGCAATACTTATTTATAGCCTTATTCGCTTCGCTGTATCCATTCTCAGAAGCACTCAAAAAATCCATACACGCACCATAAACTTCCGACTTGTACATTTTAGCCATTCCCCTGTGATAATAAATGCTCGCATCCTCCATGTCAAATTCTAATAACTGGTTAAAATCACGGATAGCATCATCGTAGTTTCCTAAATTGAGATGTGCAATTCCCCTTCCCTTCAAAGCAGGGTAAAAGTATTTGTTTAAAGACAAAATTTTCGTGTAATCATACAAAGCTGACTTGTACTTACCAAGTTCAACAAACAAGGCTGATCGCCCCGAGTAGGCAAGAATATACGTAGAATCAATTTCAATAGCCACATTCATGGCTTCTATAGCTTTAACTTTATTTCCCAAGTAGACCAAACAATTACCCATATTGTAATACAATTGCGCATTACTATTATCAGTAAAACTAGCCAATTGATATTGCTCATAGGCTTTGTCGTAATAAGTAAAACTCGCCATCATATCTCCTTTCAACATGTAGGCCTCCGTGTAATTTGGATTGAGTTTGATGCTCTTATCGGTATACTCCATGGCTTTCTTGAAATTCTGCTTATCGATTTCCATTTTAGCTCGACTAAGTAAGAATCGACTCTTCTCCATACTTAAGGCATCAATCTCATCGCCAATTTTTGTCTTCTTTTTCTTTTTTGCCTCTTTTATTTCTACCTCACCCACTGCAATCGTAGTCATATTCTCGTCCTTATCCAAATCCTCTATTTCCTTCTTCAACTTCGCTTGCTGCTTCTTATATTTCTTTGACGTGGTATCTGCTTTAGATTCTACAGCCACATCAAAAATCAGCACATCACCTTGAGTGGCCTCCATTTCATTGCTAGCAATTTCTTTTTCTTTTTGTGCTTCTTGCGCCAACTTCGCTTGCTCTTTTTCAGCTTTTTTATCCAAGGCTTTTTCCTTAGCCGCTTGCATTGCTGCCAGTTCCTTTTCTAGGTTAGACATCTTTTTTTGCGCTTCTTCCTTTTCTTTTTGTGCTTGTGCTTCTTTCTCAGCTTTTACTTTAGCTTCCTCTTCAGCTTTTTTCTGAGCAAGCTCTTCCTCCTCTTTTTTCTTCTGCGCCAGTTCTTTTTTCAAGGCTTCATTTTTAGCCGCTTGCGCTTCAGCCAATTCCTGCTGTTCAATTTCCGCCTTCATTTTAGCCAACTCCAGCAACTTCTGTTCTTCCTTTTCTGCCTGTGCTTGGAGTTTTTTCTGTGCTTCCTCTTGGGCTTTCAACAAATCTTCGAGTTCCTTGTCCTTCACCTTGTTATCGAACGCTACATCCTGATCGACCTTCACCGCTTGAATATCCTCTATGTCTACCTCCTTCGCTATTTCTTCATTTTTTATCAAATAACCATTTTCGTCGTATTTCTTTTTGTACTTTTTCAGAACCAAATCAAGCACTGTTTCTAAATCCATCTCCAAGGCTGAACGCTTGGCATCATACTTTTCTTGAATAACCGCCAATGAATCTTCATATTGCTTGCGCAATTTTGCAATATCAAAATATTGCACCATCGCAAAAGGATCATTATCATCTACATTTTGTTTGGTCTCCTGTAAACTATCCAACTTTAACTGAACAAAACTTAAGTCCTCGTTTCGTGCAGTTTCATTACTCCCTAAAGTATACCGCAAACGATTCATTTCAAGCTCTTCTTCTTGCAGTTTATAATAATCATGAATCGTGATAACTTGGCCGGGAATAATACTACTTGAACTCAAATTATTCCATTTCATCAATGAATCCACTCGTGTATTATAAATCTTGGCAATTTTGTACAATGTCTCTTTCTGGTTCACCTCGTATTGAACCGTTTTATATTGTGCATTTGCTTCAGCAGCTACAAAAAACATTATACAGAAGCAAATTATAAATCTGAGTTTTGTTCTAAAGAAGAACCATTTTAACGATTGCATTTTCACCAACTTCTTTATTAATTTTTTCAATAATTTCATCTTGTAAGTACAACAATTCATTTTTCAAAGCCGATTGTTGAACCTTTATAAATAAGACTTTATCTTTTACATTAACCTTTTCAGTATACTTATTTATCACATCACCCATCAATGGTTTCCAAAGTGCTACGATTCTTGCTTCCAGAAGCGGTTTTTTCAACTTCTTTTGCTGACTAAACTGACCCAATAAATCACTTAAGGATTTCACATTTTCACTCATCACCAATAGCTATAATTTGAATAGGCAAGTCATCGAGTTCTTCAAAAGTATCACTTGATGTATGACTAATAAAAACTTGTCCTTGCTGCATATTTAGAAATTCAATCAAATTTTTACTTCGCCGGGGATCTAACTTATCAAAGATATCATCTACAATAAATAAAGGTACTTTTTTTAAGTGAGCTTTTAAAAAATTAAACTGGGTAAGCTTTAAGGCAATTAAAAAGGTTTTTTGCTGTCCTTGAGAGCCAAAATCCTTTATCAACTGACCGGACATTTCAAATTTTACATCATCTTTATGAATGCCCTGAGTGGTTCTTCTTAAAATAATATCTCTCTTTAAATTCTCTTGCAGCAAATCACACAGACCACGTTTGCCCAATTGACTAACATAACGCAGTTTAAACCCTTCATCCTTTTCCGATAGTGCTGTAAAGCTCTCCTTGAAATAAGCTTGAATATCCTCGAAAAAAGCCAAGCGATGCGCGTATATGATTTCCGCTTGTTGACAAAGCTCGTCATCATAAATACTCAATAATTTTTTGTCCAATCCTTTCTCCTCCGCATTCTTCAATAGTGCATTTCGCTGCTTTAAGGCTTGATTATATTTTAATAAAGCTTGAAGATATTCTCTATTGAGTTGCGACAAGCTTTGATCCATAAACCTTCTCCGCTCCTCAGACCCGCCAGTAATCAACACCTGATCATTGGGAGAAACCACCACCACAGGAAATCGACCAACATGCGTCGAGTTTTTCTCGTACAATGCATCATCTACCGCGATTTGTTTTCTTTTACCCAATTGATTGGTAATAACAACCCGATGTTTATCATCATTCTTGATATCCATCTCCAGTCTGAAAAAATCAGTCCCATTTCGAATAGCTGACTTATCCGTGCTACTGAAATAGCTTTTTCCTATAGATAAAAAGTAAATGGCATCAAGAACATTTGTCTTACCTACTCCGTTTAAACCAGTGAAAGCAATAATTTCTTTGTCGAAATCAAAGCTTTTTTTTTCATGATTCTTGAAGTTAGTAAGATGAAGTTTATGAATAAACATTAATTTTGGGGCTTCAAACTAAATAAATAGCAAATGTCGAAGGCAAAAATAACAAAAGAAACTTACCTCGAGTGGTATGAATTGATGCTCAGAATGCGAAAATTTGAAGAGCGTGCAGGAATGCTCTATGGCCAGCAAAAAATTCGCGGATTCTGTCATTTGTATATCGGTCAAGAAGCGGTTGCTGCAGGTATAGTTAGCGCTATACGACAAGAAGATCCAATTATTACAGCGTATCGCGATCATGCACTCGCACTTGCCAAAGGGATGAGCTCTCGTGAATGTATGGCTGAGCTATTGGGGAAAGCCACTGGATGTAGTAAAGGGAAAGGTGGTTCGATGCACTTTTTCAGTAAAGAAAAGTATTTCTATGGCGGACACGGCATAGTAGGTGCTCAAATTGGCTTAGGCGCCGGAATTGCTTTTGCGGAAAAATATAAAGGAACGGATAATGTGGCCTTGGCCATGTTTGGCGATGGTGCAGTTTGGCAAGGTATTTTACACGAAACGATGAATATGAGTAAGCTATGGGAGTTGCCAGTCATTTTTATTTGTGAAAACAATGGCTATGCCATGGGAACCTCTGTGAAGCGAAGTGCCGCGTCAAAAGAAATTTATAAGCTTGGAGAAGCATTTGATATTCCGAGTATGGCAGTAGATGGCATGGACCCTGAAGCGGTTCACCATGCTATTGCAGATGCAGCAGAGATGTGCAGAGGTGGAAATGGCCCCGTTTTTCTTGAAATTAGAACCTATCGATATAAAGGACATTCTATGAGCGACCCTCAAAAATATCGAACCAAAGAAGAGGTAGAAGAATACAAAGACAAGGACCCAATTAATGTTGTATTGAACAAAATTTTAACAAACAACTGGGCTTCAGAGGATCAAATCAAAGAAATTAATAAAAAAGTGAAAGAAGAAATTGATGATTGTGTTACCTTTGCCGAAAATTCGCCGTACCCGAACGATAGTGAGGTATACGAAGATATTTATGTGCAAGAGGATTATCCTTTTTTAACTGATTAAAAAAACCTAGCATGTCCGCAGAGAAAAACACGAATGCGTCAACCGACTTATCACAATTGGATCAATTGCAAAATTGGTACGAAGAAAATGGCAAAATTGTCAATATCGCTTTAGTTTCCCTATTAGCTGTGATTTTATTATTAATTGGCTACACCAATGTCTACCAACCAAAGAAAGAAGCTGCAGCGCAAGATGCAATCTTCAAGGCACAGTATTGGTTTGAACAAGATTCAATAGCGAAAGCTTTGAACGATCCGACACATGGCTTTTTGAGTGTTGCTAGCTCTTATGGAAGCACCAAAGCCGGCAACCTGGCTAAGTACTATGCTGGATTATCTTATTACCAACTTGGTGATTATGTGAATGCAGAAAAGTATTTAGCTAAATTCAACACGAAGCATGACGAGATATTAGGTGGATTAGCCATTGCTACTTTAGCTGATGCGCAGATGGAAAATGGCAACCAAGGTGATGCTTTAAAAAACTATAAAAAAGCAGCTAACTTCTCAGACAACGAAGCGTCCGCTCCATTCCTCTTGCTTAAAGCAGGATTAGCCTTGGATTACGCGGGACAGTCTGCTGAGGCTGCTGACTTTTTGGAAAAGTTAGCTGAAAATTATCCGAATACCAGCGAGGCAAAAGAAGCAGAAAAATACCTAGCTAAAATTAATGCCTCCTTGTAAAGTAAATATATCCTAAGGAAAAGCCCATTCTGCAATTAGATTGGGCTTTTTTGTTACTTAATCAAGTAAAGTGTATCAAGACAAGAAGATTATCGTAGTTATGCCGGCTTACAACGCAGCCCTAACCCTCGAAAAAACAGTTCGAGAGATACCTTCTTGGGTAGATGAGCTTATCTTAACCGATGATGCAAGCGTGGATAATACCGTTGAAGTAGCTCAATCATTGGGTGTTAAACACATTATGCGCCACGATGTGAACCGCGGCTATGGAGGAAACCAAAAGACCTGCTATAAAAAAGCATTTGAATTGGGCGGTGATATTATAATAATGTTGCATCCCGATTACCAGTATACGCCCAAATTGATTCCCAGTATGGTCAATTTGATTGCACAAGATCTTTACCGTGTAGTTTTAGGTAGTCGAATTTTAGGAAATGGGGCCCTAAAGGGAGGCATGCCCTGGTACAAATATGTAGCCAATCGCGTACTGACATTTACGCAAAATATTTTCCTTGGTCAGAAACTCAGTGAGTATCACACAGGGTACAGAGCATTTAGCAAAGAGGCACTTAAGGCCATTAATTTTGAGCAAAACTCCGACGACTTCATTTTTGACAACCAGATGCTTGCTCAACTAATTTACAAGGACTTTGAAATCGGAGAACTTACGTGTCCAACCAAATATTTTGAGGAAGCGAGCTCAATCAACTTCAAGCGAAGTTCGATTTACGGCCTAGGTTGTCTTTGGGTTTCCTTGCAATTCAGATTAAACAAATGGGGCATACTTAATCTTAACATGTTTAAGTAGTTAAATACTTCCTGTACGTCCACCATCAACGGGTGTGCTCGTTCCTGTAATGTATGCCGCAGCAGGACTGGCTAAAAAAGCTACAAATGCACCCACCTCATGTGGTTCAGCGAATCGTTTCATGGGTATGATACTTCGCATTTGATCGGCCACCTCTTTCTCAGCTTTCATTGCTTTTGCCGCTTTATTTTGAATGATTGAACTTAATCGATCTGTACGCGTGGCACCCGGGAGGACATTATTCACAGTAATTCCATCAACTCCGAGCTCATTAGCCATTGTTTTGGCCCATGATGCCACAGCGCCTCGAATTGTATTACTTACTCCTAAACCGTTCAACGGAATTTTAACAGAAGTTGATATGATATTAATAATTCGCCCATATCCATCCTCACGCATTCCAGGTACGCACAACTGAGCTAATAAATGATTGGCTAACAAATGATTATTAAATGCACTTATAAATTCTTCCCCTTGAGCATGCGTAATTGCCCCCCCGGCAGGACCACCTGTATTGTTGATTAAAATATGAAAATTTCCAATGGACTGAAGATGTGATTTAAGCTGTTTTTCCAAGTCAATGAGATTACTATAATCTACCACTAAAAAATTGTGCTTCTGAGCTTTTGAATCATCCAATGTTTTAATTGCTGCTTTTAAATCTTCTTCGGAACGAGAAGCCAGGGTAATTGAGCATCCAAGTAAAGCCAATTCCTGGGCGTTCGCCAAACCAATGCCCTTGCTCCCTCCGCCAACATAGGCGCGTTTTCCTGTCAAATCTAAATTCATGCAGTTTATATTTTTGTGTAATTTTACTTTAATGTTGAATCAAACCAAAAGTAAGCATTTTCTCCAAACATTAGGACCGGGTATCTTGTTTGCCAGCACAGCAATTGGTGTTTCCCACCTCATTCAAAGTACAAAGGCAGGAGCCAACTTCGGATTTACTTTAGTTGTTTTCATCATTGCTGCCAATGTTTTCAAGTTTCCTTTTTTTGAGTATGGCTCACGCTATGCATCTGCGACTGGAAAAAGTTTACTCGATGGTTACAAAAAAATGCACCGGTCGATTTTGATTATCTATACGATCATCACGCTGCTTTCTATGTTTTTTGTAAGTGCAACGGTGAGCTTTGTTGCAGCTGGATTTTTCGAAAACCTTTTAGGCATTCAAAGTCCACCCAATCTCTTTTTTGTATCTAGTTTTATACTCATCGCATTGTGTTATGGCATTTTGCGATTAGGCAAATACCAATTACTTGACGGACTTATTAAGATTGTAGCACTTACACTTCTTGTCACTACCCTGCTTGCCTTTCTTATGACCCTATGGAAAGGTCCATCAAATGGGAACACCCAATTAGTTCGATGGGATTTAGTGAATAGTAGTTCAATTCCTTTTATTATTGCCTTAATGGGATGGATGCCCACAGCGGTTGATTTATCTACATGGAACAGCTTATGGACCTTAGAACGAATAAAAGACAGTGGCTATAAACCTAGCTTAAGAGAAACGCTTCGAGAGTTTAATTTAGGCTACTGGATTTCAGCCTTGTTATCGCTATGCTTCCTAACATTGGGAGCATTCTTGGTCTTTAGTTCTGGTGAGCTTATGCCACAAGGGAATGTTCCATTTACAGGTGCCGTAATCCAGTTGTTCACTCAAACTTTTGGGAATTGGAGTTTCTTAATCATCGCCTCTTCTTCTTTTGCAATTATGTTCGGTACTACGATAGGTGTTATGGATGGTTACTCGCGAACGCTCAGTGAAATTATGCATTTATTGGATTGGGGAAAAAAGACAAAGACGAACAATTATAATCTATGGTTGAGTATTACGGCAATTGGGAGCATATTCATTATTTATTTTTTTAATAATAATTTTTCAGCGCTTGTGAATTTTGCGACCATTCTTTCCTTCTTAATCGCTCCAATCGTCGCCGTATTGAACTTCAAACTTGTTCTGAGTGATGATCTCAGTGAAGAACAAAAACCAGGCTTACTTATGAAATTATTAAGTTATCTGGGAATCTTCCTCTTAACTGGCTTTAGTATTTTCTATATTTACCATCAAATTACATCAGCATGATCGCAGCACCATTTAATCTACAAGCATGGATCGAAGACAATAGAGATCTACTCAAACCACCTGTGGGAAACAAAAACCTGTATCAAGATGCAGGCGATTACATTGTGATGATCGTGGGTGGACCTAATGCACGGAAGGATTACCACTACAACGAAAGTGAGGAACTTTTTTATCAATTGGAAGGTGAAATATTGGTTAAAATCCAACAGGATGGTCAATCGATAGATGTACCTATCAAAGCGGGGGAAATGTTTCTACTTCCAGCCAAAATGCCGCATTCGCCTATTCGACCGGCAGGAAGTGTAGGTTTGGTAATTGAACTCAAACGAAAAAGTCATATGACGGATGGATTAATGTGGTTTTGCGACAATTGTAATAACAAATTGCATGAAACCTATTTTGAGTTAAACAACATCGAAAAAGATTTTCTTCCTCGGTTTAAAGCATTCTATGGCTCGGAAGAAATGCGCACTTGTTCAGCGTGTGGAACAGTAATGGAAACCGACCAACGATTTGTTTAAGCCTTTTAGTTAAAATGAATAAGCCCAATGGACAATAGCCTGCGATATGCACAAGAATTAGATAAGCAAGATCCGCTAAATACCTTCAGGGATAAATTTCATTTCCCCCAGTTTCAAGGAAAAAACTGCATCTATTTTTGTGGGAATTCACTCGGGCTTCAACCTAAATCAGTTGAGGGTTATATTCAGCAGGAACTGGAAGACTGGAAAAAATTGGGCGTAGAAGGCCATTTTGATGGAAAAAATCCATGGATGTATTATCATCATTTTGTGGAAAAGCAAGCGGCAAAACTTGTAGGCGCATCTCCAGAGGAAGTCGTTGTTATGAATACATTATCCGTAAACCTCAACTTGTTAATGGTTTCTTTTTATCGGCCTACTGCCAAACGATATAAAATTATGGTGGAGGCAGATGCCTTTCCATCGGACCATTATGCAGTGCAGCAACAAGCTAAATTTCATGGATTCGACCCAAGCGAAGCGATTATTCAATTATATCCTAGAGCAGGCGAACATACTTTAAGAACAAGTGATATACTTCAAGCCATTGAGGAAAACGGTGAAGAACTTGCCCTGGTAATGTTGGGCGGTGTAAATTATTATACAGGACAATTTTTTGATTTACCTGCAATCACCGCAAAAGGTCATGATATTGGAGCGCAAGTCGGTTTTGATTTGGCGCACGCAGCGGGTAATGTTCTATTAGATTTACATGATTGGGATGTCGACTTCGCCACTTGGTGCTCATATAAATACCTAAATTCCGGTCCTGGCGGTGTTAGTGGCGTATTCATCCATCAAAAACACCACAACAATCCAGATATTCCTCGGTTTGCCGGTTGGTGGGGACATGATGAAAAAACTAGGTTTAAAATGGATAAAACCTTCGTTCCTATAGCATCCGCTGCCGGATGGCAAATGAGCAATGCCCAAATTTTACCGATGGCCGCTCATTGGGCCAGTTTAGAAATCTTTGAAGAGGTAGGTATGGAAGCCTTGAGAAGAAAAAGCGAAAAATTAACTAGCTATCTTGAACAACTTCTTGATGAGGGTGATTTTGGCTTCGAGATTATAACCCCGCGCGATGTTAGTAAACGAGGTTGCCAGCTTTCACTCTTAACAGGTGATAATGGCAAAGAACTATTTAAGAAGTTACAAGCTCATGGGGTGATTGCTGATTGGAGAGAACCCAATGTGATACGAATCGCTCCCGTTCCATTATACAACAGCTATGAAGATTGCTGGCGTTTCGTGGAAATTCTCAAAAGCTGATTTGTAAATCTGAGATTTTGGCTGTCCTTGCTCCTTGATATAATTCATTTCCTATGGTGATGTAAGTTAGGCCCGCTAATAAAAAAGCCACTCCCGAGAAGAAGTGGCTTTATGTATTGAACGCAAACTAAGGCCTATAGGGCATTAACAAACTTGCGTAACTTTGATTTGTTATTTGAAGCCTTGTTCGTATGAATCTGATTACGCTTCGCTACTTTATCGATAATTGAGATCACTTTTGGTAATTCTTTCTCTGCCTCATTCTTATCTTTCATCGCTCGAATTTTTCTAACCGCATTACGCATAGTTTTAGCGTAATAGCGATTTTCTAATCTGCGCTTTGCATTTTGTCTGATTCTTTTCTTAGCACCTTTATTGTTAGCCATCGTAATTCTTTTTTAAAAACGGATTGCAAAGGTAAAACTAATTCTTTTCATATCAAAGCAAAAAAAAGCTGTTTTTTTATTCCATTCGATGACATGATTTTTGAGTTAAATTATGATTAAACTAAATCTGAATAAAGATTGTTTATGAAGGAATTTTCTTGGAAAAAACACCATATTTGTATACCAAATTAGTTAAACATTCTTCATGAGCGATTTCTCATATCTAAGTAATGCCCACCCGGAGTATATCGAAAACCTCTACAACGAATTTAAAAATGACGCTAGTTCAGTAGAACCAGAATTCAAAAAGTTTTTTGAAGGTTTTGATTTTGCTCAACAGCATTATCCGCAAAATGGTGCAGCCAGCGTGGGTGTATCCATGGACGAATTTAAGGTATATCAGTTAATCGAAGCCTATCGCAATCACGGCCATCTACTTGCTGACACCAATCCAATTCGTCAGCGAAAAGACAGAATGGCTCATTTAGATTTAGCGAATTTTGGCTTGAGTGACAAAGATTTAAGCAAAGAATTTATCGTTGGGCAAGTGGTCGGCATTGGCAAAGCAAGTCTACAAAAGATAATCGACCACCTTAAACTTGGATACTGCTCAACCATTGGATGGCAATACAATTATGTTCGTGACCCAGAAGAACTCAGTTGGTTGCGTAAAAAAATAGAGAACAATCCTAACTTTAAGCAGTTCGGCATCAAAAGGAAAGAAAACGTACTCCGCCTGCTCAATCATGCAGTGGTATTCGAACAGTTTTTGGGGAAAAAATACATCGGCGAAAAACGTTTTTCACTGGAAGGTGGAGAAACTACTATCCCTGCCCTGCAGACAATTATCGAAACGGCAGCAAAAAGCGACATAGCTGTAGAAGAGGTGGTAATAGGTATGGCTCACCGTGGACGTTTGAATGTACTTACAAATATTCTCGGGAAGACCTACGAAGAAATTTTCAATGAGTTTGAAGGCAATGAACCACAAAACACGATGGGTGATGGTGATGTAAAATATCACTTAGGATTCCGTTCCACGCATGTGGCTGAAAATGGTCGAGAAGTTCATTTGGAGTTAATGCCTAACCCCTCTCACTTAGAAGCGGTTGGACCTGTTTTAGAGGGATTCACTCGAGCGAAAGCGGATGCCATCTATGACTCACAATACGACCGAATTTTACCCATTATTATTCATGGTGACGCGGCAGTTGCTGGTCAAGGCGTAGTGTATGAAACACTTCAAATGAGTAAACTACATGGTTACTACACGGGAGGTACGATTCATTATGTGATTAACAATCAAATTGGATTTACTACGGATTTTGACGATGCTCGTTCATCGGACTACTGTGATAGTATAGCCAAAACGATTGATGCTCCTATCATTCAAGTGAACGGCGATGATGTAGAGGCTGTAATTTTTGCAGCAGAAATGGCGGCGGAATATCGTCAAAAATTCAACAAAGATATTTTTATCGATATGGTCTGCTACCGTAAACATGGCCATAACGAAAGCGACGATCCGAAATACACTCAGCCTCGGCTTTATGCGAAAATTAATAAGCACAGTAACCCAAGAGATATATATTCTGCAAAACTGGCTGAACAAGGAGATATTGGTAAAGAATTGGCGAAGAAACTCGATCAAGAATTTTGGGACGAGTTACAAGATCGACTAGATAGAGTAAAAGAAAATAAAGCGGAATACAAACCTCAGCCACCTGAACTCGCTTGGGAAAAATTGAGAGCTTCAACGACAGAAGATTTTCAGACATCGCCTAAAACAGCCATAAGCAAAGCCAAAGCGACGCAAATAATCAAAGCACTTATCAAAGCTCCCGAAGGCTTTACTCCTTTGCGAAAAGTTGCCAAGTATCTTGAAAACAGGCGCCAGGTGATGCAGGAGGAAAAATCAGTGGATTGGGCTGCAGCCGAGTTAATGGCCTACGGTTCAATTCTTCTCGAAGGTAATGATGTGCGGATGAGCGGCCAGGATGTAAAACGAGGTACATTCTCTCACCGTCATGCCGTAATCTCTGATGAAAAAACGGGTGAAGAATACAATAGATTAAGTGAAATCAACGGCAAGCAGGGCGAATTCAGAATTTACAATTCGCATTTATCAGAATATGCCGTACTTGGATTTGAATATGGTTACTCTTTAGCAAGCCCTGATTCATTGGTTATTTGGGAAGCACAATTCGGTGATTTTTCCAATACCGCTCAGTGCATTATCGATCAGTTCATTGTATCTGGCGAAAGTAAATGGAGTCGCTGCAGCGGATTAGTCATGCTTCTACCGCACGGATACGAAGGTCAAGGACCTGAGCACTCTAGTGCGCGTTTAGAACGCTTCCTGAGTATGGCTGCCGAAAACAATATTGTAATTACCAATATTACCGATAGTGCCAATCTTTTTCATGCCATTCGCAGACAACAAAAATGGGAGTTCCGAAAGCCACTGGTTAATATGTCGCCAAAATCTCTACTGAGACATCCACGAACTTCTTCTTCCATCGATGATTTGTTCAAAGGAACTTTCAAAGAAATTATCGATGACCCTCAGGTTGAAGATGCAAAGAAAGTGAAGCGAGTATTGCTTTGTTCAGGCAAGATTGCCTTCAACTTATTGGAAAAGAAAGAAACAGAAAAGCGCGATGACGTAGCCATAGTTAGACTGGAGCAATTATATCCATTGAATGACACTTATTTAAATAGGATTTTCAAAAAATACGACCAGGCAGAAGTGTGCTGGGTACAGGAAGAGCCTGAGAATATGGGAGCATGGCATTATATTATGGCCAGATTTTACGGAGACCGAAGTATTCGGTGCTTCTCAAGAAAGCGCAGTGCATCGCCTGCTACAGGTTACAAAAAACAACACAATAAAGAACAAGAAGATATTTTAAACCGAGCGTTCAACGCTTAAACTCAATAAGATATGTCGAAGATTATCGAAATGCATGTGCCAAATTTGGCCGAATCAATTACCGAAGTAACTCTCGCACAGTGGTTAGTTGAGGATGGCGATTATGTTGAAATTGATCAGGCAATTGTTGAAATGGAGACTGATAAAGCTAGTCAAGAATTATTCGCTGTGCAAAGCGGAAAGATAAAATTTGAAGCAGCAGAAGGGGATGATTTAGCAATAGGCGCTTTGATTTGCACCATTGACACCTCAGCTGAAGCTCCAGCGGGACAAAAAACAACTCCAGCGAAAGCGGAAAAGGTTGAAGAAAAAACAGCAACTCCTGTAAAAGAAGAAGCGAAAGCGTCGTCGCCAAGCAAAGAAGAAAAACCCAGTAATGCAACAGGCCACCCATCACCTGCCGCGGCTAAATTGGCTGCAGAAAATAATTTAAATACAGGTAATATTATTGGTTCAGGACCTGGCGGAAGAATCACCAAAGAAGACGTGGTGAAAGCGATAGAAAATGGTACAGCAACCATTCAACAGGGCGCTGCTGCCCTCTTGGGTTCGGGTAAATCATTTTCTCGAGAAGAAAGAGAAGAAAAGCTTTCTCGTATCCGTAAAACGATTTCAGAACGATTAGTTTTTGCAAAGAATTCAACGGCCATGTTAACCACATTCAACGAAGTTAACATGGATCCTATTTTGGAGATTCGGCAAAAGTATAGAGATACCTTTTACAAAAAGTATGGTGTTGGCCTAGGTTTTATGTCATTCTTCAGTAAGGCTGTCGCCTTATCATTACAAAAGTTCCCTGCCGTCAATGCACAATTAGATGTAGAGAAAGGAAAAGTCATTTACCATGATTATGTAGACATTTCAATAGCTGTATCAACACCGAAAGGATTGGTAGTGCCGGTTATTCGTAACGCCGAATCTTTAACTATGGACGGTATTGAGAAGGAAGTTAAACGCTTGGCTATAAGAGGTAGAGATGGAGAATTAACCATGGATGAAATGACTGGAGGGACATTCACCATAACGAATGGCGGTGTTTTTGGTTCTTTACTTTCTACCCCAATTATCAATCCTCCACAAAGTGCTATACTAGGAATGCATAAAATTGAAGAGCGACCAATGGCCGTTAATGGTCAGGTAGTTATTCAAAACATGATGTATTTGGCGCTGAGCTACGACCACCGTATAATTGATGGAAAAGAGTCTGTGAGCTTCTTAGTATCCGTTAAAGAATACTTAGAAAATCCTGAGACCATGCTACTTGGTTCTGACCCAGTAGATTTATTACTGGGTATGTAAGATAAAGAATAAGAGACTCTGCATAGCTTGTGAGTCTCTTTTTTTTCACTATCTACTCAACGATAATAGCTAAACGCTCAATTCACCAAAAATAGATTGAGACATTCTTCACCTTCGGGTATTGTTAACTCAAAAACCCCGAAGCATGAAAAAGCATATCTTCTTCTTCCTTACTGCTTTTATATTGTGGGCTTGCCAAAAAGATGATATCATATCATCAGATAAGGCAACTTACTATGAAATCAGCATTACACAAAATTCTCCTTATACACATCCTACTGCTGCAATTGGAACAACAATAAACTACCAGATAAAAGATCAACGCATTGTCTTAAATGAACTTGCTGATTTTGATGTGTTCTTTTGGAGCATTTTAGAAAAAGACTATTCTAACTGGGTGAACAAAACAAAATTTAATTCTTTGTGGGATAATCTCGAATACACTTCTACAACTAATCGATTTGATATTGAAAAAATATTGAATAGACAGGGGATCATTGAAGTAAAACCCTGGATATTCAAACTTGATTTTGACAAGGAAAAGGTATACGTAGTATCATCTGCATATAAACACGCGACAAAACTACTCGAGACCTCACCCCTTTCCCATCCATCCATATTAGTTTTTGACTTTGCTGATGATGTTTGGAATGAACTTCTAAACCAATCGCCAAAAAGCAAGATTTTTCGATGCAACGAAGAGCGTGCTAAAAACAAATATATCAGTACTTCTGCTCAAAGTTGTAGCTGTTCATTATATAATTGGCAAACAACGACCATTGCAGTAAAATATAACCGATTTGGTATTTGGGAAACAGTAAAAGCTTCATACTATAATAATTTGTTCGATGTCTATGGTCAAAGTAACGGAAACTATACTCCCGCACAAATCAATAGTGGACATTTCCACTATCATTTCGATGAACGATGTGGCAAAACTTACTACGGAACACTCAACATTAACCCTGGCATCTATGCTGAGGAAATATTAACCTTACGATCCAGTAAAAAACCCTTGGAGCGATATAAATCGGTAGTGAACATGAATGTAAACACTTCGTACATCCTTAACCCAGCTGAACCTGCACAGCAACTCAATTGTATCCTAGATCAATTTTAACATGAAAAACTTACTTTGTCTTTTATCAAGTTTCATCGTTGCTTGTGCAGTGTTTGGTCAAAAACACAGCTGGGAATTAAACGTCTCTACTGGGTTTAACTTATCAATTAATCGAATGCATACGCTCCAGGGCGAAAATAGATTCATGACCAATGCTATACGTCCAGGAGGAGATTGGAGCATCACTGGAAAGCACAGCTTTTCAAATAAAACTCAGCTATTTTTCGGGATTGACCAAGCCGCATATAAATACCACTACAGATATCGAATAGATCAAGGGAATGGCGGTGCAGCACGCTCGAGTGTTTACATTTGGGGACTACCCATTGGTATAGAGAATCTTTGGATTAAAAAGCAAATCGGATTCTCCACTTCCTACGGTATAAAATATCGTTTCAATCGCTTCGGTTCACCAATATCCTTAAAGGCAATAAACAGCGTATACAATAGTGCTGGCGAGTTAGTTTATGGGCAAGTTCTGCAAGAGGACAGGTATAAACAAAATGATCACTTAATCGCATTAATTCTTGGCACTAATGTGTACTTTTTCGTCAAAGAGCGATTCGCCGTATCCATCAACTTGAGTTACACGCAAGGATTAAACACACATGAAAGCTTTCACTTTACAGCAAACAACAATAACCTGATCAGCGAAACCTCATCAATCGATCAGTATAAATATAATTCAAAGGCCAGCTATTTTGCTTTGGGGCTTGGATTTAATATAAAACTTAATCATAAGCAAAATGAGACTGAAGATTCAAACGAAATGATCCTATCGAATTAAGCTTTTAAAACAAACTATCAAAAGAATACCAACGAGTAACCGAAAAGCGACAGTGAGTAGGAAATCTAATTAATCGGAAGTTTCATCCACCTCTTCCAAAAAAACTTGAATTATGAAAAATCTAAAAAAACTCTATTTAATCTTATTAAGCTTAATCAGCTTCGCTCAAGCCAACGAACTAGTTTACTTCTATCCAATAGAATATGAAGAACAGACCGACCTTTATATCAAATTGGCCTACCCCATTGACAACGCTTTCATTCAATACAATAACCATGCGTACTATTTTATGGATAATGGCATTCTAATTCCTGACATTAGTTCAAGCCAAACCATTGAATTTGCTTTAATCGTTGAAAAAGACAACAAACAGCTACCAATCAACGAGGAAGCATTGAGATACACGCATAAAAAAAGCACGAATATCTTTATCGATAAAAATTTATATAGAGCTCTCTCCTCTTGGTCTACCAACGAGAATCAGAATATTCCGCTTAACGAGTATCTCATCGGTTTAATCAAAAATGAAAAAATTGCTTCAAAAGAACTGGTTTCATTTACTCAACAATTTTTTAAATACAAAGTATCGATAAGTAAAAAACTTTCGGACACACAAAATATTGAACAATTTTTCAAAGCCAGCTCAACGAATAACGAGGAGTCGCCTTGTGACTGCAACTTCATTCTGAACCACTTTTCCAGCGCAGCTCCCGTCAAACAAGGATCCGGCAATTACCAGAACGGATATAATTACCTCAACCATCCCGGTATACCTTTTGGCCGGTTATCAGAAATGATAAATAGTTATGAGCATTTTGATTCAAATAGCCCGAAATGGCATCGTTGGTATTCGAATGAAAAAGGACCCGCTCACGACGTATTCTTAAGAACCTATGACAGCAAAGGACAATTTAATTATCAGTGGTCAACCCTTGGATTGAATAACAATGGCGCATACTCTCCGAGCCCAAGCTATGCTTATAACTCCTTTCAATTTTTGTGTGTAGGACAAGAATCGAATTTACCCGAAGATTGTAACTGCACTAAGCAGTTTTGTTCCCTATACGAATACAATAATATCCTGAAAGTAATTGCAAGAAAACTAAAACCCCTGAGCAATGTTAGCTCTACCGCAGAGGAATTGGCGATAGTCACTTTAACGAACAGCGATGGAGTAACTGTCGTGGATGCCAATAGAAATAGAGCCTATACAGCGTGCAGTGGTAAATTCAATTTTGAGTTTTTAGACGAACTTTTCGATTTAGCCGGATCGGTTGTCAATGTGGTAGTGGATGTGCAAGACACGACCAATGGAACACCTATAAATGACGTTCCTGGTGCCATCGACAATGTAGGTGAATCCTTGGTGGATTTAGTTTCCACACCACCTGTTATCGTAAATGGAGATTGCGAAGATAAATACCTCAAAAGTACCTTGTTGAGAAATTTTGAATGTTTTGATCTCAAAGCCAATGATCCTACTACATTAACCTTGCAGAGCTACACATTTCTCGGTGTTGCTGGTGATCGCAAATGGGATAACTATGCTACAGCCAAAAGTGATTTTCGAATTCAAACTATTGTGTTATCCGGAAGCGAAGAAAATGAAATGCATTGTTGTTCAGATAAATTAGGCATGCATCTTTATGGAAACATGGGTGGACCTGTTTCTGATGCAGAACACAATAACAACGTAACTGGCGCTTATTATCTTTTTGGTCCTTGGGACGACTTTACGCAAGTGGGCTATTTACCAATAATCCCTAATAATGCGCAACGAGGCTACTTCATTTATGAGGATGATAAGCACGATTGTGCACCGATCAAACCCGGTAAGAAAGATATCGATTGGGAAAGTCTATTTTCAGATATCTCATCAATTCCATCGACCCAAAACCAAGAAACCTCGCCTGAATCAATAAAAATTGATAATACTGCGGAGCCAGACATAAGATTTAAAATCTATCCAAATCCTGGTCATGGCTACCTAAATATTGAACTAAACCAATTAACTCTTGGCTCCAATCTTTCAATTACTTTGTACAATAACATGGGGCAAGAGATCGAAGAAATATATTCGGGAACTGTCTTAGAAGAGAATAAAAAGTTGGTATGGGAATCGCAGCATTCAAATTTCACCGAAGGGATGTATCATATCGTTCTCAGAGAAAATAACATTTTCATACAGTCCTTACCTTTTTTGTATAAACCTTAAATTTTATCACATAAATTTATCTCAAATGAAAAATGTTTTAATTCTTTTCAGTCTATTCCTTGCGATAGCCAGTTGTAAAAAGTGTGAAGAATTGGGTTGCGAAAGCCCCGATTGTCTCTTAACCGACGGAAGTAATTGCCCGCCCAATATGCACTTCGAGAATAATCAATGTATATGTCCCCCTGATTTCATATGGCTCAATGACTCTTTATGTCTTGAAAAAGATAACAATACGGATATCGCCATGTTTTACACTACTTTCGACTGCGAATGTGTGAATGGAGATATAATTTTGGGTTTTGATACGGTTAATCAATTTGCTGGAGTTTATTCATTAAACGGCCAGTTTGAACCAACGGGGCAAAACAGAATCGGTGGACCTTTCTCTTTCTTACCTGGCGCCTGGCGAGGAAATTTCAACGCACTTCTTTATCCTGCGAAATGTGATGGTAATGATTTGTATATGCATGGTTATATCGATGGGGATACCCTAACCTATGAACTCTTTTTTATCAATAGTAGCACTTTAGATACCTGTGGCCCTTTTCAAAGTCTAGCTTTTTGAATAAAGAAATATCAATTACTGCACCAAAAGCGAGTAGAAAAAGCTTCTACTCGCTTTTTTGACAAACAGGTATGTTATGATGCTGAATCTTTTTATCTTCATCGAAATAAGTGTGATTAATTATGGAAGTAGATTGGTTTAGAATATTTTTGGGTTTTACGGCTATTGCATTTGGCTTCTATGGGGTCTTGATAAGAGCGAAATCAGCGAACTCCACAAAAATTCAAGCTATGGAGAAACAATGGGGAAAGGAAAAAGCCCAGGTTATTCATTTAACCTTATATGGATTTCTTCCCATTCTTCTTGGAGCACTGATGCTTTTAAAAGGATTTCAAATCATATAATATGCATGTAGATTATGACGTAATCATTGTAGGAGCAGGACTTTCAGGCGTAGATGCGGCTTATCGCGTTCAAAGTGAATGTCCTCATCTTTCCTATACCGTATTAGAAGCTAGAGATGCTATTGGCGGGACTTGGGATTTATTCAAATATCCGGGAATTCGCTCAGATTCAGATATGTACACACTAGGCTTTCCGTTTTACCCGTGGAAGAACCCGAAAGCGATAGCAGATGGTCCTTCTATTCTTTCCTATATTAAAGAAACAGCAAGTCATTTTGGAATTGATCAAAAAATTCAATTTAACAATCGCGTAATGCATGCTTCATGGTCAGACGAAAGCAAATTGTGGACTATACAAATCAACTTTAATGGCTCCGAAAAAACAATGCATTGTCGTTTTCTATTCATGACAAGCGGATACTATAATTACGATCATGGATACGCTCCAGCTTTCACTAATAGTGAAGCCTTTAAAGGTCCCATTATTCATCCACAGCATTGGGATGAAAATTTAGATTACACCGATAAAGATATCGTAGTTATTGGTAGCGGAGCTACTGCAGTTACCCTCGTGCCCGAACTAGCAAAAAAAGCCAACCGTGTTACCATGTTGCAGCGCTCACCTACCTACATCATGACACTGCCGAGCACGGACAAAATAGCCAACTTTTTCAACAAATGGTTGCCTGCTAAAATGGCATTTCGATTAACAAAATGGAAAAATGTATTACTATCATTGTTTCTATATCTATACAGTAAGAAAAAACCAGAATCTATGAAGGCTTTCTTGATGAAAGGGGTGCATAGAGGGTTGAAAACAGATAAATTGGATAAACATTTCACTCCGCGTTACAATCCCTGGGATCAGCGCTTGTGTTTGGTGCCAGATGGAGATTTCTTTAAAGCCGTTCGCAGTGAAAAAGCTCAAGTTGTTACAGATGAAATTGTGCAGTTTACAGAAAATGGTATTGCACTAAAGTCAGGAAAGGAATTAAAAACGGACATAATCATTACAGCCACGGGCTTAAAACTTCAGCTATTGGGTGGAATAAGCATAACGGTAAATGGAAAATTGATTAACACCGCGAAATTGCATAGTTACAAGGGCGTTATGTTCAGTGATATGCCAAATTTCGCCTTCGCTGTGGGATATACCAATGCTTCTTGGACCTTAAAATGTGATTTAAATTGTCAATTTGTTGCTCGTATTCTCAATCATATGAAAGACAAAAATAAGTCAGTAGTAGTTCCACGATTTGATGAATCTATATACGGTTCGGAACCCCTACTTGATTTTGATGCTGGATATGTGAAAAGAGCACTAGATAGTTTACCAAAACAAGGGTCCAAAAAACCTTGGAAAGTGCATCAAAACTACATCAAGGATACAATCTCTCTGCGACTTGAGAAAATTGACAACCCGAATTTGGAGTTTAGTTAATAGCTGTTATGTTCGATGAAAAACAGGCTTGTGTTTATATCTTGATCAATTTATTATCCAATGGTATTCAAACACTCGAAAATGAGTTAAAAGAGGTTGTTACTTCGCGAGACAACGAGTCAAAAAGTTCAGTTGGTGACAAGTATGAGACTGGTAGAGCAATGATGCAGCTTCGTCAAGAGCAGTTGGAAAAACAACTCGCTGAACAAAAGAAAAATCTCCAGCTTGCCAAGGGCATTTCAGGTAAAAAAGCCGATAAAAAAGTGGGTAAAGGCAGCTTTGTGAAAACCAACCGAGGCAACTACCTAATTGGCCTTGGCTTGGGTGAAATTAAATTAGGGGACAAATCTTTCTATAGTATCTCACTTCTATCTCCTTTTGGCCAGGCAATTCGAAACAAGGTAGCAAATGATCAATTTGAATTTAGAGGGAAAAACTATGTAATTGAGGCAATAGCCTAATCACAATTCACCTCCCTGGAAGAATAAACACAAGTAGGGCAGCCCAAATTTAATGTACCCAAGATTTATAATAACTAGGATCTTCTATCGTAGCAGCATACTTGGTAAGCTTTAGCGGTTTAAAGGTATCAACCATTACGGCTAACTCTTCCGTAGACTCTTTACCAATACTTTTTTCAACTGCTTCTCCATGCGGCCCATGAGGAATGCCTAAGGGATGCAAACTAATCATCCCCTCCACTACATCGGTCCTACTCATAAACTTAGGCTCAACGTAATACAAGACCTCATCACTATCTACATTGCTGTGGTTGTAAGGTGCTGGAATCGATTTGGGGTGATAATCATATTTCCGGGGAACAAAAGAACAAATCACAAAACCGGCAGAGGCAAATGTTTGATGAACCGGTGGTGGCTGGTGCACACGTCCAGTAATTGGCTCAAAGTTATGAATGGAGAAAGTATAAGGATACAAATATCCATCCCATCCTACTGCCCCAAATGGATGATAGGCATAAATAGTAGGATACATCCAATCATTTTTCTTTATCATCACCTTAAAATCACCTTCATCTGTATGGGTTTTTAAATTTTGAGGTGGATGAATATCTCGTTCATAAAATGGGCTGTGTTCTAGAAGCTGTCCAAACTCATTGCGGTATCTTCTTGGGGTAACCACAGGGCTAGTAGACTCCACAATAAATAAGCGATTATTATGGTCATCAAATGAAAGCTGGTAAATAGTCCCACGTGGAATAACAATATAATCACCTGGAACAAACGGCAACTCGCCGTACAAGGAATGCATGACACCTTTACCTTTATGAACAAATATTACTTCATCCGCTGTGGAATTTTTGTAAAAATAATCTAGCATACTATGTCTAGGTGCAGCCAAACTAATCTGACAATCACTATTTGTCATAATGATTTTTCGACTTTGCAAAAAATCATCTTCTGGCTCAACCTGAAACCCAAAATATTTTCTTGACTTTAAATTTTCCGGCTCTGCAATTTCCGGAGCAATAGAATATGCCTCTTCGATTTCCTTTACAGCTGTAGGTATATGGTTATGATATACCAGAGAATAAATACTATCAAATCCTATCGTTGAGATTAGCTCCTCTGCATACAACTGACCATCCGGCTTTCTAAACTGAACATGTCTTTTTTCTGGTATTTCTCCTAAACGGTGGTATCGTGACATATCTATTTATTTTGTTCCGTGAATTTACGAATTTAACTCGAATTATGGATTGGGTTATAGCATTGAAGGTTCAAAATGCATGGTAAATAAGAACACCTCAACATTAGCCTCCAGATCTGCAAATTTAATCCAACACATCATATGCTACTTTAATCTTCTAGCACTTACTAATAAGGAATAGTTTTTCTAATACAGACGTGGTATTTCAAGCAATTTTATGCTTTAAAGCCGCCAGAATATATGATATTTGCAGGAAAATAAATAAGATGAGTTTTGCTACATTTTTAACCGTTTTCTTGACCCTGTTTGCTGTGATTGATATACTAGGATCTATTCCTATAATTATAGATATTCGGGAAAAAAGAGGTGAAATCCAATCAGGGAAAGCTACCATTTTTGCTGGTATTTTAATGTTTAGTTTCTTGTTTTTCGGAAATGCATTCCTTCGTATGATGGGAATTGATGTGGAAAGTTTTGCCTTGGCTGGAAGTATTGTAATCTTCATTATTGGCTTAGAAATGATATTAGGAGTTAATTTTTTTAAAGCCGGTCCGGGAGATGACACCAATCACAGTATTATGCCCATTGCCTTTCCCTTAATTGCGGGTGCGGGAACCTTGACTACTATCCTCTCTCTGAAAGCTGAGTTTGATACTTGGGTAATTTTCGCATCTATTTTGGTTAACTTACTTATTGTTTATGGCGTGCTCAAAATGAGTAAATTTTTACACCTCAAAATGGGACCAAGCACCTTAGAGATCTTAAGAAGAATCTTTGGTGTAGTGCTATTGGCCATCGCAATAAAAATTTTCAAATCCAACGTTAACTTTGTCGTATAGTGGCGCTTGGATTACCGGCATATCATCAAGAAAAACGCAAACATGGATTAGCTAATAAAGCAGCCTGTGAAGAAGCGGTGATAGCTGCTTTGAATGATCTTCCTTGGATTGAAATCGGGTATGTCAAAGAAGCTTTTGATTATCGCTCGCTCGGCTCAATACTTACTTTTGCTGAACGAATTTTAGTATATGTTGGGGAGACAGAAATATTAGTAAAAAGTTCTTGCCTTTTCCCGGGACAGTTTATAGATTTTGGAAAGAATAAAAGAAATGTTCATGACTTTTTTCAAACCTTTGAGCGACTAAAGCAATGAGGGATATATTTAAAATACCAAAAATTGTTCCTGAGAACCTTCGCATTGATATCAAGAGTATTCATGAAGAAGTGGCCAATCAAATCAGTCACGGTATAGGATGGATACTGGGTTTATTTGCTAGCCCTTACCTGCTCTACTTAGCAAGTGAAAGTCAAATTAAATATGCTTTAATCAGCGTAGTAATTTATTGCTTTTCATTATTCTTAGTTTATACAAGCAGTACACTGTACCATAGTGCTTATCGATTAAGTGTTCGAAGAAAATTAAGAGTATTTGATCATATTAGTATTTACTTTTTAATTGCGGGAAGCTACACTCCGTTCATATTGATGTACCTGCGAACTCCCAAAGGATATACTGTATTGACTTTACTTTGGACAATGGTTTTAATCGGCAGTGTATTTAAATTGTTTTTCACGCACAAGTTCAAGCTTGTTTCGACAATCGCTTACTTGATAATGGGCTGGATCGGAATTTTTATTTACGAACCATTAGCCAAAAATGTACCACTCGATTCAATTCTTTGGATAAAGGTAGGTGGTGCCTTTTACACCAGCGGCATTGTATTTTATCTATGGAAAAGACTTAAACAAAATCATTTCATCTGGCATTTGTTTGTTTTAGCGGGAAGTGCAGCCCATTTCGTTGCCGTATATTTCCTGTTCCAAAAAAGCTAAACCATTCTCATACTTAGACAACTTTCATTTTGCACTTGTTTACCTTAAACCTCAAAATTTCTTAGCTTAGAATTCTAATCATGGAAGAAGAGCAACTTGTCAGAATTAACAAATACCTCAGTGAGATAGGCTTCTGTTCACGTCGTGCTGCAGATAAACTTATTGAACAAAATAGGGTAAGAATTAATGGTCAAATTCCTGAAAAAGGAACTAAAATTTCTGCTTCCGACGAGGTTTATGTAGATAACAAACTCGTTTCACGAAAGGATGAAAAACATGTTTATTTGGCTTTCAACAAACCTGTTGGAATCGTATGCACTACAGATACGCGAGTAGAAAAAAATAACATTATAGACTACATCAATTATCCGAAGCGAATATTTCCTATCGGTCGACTTGACAAACCAAGTGAAGGCCTTATTTTTCTGACAAGTGATGGCGATATTGTAAACAAGATACTTCGGGCAAGAAACAATCACGAGAAAGAGTATGTGGTGACTGTTGATCGTCCCGTTACAGCTGATTTTATAGCCAAGATGGCCAATGGTGTTCCTATTTTAGAAACAATCACCAAAAAATGTAAGGTTAAACAAACCAACAAGTTCGAGTTTAGGATCGTACTTACTCAAGGGCTTAATCGGCAAATCCGGAGAATGTGCGAGTACTTCAATTACAAGGTAACTAAACTTAAAAGGGTCAGGATTATGAATGTCCACCTGGATATTCCCGTAGGTCAGTGGAGGCCATTGACTAAAAAAGAATTGAAAGAGATTGACAGGCTTACAGCCGATTCAAAGAAAACGACCTGACAGATTTATAAACTTCGGAAGTCTTCAAAACAAAAAACCCTTGCAGTTAAACTACAAGGGCCTTTGCTACTTAATTATAAATAATATTAGGCTTCCATTTGAGGAACTTCTTGACTTTTCATTGCTTCAAAATCATCTTTTGATCCGACAATCATCGTTGAAAAATCAGGCATACCCGTACCAGCAGGAATTTTATGCCCTACGATAACATTCTCTTTCAAACCTTCCAAGTAATCTCGTTTAGCTTCAATTGAAGCCGTACTTAACACTTTGGTAGTTTCTTGGAAAGATGCAGCCGAAATCCAACTGTACGTACTCAATGAAGATTTGGTAATACCTTGAAGTAAAGGACGTGCTGTTGCAGGAATAGCATCTCTAAACTCTACAACTTTTTGGTCATTGCGCTTCAATGCAGAATTCTCTTCACGTACCTTTCGTAGACTTACAATCTGCCCCGGACGCAAATTATCAGAATCTCCTGCATCTACAACAACCTTCTTACCATAAATCTTATCGTTTTCAGTGATAAACTCTACTTTTTCCACGTTTTCGTTTTCCAAAAGACTAGTATCACCTTGATCAATAATGGTTACCTTACTCATCATTTGACGAACAATAACCTCAATATGCTTATCATTAATCTTGATACCTTGCATACGGTAAACTTCCTGTACTTCATTTACTAAGTACTCTTGTACAGCGGTTGGACCTTTGATTTGTAGTATATCAAGGGGAGTAACAGCCCCATCAGACAGAGACATACCTGCTTTCACGAAGTCATTATCTTGAACCAAAATATGGTTAGACAACTTAATCAAATACTTCTTCTTAATTCCATCTTTCGATTCAACAATAACCTCTTGGTTACCACGCTTAATACCTCCGAAAGAAACTACTCCATCAATTTCTGATACAACCGCAGGGTTAGATGGGTTACGTGCTTCGAATAACTCTGTAACACGCGGTAAACCACCCGTAATATCCTTCAATTTACCTAACTGACGAGGAATTTTCACCAATACCTGTCCAGCTGTCACCTCGTTACCATTCTCAACAGTTATGTGTGCACCCACAGGTAAGTTATAATTCATTGGTTCCTCTTTCTTACCTTTCGAAACAATTTGAATCGAAGGTATCTTCTTCTTATCCTTAGATTGGATAATCACTTTCTCCTTGTATCCAGTTTGCTCATCGGTTTCTTCCTTGGCTGTAATGTTATTGATCACATTTATCAACTCTGCTTTTCCACTAACCGTTGAAATAATCACATTGTTGAACGGATCCCACTTACAAACTAAATCACCTTTAGCAACAGTTTGCCCTTCCTTCACTTTCAATATAGATCCATAAGGAACGTGCGTATTGATTAAAAGTTTCGCAGAACCCTTCTTTGTAATTCCAATTTCACCTGTACGACCTATTACAACTTGTTCCTTCTCTCCGTCCTTATTTACATATTCAACTGTTCGGACACCATCAAAGGTAACAACACCGTCAAACTTGGCATTAATTTGTGATTCAGTTGCCGAAGTAGCAGCAATACCACCCACGTGGAAGGTACGAAGTGTTAACTGAGTACCCGGCTCTCCAATTGACTGGGCAGCAATAATACCTACAGCATCGCCGGTTTCAGCTAGGCGATTATTTGCTAGATTTTTACCATAGCACTTAACACAAACTCCTTTGGTTGCTTCACAAGTAAGTACAGAACGGATTTCCACACTTTCTATTCCAGCTTCTGAAACTTTCTTAGCCAATGAACGAGAAATACTTCCCCCCGCCTTAATGATTAACTCGTCAGTCTCTGGATGGTAAACATCATGCAAACTCGTTCTACCTTCGATTCTCTCCGCCAATGGCTCCACGATTTCATCATTATCTTTCAAATCGAAAGTTTCGATACCTCGTAAAGTACCGCAATCTTCCTCAGAAATAACTACATCTTGAGCAACATCTACTAAACGTCGAGTTAAGTAACCTGCATCTGCCGTTTTCAAGGCTGTATCCGCCAAACCTTTACGCGCACCGTGTGTAGAGATGAAGTACTCCAATACAGACAGACCTTCCTTAAAGTTAGCAAGAATAGGGTTTTCAATCACATCACCACCTTCACTAGCACCTGATTTTCTTGGTTTCGCCATCAAACCTCTCAATCCACCTAACTGCTTAATCTGCTGCTTAGATCCCCTAGCACCTGAATCCAACATCATATAGATAGAGTTGAATCCTTGCTTATGGCTAGCTAGCTGATCCATCAGTGTAGTTGTCAAACGATTATCCGCTCTTGTCCAAATATCAATCACCTGATTGTAACGCTCACGGTCCGTAATAAAACCCATACTATATTGATCCTGTACATTATCCACGTCACGTTGTGCCTTATCCAAAATACCGTCTTTTTCTTCTGGGATAATTACATCGCCAATATTGAAAGACAGACCGCCTTTGAAGGCCGAAGTAAATCCGATTTGCTTGATTGCGTCAAGGAAACTTACAGTTGTTGGAACATCCGTTAAATCAATAATTTCACCAATCACATCTTTAAGCGCTCTCTTGGTTAACAAACGATTAATGAAACCTACTTTCTCTGGTACAACCTGATTAAACAATATTCGTCCTACAGTAGTCTCAATAACCTTATTGACTAATTCATCACCTTCCCTAACTTTGGTTTTCACCTTTACCCAAGCGTGCAAGTCAGCCTTACCTTCATTGTAGGCAATGATAGCTTCTTCAGCACTGTAGAATGCAGTACCTTCACCTTTCACTTTTACTTCATCAGTAGAACGACGAACATTCGTGTAGTAGTAAAGTCCCAATACCATATCCTGCGATGGAAGCGTAATAGGCGTACCATTCTGAGGATTCAATATGTTATGCGATGATAACATCAACATCTGACCTTCTAAAATAGCTGCATTACTCAAAGGCACGTGCACCGCCATTTGGTCACCATCGAAATCCGCGTTAAACGACGTACAAACTAATGGGTGCAATTGAATAGCTTTTCCTTCAATCAATTTAGGCAAGAAAGCCTGAATTGACAATCTATGTAATGTTGGAGCTCTGTTCAATAATACGGGGTGACCTTTCAGTACGTTCTCTAAAATATCCCAAATTACAGGCTCTTTTTTATCGACTAATTTTTTAGCAGACTTCACTGTTTTTACGATACCTCTTTCAATCAACTTTCGAATTACAAAAGGCTTAAACAACTCCGCTGCCATATCTTTAGGAATACCACATTCGTGTAATTTTAATGTAGGACCTACAACAATTACAGAACGACCAGAGTAATCAACCCTTTTTCCTAATAAGTTTTGACGGAAACGGCCTTGCTTTCCTTTAAGTACATCACTCAAAGATTTTAGAGCCCGACCACCTTCTGCCTTAACCGCATTTGATTTTCTTGAGTTATCAAATAAAGAATCTACCGCTTCTTGTAACATACGTTTCTCATTACGTAAGATTACTTCTGGAGCTTTTATTTCAATCAATCGCTTCAAACGATTGTTACGAATAATAACACGTCTGTATAAATCATTTAAATCTGAACTTGCAAAACGACCACCATCTAACGGAACCAAAGGTCTTAACTCTGGCGGAATGACTGGCAAATAATCAATACACATCCATTCTGGACGATTTTCCATGTGTTCATTACCTGCTCTAAACGCCTCAACAACTTTCAAGCGCTTCAAAGCCTCCGCTTTACGTTGCCGTGAAGTTTCATTTGCTGCTTGAGTACGAAGATTGTATGACAATTCATCCAAGTCAATTCTACTCAATAATTCTTTAACAGCATCAGCTCCCATCAAAGCAATGAATTTGTTTGGATCATCATTGCTCAGCTGGGCATTATTTTTAAATTCTTCTTGACTTAAGATTGCCAAATACTCCTCTTCGGTGATTAGATCCATCTTATTCAAGGTCAAAGTTTCTTCTTCGTCCTTTTCATTGATAATCGTAACACCATTCTCAGTTAAACCAGGCTGGATTACACAATACCTTTCGTAATAAACGATAGATTCCAAAGTTTTAGAGGATACCCCTAGGAGGTAGCCAATCTTATTCGGCAAGGATTTAAAATACCAGATGTGTACTACAGGAACTACCAACTTGATATGTCCCATTCGTTCACGTCGTACTTTCTTTTCTGTTACCTCAACACCGCAGCGGTCACAAACGATTCCTTTGTAACGAATGCGCTTGTATTTACCACAATAACATTCAAAATCTTTAGTTGGACCAAAAATTCTCTCACAGAACAAACCGTCCATTTCTGGTTTGTACGTACGGTAGTTTATTGTTTCTGGCTTCTTAACCTCACCAAAAGATCTTTCCAAAATGGAGTCTGGTGATGATAAACAAATAGTTATTTGTTTAAAATCGTTATTTGTAAGTCTTTCCTTTCTTAAGGACATATTAACCTCCGAGTTATTATTGCGTGTTTATTAATCAAATTTCAAATCTAAAGCCAAACCTCTAAGTTCATGAATCAAAACATTGAATGATTCTGGGATATTTGGTTCAGGCAAGCTCTCACCCTTAACGATTGCTTCGTAGGTTTTTGCTCTACCTACGATGTCATCGGATTTAACTGTGAGCAGCTCTCTTAAAATGTTTGCTGCGCCGAATGCCTCAAGCGCCCATACTTCCATCTCACCAAAACGCTGACCACCGAATTGGGCTTTACCACCCAATGGCTGTTGCGTAATCAATGAGTAAGGACCCGTTGAACGAGCATGCATTTTATCATCAATCATGTGACTCAGTTTGAGCATATAAATAACACCTACTGTTGTCGTTTGATCAAATCGTTCGCCAGTTTCACCATCATATAGATAAGTTTGACCTAACTCAGGTAAATCGGCTTTATCCACCTGCTCTTGAATTTCTGCTACTGAAGCTCCGTCAAAAATTGGTGTAGCATACTTAACACCGAGCTTCTTACCAGCCCAACCAAGTACTGTTTCATAAATCTGTCCAAGGTTCATACGCGACGGTACACCTAGTGGATTCAACACGATATCTACCGCAGTTCCATCTTCTAAGAATGGCATATCTTCTTCTCGAACAATACGAGAAACAATCCCTTTGTTTCCATGACGTCCTGCCATCTTATCACCAACCTTTAGCTTACGCTTTTGAGCTACGTACACTTTAGCTAGTTTAAGAACGCCTGTTGGCAATTCATCTCCAATAGTTAAATTGAATTTTTCTCTTCTCAACTTACCAGCCTCTTCGTTCACTTTGATGTCAAAATTGTGCATCAAACGTTTCACCGATTCGTTGAGCTCATCACTACTCGTCCATCCCGAAGGATTCACCATTTTGAAATCGATATCGTTTAGCAGCTTCTGTGTAAACTTAGTACCCTTAGGGATTACATCTTCATTGTAGTGATTAATAATACCAGCAGAAGTTTTACCTCCGATTAACTTGTACAATTTTTCAACGAGAATAGAACTGAGTTCAGCTTCTTTCTTGGCAAAATCCGCATCCAATCTCTCGATTACTACCTTTTCTTTAGCTTTTGACGTTTTATCTTTTTTCGCCCTTGCGAAAAGGTTAGAATACATTACCACGCCCTTAGCTGATGGAGAAGCTTTCAAAGAAGCATCTTTAACGTCACCTGCCTTATCACCAAAAATTGCCCGTAATAATTTCTCTTCTGGCGTCGGATCAGTTTCTCCTTTCGGCGTAATCTTACCAATCAAGATATCGCCTTCTTTAATTGAAGCACCTACTCTGATAACACCATGTTCATCTAAATCTTTCGTTGCTTCTTCACTTACGTTCGGGATATCCGACGTTAATTCTTCTTCACCTAATTTCGTATCGCGAACTTCCAATTCATACTCCGAAATATGGATTGAAGTAAATACGTCTTCTTTAACAACACGCTCAGAAATTACGATGGCATCCTCGAAGTTGTAACCTTTCCATGGCATAAAAGCCACCATCAAGTTTCTTCCCAAAGCCAATTCCGCATTTTCTGTTGCGAAACCTTCACAAAGTATCTGACCTTTCTTCACTCGGTCACCTTTACGAACAATGGGCTTCAAATTGATACAAGTACCCTGATTCGTTCGTTTAAACTTAGATAATTTGTATACCTTCTTATCATCATTGAAGCTAATCAAACGCTCATCATCTGAACGATCATACTTAACGATAATTTCAGTTGCATCAACGTATTCTATAACTCCATCACCTTCGGCGTTAATCAAGTTCATAGAATCTGTAGCAACCTTTTCCTCAATACCAGTACCAACAATTGGCGATTCTGGCCTCATCAACGGCACAGCCTGGCGTTGCATGTTTGACCCCATCAAGGCACGGTTGGCATCATCGTGCTCCAAGAATGGAATTAAAGATGCTGAAACACCTACAATCTGGTTAGGCGCAACATCCATATACTCCACTTCATTTGGCCCAAGAATCGGGAAATCACCTTGGTGACGAGACTTCACTCGGTCATTTAAGAATGTTCCGTCTTTCTTCAACTCAGCATTTGCTTGCGCAATACGCTTATTATCCTCCTCCGAAGCAGTTAGATAAATATGGTCTTTTAAATTTACTTTACCATTTTCTACTTTATGATATGGCGTTTCGATGAATCCCATGTATGAGATTTTCGCATGCACACACAAAGTGGATATCAAACCAATGTTTGGACCTTCTGGCGTTTCAATTGTACACAAACGGCCGTAGTGGGAATAATGAACGTCTCGAACCTCAAAACCTGCACGCTCTCTGGATAAACCTCCAGGACCTAAGGCTGAAATTCTTCGTTTATTAGTAATCTCCGCTAAAGGATTCGTCTGATCTAAGAACTGTGACAATTGACTTGTTCCGAAAAACGAATTGATTACTGAAGAAAGTGTTCTTGCATTAATCAAATCCATTGGTGTAAAAACCTCATTATCACGAACATTCATTCGCTCTCTAATGGTTCGAGCCATACGTGCTAGCCCAACACCAAATTGTGCATACAACTGCTCTCCCACCGTTCTCACACGACGGTTACTTAAGTGGTCAATATCATCAATATCCGCCTTTTGGTTACTCAAATTCACCAAATACTTTACGATTGCAATGATATCATCTTTCGTCAATACTTTAACTTCAACAGGAATATCTAAACCTAGCTTTCTGTTGATTTTATATCGACCTACATCACCTAGATCATATCGTCTGTCAGAGAAAAATAACTTATCGATAATTCCACGAGCGGTTTCATTATCCGGTGGATCAGTTCCACGTAACTGTCTGTATATATGCGCTAATGCTTCTGGCTCAGAATTCGAGGTATCTTTTTGAAGCGTATTGTACATGATTGCAAAATCTGCCGAAGCTTCTTCTTTTTGAAGAATAACAGATTCGATTTCGTTCTCGACAATTAAAGCTAATTTATCTTCATCGATAACAATATCTCTTTCTAAGATTATTTCATTTCTTTCAATAGATACTACTTCACCAGTGTCCTCATCAACAAAATCCTCTATCCAAGTTTTTAATACACGTGCAGCCAACTTTCGGCCCAGCACTTGTTTGTGTGAAGACTTTTTCTTAAGACTCACCTCATCAGCAAGGTCAAAAATCTTGAGAATTTCTTTATCGTTATCGTAACCAATAGCTCTGAGAAGCATGGTTACAGGGAATTTTTTCTTTCTATCGATGTACGCATACATAACATTATTAATGTCTGTAGCGAACTCCATCCATGCACCTTTGAAAGGTATTACACGAGCAGAATAAATTTTCGTTCCATTTGGATGGAAACTTTGGGCGAAGAAAACGCCCGGAGAACGATGCAATTGCGATACAATTACACGTTCGGCTCCATTAATTATAAACGTTCCTTTCGGAGTCATGTAAGGAATGTTTCCTAAAAACACATCTTGCACAATGGTTTGAAAATCAATATGTTCCTCATCGTTACAAGACAATCTCAACTTCGCTTTGAGTGGAACACTGTAAGTTAAACCTCGTTCACCACATTCTTCAATCGAGTAGCGTGGAGGATCAACAAAGTAGTCCAAAAACTCTAAAACGAAGATGTTTCTAGCGTCAGAAATTGGAAAATTTTCCTGAAACACTTTAAAAATACCTTCGTTTGCTCTATTTTCTGGAGTAGTTTCCAATTGTAAAAACTCTTGGAATGATGCTACCTGTATGTCTAATAAATTTGGAGATTCAACATTTAGGTTGATTGATCCGAAATTAATTCTTTTAGGAGAGGCAATTGTTTTACCAGCCATTAAATATTAGTTTATGTTTAAAATAGGTTAAGGCTTGTCCCACTTTGGGACAAGCCTTTGTATATAACTTCCTCAGAAATTACTTAATCTCTACGTCAGCGCCAGCTTCGTCAAGCTTCGCTTTGATAGATTCAGCTTCTTCCTTAGAAACTCCTTCTTTGATGTTGGTAGGTGCACCGTCAACCATATCTTTGGCTTCTTTCAAACCTAGACCAGTGATTTCTTTAACCACTTTCACTACGTTTAATTTTTGACCACCAGCTGCATTCAATACTACGTTGAACTCAGTTTGTGCAGCACCTGCATCATCTCCACCAGCAGCAGGACCAGCAGCAACAGCCACAGCTGCAGCAGCAGGTTCAATACCATATTGGTCTTTTAAGATATCTGCAAGTTCTTTTACTTCTTTTACAGTTAGGTTTACTAATTGTTCTGCGATTTCACTAATATTTGCCATTTTACTAAATGTTTAATTGTTTTTTAAAATTTGTTTGTTACTCTTTTTCTGAAAGTGTTTGTAATACACCTGCAATCGTCGATCCTCCGGAAGAAAGCGCTGAGATAACGTTCTTAGCAGGAGATTGTAACAACATGATTACATCACCTATCAATTCTTCCTTAGATTTCAAGCTTGCAAGCTCTTTAATCTTATCATCACCGATGTAGAAACTACCATCGATAAATGCACCCTTCAATACAGGCTTCTCGTTGTCCTCTCTGAATTGTTTTAACACAAGCGCAGAGTTTTTAGCTTCAGCACTGTACATTAAAGCGGTAGGACCAGATAAAAGCTCATACATACTTTCGAAGTCTGTTTCGCTTGCCTCTAAGGCCTTCTTTAGCAAGGTATTTTTAACTACCTTGAACTGAACGTCTTTCTCATAACATAAGCCTCTAAATTGATTCATTTTCGCCACACTAAGTGTCGAAGAATCGGCAAGATAAAAGCTTGTTAATTCCGAAATCTTTTCAGTGAGACTTTGAAGCTCTTGATTTTTTTCTTCTCTTGTCATAATTAAATACCACTTATTGATTTAGAATCAACCGGAATACCCGGGCTCATTGTACTAGCCATCGAAATGCTCTTGAAATAGGTTCCTTTCGCACTTGATGGTTTCATTTTTGATAGGGTCACTATCAATTCTTGGGCGTTATCCTTAATCTGCTCACCTGAAAAAGAAACGCGCCCGATGGAAGCGTGTATAATTCCAAACTTGTCGATTTTAAAAGCAATCTTTCCTTTCTTAACCTCGGAAATAGCTTTCGTCAAGTCTGTCGTAACTGTACCTGATTTAGGGTTAGGCATTAAGTTTCTCGGACCTAATACTCTACCCAAACGAGCAATTTTTGGCATAACACTCGGCGTGGCAATAATCACGTCGATATCAGTCCAACCTTGCTCTACTTTAGTGATAAACTCATCCAGGCCAACAAAGTCAGCACCAGCAGCTTTAGCTTCCTCTTCTAAATCTGGCGTACAGAAAACCAAAACGGTTTTCGATTTTCCCGTTCCATGAGGCAAACTCACAGTACCACGGATTGCCTGATCAGCTTTACGCGGATCCACACCTAAACGAACGTGCAAATCCACAGAAGCATCAAACTTCGCTGTATTCACTTCTTTTATTAGATTAGAAGCTTCAGCTAATGAGTACACTTTTTCTGCATCAATCAAAGCATTCGATGCTTTTCTTTTCTTTGAAAGTTTTGTCATTGTATACTATTTTAGAGGTAATACGTCAGTTTTAATCCCAACTCCCTCTGGTTAAAAATCTTATTCTTCCCAAGGCGCTTTACCCGTTACGGTAAAACCCATGCTTCTTGCCGTTCCCGCCACCATTCGCATTCCTGATTCAATATTGAACGCATTTAAATCTTGCATTTTAATCTCAGCAATCTCACGACATTGCTCCCATGTTACTTTGGCAACCTTAACACGATTCGGTTCAGCAGAACCTTTTTTCGCTTTAGCTTTTTCCATTAGCAACACTGCAGCAGGAGGGGTTTTGATAATAAACTGGAAGGATTTGTCTTTGAAAACCGTAATTTCCACTGGCAAAACTTGTCCTGGCTTATCTTGAGTTCTCGCGTTAAACGCTTTACAGAACTCCATGATATTGACTCCTTTCGCACCTAATGCTGGTCCAACTGGAGGAGCTGGGTTAGCTTGCCCACCTCTAATTTGTAACTTTATAAAGCCTTCTATTTCCTTAGCCATTTTATGATACTTTTTCTACTTGTATAAAATTCACCTCTACCGGTGTTCTTCTTCCAAAAATCTTAACAATCACTTTCAACTTCTTCTTCTCATCATAGATTTCTTCAATGGTACCCATGAAGTCGTTGAAAGGACCATCAATAATCTTAACTGTTTCATTAATCAAATAAGGCTCCGTCATTACCTCATCTGAATCTACCATTTCATCTACCTTACCCAGCAATTTGTAGACCTCAGATTGACGAATCGGATCAGGTCTACTTCCACCGAGAAAATTTATCACATTAGTTGTACCAGCAATATGTTGGATTATCTCACCACTAAATTTACTCTCAATAGCTTCGACGTACATATAACCAGGAAAAAGGTTTCTTTCTTTTATAACCTTCTTGCCATTTCTAATTTTATATACTTTTTCAGTGGGCACTAAAATCTGGGTCACCGCCTGATCATATCCCATTCGAGCCAAATCCACTTCTAAGTATTCCTTGATTTTTCTTTCCTTGCCACTAACAACTCGGAGTACAAACCATTTTTTTTCGTCTGACATTACAATGACATTAAAAATTTATAGATAACATCCGTAACATTCTTGGAAGCCAAATCCATCAATAAAACAATAATTCCAATAATCGCTGATGCAACAAACACTATCACACCATTACTCTGCAATTCCGCCCATGAAGGCCAAGTCACTTTGTGTAACAATTCCTGGTATGCTCCAACTACGTAAGCTTTTAAACTTTCCATTTCGTTCTTCTTTGCACGGGAGGTAAGAATCGAACTCACGACCTTTGGTTTTGGAGACCACTGCTCTACCAGCTGAGCTACACCCGTGTGTAATACAGACGAAGCAGTCCCGAAAAATCGAGACTGCCAAAGTCCGTAAATAATATTATTACTCAATGATTTCAGTAACCTGACCAGCACCTACTGTTCTACCACCCTCACGGATAGCGAAACGTAGACCTTTGTCCATAGCCACAGGGTAAATCAACTCAACAGTCAAAGTAATGTTATCACCTGGCATAACCATTTCCACACCGTCTGGCAAACTTACTTCTCCCGTAACATCTGTCGTTCTCATGTAGAACTGAGGACGGTACTTGTTAAAGAATGGCGTGTGACGTCCACCTTCTTCTTTACTTAGTACGTAAACCTCACATTTGAACTTCGTGTGTGGCTTGATAGAACCCGGCTTAACGATTACCATTCCTCTTTTGATATCAGTTTTCTCGACACCTCTCAACAGAAGACCAACATTCTCACCAGCTTCACCTCTATCCAAAATCTTACGGAACATTTCCACACCTGTTACAGTAGAAGTCATTTTCTCAGCACCCAAACCTACGATTTCAACTGGGTCACCAGAGTTAATTACTCCACGCTCAATTTTACCAGTAGCCACAGTTCCACGTCCTGTGATAGAGAATACGTCCTCTACAGGTAATAGGAAAGGCTTATCAGTATCTCTTTCAGGCGTAGGAACCCATGTATCAACAGCTTCCATCAATTTCTCAATAGCTTCAACACCATCAGCTTCACCATTCAAAGCTTTCAAAGCAGAACCCAAAATAACCGGCGTATTGTCACCATCGAATTCGTAGAAACTCAATAGATCTCTAATTTCCATTTCTCCCAACTCTAAGAATTCAGGATCGTCAACTAAGTCCACTTTGTTCATGAAAACAACAATTTTTGGAACGCCTACCTGACGAGCTAATAAGATGTGCTCTCTTGTTTGAGGCATTGGACCATCAGTAGCCGCAACCACAAGAATAGCACCGTCCATCTGAGCAGCACCTGTTACCATGTTCTTAATGTAATCGGCGTGACCAGGACAATCCACGTGAGCGTAATGTCTTGCTTCAGTTTCATATTCTACGTGTGCAGTATTAATCGTGATACCTCTTTCTTTTTCTTCAGGTGCAC
>Ga0209137_1000076_pt1 | contig 104918 bp, 100 predicted proteins | sample SaaInl5LU_22_DNA_FD_184642 | JGI IMG/M metagenome (GOLD analysis project Ga0209137, IMG submission 184642) | Marine microbial communities from expanding oxygen minimum zones in the Saanich Inlet - ESP_105LU_22_DNA (SPAdes) (version 2) | ecosystem: Environmental > Aquatic > Marine > Intertidal...
AATTACATAGAAATGTTCTATAACTCTGTTCGCAGGCACACTGCGAACAATTTATTGTCGCCGAGAGAGTTCGAGCGACGGTTTGAAAGTGAGACTGGGAAGTGTCTACTGAACTAGTGGCGATTCACAGACCAGTAGTCTATGGTCTCTCTTGGTATCACTCCAACGCAGTACTCGCCACCCATCTTATCCAATGTAATCTTGTAGTTCATTGACTGCTACCAGTACTGAGTATGAACACCTTTGTGTTCCTATCAGTGGACTGAGACAACCGATTCAATAGAACGCAGATGTCTTCTATATTGTCATTGGTTACATTTCTACTGAGTGTCTCAATTGAATACCCTGCGTACACCAATTCATTGAGTTCAGTTATCTCACTAATGATTGATTCTAATGAATCAGTTTGTTCTTCTATTTCTTTGTTCATAAATTACTTCTCCAGTCATCCTCATCAATTAGTGTTTCTGGTTTGACCCAGACTCCTCTGTTGTCTTGGACTAGACCTGTCTGCTGTTGGGTTTCCTTTGTTCGTAGATAACGGACAAGGGGTTGGTTCCTAGTTTCTTTGTGGATGTACGATTGGAGTTGATGGGTAACGACTTCACACATAGAAACCTTGTTGTATGTGCAGATGTCTTTGAACAGACTTTTGAGGTCTGATGGGATTCGGAACTGAGTTGTTGGAGTCATAGACATACCTTTTTTGTTATTGGTATATCTATATATAAGTTTGAAGATTTACAGGTGTATCATTGATTAGAGGGTGGTGATGAACAAGGGTCGGTTTGGAGGAATTTGAGGTATATATGTGCATACAAGGGAGTAATGAAAAATTCCCTTTTTGTTCCCTTTATTTTTTACTCCGTCTATAAAGAACAATAGACTGCCTAAATAGTTGATTTTAATGATATTTTGGTAGCTACGGGTGGACTTGAACCACCGACCCCAGCATTATGAATGCTGTGCTCTAACCAGCTGAGCTACGTAGCCACAAAAGTACAGAAGACCCTTTGATAGGGGCGCGCATTTTGGCTAGAGATGGGGGTTTTGTCAATAGTTTGCGAGTACTACGGGTCACAAAGCGGAGCGTGGCGTTGTCGACCATTTTGCTGTGATTGAGATCACACTTTGGTTAACTCTCAGCGTTCCTTTTTCCGCAATGCTAGCTGTGTCATTAATTTGCTACAGCGCTTGAGCATAATAGCCGAAGCCTCTGACCGAGGTGTGACAAAACTGTCTGGATCAGCAGTTTTGCTATTGGTTAAACTGGGATGTCCAGAAGTCTCTGTGTTTCATGATAGGTGCTGATCTTATTACAGGCGGCGGTGGCGGTGCATGTTGGTCAGGGGCGCTTTTTATTCCCGTTGCGTTATTTTCCCGCTCTGTTCCAGAGCTATCAATTTACAGATTAATTTTTAACCTGACGGAAACGTTTATTGGGTGGCTGGTTTGGTCAATGCGGTGGTCATTGACCCGCTGACAACCAGTGCTGCGCCGAGCAGGGTCAGAAGGGTTATGGGTTCCACGACAAGTCCCTCTATTGGGATCAGGTGCGCGCCGGCCATGGTCACCAGCGGTGGTAGTGCCAGAATCGCGCTGACCTTTGAGGCTTCGATATGCACCAGGGCTTCGGCAAAGCTGCCGTAGGCGATCAAGGTGTTGAGTCCACAGAAGGCTAGTAGGGCCCATTGCAAATTGGTCAGTTGGGGCAGCGCTGAGAAGTCTGAGAAGGGCAAAAAAGCCAGTGCGCCGAGCCAGTAAAACACCAACATGGTCTCTTGAGAGCTAAATGCTATCAGCAGCGATTTTTGCAGAATGGCGTAACCTGTCCACATTACTGCGGCGATAAAGATCATGACAATGCCTGCGCCATAATCTGTTGGGGCGATAAATACACCGTGAAAGTGGGGATAAAAAAACAGTCCGAGCCCTGTGGCGAAACCGGCTACGCCGAGCCACTGAAGGCGCGAGAGACGCTCGCCAAACAGCCAGATCCCACTGAGCAGCAGTAGCATTGGGGCGACTTGAATCATCAGTTGGGCGGCTTCTGCGGTGGTTTTCTGCAAGCCGGAAATATACATGGCGTAGTTGCCAATCAGCAGCAGCCCGGCAGCCAGTAGCTGCAAAAACAGCCGTGGCGAGCGCAGCCGAGAGTTTAGGTTGGTTCTGCCTATTACCCGTTTAGGTTTCAGAAAATAAGGCGTAAGCAGCACGGCGGCGAGCGCAAAGCGAAAGAAGGTTGTGGTGATGGGGTCGAGTGTTTCCATCACACCTTTCAGTGCGATAGGTAAAATTCCCCATAAAATAGCGGTTGTCAGGGCCAGCAGAAGCCCGACTTTCCATCGTCCGGAGAGCTGACTCACGACGGGCTAGACGTTAAATCTGAAGTGAATAACGTCGCCGTCCTTAACGATATAGTCCTTGCCTTCGAGACGCCATTTGCCGGCGTCTTTTGCTCCCTGTTCGCCGTTGCCGGCAATATAGTCGTCGTAGCCAATAATTTCGGCGCGGATAAAGCCTTTCTCGAAGTCAGTGTGAATCTTGCCTGCACTTTGGGGCGCTGTGGCACCGACCGGGATTGTCCAGGCGCGAACTTCTTTTACGCCGGCGGTAAAGTAGGTCTGCAAGCCGAGCAGCTTGTAACCGGCGCGGATAACTCGGTTAAGTCCCGGTTCCTGCATGCCCATCTCTTCAAGAAATTCGGCTTTTTCGTCGTCTTCCAACTCACTGATTTCTGCTTCAAGTTTGTTGCAGATGGGCACAACCACGGAGCCTTCCGCTTCTGCGATGGCTATCACTGCGTCAAGATAGGGGTTGTTCGCGAAACCTTCTTCATCGACATTGGCGATATACATGGTTGGCTTGAGTGTCAGCAGGCTGAGGGGTTGCAACACTTTGAGCTCGTCGTCGGTTAGTGCAAATGAACGCAGTGGTTTGGCTTCATTGAGATGGGGAAGAATTTTTTCTGCCACAGCTTTGAGTGCTACGGCGTTCTGGTCTTTTCCTTTGGCGGCTTTTGACGCACGTAAAAGGGCCTTTTCGACACTTTCCAGATCGGCCAGCGCAAGCTCGGTGTTGATGACATCGATATCATCTGGCGGGCTGATAGTGCCTTCGACGTGAATGACATTGTCATCGTCAAAGCAGCGTACTACGTGCGCGATGGCGTCAGTCTCGCGGATATTGGCGAGAAACTGGTTGCCTAGCCCTTCACCTTTAGAGGCGCCAGCAACGAGGCCGGCGATATCGACAAATTCCATGCTGGTGGGGACGACCCGCTCGGGCTTGACGATCTCGGCGATGCGGTCCTGACGTGGATCGGGAATGGGCACGACGCCGGTATTGGGTTCAATAGTACAGAATGGGAAGTTCTCTGCGCTGATGCCGGCTTTGGTTAAAGCGTTAAACAGCGTTGATTTGCCCACATTAGGCAGGCCGACAATTCCGCAGTTAAAACCCATGGTAAATTCCTTGTGCCAGTTTTCCGGCGTTAAAGTTGTTCAGTGTGCAGCGCGGTCATGGCGCGTTCCCACTGACCGTTGATGGCCAGTGGCAGTTGACGCAGCGCATCATCGATACTGTTTAAAATACGTTGTTGGTCTGAGGGCGAGGCTTTCTTCAGCACATAGTCGGCAACCTGGCGGGCGTCGCCGGGATGTCCGATGCCAATTCTCAGACGGGAAAATTCTTTGTTGTTGCCGAGGCTCTGGATGATATCGCGCAGTCCATTGTGGCCACCGTGACCGCCGGCTTTTTTAAAGCGCGCGGCACCGGGTGGGAGGTCGAGTTCATCGTGAACTACCAGAATGGCATTGACTGGCACTTGGTAAAAGCGCGCCAGTGCCGCAACTGACTGGCCGCTGCGGTTCATAAAAGTCGTTGGGATAAGAAGTCGGACATCGCGATTGTCGACACTGATCTTAGCTGTATCACCAAAAAACTTGGCGTCGTATTTTAGCTCGACGTGATGAGATTTTGCCAATTCCAGAACCAAGTCAGCCCCGGCATTGTGACGTGTCCGTTCATAGTTGGGGCCGGGGTTTCCCAGCCCTACGATTAACTCAACGGGCGTTTCCAATGTCGGGGCCTACTCAGGCGGGCAAGTCGGAAGATTACTCTTCGCTTGCTCCATCCTTGTCACTGTCGTCGGCTGCTTCAGGTGCAGACCCTTGGTCTTCAGCTGATGCCGCTTTAGGCTTGTTAATGGTTGCAACGGGCAGATCGTGATCTGGACCATGGCTCAGTGCAACACTCTCGACGCCTTTAGGCAGAGTGATATCAGAGATATGCAGTGTCTGGCCAAGCTCAACGTCGGTCATGTCGACTTCAATATACTCGGGCAGATCTGCTGGCAGACAGGTGATGTCCAGTTCAGTCATGCTGTGGGCAATAATGCCGCCGCCCAGCTTGACGCCCGCACAGATATCTTCGTTGATAAAGTGAAGTGGTGCACGGGTCTGAAGGGCAGTGTTTTTGCTAACGCGAAGGAAATCCATATGCAAAATAAGGTTCTTTGCTGGATGACGCTGTACGTCTTTCAAAACCACATCTTCAGATGAACCGTCGACGTCGAGAGCAATAATTTGTGAAAAGAAGGCTTCGTTTTCCAGCGCTTTCATCACATCTTTATGGCTCAGGCTGACCTGTGACGGGTCTTTTTTGCCACCGTAAACAATTGCCGGTATTTCTGATGCCAGACGACGCAGGCGGCGGCTCGCACCTTTCCCTGTATCCTCACGGCCTTTCGCGTGTAATGTAAGATCAGTAGACATATTTGTCTCCTAGTTATGCCGTAACAGACCGCGACCAGACCTGAAACGGGGTTTAATGCCTCGGTATGAGGCGGTTGCAACAGCGCAAGCTGTTAGTTGAACATTGCGCTGATAGATTCTTCGTTGCTGATACGACGCACTGACTCACCGAGCAATTTGCCGAGTGAAAGAGTGCGGATCTTGCCACATTTAATGGCCTCTTCACGCAGCGGAATACTGTTGGTAACCACCAGTTCATCAAGCTGCGAGTTGGAAATATTCTCAATAGCACTGCCAGATAATACGGCGTGGGTAGCGTAGGCCACTACCTTGTTGGCGCCATTTTTCTTTAGTGCCTCGGCGGCTTTGCACAGAGTGCCAGCAGTATCGACAATATCGTCGACCAGGACACAGGTGCGGCCTTCCACTTCACCGATCAGGTTCATCACTTCACTCTGATTGGAAGAGGGGCGGCGTTTATCAATAATCGCCAGGTCACAGTCGAGTTGTTTGGCGACGGCTCGCGCGCGAACTACACCACCAACATCGGGTGATACGACCTGCAGATTTTCGTAGTTTTGGCGTTCGATATCGCCGAGCAGCACGGGTGCGCCGTAGACATTGTCCACAGTGCAGTTAAAGAAGCCTTGAATTTGTTCGGCGTGAAGGTCGACCGTTAATACGCGATCGACACCTGCATTGGAAAGCATGTCAGCAACGACTTTTGCGCTGATTGGCACACGCGCTGAGCGCACGCGGCGATCCTGACGGGCATAGCCAAAGTAGGGAACCACTGCGGTAATACGTCCAGCTGATGCACGACGCAGCGCATCGATCATGAATATTAGTTCCATGAGGTTGCGATTAGTCGGCGCACAGGTGGGCTGAACCACAAATACATCATTGCCGCGGACATTCTCGCGGATTTCGATATTGATTTCGCCGTCTGAGAAGAGTGATACACCGGCGTTGCCGAGGGGAAGTCCCAATGTGCGGGCTATCTCGTTCGCCAGTTCCGGGTTTGCGTTCCCGGAGAAGACCATTAGTCGTGCCACGTCATTTTTCCTGGTGTTCATAATAAGATATGGCTGGGGCGGGAGGAGTCGAACCTCCGAATGTCGGGATCAAAACCCGATGCCTTAACCACTTGGCGACGCCCCAGTAAAAAAGTCTTTCAGTTGCTTGTGCACTGGCGAGTGGTTAACGCCTCGCGCAGTGAATGCACTCCAGTGCGGCGGAACTTGTGCCAGAACCCTATCGGCGTCAGCACGTGTTTCCCAGCGACAAAATACACTCGCTCCAGTCCCTGTCATCATTGGCTTTCCGTGGTTTTCAAGCCACTCTACAACCTGCTTTACAGGTGGATAGAGCTTTTCGACAACTGCTTGGCAGTCATTTCTGAACTGCTCCTCCAAGAGGGCGCGTATTTTGATCGGTGGGGAGTGCCTTGTCAATTGAGGATGTGAAAAAATTTCCGCTGTTGAAACCTTGCATGGCGGGGTGATAACCAAATACCAGCTCTCGGCAATGTCTATGGGGGTCAATTGGTCGCCGATGCCTTCTGCAAAGGCGCTGCGACCCTCTATAAACACGGGCACATCCGCGCCTAGGCAAGCTCCAAGTTTAGCCAGTTCGGCAATCGAGAGGTTGCAGTTCCAGAGGTTGTTTAGCGCCAACAGTGTGGTTGCCGCATTGCTGCTGCCGCCCCCCAAACCTGCGCCCATTGGCAGCCGTTTGTGTAATTCGATTGAGCAGCCCTGGGTGCAGCCGGTTTGCTGTTGCAGGGCTCGCGCTGCACGAATAATCAGATTGTCCTGTTCGGCGACGCCCTCAATCTGTGGCCACAGCGAGAGTTCAGCATTGTTGGTTGTATTAAAGGTGAGCTGATCACCACCGTCGAGCAGTTGAAAAAGAGTTTGCAGATTGTGGTAGCCGTCATCGCGCTGCCCGGTGATATGCAGGAACAGATTAACTTTTGGCGGCGCCGAGAGAGTGAGCGGTGACATATAGCCGGACTATTCCTGATTAAACGACCAGCCTGATATTACCAGCTTAAATGAATAGCGCCTATCTCCCTGTGCCTGATGAGTGCCGACTATTTTGCCGGGCAGGCTGCCGGCATCGGTTTGCCGGTACTGACTAAATGCCAGCTGCCAGCCACCCTGTTCGAAACCAAGGGTAAGACCTTCGGGGCTGCTGCCGAGGTCGCTCGCCGCAGGTTGGGTTGGAGAGGGCAGGCCGCGAGCCCACCAGCTTAGTGCATCGACCGGCAGTGGCACGCCGGTTAGTTGTGCGGCGAGTTGCTGTGGTGGCTGGCGGTAGACGGTGTTGTCATAGAGCATCTCGGCGATCTGACTGTTGCCGGAAATATTCACAGAGCCGGCGCCAAAAGGGCCCGACAGTTGCAGCTGATAGTTATCTTGCCGCTGTGTCCAGTTGAGTGATGCGCTGCCGCCCTTTTCTGCTGAGCGAAAGCCGAGTTTGCCGGACACTTCCCAGTTGTTGAGTTGCGATGTACGGGCGCTATAGTCCTGCCAGCTGCCGGAACCACTATCCGTTGGCTGCATACTGCAGGCGCTGAGGATGCTGACAATAAAAAGTGATGTCAGTAGGGGTGCTTTGCTCACTGATTGCGCTCTGGGTTGGCCTGTTGCGAAACGGGTATTGAGTCTACATCAATATCAGTCGTGGCGGCGTCGGCGCCAAGGCGCTGCATGGTACTGTTTATCGCTGGGTGATTGGGCGCTTGCTCAAGACCATGGCGCCAGGTTTGCAGTGCGGCTTGTTTGTTGCCGAGGAACCACTGCACCTCGCCGAGATGGGCGGCGATTTCCGGATCGGGTAGCAGGGCCATGGCTTTTTCCAGATGCGCTAAGGCCTGCTCTGCTTCGCCGAGAATAAAGAGGACCCAGCCCATACTGTCGATAATTGCAGGATCTCCCGGATTCAGTAGATAGGCGCGCTTGATTAATCGATGGGCTTCTTCGCTGCGGTCGGTGTGCATAATCATTGTGTAGCCGAGGGCATTGAGAGCAGTGGAGTTATCCTCATCCTGCGCTAGCAATGCGCGCAGATCCTGCTCGGCGAGAGCAAAGTTGTGTTGTTGTTCAGCCACCATGGAGCGCGCATAGAGCAGCTGAGCGTCATTGGGGTGTTGTTCGAGGCCGCTGCTGAGCAGTTCGATGGCCTGCTCGTTCTGATTGTTGCTGAGCAGCAGGTTGGATTCGAGTTGAATCAGTGATGGGCTCATGTCGGGTTGTTGCTGACGCAGCCGCTGCAGGTAGTTGCGTGCCGTCTCGATATTGATTCCCTGTGCCAACAGTGCCGTGGCGCGGGCGGCTGCAGCGAGATAGTTGCGTCCGGATTTCACGCGTCGATAATGGATTAGCGCATCGGCGAAGTTGCCATTGCGTTCGGCAATGGTGGCGAGGTGATACTGGGCATCTGCGCGCACGCTGGGATCAGCGCTCGCTTGCTGAAACAGATCGCTGGCACGCGCTTCATTGCCTTGATTGAGTTGCAGCAAACCGAGCAGAAAATTGATTGTTTGATCATTGGGGTCTTGTTCGTGGAGGCGTTCAAATTGAACAATTGCCTTTGATCGATCGAGCAGGGTTAGAAGTCGCGCATATTGCAGTCGTACATTGCGATCATCTGGTATGCGCTGGAGGGCGTCTGCAAGCAGGTTGGTGGCCTCGATCACATTGTCCTGCTGATGCAGTACCTGCGCTAATAGCAGTAGCCCGCGGTGATGGTCTGGCATTAGGGTCAAAAAATGCCTGGCGACGCTAACCGCTGCATCGAGGTCGCCCATCTCGCGAAACAAAATGGCTACCGCCAATTCTGTGATCGGTTTTTTCTTGGGTCCCAGTTCCAGCGCCCGATAGGCTTCCATCAGTTGCGGGATAATCTCATGCTTAGCGCCTTCGGCAATGGCGGTTACCGCCAGAAATGATTCGATATCATTATTATTTTGGTAGAGCCAATAGGCGTGTTGCAGCGCGTCGAGAGGTTTTTTGTGCAGCGCATAGGCCTGCAGCGCGGCGCGGTGGGCAACTTCCTGGTCAGGTTCTTGTTCGACCCAGAGCAACGCACTTTCCAATATCGCGTCAGCATTGCGTTGATGATTGGCAATGCTGTTGGTCAGTTGAATAATGCCCAGATCACGGGTCTCGCGAGCCTGGATAAGATAGTTTTTCAGGGCTGTCTCAAACTGACCGCGTGTCAGTGCCACATCGGCGACGAGCAATTGATAGAGAGAGTCTTCCGAGAACGACTTGGTTGCTAATGTGGTCGCGGTGTGGGTCTCGTTTGCCAGCGGTGTTGTTGTCTCTGCCAGTGATTGTTGCGCGGTGGGTGTTGAGACACAGGCTGACAGCAGCAGCGTGATGCCAAGAGTGGAGAGGATGCAGATCGATTGGGCTGATTTCATCATAATATTTTTTTGAGAATACGCAGGTTAAGACCTTAATTTATCGAAAAGATTAGCGCGCTGCTCGGCATTGGCGTTTTTTTATTCTATTTCTGATTATGCTGCCCAGACTGGTGTAAAATCTCCGCCCAGTGGAGTGGTCGAAACTCAATCACCCTTGATTCTGAGTATAGACGTTTAATTAAGCAAGCATCAACGAGACGATTAGCACAGTCACAATGGGTATTCTGGCATTTGGTATCAATCATACAACCGCTTCCGTGGATCTCCGCGGTCGTGTGGCGTTTGCTCCGGAAATTGTCATCGACTCCCTGCAAGAGGCGCTCAACCATTTTAAAGGTGGTGAAATGGCGCTGTTGTCGACCTGCAATCGTACCGAGATTTACTTTCAGGGTGATGTGACCGACGAACAAGTGCTTAACTGGCTAGCGGATCACAAAGGTCTGGAGGTCGATCAGCTGCGTGACTGTTACTACTGTTACCGCGACCAACAGGCGGTGCGACACATTATGTGTGTTGCCAGTGGGCTGGATTCACTGGTGTTGGGCGAACCGCAAATTTTTGGTCAGATCAAGTCAGCCTATGCTGTCGGTCGTGAAGCGGGCACGGTCTCGACTCATCTCAACCAGGTGTTCCAAAGTGCCTTCGCCGCAGCCAAGCGCGTGCGCTCGGAGACAGCTATTGGCCAAAACCCGGTCTCGGTCGCCTATGCATCGGTGAGTTTAGCTGAGCAGATCTTCAGTGATTTGAAACAGGCCAATGCACTGTTGATCGGCGCCGGTGAAACGATTGAGCTGGTAGCACGACATCTGCGGGATAAACAGGTCGGTTCGATCACGGTGGCCAACCGGACGCTCAGCCGTGCTCAAGAATTGGCCGCCGATTTTGCTGCCGATGCGATTCTTTTGTCGGATATCCATGACTATCTTCCCCGGGCCGATATTGTTATCTCTTCAACTGCCAGCCAATTGCCGGTGCTCGGCAAGGGTGCGGTTGAGTCGGCGCTGAAAAAGCGTAAACACAAACCGATATTTATGGTCGATATTGCAGTGCCACGTGATATTGAACCGGAAGTGGAAATGCTGGACGATGTCTATCTCTATACCGTTGATGATCTCCAGGAAGTTATTCAGGACAATCTTCGCGCGCGCCAAGATGCAGCGAATTTGGCTCAGGAAATTGTCGACCAGGAGGCCAATAGTTGGTCGCGTCAGCAGCGCTCACTGGCGGTGGTGGATACTATCCGCGCCTTTCGCGATAGTGTCGAAAAGATTCGCGATGAAGAAGTCGACAAGGCGCTGCAAGCGCTGCAGCGGGGTCAGGAGTCTGAAGCTGTTATCGAGACATTGGCACGCAATCTGACCAACAAGTTAATGCACAAGCCGACAACCCGTCTTAAACAGGCCAGTGAAGAGGGCCGCGATGACACCATCAGTGCGACTCAGGACTTGTTTGGTCTGGATAAAAAGCGTTAGCGTTACTCACTCTGCACATTTCGGCACCCTCTATAAAGCTCAATTTCAATCCGCTCAAACAGCGAATAAATCAGATTTGGATAGACCATGAAAGCATCAATACTCTCAAAATTAGATCATCTCTCCGAGCGTTATGAAGAAGTGGGCGCGTTGCTCAGTGAGGGCGACATTATCAGTGATCAGAATCGTTTCCGTGAGCTGTCGAAGGAATATGCTGAGCTAGAGCCGGTGGTGAAGAGCTACCGCAACTATCTCGCCGTGCTGGCCAATATAGATGAAGCCAAACTGCTGCTAAAAGATGATGATGCCGAGATGCGCGAAATGGGGCAGGAGGAGTTGCGCAGCGGAGAATCCCAGCGCGATGAACTTGAGCTGGAGCTGCAAAAATTGCTCTTGCCCAAAGACCTCAGGGATGCAAAAAATGTATTTCTCGAAATCCGGGCCGGCACCGGTGGTGATGAGGCTGCGATTTTTTCTGGCGATCTGTTTCGCATGTACAGTAAGTTTGCTGAGCGTCAGCGCTGGAACGTCGAAGTGATTAGTGAGAGCAGCGGCGATCACGGAGGTTATAAGGAAATTATCGCCCGTATTGTAGGTCAGGGCGTGTATTCAAAACTCAAGTTCGAGTCTGGTGCCCACCGTGTTCAGCGGGTGCCAGAAACCGAATCCCAGGGCAGGATTCACACCTCTGCCTGCACCGTTGCGGTGATGGCGGAGGCCGACGAAAAAGATGCCATTGAAATCAACAAGGCCGACCTTCGGGTGGACACTTTTCGTGCATCCGGCTCAGGTGGTCAGCACGTCAATAAAACAGACTCGGCTATTCGGCTTACGCATCTGCCCACAGGTATGGTGGTGGAGTGTCAGGACGAGCGCTCACAGCACAAGAACCGTGCCAAGGCGATGTCCGTCCTGCAAGCTCGCCTCACTGACGCTCAGGATCAAGCCGTGGCTCAGGAGCAGTCAGATCAACGTAAAAGCCTGGTCGGTAGTGGTGATCGATCGGAGCGTATTCGCACCTACAACTTCCCTCAGGGTCGTGTTACCGATCATCGCATTAACCTGACGCTGTACAAGTTGGGAGAGGTGATGGAAGGTGCGCTGGATGAAGTGGTTGGACCATTGGTCAACGAGTTCCAGGCTGAACAGCTGGCCAGCCTGTCCGATTAATCGATGACGATTGCCGAGTTGCTTCAAGCTGCCGCAGAGGCTAACCAGCACAGTGATACTGCGCTGCTGGATAGCGAGTTGCTGCTCGGTCATGTGCTGGGGGTGGAGCGCACCCACCTGAAAACATGGCCCGAACGCAACGTCGATGATGCAGTTCAAAGGCGCTTTACCCATTTGATGCAGCGCCGAGTCTCTGGTGAGCCGGTGGCCTATCTGATCGGCACTCAGGGGTTCTGGACGCTGGAGCTTGAGGTGTCAGAGGCAACATTAATTCCGCGTCCGGAAACTGAGTTGCTGGTAGAGGTTGCTCTCGATCTGCCGCTCTCTGTGCAGGCCGCTGTTCTCGATCTTGGTACCGGTACCGGTGCCATCGCTCTGGCGCTGGCCAGCGAGCGCAAGCAGTGGCGCATTACTGCGGTAGATGTGCAAGCGCCTGCTGTCGATCTGGCTGAACGCAATCGGCAGCGCTATCAGCTTGATAATGTCACGGTCTTTTACAGCAACTGGTTTGCCGAGATACCCGCGCAGCAATTTGACCTAATTGTGAGCAACCCACCTTATATTGAGCAATCTGATCCGCATTTGACTCAGGGCGATGTACGTTTCGAACCTGCCTCAGCACTGGTCTCCGGTATTGATGGACTTGACGATTTGCGGCTGTTGGCGCAGCAGAGCGCGAGTTTTCTCGCTAACGCCGGCTGGTTGCTGGTCGAACATGGTTTTGACCAGGGCGGCGCTGTCCGCGAGCTGTTTGAGATCAATGGCTTTAGCCAGATTGAAACGCGTCTTGACCTCAATGGTCTTGAGCGAATCACACTCGGCTGTTTGCGACGCTAATTCTCTTATCAGCCAGAAATGGTCAGCGCTTAAAGGTTGGTCATGGCTTTTATTTTACTGCGCGAGACAATATTCCAGCGAGTAATCAATCCTATGCCGGCGCAGCCCGCTCCGATAATCATACCCAACCAAAATCCATAAACACCGAGAGGCTCGCCCCAGAAGTCCGTCAGTGCCAAACTGTAGGCAATTGGAAAGGCGATGCCCCAGAATGCAATAACCTGGATCAGCAGCGGCAGACGCACATCTTTATAGCCTCGCAACGCACCGCTGGCGAGCATTTGCAGGCAGTCGACGCAACCCAGCAGGGCGGCGAACAGAAACAGGTTGGCGGCAACGGCTTGAATGGCAAGGTCCGGACTGAACAGCCGCACTAGGTCTTCACGTAAAGTGATTTTTAAAACCGCCATTAACAGTCCGAGCATAAACACCAGTTTGAAACCGACCAAGCAATAGCGCCGCGCCAGCTTCGGGTCGCCTGCGCCCTCGGCCAGTGCCACCTTAATTGTCAGCGCTTGTGCAACACCGAGTGGCACCATAAATAACATTGAGTCGATATTGATCGCGATAGCATGGGCGCCGACTACATCTGAACCAAGGTGCGCGATCAACAGTGGGATGGCAGCAAAAAAACCAATCTCGGCTGCGATGTTGAGTGAGATAGGAATGCCCAGTCGCAATATATTGACGATAGCGGCGCCGTTGGCGCGAGCAAATTCACTGTACAGATTCAATCTACGCATGGTTCGCGAGCGCTGTGCATAAACCGCCATGCACAGCAGCAGGAAGGTCATCACAATCACGGTCGCCCAGCCGGCGCCTTCGCCGCCCATTGCGGGGAAGCCAAATTTACCGAGCACCAAGGCATAGTCGAGAATGATGTTGAGGAAAAATGCGGCCGCGTTAAAAATCATTACCGGACGTATATCACCCATACCTTCAAAGGCGCTGCGAAAGGCAAAAAATGCCGGAAACATAAAGCCAGTGATCACAAACGGGAGCAGATAGCGGCGACCGATATCGTAGACCAGATCGGGAATATCCAGATGGCCGAGTATTGCGATGCCGCCGACTATGGCGCAGATCACCATCAGGCCAAGTGGTAGCGCCAGCCACAGCGACTGTTGAAATTGAAAGCGCACCAGATGGTGATTGCCCGCGCCCCAGTGGTTGCCTATCAGTGGGCTGTTGCCGATCATAATGCCGATAACAAGAAGGTTGATAATTGACCAGATGCTCCCGCCCAACTGCACAGCGGCCAGATCATCAGCACTGACCTGACCGGCCATAAAAATATCTGTAACTGTCATGCCGACCACAGCCACCTGTCCCAATATCAACGGGCCGGCGAGCGCCCAGAGCTGGCGGGCATTATTGGAAAACGTGGAGTCTATGGCTTTCGTTGCAGGCATCTTTAAATCTTATTCTAGTAAGTCGTTATTCTCGTTTAATGGTTGGCGCAATGCGAGCTAAAAAGAATCCGACGGCTGAACAAGCTGACGGCGAAATTTTTTGGCTTAGCTATACTCTTATTCGCGGCAGAGTATTTACCGCAGAGAAAATGTGGCAAACAACTAATGGCAAGATCAAAGGAGTGACGGTTATGCATCGATTGATTTTCTGGTACGAACTCTGTCTTGAAAGATTACGCTACATCGACTGGCTCGGGCCGTTGGCACTGCGTTTGTATCTGGCGCCCATTTTTATCGGTGCCGGCCTGCACAAGTTCGCCAGTTGGGACAGTATGGTTGCCTGGTTTGGCAACCCTGATTGGGGATTGGGCTTGCCGTTGCCGGCGATGATGGTATTGCTCGCTGCCGGCGCTGAGCTGTTGGGAGGTCTGGCTCTGATCGTTGGTCTTGCTACAAGATTGGTTGTCATTCCGCTGATGGTGACGATGCTTGTTGCCGCTGGAACCAGCCACTGGGACAACGGCTGGTTTGCAATCGCACCGGGAGATCCCGATACCAGCACGGCAAAAGTATTGGCCATGGTGGGCGTTCCAGCCGCCGACAGAAGTCTGGAAAACAGCACACAAGTGGGTGAACGCCTGGCTGCCGCGCGAAATATATTGCAGCGCCACGGCAATTACAACTGGCTGACCGAAAAGGGGGTGTTTGTTATTCTGAATAACGGAATCGAATTTGCCGCCACCTACTTCATTATGCTGCTGGCACTTTTGTTTGCCGGTGGGGGGCGCTGGTTTAGTCTCGATTACTGGTTGTCGAGGAGGTTGCACCCTTTACAGGGATAGCCCGCGTGGCGCAATGATTAAAGCAAACGGCGGTCGACAAATCTGCTACACTCTGCGCGCTAATATGTGCGGGCTGCTTGAACCAACCGATTGTCGGACCGGCGGCGTGCATTGAACCTGGTGAAAAACCACCGACTGACATGTGTACTCAATCTTGACTGAATCTAACGCCTCTCCAATTACATCACCCACTAGTGAAACAAAAAAATCCCCTGCTCGTGGCCCACGACGACGTGGTCGCGGCAATGCTACCAAGAACGATAAGAGCTGGACTATTGATCAGTTTGTCGTTGAGGCTCAGGAAGGGAAGGCGCGCTTTCACGATTTCGATCTGCCTCTGCCGTTGATGCAAGGCATTCAAGGTGCCGGCTTTGAGTACTGTACTCCGATTCAGGGCGCATCGCTGCCACACACATTGCGCGGCCACGACATGGTCGGCAAGGCGCAGACCGGGACCGGTAAAACAGCCGCTTTCCTGGTCAGCATTATCAATGACTTGATCAAGCACCCGATTGAAGATGAACGCTATATTGGTGAAGCGCGAGCGTTGATTTTGGCGCCCACCCGCGAGCTGGCGGTTCAGATTGGCGAAGACGCCGAGCTATTGGTCAAGCACACGGACCTCAAGGTGCACACACTGGTTGGTGGTATGGATTACGCCAAACAGCTGCAAAAAATAAACCGCTCTCACTGCGATATTCTGGTTGGCACCCCAGGACGTCTGCTGGACTTTGCGAGCAACAAAGATGTCCATCTCGATCAGGTTGAGATTCTGGTGATCGATGAAGCCGATCGTATGCTCGATATGGGTTTTATTCCGCAAGTACGCCGTCTGGTGCGCGCAACACCGAGTAAAGAAGACCGTCAAACTTTGCTTTTTTCAGCCACATTTACCGACGATATTATTCGCCTTTCCGAGCAGTGGACCGACAAGCCTGTGAAGCTGGAAATGGAACCGGAGCGTGTCGCCACCGATACGGTGGAGCAAAAAATCTTTATCACCACCGCCAGCGAGAAGTTTGCACTGCTGAAAAATATTCTCAGAAGTGACGATGTTGACAGTGTGATGGTGTTTGCCAACCGTCGTGATATCTGCAGAACACTCTACGAACGTCTCAAAAAGCAGGGCTTTAAAGTTGGCCTGATTGCCGGTGACGTGCCTCAGGCGAGGCGCATGAAAACGCTAGAAGCGTTTAAATCTGGTGCCATAAAGGTGATGGTTGCCACCGATGTTGCCGGTCGAGGCATTCATGTCAATGGCGTTAGCCATGTGATCAACTTTACTTTGCCGGAAGAGCCGGAAGATTACGTTCACCGTATTGGTCGCACTGGCCGTGCGGGTCAAACCGGCACTTCGATCAGCTTTGCCTGTGAAGATGATGCCGTTTTGCTCGAGCCGATTGAAAAGCTCCTCGATATGAAACTGTCATGCACTATGCCGGATGAGGCGCTGCTTGCAGAGGACGCTTAGTTGTTGACGCTAGCTTTTGCAGTTAGTGTTGCATAACGTGCTGGTTAGCATCACCAAACGCGCGCTGCCACAGCAGCGTGCCGCCTATCACACTGGCGGGTAGTAAGAGCAGGTTGGCGACAGGAATCGCCGCTGCGACCAGGGCCGACAAGCCAAAACTCAGCGATAGCACGCGCTGCTCCCTCGCTCTCTGTATCACCTGATCAAACATTAATCGATTGCTGTCTGCTGGATAGTCGAGGTACTGGATCGCCAGCAGCCAGGCCGCCCAGCTGCCCGCTATCAGTGGTGCGACAATATTGATCAGTGGCACGAAGCTAACCAGCAGGGTAAGTAATGTCACGCCGATTGTGCGCGGCAGCATATAGCGGATAATCTGCAGTTCGCGCCGAAAACTTCTCCACGCGGTGGCATAGAGTGCCGCATTGGTCGATGCAATTTGTTGCGGGTCGCCGCGCTCAATAGCAATAACCCGCTCGGCGATAATGCCATAGAAGGGCGAGCCGATAACGTTCGCCAGCAGGGTAAAGGTGAAGCCATAGATGACCAGTGTCAGCAGGCCAAATAATAGCCAGATAATCCACACCAGCCACTGTAGCCAGTCGGGTACGCTGTTGATTAGCCAGTCGAGCCAGCTACTGAGATAGGCCGCTGCCGACCAGGTCGCGGCGCCAAAAAGTAAAATATTAATCGCAATGGGAAGCATAACCAGCCAGCGAAGCTGTGGATGCCAGAGCAGATTAAAGCCTTCCCTGATCAGGGAAGGTGCGGTGAACGGTGTAATTGGCTGAGAGATCATGTCGAGAGCGTTGGCGCTAAGCTGAGTGGCGCATAATCCGTTGTTTTTGGCGATCCCAATCGCGCTCTTTCTCGTCATGGCGCTTATCGAAATCGGCCTTGCCTTTGGCCAGCGCAATTTCGCATTTGACCAGATGACTCTTCCAGTACATTGCTGTGCAGACGCAGGTGTGACCTTTTTGGTTAACGCCGGCTTCGAGCTTGTCGAGTTCGCGGCGGTTGAGCAGCAGCTTGCGTGAGCGAATCGGCTCGGCAACATAGTGGGTGGAGGCTGTCGCCAGCGGCGTGATGTTGGTGCCGATCAACCAGGCTTCGCCATTCTGCAGCAACACATAGGTGTCGGTCAGGTTGACCTTTCCCTCGCGCAGACTTTTGACTTCCCAACCCATGAGGGAAATTCCGGCCTCAAATTTATCTTCGAGAAAATAGTTGTGCTTCGCCTTTTTGTTCAGGGCGATGGTATTGGATTGGGCTTTGGGTTTCTTTTTCGTCATGCCGCGATTATACGCCGGCTGGCCAGTTTATGATAAGTAAAAGCGGTGCTATCACGCGCTTTTTCATTAGGATCGCCCTGAGGATGGCGTTACAATTCGAGATCAGTTTGAGGAGTACATTATGGGCTTACAACAAAAAGGAATGCACGGCACCTGGGCCAGTCGCTGGACGTTTATTATGGCTGCAACAGGGTCAGCTGTTGGGCTCGGCAATATGTGGAAGTTTCCTTATGTGGCCGGTAACAATGGTGGCGGTGCTTTTGTGCTCGCCTATATTGGCTGTATTTTATTAATTGGCGTGCCGGTGATGATGGCTGAGGTAGCGATCGGCCGCCGTGGTCGCCAAAGTCCAATCAATGCGATGCGCGAGCTGGTTGCGGAGAGCAATGTCAATTCCTCTTGGCGCTATCTCGGCTGGCTGGGTGTGGTGGCAGGCCTGTTGATTATCTCGTTTTATGCAGTGATTGCGGGTTGGGCGCTGGATTATATTTTTGCCATGGCATCCGGTGAGTTGAGTGGTGCAACTGGCGAAACTGCGGCCGGTGTTTTTGGCGCGCTGCTGGCGGATCCCGCACGGCTTATATTCTGGCAGACTCTGTTTTTGGTGCTCTGTGTTGGTGTGGTGGTTGGTGGCGTTAAAAAGGGCCTCGGTATAGCGGTAGAAATATTGATGCCACTGCTGTTTATCATGTTGTTGATCCTGCTCGGGTTCAGCATTGTTCGCGGCAATTTTGCAGCCGGCTGGGATTTTCTCTTTAATGTCGACTTTGCTGCCTTGACCGGGCGCGGTGTGCTTGAAGCGATGGGGCAGGCGTTCTTTACACTGAGCATCGGGATGGGTGCAATTATGGCCTATGGTGCCTACATGCCGCAGAGCGCCAATATCGGCAAAACCATTTTAACAGTCGCCTTCTTTGATAGTCTGGTGGCGATTATTTCTGGTCTGGTGATTTTCTCGATTGTGTTTGCCACGCCGGGAATTGAGCCCAGCGCCGGGCCGGGTTTAATGTTTATTAGTCTGCCGGTTGCCTTTGGCAATATGCCGGGTGGTCTACTGATTGGCTCAGTGTTCTTTGTGCTGGTCACCATTGCCGCCTGGAGCTCGGCTATCTCATTGCTGGAGCCCGGTGTTGCCTGGTTGATCGAGGCTAAAAATATGACGCGCTTACAGGCCAATCTTCTGATCGCCGTTAGTATCTGGGTGTTGGGTTTGGGCAGTGTTTTTTCGTTTAATATCTGGGCTGAGTCGACTGTTGCTGGCTTTACCTTTTTCGACTTTTTAGACTTTCTCACCTCTAATGTTATGTTGCCGTTATCCGGACTATTGATCGCGCTGTTTGTCGGTTTTGTCATGAAGGAGCGTTTTGTCGATGATGAAATGCAGGGCACCTCGGCTCTGATGATGAAAATCTGGCGTCTTGCGCTGCGCTATCTGGCACCAGCGGCTATTGTCGCGGTCTTTGTAATGGGTATTTACGACAAGTTCTTCTCCTGAATTTGCAGGGAATATGCGGTTTAAAATGAGGTCCATTTGAATAAGGTACAGCGCTCGGCACTGGTGATGCACTCCGATCAGGCAATGTTTGACCTGGTCAATGACGTTGCTAGTTACCCGTTGTTTATGGACGGTTGTCAGGGAACGCAAGTATTTGAGCACAGTGATCAGGTTATGGTGGCGCGGCTCGATTTGAAAAAAGCCGGGGTTAAAACCAGTTTTATGACGCGCAATAGATTGACTGCGCCGACCAGTATTGAAATGAGCCTTGAAGATGGACCATTTAAGTCGTTGCGTGGTATCTGGAACTTCAAAGCGTTGAATGCTGAGGCCTGCAAGGTGAGCCTCGATCTGGAATTCGAATTTAACAGTGTGGCAATGAGTTTGGGAGCATCCAGGTTGTTTGCCGCCATGGCAAATGATCTGGTCGATTCGCTCTGTCGCCGCGCTGATCAGGTATATGGGAAGAGTAATGACGGACAATAAAATGATTGTGGTTGAAGTGGCTTATGCATTGCCGCAGAAACAGAAATTAATCGAATTGAAAGTAGTCGAGGGAACAACAGCCCTGCAGGCCGTAGAGCAGTCCGGTATTGTGCAGAGCTTTCCGGAAATCGACGTGGCCAGTTGCCAGATGGGTATTTTTTCTCAGGTGCTGGGCACCAAGGGTTTACCTGAGCCGAAGGACTATCAGCTGCAGGAGCGCGATCGGGTGGAGATCTATCGGCCGTTAATCGTGGACCCGAAAGAGGTGCGCCGGCGCCGCGCGGAAGAGGCAAAAATCAAGAAACAACAGCTGGATGCTGACGCCCAGCCATAACGTTGTCAGAGCAGACGGATAGCTAGTTCGCTGAACCAGGCACTGCGGTGCTGGGCAGGTAGTCACCGGTCATCCGCTCGAGTTTATCTTCGGCGTCGAAAAAGATAGTGACCTGCTCCTGAGTGACTTTGCCATCAGGTGTCTTGCGGCTGTAGTAATAATCCCAGCGTGACTGGTTAAAGGTATCTGCCACCAGAGGGGTGCCAAGTACAAAGCGCACCTGTGATTTGGTCATACCCGGACGCAGTTTATCGATCATTTCCTGATCGACAATATTGCCCTGCTGTATATCGACTTTATGCACGCTCGGGAATTGTGGCAAGCTGCAGCCGGTGCCAAGTAGCGATAAACTTATCAGGCAAATCAGAACTATTCGCATGTGTGGGGTTCCCGTTGGATGTGCGAACGGGGATAATACCCAAAGCGACCAGCATAGAGAAGGGTTATCCATGACTCTGGAAGATCAAGAGCTAAAAAAAGCCGGCCTTAAGGTAACATTGCCGCGGGTAAAGATTCTGCAGATTCTTGAGAACTGCGATGATCGCCATATGACAGCCGAAGATATTTATCAGGCGTTGCGCGATTCGGATGGCGATGTGGGTATTGCCACAGTCTATCGTGTACTGACTCAGTTTGAGGCCGCCGGTCTGGTTGAGCGACATAATTTTGATAATGGCCCGGCTATTTACGAGATTGATCGAGGTGAGCATCACGATCATATGGTCTGCACCGAAACCAGTACGGTTGTCGAATTCCACGACGCTGAGATTGAAGCGCTACAGGAGCGAATTGCGGCACAGCATGGTTATCAGTTGGTTGGTCACAGTCTGGTTCTTTACGTAAAGCCCAAAAAGTCTTGAGCCGATTCCCCGTGACTGCGCGTATTGTCTACCTTAATTTCCGTGCTGCAAGATAAAAAGAACTATAAAAATTATGACTGATATCAGCCTTAAACAAATCGAAGATATTTTCAACGCCTGGGCGGACTTTATGTGGAGCACACCATTGGTGGTTCTGCTGGTCGGTGGAGGGCTGTTTTTTATGGTCCATTCACGGTTTCAGCCCTACCGCTACTTTGGTCATGCCATTGATCTGCTCCGCGGCAAGTACACCGACCCCAACGATCCTGGTCACATTCCTCATTCGCAGGCGTTGTCGACGGCGCTGTCTGGCACCCTGGGTTTGGGTAATATTGCCGGCGTGGCGATTGCGATTAGCATTGGCGGGCCAGGGGCAATATTCTGGATGTGGGTGACTGCTATTGTCGGCGTCGCGACCAAATTTTACACCGCTTCTCTGGCGGTGATGTTCCGCGGGCATGATTCTCTCGGTGTGCTGCGTGGTGGGCCCATGTACGTGATTATGCAGGGCATGGGTAAACGCTGGTATCCGCTGGCGGCGCTGTTTGCAGCGGCCTGTATGATTGGCGCATTGCCTATTTTTCAGGCCAACCAGTTTATTCAATTGCTGCGCGACAGCGTGGCGATCCCCTCCGGTTGGGCGACCAGTGAAGACCATTTCAAGTTTGATTTTTTTGCCAGTGCCACTGTCGCCACACTAGTCATATTGGTGGTGAAGGGGCGCATTGAGCGCATCGGTAGATTAACTGTGCGCCTGGTGCCAACCATGGTAATTCTCTATCTGGCGATGACGGCAGTGGTTCTGTGGACCTACAGCAGTGATATTCCGGCTGTCTTTTGGTTGATTATCAGCGATGCCTTCACGGGTGAAGCGGCAGCGGGTGGTTCCGTGGGCGCCGTTATTTTGCTTGGTGTGCGCCGCGGTGCATTCTCCAATGAGGCCGGTATCGGGACAGAGTCAATGGCCCACGGGGCGGCGAAAACGACTCAGCCTATTCGAGAAGGGATTGTGGCGATGGTTGGCCCGGTTGTCGATACATTGATTGTCTGCACCTGCACCGCGCTGATTATTCTGCTCACCGGTGTCTGGCAGACCGATGCCGGACTTGAGGGTGTGTCGCTAACAGCGCGTGCCATTGAGCAGGTGTTTCCGGTCACTGGTATCTATCTGCTACTCATCATGGTCGGCATGCTGAGTTTTAGCACCATGATTAGTATGTGGTTTTACGGTGTGAAGAGTGCAGGCTTTTTGCTCGGTGCCGAGCGCGAGCACTACTATACCCCGGTGTTTGTCGGATTGATTGTGGTGGGTGCGGTGGTGTCAATGAATATCGTCAATGGTTTGATGCTGGGTGCATACGCAACCATGGCGATACCGACCATGATTTCAACGCTGGTGTTGGCGCCAAAGGTCAATCAGGCGGCAAAAATTTATTTCGCCCAGCTCAACGAGCGAAAATAATCCTCTGCATAAACGCCAACAGATAAGTGAGGAGCTGCCTTAAAGCAGCTTCTCGATGTCCGCCGCAATGGCATTGGGTTTGCGAATCGGCGCGTAGCGCTTGACCACTTGGCCCTGGCGATCGACCAGAAACTTGGTGAAATTCCATTTGATATTACTGTTGAAAACGCCGCCCGCCTGACCTTTCAGATAGCTGTAGAGGGCGTGCTGCTGGCTGCCGTTTACATCGATCTTGCCCATTACCGGAAAGCTGACACCATAATTGAGCTGACAAAATTCCTGCACCTCGGCATTGGAGCCTGGCTCCTGCGCACCAAACTGATTACAGGGCAGGGCCAATATCGTTAGGCCGCGAGCACTGTATTGATCATGTAATTCCTGGAGTTGAGCATACTGTGGGGTAAAGCCACATTTGCTGGCGGTATTGACGATCAGTAACACTTGGTCGCGGTAGTCCTGCAGTGAAACAGGGTTGCCGCTGCTGTCGGCAACACTGAAGTCGTAAATTGATTGTTTTGTCATGGTGGTTTGTTCTCGTTTTTATCGGTGGTAATTTTTTCGGAGTTGTTATTTAAAGCAGTGTTCCGCCGTTGGGAATGTCCCTGTGCGCACCGCTTCGCCATAGGCGTTGATCGCATCTTGAATGCTGCCCTGTTCGGCGAGGAAATTCTTTGAAAAACGTGGCAGGCGCTGTGAGATGCCCAGCATGTCGTGGAGTACCAGAACCTGGGCGTCGGTGTCCGGTCCTGCGCCTATGCCGATCACTGGAATATGCAGCGATTCTGAGAGCTGCTTGCCCAGCGCAGAGGGTACGCACTCGACCACGATCAGCTCGGCACCCGCTGCTTCAAGGGCCTGGGCGTCGGCAATCATCTGCTCCGCCGCTTGCTCTTCCTTTCCCTGGACCTTGTAGCCGCCAAGCTTGTGCACGGATTGAGGGGTCAGGCCGACATGGCCGCAGACAGGAATGCCACGCTCGCTGAGCAGTTGCACGCTATCGGCTAGCCAGGCGCCACCTTCGAGTTTGACCATCTGTGCGCCGGCTTGCATTAATATTGCGGCATTATCCAGTGCCTGTGCCTCTGTGGCATAAGACATAAACGGCATATCGGTAATGAGCAGTGCGCGATTATTGCCGCGCTTGACGGCAGCAGTGTGGTACGCCATTTCGTCGACAGTGACGGGAATGGTGCTGTCGCGGCCCTGAATGACATTGCCCAGTGAATCACCCACCAGGACTACTTCGATTTCGGCATTTTCAATCAGTTTGGAAAACGTGAAGTCATAGGCTGTGAGCACAGCAAACTTGTCGCCGTTGGCTTTCATTGTAGCTAGGCTGCTGATGGTAGTGGTTTTCATAATATTTCTTTCACCTCGGTGACCGCCCTGAGTGGCGCTGTGACTTGCGCTACAGGACGTTGCGACAATCGATGCGATTATAACCGGCTTTTATTGCAGTGAGTGAGGATTGTAGTAATGCCGTCCGGAACTGATTTGCAGCATATATTCGACCAGATTGTGGTAGTCGCGCTCTCCTTTGGCAAGGTTGATTGCCTCGGTGTTCACGATTAGCAATGGTGTCTCGTCGTAATAGTAAAAGAACTGTGTATAAGCATCGTTGAGCTGTTGAAGATAACTCTGTTCGATGGCTTGTTCGGTTGGCAGTCCGCGCAGTTTGACGCGGTCATAGAGTGTTTCAGTGGAAGCCTGCAGGTAGACGACTAGGTCCGGTTTTGGCAGGTCGGTAATAATGCTGTCGTAAACGGTCTGGTAGAGACGGTACTCATCATCGTCGAGTGTGATTTTGGCAAATAGTGGATCCTTTTCAATCAGGAAGTCAGAAATTCTTATCGGCTGGAAAATATCACCCTGACGCAGGTCCTGTAATTTACGCATGCGCTGAAACAGAAAAAACAGCTGGGTTGGCAGTGCATTGCCACGGCGATCTTGATAGAAGCGCGCCAGGAAAGGGTTTTCTTCTGCATCTTCAAGCAGAGTTTCGTAATTGAATGAGTGTGCGAGACGTTTGGCTAATGTGGTTTTGCCGATACCAATGGGGCCTTCTATGGCAATGTATTGCGGGATCGAAAATTTGGATAGATCGAGATTAAATTCACTGAGAATAGTTTGTTCCACATCGCTCTCCGAAAACAGGGCGCTTTTTTGGGCGGTTAATAGCTGACTGATTACGTGCCGTATTCGAGTTTGACAATACCTTGCTGCGAGCAGTTTGCCAAGAGTTGCGCCACAGTTTCTCCGGCCGGTAGTGTTAGGTCAGCACCAATATCTGCCAGTGGCACCAGTACAAAAGCGCGCTCAGTCATCAGCTTGTGGGGAATGCTAAGGCGTTTGCTATCCAGTACCAGATTGTCGTAGAGCAGAATATCCAAATCCAGTGTTCGCGGTCCCCAGTGAACGCTGCGTCGTCGTTTTTGCTGCTGCTCTATATCCTGCAAGGCATCGAGCAGCATAATGGGAGTTAAGGTTGTTCGGAGCTGTGCTGCGGCATTGATGAAGTCTGGCTGCTGCGGTCCAATTGGTGGGGTTTGGTAGCGGCTTGAAACCGCAATTAACTCAATTGCGGCGTGTTGCGCCAGGCTCTCAAGCGCGCGGTCTAGCTGTTCATGGGGATTGTCCAGGTTGCTACCGAGAGCAATGTAAGCGTCAGCCATCAGCTCTCCGGATTTGCAGCTGGCTTGCCGCCGCGTCGACGACGGTTTTTTCTCGGCCGGCGCTCAGTGGCAGCAACCTGATCGGCCATCTCTTCACGGCTTTCGGCATTGGCTTGCTGATAAGCTGACCACCACTCACCGAGCCCTTCTAGATCCTCGCCTGACTCTTCGCGCAGCAAAACAAAATCGTAGGCTGCTCTAAAGCGCGGATGCTCGAGCAGGCGTTTGGCCCGATTGCCGCCGCGGCGTCGCAGATGTAGCTGCAGATCCCAGATCTCACGCATGGGTATGGTAAAGCGTTTCGGAATAGCGGTAACCGGAATCTGTTTGAGAATAACCTCACCGGCGGCCTTGCTCAGCGCATAGGGTGGTGAGCTGCCTTGCTTTTCGTAATTTTTGGCCAGTTTTTGCACGACCGGCCAGAGCAGGGCGGCGTAGACAAATGCCGGTGTTACACGCTGCGAGGCCTGAATACGCTTATCAGTGTTGATCAGCGCTTGAGAGACCAGTTTGATAGGTATTCCCTGGCGATCATTAAGCATCGGTGCTAGCTGGGGAACAATAAAATCGAAAAGTTTGTATTCGAGCAGCAGATTAAATGTATCCAGTGCTTGTCCACTCATAAACAGTTTCAGGGTTTCATCGAACAGTCTGGGTGGAGATACCTGTTGCAGGTCAGCGGCACGCTGTTTCATAGGGTTTGCGGTATGCGACTCGATATCAAAGCCGAGTTTCGCGGCAAAACGCGCGACACGCAGAAGTCGTACTGGATCTTCCCGGAATCGGGTCTCCGGGTCGCCGATAATACGAATGATCTTGTCATCGATATCATCGAGCCCGTTAGTGAAATCATGGATGCTGTTATCGCCCGGGTCGTAGTACAGCGCATTGACGGTCAGGTCGCGACGCGAGGCATCTTCCTCCACGGTGCCAAACACATTGTCCCGCGTCAGCATGCCGCTGTCGGTCTGCTGACGATGGTTTTTACCGGCGGTCTGGCTGGTATTGGATCTAAAGGTTGTCACTTCGATAATTTCGCGACTGAACTGCACATGCACAATTTGAAAGCGACGCCCGATAATACGAGCGCGCCGAAACAGCTCTTTGATTTCCCCGGGCTTGGCACTGGTGGCGACATCAAAATCTTTGGGTTTCAAGCCGATCAGCAGATCGCGTACGCAACCGCCGACGACGTAGGCTTCAAATCCTGCTCTTTGCAGTACATCGACGACTTTGTATGCATCGCGATTGATCATGTCGGGAGAGAGTGGATGTTCGCCGTCCTCGTAGATCTGGACTTCTTGAGGATCAGAGTGTGCGCTCTCGCGTGTAAAAAACCTGGTTATGCGTTCCAGCATTAAGGATTTGCCGATTGGGTTATTAATAGAACCGAGAGTTTATCAGAGGAAGGATGTTGGCGGGAGACTAAAGCATCCGCGAATGGGTCCATTGGTCTGGTGCACCTTACCTTCTAATGGCAGGGTACAAACAGTTTGGGTATTTTCAATCGTGCCGACAAGAGGATTAATTGTCGATCTGGTCATCACCCCTTTTTCGGCTGATGCCCAACTTGTTGCGCCGCTCCCAGAGCGACTTGCGGCTGATACCGAGTTTTTTTGCGAGGTCGGTTTCGCTCATATTTTCTTGGTTCTCGAGAACAAAACGGGTGAAGTAATCCTCTAGTGATAATCCCGCCGGGGCGTCATCAGACGATCTCTGGGGCGCGCTGGCAGAGGGCGTCAGCTCTCCGGATACCTGTAGCGGACCTTCATTCAGACCGAGTTGTTCGGTATCAATAGGCTGCCCAGGGGATGTCAGAACAATTGCCTGCTGTAAGACATTTTTCAGTTGCAGCACATTGCCCGGCCACTGATAGTCGAGCAGTGCCTGGCGACCTTCTCTGCTCAGCTCAGGACTGTTATCACTGCCGTTGAGAATGGTCTCGGAGATAGTCAATAGATCCTCGCCGCGCTGGCGCAACGGTGGCACTGCTATGCTGACAACGTTGATGTGATAATAGAGATCCTTGCGGAAGCGATTGATCCGACAGAGCCGTTCCAGATCCTGATCGGAGGAGCAAATAAAATAGTGCTTGCCAAGGTGAAGTTCACGCAGCAAAAGGGGCTGCAGAGACAGCTCCAGTTCGGCGATGTTGTTGATAAACACCACGGCGCCGGATTCACTCTCCTGCAGTCGGCTGACCAGCTGATGTTCTTTTAAGCCGGCGCAGTCGATCTTGATCAGCTCAGGGTTGCCTGGTTGTCTCGCTTTGCCTATGGCTGTGGCTACGGCGGATTTACCGCTGCCGGTTTCACCTGTTATCAATATGGGTAGATCAGAGTGAGCGACCTTGGCTATCAGGCGAGTGACTTTTTTAATCGCCTCACTTGAACCGAGCAGTGCAATATCGTCCAGAGTCAGTGCCTTTGAGGTATTTTTTTGCGTGCTTTGCAGAATGCGGCGAATTGACGCCATCATCTCGTCGTGATCAAAAGGCTTGGATATATAGTCAACAGCTCCCTGACGCATGGTGTCCACTGCTGAGCGCAGACTGGCGTAACTAGTCATAATCAATACCGGCGCCGGGTCTGCCAGTTTGATCAAATCAGTTCCCGGCTGTCCTGGCAGGCGCAGGTCGCTGATAATCAGGGCAAAGTCGTTGATATTAAAATTTTCCCGCGCCGCCTTGATGCTGACCGCATCACTGACAACGTAGTCGTGTCGCTCGAGAAGCTTGCGCAGCGAGGTGCGGATAATCTCTTCGTCTTCAATAATCAGGATGCGTTCGCTGGGAATGGCTTTGTTCATGAGTGTTTTGTGCAAATCTGTAGGTGTCTTGTATTGTTACCCTGATGCTGGTCGGGCACAAGTTGCGGCAGAGGATTATTCCCTGTGCAGGCTGAATAATAGTGCCGCGGTGGTGCCACGGTCACTGTTGATGGCTGGGCTCGAGAGCGTAATTTCACCACCGAGGTTCTTTACCAGATTAAATACCACCCAGAGCCCGAGCCCGGTTCCTTCACCCGGTTCTTTTGAAGTGACAAAGGGTTCAAACAGCCGACCCTCTACCGTGTCGGGAAGCCCGCTGCCCTGATCGCTGATCATTATTTTGAGTTGCTCGCCCTGACGTTGGCAGCTGATTTCAATTGGGCTGTCATCGCTGGAGGCGTCACGGGCATTGCTCAGCAGGTTAATAAAAACCTGTACCAGCTGGCGGCGGTCACTGCTGATCTTGATATCGTCTTGCAGTTGGCAGACAAACTGTTCTCTGGATTGAGGTTTGGTCAGGCTCAGTAACTGGATAGCCTCTTCCGCTGCAGCGCGCACAGAAACCGGTTGCAGCTCATTGTGGTAGGCCTTGTCACCGCGGGAGAAATTAATCAGTGACTGCACGATCACATTGATGCGGTCAGTCTGTGAAAGAATCAGATCCAGCGAATTTTCAATTTCCCCGGCATCACTTTCGTGTTGCAGGTTCTGTGCAATGCAGGCAATCCCGGTAACCGGATTGCCGATCTCATGGGCGACCCCGGCGGCCAGTCGTCCAACTGAGGCGAGGCGTTCGTTGTTGATGGTGTTGTGCGCCAAGAGAACGGCGTTGGTCTTATCTTCGACCAGTAGCATTAAATCATCATCGCTGCTTGTCGCAGCGGATTTTTGCAGGCTGAACCAGCGTGTATGTCCATCCAGCTCCAGGCGCAGATTATCTGCGCTATTTTCCGCTGCCGCCAAGAAGTCGGTGATTGCCGGATGCCAGGGGTCGGGCAGATCACTGATCAGGCTGCCGTTGGCGATATCACCGGCAATGCCGGTATAGCTTGCCATGGTACTGTTCCATTTAAGAATCTCGCCGCCCTGACCCAGCGATGCAATACCAATTGGTAGATTGTCGAGAATTTCCCGGTGGTGGACGCGGAGTTTATTCAGTTCACTGGCAATACCGGTAAGGCGATCGCCCTGAATCGCAAGAACCGATTCAATCTGATAGATATCGTCCGGTTCTTGATTTTGTGGGGTCAGCAGCGGTAGTGATTCCTCCATAATTCGGTAGGCGGCCAAAACACCATAACGAAGGGTTAGAGAAGAGTTGAGATTGTCGCGCAGTTTGCGCAGTGCTGCGGGTCGAGTCTCATTGTAATCGAGATTGAGGCGCTGTAGCGCTAGTTCAATCTCTGCATCTGCTTCGCTGCCAAGCGTCAGACGCAGGCTATCACGCATCTGCATTACCGAACTGTGGCTGAGCTGGACACGAGCGGGAATATAGATGTTGTCTACCATGCACAGTCTGGCAAACGATTGCTGCTCGGTATCCATGGTGGTCAGTGTTGAGATCAGGATCGCCAGCACCATATTGACCATCAGTGCCTCGAATGCCCAGGTTTCCCAGTTTTCCATGCCAAATACCAACTCGATGTCGCTGCCGGGAACAGACCAGCTCCAGTCACCAAATAGCAGAGGGAGCGCTAGAGTCACCAGCCACAGCGACAGCCCTCCAAGGAGCCCGACAATAAATCCGCTGCGGCTTATTCTTGGCAGGTAGATAGAAGCCAGCATGCCGGGAGTAAGTTGCGCGAGTCCGGCAAAGCCAACCAGATAGAGATCGGTAATGCTGCGACCTTTGACAATCTGGCTGAGTAGCAGGCAACCGATAATCAGCGCGCTGGAGATTAGAATTAAGTAGCGGTTGATCCAGCGGTTTAATTGCGGTTGCTGCTGCAGTGCCTTTGTCGGCAGGATAAGACTGTTGACCACCATTCTCGCGAGCATAATCGACAGATTACACAGCAGCGCAATGGCCACCAGAATGATGCTCGCTGCGCCGAGTCCGGCGACGACTGGGTGCTGTGTTAATGCAGGGATAGCGAACAGGTAGTCCTGCAGGGGTGAGGAGGATTGTACTGCGAGACCGGACCACAGCAGTGGGAAAATAGGAATACTGGCCAATAGCATGACCAGTGGATAAGCCCATGCGCTAATGCCGGCTTGGTGATCAGAAATGTATTCCGAGATAACGATACTAAAATTGACTGGCAGCGCAAAACTGGCAGCGAGAAAAATAATAAACAGGCTGTAGGATGAATCCATGCGCTGAACGATAACTCTCTGCCCACTGTCGACAACCCATTGGTTCATTTCCGCGATGCCACCAAAGATCGAGTTGACTGACACCAGCGCAGCCATCGTCAGGGCTAGCAGCAGCAAGAATCCGGCAGCGGCCATAATCCAGCGCAGAGTCTGGGCGACACCGAGTTCGATTGTGCGCCAGTTAATCAAGACAATGATCGATGCAAGGATTGTCCCAAACAACCATTCGTAGTCATTCAAGAGAAACTCATGCAGCGAGCTCAGTGCCAGCAACTGCGCCAGAAAAAGCGGGATGGTTGCAATAATCAGACAGCTGCAGGCAATAGTGGCGACCGCTTTACCACGAAAGCGGAACGTCAGGAAATCTACCAGTGATGCAAAGCGGATAATCTCGTTGAGCCGGCGAATGGGGTAAAAAATCAGCGGTGAGAAAATGAATACCATGGTGAAGGCGAACAGTGCCAGCAATGTGCTGAAACCATAGCGACCGGCCATTTCGATGGTGCCTGTGGCCAGCAGTGAGCCCGTTCCGGCGAACAGTGCTAATGGTAAAATTACGTTTTGACTGATGGCACCACCGAAGGTGGCAAGCAGGTATGAGCTGATGGCGGCGACAAGCACAACGCCGACGGCGATTATGGCGATATCAAGACTCATTGATTTTCCTGTGGCGCTGTAAAATATAGCTTGCGAAAACAATTAGCGCCCAGACCACAAACGGTCTAAACCAGCTGCCTTGAGGTTCTATGGCCCACTTTGATGCCAGCGGCACGACCACGCTACTGAGAAATATTAGAACTGCAACCAATCGATAGTTAAGCATATTGGAACTCGTCGCCTGACGAACGTAGAAGGTTTCGGCGATGGTATGCAAGCTGGCCTGGCAAAGCAAACTCCTGGGCGATTAAGCGATGTTAGTTAGCCTAGCTTAGATTGATAGTTAAACGTCTTGACCGGCAGGCAGAGCCATTTGGGCGGGAATGTTACCGAGGACCCAGTTGTCGATTGCCCAGCCGAGCAGTGTTGCCACGCTCTCGCTGCGCAAGTCTTCGGGAGGCGCCTGTCGCAGCCAGTCAAGGGCGAACCACAGGCTGTCCACCTCACTGCCGGAGGGCAGCGCGGCTGCGTGATTCTGTTTGCTCAGCTTTTGCCCTTCGGCATTGGTTGCCAGTGGTAAATGGGCATAGTGGATTGCCTCCGTAACGGACTGACTGTGGTGATAGCTGAGGCAGTGTTGGAGATAGAGTTGTCTGGGCGTTGAGTCGAGCAGGTCTGCGCCGCGGACAATATGGCTGATGCCTTGAAACTGATCGTCGACAGTCACTGCAAGCTGATAGGAAATAAGACCATCTCGACGTTTGACGACAAAGTCGCCGACATCGCAACATAGATTTTGCTCATAGCGCCCCATAATCAAATCATCGAATACGATGCGCCCGTTTTGAGCATCCGGTACTTGCAGCCGAAGAGCGGCGTCCGTGACACTCTGGCGTGTGCGACAGCAGCCATCATAGATGCCCCCGAGTTCGGCGATGCGCTGGCGGTTGCAGTCACAGCTAAACAGGAGGCCGGTTTGCTGCAACTGTTCCAGCGCCTCGTTATAGGCATGGCTGCGCTGGCTTTGATAAAGCAGTTCGCCATCCCAGTGCAGACCATGGGACTCGAGCTGATTCAGGATGCTGTGCGTCGCGCCGGGGATTTCTCGGGGCGGATCTATATCTTCAATGCGCACCAGCCACTGTCCGTGGTGATGTCGAGCGTCGAGAAAACTGGCAAGGGCACAGACCAGTGAGCCGAAATGAAGTGGGCCGGTGGGTGAGGGTGCAAAGCGACCGATATAAGCTGAAGATGCCATAGCTTAATCAGCGTCTGCTGGTACAGATATTAACGCGGAGAAAAAGCAGAATCGAGCAGCCGGCGACGACTTGTTAGCCGCCGGTGATCTGCTTTTCTTTGATTTCGTCGAGGGTTTTGCAGTCGACGCATAGGTCCGCTGTTGGACGTGCTTCAAGTCTGCGAATGCCAATCTCGATACCGCACTGATCACAGAAACCGTAGTCATCTTCTTCAACACGCACCAGTGTCTTGTCAATTTTTTTGATCAATTTGCGTTCACGGTCGCGGGTACGCAGCTCCAGGCTAAACTCTTCTTCCTGAGTGGCGCGGTCGGCGGGATCGGGAAAGTTTGCCGCTTCATCTTTCATGTGCATGACGGTGCGATCGACTTCTTCCATCAATTCACTACGCCAAGCCTTAAGGATCTCTTTGAAATGTGCACGCTGTTTTTCGTTCATGTACTCTTCATTTTTCTTCTCCACGTAGGGAGAGAGACCGTGAAGCGTCTTTGATCCGCCGGCATCTGCTTTTGAAGCAGACTTTGATGTTGTCTTTGCTGTAGCCATCTCTAAAGTCCAGAGTTAAATTTCAGAGCCCAAATTAAAGGACGTGCGTTTATAGAGATTTTGCGTCTGATTTTCAAGTGAAATTTGCCTTTTTTTACCTGAATTGGGTCAGTAATTGCGCCGCTGCACCGATCATGGCGCTTAGTGTATCCATTGATTGCCACGTGAATATTCTTTGCATCTTCTATTCATAACATAAACGGTTAATATTGCCAGTCAAAGTCGCTAACCGTAACAGGCCTGCTATGAAGATCGTTCCCGCATTACTGCCCGGCTTATTTATCAAGCGCTACAAGCGTTTCTTCGTCGATATCCGCACTGCGCAGGGTGAGACCATAACAATCCACTGTCCGAATACAGGGTCAATGAAGCACTGCCAGCAATCTGAATCGCCCTGCTGGTATTCACTGTCGGATAATCCGAAACGCAAACTGGCGGGAACCCTGGAAATTGTCACCAGTGCATTTGGCAATCTCGCCGGGGTCAATACAGCGCGGCCCAACCATTTGGTTAGAGAGGCTATTGAAGCGGATCTTGTTCCCGAGTTACGCGGTTATGAGGTCATCCGCAGTGAGGTTCGCTATGGTGATGAAAAAAGCCGTATTGACCTACTGCTCGAAGGCGAGAGCGGGTGCTGCTATGTGGAAGTCAAAAATGTCACGCTCGATTGCGGCAACGGCCGGGCACAGTTTCCCGATGCGGTAACGTCCCGTGGTAGTAAGCACTTGCGTGAATTAATCGCCATGGTTGCCGCTGGCCACCGGGCGGTATTGTTTTTTTGTGTGCAGTTATCGGGTGTTGAGGAGGTTTCTGTGGCGGCTGATATCGACCCAACCTATGCACAGACACTCAACATGGCGATCGCACAGGGTGTTGAGGTGCTGGCTTGGCAGGCGGATCTGAGTGAACACAGTATTAGCCTAATACGGCCATTGAAAATGATTGTTTAGCGCTGGTGTAGTTAATCCAGATCTCTCAGCGCGGCGGCCCGCAGATTGACCAGAGGGGCGGGCAGTGGCTGACCGGCGGCGATAAAATACTGATCGCCCTCCTGCTTTAACGCAATGGCTGAGAGCTCGTCGCCGACACAGGGTCCGCCAATACATTCTCCGCTCTCTATCTGGAACAGTGCCCCATGGGCTGAGCACTGCAGCAGTTCACCGTCGAGATCGAGGAATTTTCCCGGCATCCAGTTAAGTGGAATACCCATATGCGGGCAGCTGTTCCAGTAGGCATAGAGCTGATCGTTCTGGCGAATAGCGAAAAGCTGACGTTCGTTAATATCCAGTTCAAGAGTCTGTCGTTCACTCAGATCACTGAGTCGACAAAGAAAGTAATCTCGCTCTACGTGGCTGCGCTCTGACGCGTTGTCATTATCCAAAACGCAGCGCCTCGATGCGCTCTTCCAGGGGTGGATGGGTCATAAATAGTCGCGAAGGCCGTTGTTTCCATCCCGACGAAATTCCAAACGCGGTGAGGGTGTCGGGCATCTGGTTCTCCACATGACTTGCCGTCTCTTGCTGCAGTTTTTGTAGGGCGCTGATCATTGCGCCACGTCCAGCCAGAGAGGCGCCGGCAGCGTCGGCACGAAATTCCCGCTGTCGCGAAAACCACATCACGATAGTCGATGCGAGAATGCCGAGAAAGATCTCTGCGACAATAGTGGTAATCCAGTAGCCGAGCCCGAGGCCGCGCTCATTTTTCAGTATCACACGATCGACAAAGAATCCGATCAGGCGGGCGAAGAACATCACAAAGGTATTTATGACACCTTGGATGAGGCTCAGGGTAATCATGTCACCGTTGGCGACGTGGCCGATTTCATGAGCTAGCACGGCGCGGGCCTGTTCACGGTCAAAGCGTTGTAAGAGTCCGGCACTCACCGCGACCAGGGCATTGTTGCGATTCCAGCCAGTGGCGAAGGCATTGGACTGTTGGGCCGGGAAGATACCGACCTCGGGCATACCGATACCGGCTTTTTTGGCCAGTTCAGCCACAGTTTCGACCAGCCAGCGTTCATCGGCGCTTTCGGGGTGCTGGATAATCTTGGTTCCTGTCGACATCTTGGCCATAAACTTGGACAGCAGCAGTGATATAAACGACCCGGCAAAACCGAATACTGCACAGAATATCAGCAGCGACTGCAGGTTCAGGTCGACGCCATTATTGGCGAGTATGCTATTGACGCCCAAAAGGCTTAACGAGATGCTGGCAACGACAATAATTGCCAAATTCGTAAGAAGAAATAATCCGATCCGTAACACTTGCATCACCTCTATGACTTGGTTGTTGGTCGTGTGACCTATGATTGATGAGATGTGGTCAAATTCGCCGATTTCAATCCCGACAGGCAGTTTATGGCAAAGCGCGTCAACAGGGTAGATTTGTTGATCTCCATGCAGTGATAAGCTGGACCAAGCCTAAATGCCCCTTTACTTATGGGAGGCCGCGCAGGTATAAACACGGCTATGCAAAATCTTCTCAACAGCGAAAGTTATCTAACTGGCAGCACTCAGGCACATCTGGTGGAGTGGATCGACTCGCGTCCGCAGTCGGATCGGGGAAACCTTTTGTCAGAACCATTTCTGGTGCACAGGGACGTAGCTGAGCCGCTCACCGACCTGCGTCAGCTAGCGGCTAAGGAGGGTTTTGATTTGCGTCTATGCAGCAGCTTTCGCAGCTTTGATCGGCAATTAAAAATCTGGAATGACAAACTTAATGGCTTGCGCCCGGTTTATGATGACAATGGCGTGCAGCTGGATCTGACACAGTTGAGTGACTGGCAACAGGTGCAGGCTGTAATGCGCTGGTCAGCACTGCCTGGCGCGTCACGACATCATTGGGGGACGGATTTTGATATTTACGATGCCGCGGCGGTGGAGTCCAACTATCAGGTGCAGCTCTCTCCTGATGAAGTGTCTTCGGGGGGTGTCTTTGCAGCAATGCACAACTGGTTGGATACTTTATTTGAAGCTGGCTGCAGCCTCGAAGGAGGTGACAACAGTAGTTTTTATCGTCCCTATGCAGAGGATCGCGGAGGTATTGCGCCGGAGCGCTGGCATATCAGCTATCGTCCGTTAGCCGAACGCTATGCCGCTCAGTTAAGCGTCGATCTGCTTGCACGGCGACTTTGCAATGTGGAAATTGTTCACCGAGATATTATTCTTGAGCGTCTTGATGAGTTGTATCAGCGTTTTATTGTAGTAGCGCATTAGGGAACTCAATAATACGCAGTCCAGAGCATGTTCAAATTAAGGTAAGTGATGACAGTAAAAGACCCATTGTGGGAGACAATATGCGCTGAGGCTCGGGAGGTCGTCTCGCGAGAGCCGATGATGAGCGGTTTTTTTGACCGCGCGATTTTGCAGCATCAGAGTTTTCAGCAGGCATTGTGCTATAACCTGTCGCAGCAGTTGCATAGTACTGTGGTGGCCGCAGAGATAGTTGCTGAGGTGATTGATCAGGCAATGCAGTCTGATGCCTCAATCTGTGATGCGGCGCGCAGCGATATCAATGCCTGCTATGACCGCGATCCCGCCTGTGACACCCATTTTATGCCTATACTTTATTTCAAAGGTTTTCAGGCACTGCAGTTGTATCGCGTGGCTCATTGGTTGTGGTTGCAGAATCGTGATGTGCTGGCGCTCTACTTTCAGAGTCAGATGTCCGAGCAATTCACGGTGGATATTCACCCTGCTGCCAAATTGGGCTGCGGCATTATGATTGATCATGCTACCGGCCTGGTGATTGGTGAAACAGCTGTAGTAGGTGATAACGTTTCTATCCTGCATTCTGTGACTCTGGGTGGTAGTGGCTGTGTTAGAGGTAGCAGGCATCCGAAGATTGGCAATGGTGTGATGATTTCTACAGGCGCCAAAATTCTCGGCAATGTTACAGTTGGCGAGGGAGCGAAAATCGGAGCGGGAAGTCTGGTGCTTGAGTCGGTCCCCGCCCATGTCACCGTGGCGGGTGTGCCGGCAAAGATAGTCGGTGCTCCGAAGGAGCCGCAGCCGGCTCTGGAGATGAATCAGGATCTTAGCGATAACTCGCCCTGACGCCGGGTTGATCGCTCTGTGATCGGGAGGTTGGCTTATGAGTGATAGCGAAAACCCAAACACTGAAACTGGCCTATCGGCCGAGAGCGACTATTTTGATCTCGTCTACAGTGGCGATATAGTGCCGGACAATGATCCCGAAGAGGTCAAGGCTCGTGTTGCCGCCAGTTTCAACCTCGATACCGCTGCGGCAGATCAGCTGTTTTCCGGTGAGCCGATTCGGCTTAAACGGGGTGTCGATCAATTCACTGCGCAGCGAATTTTAAAGCGCCTGATGGACGCCGGCGCTGCGGCAAAAATTGTCCGTGTAGCAAAGCCCGAGATTATTCAAAAACACCCGCTGGCTCTAGCCCCGCTGGGCGCTGACGTCGTCGATGAGGCCGAGCGAGCGAGAGTGCCGCCTGCGCCACTGCCCGATCTGGACCATCTCAGTCTGGAACCGATTGGAGCTGATATTATTGAGCAGGCTGAGTTGCCTGAGGTTAAAAAACTGAATGTGGATACGTCGCGGTTTACATTGCAGTAAGTAGTTCACTTTGCACTGATGGGTCCCAGTAAATCGCCGCTTGCCTTGATCAAAGACAGATCGACACCAAATGCTGAATCTGCTTTTCCAGCAGAAGGTGGCGCCCTTCAGGAAAGCCCTGCAAGATAAAACAGTTATCGCGAAAGGGCAGGAACCGGGCAATAGATGACAGTTGCTCGATGTCAAACTCGCTGGATTGAATCGCGATCGCCCCAGTCTCCAGTTCGCTGGCGAGACTCGCGGTTGCAGTCTTCAGCTTGTCCAGCCCTTCATGGTGACGAAATAGTGGTGCCGAGGGCAGTGCCGAACTGGACAGCGCCCAGCAAATCTCCAGATCGATACCCAGCTCTTCAGAAAGCCGTTCCAGCAGTTGCTGCAGTGAGTAGACAGCCATTAGGCAAATCAGCAGGTGCTGTTTTGAAACCTGTGTCGAACGAATATAAAAATTGATCCTGCCATCACCGCCTTCGATGCGCTGCCCTCCGTATAACTCCAGGGTGCGCAGGGTGCAGTAATCAATTTTCTCAAAAAGCTGGGCGAGGTTTTGACGGTTGAGCTGACCTTCAAGGCGCTGACGGTTTTTGATCGTCGCGGTAATCAGCGAGCAGTAATAGTCTGTCTCTGCCACGTCTTCTTCGCTACTCTTTGACAGCAGCGGTTGCAGTCGCATCTCCAGCGCAGCGACTTCATCTCCCAGCGTATCTGAACTGCCGGGCAGACGATTGGTAAGCTGGCGCAAACGCCTGCTGAGGGGTTCCGTATAGCGGTGACAGCCATAGGTGCTAAGTAGGGTGAACAGGGTCCAAAGCAGCAGCCAGTTAATGACTACTTGATTGAAACGCTGGTCAATTGGCTGGCGATCGACATCGATGACGAGCCTGCCAGCCTGCGTGTCTTGAACGGCGATCTCACGACTAAATTGGCTGGCAATGGCGGTCTGAGAAGTATTCTTTTTACTCTGCGCAACAAGCTGACCGCCGACATCATAGACACTGGCGTTGAGAATCACTGGATCTTCGGTGACTTTTTGCAGGGCAACCTGAATGCTGATGGTGTCTCTGGTGAACAGAGGCCCACGAATCAGTTCGACCAGCTGATTGATGGTGAGGTCGCCTTTTTCTTGAAGCGTTTTTTGACTGAGATTAGAGGCGTTACCGGCGAGCAGTGCCCAACTCAGCAGGCCAAAAATCAGGCACAGGACGAGTACCGCCGCAGGCAGCTTTTTAGCCATCGAATATTGGCGATGCATCCCCAGATCCTTGAACAGTAACTAATTAAAATTTATTTGCCGCGCATTCTATCCTATTCCCCCGGCTTTTATATAATAGCGACCTCTGAATAACCATGGCCATACCCTGTGAAACAGATATTACTGATCAATGTGTCAGGACAAGACAAGCCGGGCGTCACCCGTGCGGTGACCGATGTGTTGTCTAGTTTCAATGTTACCGTCCTCGATATTGGTCAGGCGGTGATTCACGATCAGCTTAATCTGGGTATTCTCGCTGCGGTGCCAAAGAGTGAAGAGTCGGATGCACTGATTACAGCCGTCGAAGGTTCTCTATCATTACTGGGCATGCAGGTGATGTTCTCATCGATCAGCGAAGAGCGCTATCAGGATTGGGTTGAGCAGCAGGGCAAGGCGCGCTATATCGTGACCCTGCTGGCGCGCAAGATCGAAGCGGATCATTTGGCGGCGGTCGCGACGGTGACCAGCGAATATGGTCTCAATATCGATAAGATCGTGCGCCTGTCGGGGCGTATCAAGCTCAATGAAAGTGATCAGCTGGGGCGTGCCTGTGTTGAGTTCTCGGTGCGCGGTGAGCCAAAGGATGCTGTGCAATTCAAAAGCGCTTTGCTGGAATTGGCCAGCAACCACGACATTGATATTGCCTATCAGCAGGATAATATTTTCCGTCGCAATCGCCGTTTGGTGGTATTTGATATGGACTCAACCCTTATCGATGCAGAAGTGATCGATGAGTTGGCGCACGAGGCCGGCGTCGGTGATCAGGTGGCGGCGATTACGGAGGCGGCAATGCAGGGTGAGTTGGATTTCAAGCAGAGTTTCACTCAGCGTATGGCACTGCTCAAAGGGCTGGACGCTTCGGTGCTGCAATCGGTCGCGGAGCGCTTGCGGCTAAATGAAGGTGCCGAGCACCTTATCTCAACATTAAAAAAACTCGGCTATAAAACCGCGATTGTCTCTGGTGGTTTTAGTTTTTTTGGTGAATACCTGCAGCGGCGTCTCGGTGTCGATTATGTTTATGCCAACCAACTGGATATCGAAGACGGCGTGGTTACCGGTCTGGTGAAAGGTGACATAATTGATGGTCAGCGCAAGGCTGAACTGCTGTGTCAAATTGCTGAGCGGGAAGGCTTGAATTTGCAACAGGTAATTGCTGTTGGTGATGGTGCCAATGATTTACCTATGCTCAGTATTGCGGGTCTGGGCATCGCCTTTCGAGCCAAACCATTGGTTGTGGCATCGGCGAAGCAGTCAATTTCCCATCTTGGTCTGGATGGGATTCTGTATCTGCTTGGCTACAGCGATAAAGATACTCTGATATTGGATTAAGGGTTTTCAGGCAGATAATTTAATTAGGGCTCGGCGGAAAAATCATAGTCCATGGTAAATGACGGCCTGCTGATGTAGTGACCCTGAATATACTGTACGCCCTGCTGCCATAGCAGCGGCATTATGCTAGCCTTTTCGACAAAGGGAACGATAACGTCGATCCCGGTTCCGGTCATACCGCCCATCACTTTCTGGAACTCTTTTTTGCCCTCGTCCCCATGCGCTAGTTTTTCGACGATCATGCGATCGATCTTGACGAAGTCGGCCTCGATTCGCTCGAACATTTTAAATGGATTAATTGCGACTCCAAAGTTACTGATTGCAACTTGTCGATGAGATTTTTTTATCTCTTCACAGAGTGTTGCAGCCTGATTGAGATAGCGTACTACATCGATTTCCCGGAGCTGGAAAATCACTGCATCGACGGGCAGTTGTGATGTTTTAAGTGCATCTTCCAACCAGTTGAGAAAATTGCTGTCGGCAAATGACTGTGCGCTGATATTGATAAATAGTTGAGTTTCCGGATGTGTCTGAAGTTTCTCGGTCAAGGCGCTCAACGCTTGAGTAATTACCCATCGATCTACCTCGGCTGCCACCTCCGATTTAAACAGTTCTGAGATAAAGTCTTGTGGGATTTCGCTCTCGTTAATCTCTTTGCTGATATCTAGTATAACTTCGTAGTACTCCTTGCCGCTGCCACCATCAATCAGTGCAATGATAGGTTGATAGCGAATCGAGAAGCCATTTTTGGCAAGCAGATTTTTTGCGCTGATAACCACTGCCTGAGCTTTTGAAATATCGTCTGAGTGAATATTGGGGACATGGAATTTAACGCCATTGCCGAGTTCGGTTTCGTTGCGTAACTCAGTGATGGCTTCTTCGCTACGTTCCAGTGCCCGTTCTACGGAGGTTACGTTTTCGTTTAGCGCCGTTATGCCGACCGAGATAGTCAATGAGAACGTCTCCTCGCCGATATCAAATATCTGCTGACCGACCTGCTGCACCATATTTTCCGCTCGTTCCAGTGCGCACTCCTCGGCCACCTCGGGAAGAACGATAATAAAGCAATTTTCCGATACTCTGCCGCAGTTGACTGGGTCATCGATGAGTTGCGTCAAAAAAGTTACCATTGAGTGGGCTATTTTTTCCACCTTGGCTATTCCGAGATCCTCTTTTAGATGACTGAATTGGTCTACCTGAATATTCAGTAGCATACTATTCTGCCCGGTCTGTACGGAGCGACTGATGCCGCGGTTGATAAGCTCGTAGACAAGGTGAGGCTGTATGGCGCTGAAGCCGGCACTTTTGGCCTCTTTGTCCTGTAAGGCTGCGTCGTCGAGCAGTTTGTCCTTGTTAATCGTAAATTGCAGTGCCGGCTCACCGTCATGCTGAATCTGATGGATCTCGAGAAAGGCGTCATTTTCTTGGCCATTGAGATCCACTGTTTTAATCGCAGCTTCAAAGGGTGTTATTTCGGCCGCACTCTGAAGAGGAACCATATAAGCCTTGAGTTTTTCTCGATCAGCTGCGGCAATATTGTCAACAACTGGCAGGCAGAGCATTTCCTCCGCAGAGCCGAAAGCAAACATGTTGGCGCAGGCATCATTGGCGTAGACATAGACACCCTCCTTGATAATCGCGATTGGAAATCGGGAGATATCCATCAGATATTGCGCACGTTTTTCTGCCAGTGACAGTTTGCGCTCCCACTCTCGCGATTGACGCCGATCGAGGACGCTCTTCAATGTGCGCTCGACGACCTTGATCAGATGTTGATCCTGATCCTCAACCACCACATCCACCGCACCAAGACGCATGCCTTCAAGGAGATTTTTCGGGTCGTACTTCTTGCTGATTAAAATAACTGGCAGATCTCTTTCCGAGCGTCTTATGCGCTGAAAAATATTTTGCACAGGAACTTTTTTGTAATTCTGGGCTGCGATCAGGAGATCCCAGTTGCGCATCGAGATCTGTTTTTGTAGCTGCTCTTCAGTGGTTGCGAGCTTGGCATCGATACTAAGATCGGCACTGCGCAAAATACTGATAAAACGATCCGCTATATCATTTGATTTGTCGATGATTAAAATATTTAGTGGGTACTCTGAGCGCATAAAATACATTATCCCTGAGTGTTAAGTGCTTAAGTTTTTGATTAAGCAGTTTTCGGTTATTAAACGTGGTCAATCCCCCTTTTCTGTAACCCTTCCTTTATTTTTGCCTAGCAGAAGGTGATTTTAAAGTGCGACAGATGCTCAGTGGTCTCAAGCTCTTGTTCTAGCACGGCATAGGTCTGTTGTAATGGTGTGATAATGGTTATCTTGCTGTTTTTAGTGTAGCGCAGTGGCGGGCAGAGTAATGTGACGCCTTCGCTGAGATCTCGTTTCGGCGATAACAGGACAGCCTGCAAATACTGGTAGCCGGCATCGGCTCCACGCAATGTGATACGGACTGCTGCCGGCGCACAGTGACGAGCAGGGAACTGCAGGCCGCAGCTGGTGTAGAGCGAGGGCGAAATTTGTTTCCAGCGAATAATCCCAACCGTCCATTTGTTACTGCCCGCGGTATGAACCGCGATCAGCTCGCCGGGTTGCAGCTGGACATTTTTATCTGACAGTTCGACACAGGCGCCATTTAAACTGACGTTAATACGCAGAGCCCGGAGTACTTTTAACCTTGGGCCTCTCTTACCCGGTGGCATATAGATGACTGGTTCATCGGGGTGCCTGTCCACTCGTTCAAACAGCGTTCCCCATGCATCGTCTGCTCGCATGGTGCCATTGCCCTCGTACTCCTTGAGCGGTGCCTGCTCTCCGCAGAGGCGCAGAAAATCGGCAAAACTGTCGGTCTTTGACAGCATACACAGAGTCGCACCAAAGCCTTGGGTGAGTGAGACCTGGGCATGATCTTTAATATGCGTCTCGCGGCGTTTACGTTTTTCTCCCCACTGTTGAATCAAATCGCGTATCACCCGCCTAGATACCCGATCGGAGAAAAGCGTGTCGCTGTTGTCGGTCATAATTTGATTGAGAAATGCCACCAGTTGGGATGTGTCAAGGATCAAATGGCCGGGCTGCTTTTTGCTCTCGTCGCTGTAGACAGCACCCTGATTGGAGGACGGATCGATAGAGAAGAGTCCCGGCACGCCGCCGCGGCGCAGCTCTGCATAAGAGCTCCAAAAATCCAGCTGAGTATAGACAGTACGCAGTTCATGACGGGAAAAATGATGTGGCCTGGTGCAGCTAAAAAGCAGTATTTTTATATACAGTTTGGCAATCGAAGTTTTGCTGCCGAGATTGTTGGGCAACTCTGTGGTTGCTGTGCCGAGCTGCTCCGAAAGGAGGTAGAGGCTGTGCAATTGATGCCAGAAAAAAGTTGGTTGCTGAAGGTAGTGGCTGAGACTGTTGAGTTGAATTCGGGCTAGCAAACTGCCGGCGTTAACGATGCTCTGCGCTATGACGCGAACGGTATCATGATTCTGGTATAGCGCTGATTTTTCCAACGACTGGCCGAGTTGAAAGAGGGTCAGTCTGTAGCCCTCAAATAGTTGTCTCAGAAGCGCCTGACCAAGAGAGATCGCCTTGGCCGTATTCTGATTGAGCCGGTTCTGCAGCAGACATTCGGTGGTCTTGATTACAGTTGGGGCGAGGCTGTCGAGAATTGCGATCTTCGTTTTGCCGTCACAGTTATGTTTAACGATTGAAGGCATAAGTCGATAGAGCTCGATCGCGTTGTCGGCATGATTGCTCGGTGAGAGCTTTTCGAGCCACTGTTCTGCTGAGCGTTGGTCACTTATGCAACAGTCACACTCCGCTGTCAGATGATCGGCAATCGAGGGTTTTAAAATAGCCAAGAGGGCTGCGATATTGCTGTCTAAAGCAGTGCTCATCAGTCTTCGAATCGTCCTGTTTGTGCGCCTGGCCAAACGCCAGACTGTTTGTTAGTGGTGCGTTTATTAAGCGTCAAAAAAGTCGCCTCGAGGCAGGTACTGGTGCCTGCTATCTGGGTTGTCTATTAGAGATCCTTACCAGAGATCTTTGAGAAATCCTTGTAAGTGTAGTCAACTTTCTCAGTCGATCAGGTGATTCCCCTAACCGATTAAGCCGGAGAATATTTTTCTGTGGCGTCACAAACTGCTCGAATCAACCGCAAGTTCGGGTATCATATCGGCCTTTTAGACAATCGAGACAACACGACAATGGCTAGTTACTCTACAAATGAATTTCGCTCCGGAATGAAAGTAATGCTCGACGGCGATCCCTGCAACATCCTCGAAAATGAGTTTGTAAAACCCGGTAAAGGTCAGGCGTTTAATCGGGTTAAGCTGCGTAACCTGAAAACTGCTCGGGTATTGGAAAAGACCTTTAAGTCGGGCGAATCACTCGAAGCTGCCGATGTTATCGATACCGATATGCAGTATCTCTACACAGACGGAGACTTCTGGTACTTTATGGAACCGGACAGCTTTGAGCAGCACCAGGCCAATGAGAAGGCGGTTGGTGATGCCCTGATATGGTTGAGCGAACAGGATATGTGTGTTGTGACCCTTTACAATGGGGCGCCACTCTCCGTCACGCCGCCAAATCACGTTGAACTCGAGATCGTCGAGACAGATCCCGGTCTGCGTGGTGATACGGCTCAGGGTGGTAGCAAACCAGCCAAACTGGTAACGGGTGCCGTGGTTAAGGTCCCTCTGTTCCTTGATCAGGGCGAGATCGTTCGTGTCGATACCCGCACGGGTGAATATCAGGGACGTGTCAGCGCTAAATAAGCCGCTGAGTACTGAGCACCGTGACAACTCAATGGCAACCCGGCAGCAGCCTGTCCGCCCTGCGTCAACGCAGCCGGGTTTTCGCTGAGCTAAGGCAGTTTTTCCAACAGCGTCAGGTTATGGAAGTCGATGTTCCTCTGATGTCGTCGGCAACGGTGACCGATCACAATATTGAAAGCATTCAGGCCCGTGGAGCAGAGCTTGCGGGTTATCTACAAAGTTCCCCCGAATATTTTATGAAGCGCCTTCTGGCTGCCGGCAGTGGTGATATTTTCAGTCTTGGCAAAGCGTTTCGCGATGGCGAGAGTGGCCGCCGCCATAATCCTGAATTTACCTTGCTCGAATGGTACCGCTGTGACTGGAACGAGCATCAGTTGATGGATGAAGTTGCGGAATTGATCACCGCTCTAATGCCTGATATTGCCGTGCGCCGGGTGAGTTATGCCGACGTTTTTTACCAACAGTTGCAGGTTGATCCGCATCTTGGGGAGCTGCAAGTGCTACGCAGCTTGGCCGTTGCCAATGCCTCGTCGAGCTGGGCTGATGAAACACGCGCTAACTGCCTCGACCTGCTGTTCAGTGTCGTTGTCGAGCCAAAACTCGATGCCGGACTGGTGCTGGTATATGACTATCCCGCCTGTCAGTCGGCTCTGGCTGAGCGCGCCGAGGACAGTCAGGGGCGTTTGGTAAGTCGACGTTTTGAGGCATTTCTGAACCGTGTTGAACTGGCCAATGGTTACTTTGAGCTGACCGATGCAGTGGAGCAGGCTGCGCGCTTCGCTGAAGATCAATTGCTGCGAAAGGATGGCGGCAAGCCTGAAGTGGCGGCCGACCAGCGACTGCTGGCCGCGATAGAGGCGGGTATCCCACGCTGCGCCGGTGTAGCATTGGGAGTCGATCGATTATTGATGCAGATGGTAGCGGCTGAGTCGCTCGATCAGGTCATGCCGTTTAGCTGGAGCCGCTGTTAGTTGTCATTTTAGTCGCAGTTAAAATAATGGTCCATCGCTTGAGACGGCTCTTCACTGCGAGCGTCTCCCACCACTGAGGCCGGCACGCCGGCGACAACCGCATGGGCGGGCACAGATTTTAACACCACGCTGGATGCCGCAACCATTGCTCCTTCACCGATCTCGATATTGCCCAGTATTTTGGCGCCGGGACCAATTAATACCCCTTTGCGAATTTTTGGATGACGGTCGCCTGAGGCCTTGCCAGTACCCCCGAGTGTGACTGACTGCATAATCGAGACGCAGTCATCAACCACGGCGGTTTCGCCAATCACCAGACCAGTGGCGTGGTCGAGCAGTAGTCCACTGCCAATGCACGCGGCGGGGTGGATGTCGACAGCAAACGTCAGTGAAATTCTGTACTGCAGCAACAGGGCCAGAGATTTGCGCTGTTCAAGCCAGAGTTGATGCGCAGCACGGTAGGCTTGCAGGGCAAGAAACCCCTTGAAATAGAGAAAGGGTGTCAGGTACTGATTGCATGCTGAGTCGCGATCAACCGTTGCGGCAATGTCCGATGCTACGGCATTGATAATCTCTGGTGTTGAGAATGCGCGCTGCATAATGCTGCGCAACATGGCTGCCGGTGCTTCGTCACTGCCCAGTTTGTTGGCCAGATGATGACTCAGTGCCTCGCCGAGACTGTCGTGATCGAGGATAGTTGCGCGAAAAAAGTCGGCCAAAACTGGCTCAGCTGTCGTCGCTGCTTTGGCTTCTCGAATAATTTGCTGCCACAGGGTCTGCGGTGCGATGGACTCCGGGCATTTGGATTCTGAAGCTGTTGTGCTGATGGCAGTTTGATTCATAACCGCCATTCTGAGTTACCGAGGCGAATTATTCCAGCTTGTTCTTGCAATGCTCCAGATATCCACCTGTGCTGCCCCACTCCGCAAAAGTGCAGCGGCAACGCTGTTGGTGGTGGCGCCTGTGGTCACTACATCATCAACCACCGCTACCGTTAGGCCGTCCAAGTGCGGTATTGCACGCTGTTCCACGGCAAATGCCTTTTTCATACTTCGCAGTCGTTTTTTTGCGTTGAGCAGATGTTGCGCCTGGCCATGCGTGATGCGTTTGCAGAGATCACTGCGCAGCTCGATCTCTATGTTGTGCTCTGTTGCGAGATGCCTTGCCAGATGTCGGCCAATAATATCGCTCTGATTAAAGCCGCGGCGAGCCAGTTTTAACCAGTGCAATGGCAGCGGGATAAGGGTTTGCGGGAAGGGTAGTTGAGTTTCACGGTAACGTTTGACAATACGCAGCGCCAGTTTGGCACAGAGTTGGTTTATTTCTGCGGTAAAGGGATCCTGTTTAAGGCGCAGAATCAGATTGTCTATCGGTGGCTGGTAGTGAAAGGCCGAGATGCAGTGACGAAAACTGGGTGGAGTTAGCTGACAGGTTGCGCAGAGTGCGCCACTGTTGAGCGGCACGGAGCAGCGACGACAAACACTCGTCAGGTGGGGTAGCTCATCAATGCAATCGTTGCACAGCGCAGCATTGGATGATTGCAAAGGAGAACAACAGGCGTCGCAGCTGCCGGGTAGCAGGTGCCCAATAAACTGTCTTAACGAGTTGTTGGCCGCTGAGTCTATTATTGCAAACCTCCCTGCTTGCGCGCTGTCACATATGCCTGTCAGGCGACGCTTTGGGTGGGGTCTCCGTCGTCGTCTTCGCTGGTATCAATATTGGCTGAGTTGGCGCTGTCGGAGGATGGCTGGCCACTGCGATCATTTTGCTCTGCCTCCGCGAGACCGTAGTCTTCTCTCAGAATGCCACCGGGAACACTTGGTGCGTAATCTCTCGGAACCTCAATATCACTGAGATCAAGCGATGGATTTCCGTTGGAGTCGAGCAGGCCAAAATCACTGCCTCCAGCCTTGAGTAGCTGGCGTCCCACTTCGGGGCTGGCCAGTCGCATCGCACTGGATGCGAGGTGCTCATGCATCTGGCGGTAGCTTTGGGCAATGTTGGTGGTCAGGTGTGAGGTGGTGACAAAGTGTTCAGTGACTTCTTGCTGGTAGCGTCTCAGATCTTGCTCTGTCTTGGCCAGCTTCTGCTCGAGATCGCGAACCGATTTCTCCCCGCTGTTGACCTTCTTTGAAAAAAGGTGTCCCAGAGCGGCGCCAATCAAAAGAAATGTCGCTGCTAAAAGGATTGAGGTCAGTGTGATCAAGGTAGTCTCCCGTCCGTTCTATAAGTGTTCGTTGCGCACCAGATGCTGATTAGCAAAGTCTCTGCCACGGCAAGTGCCTCTCACTGAAACTGGCTGACGATGTTAGTGTCGCCAAAGGGAGCATTATTAGCAATACCCTTATCGTCAGGCGATGATATATAAAACACCTCGACCCGTTATTTTCAGTTGTCTTGAGACGCCGCGCTGGTTAAAGTCTGCGCTCATGTTATCGATCCTACCATAATCAATGTTAACCCCAAAGCAACGCTATAAAAATGACCTGCTCCGTCAGGGCTTTGTCGCAGATCAGGCTCAGGCCGATGCGGTAGAGCAACTGGATGATCTGTTTCATCGGTTGGTTAAGCGCAGCAGGCGCAAGCGTGGCGGCATTTTGGCGTGGTTCTCGCAACCATCGACGAGGCCGGAGAAAGGGCTTTATTTTTGGGGTGGCGTAGGACGCGGCAAAACGTTTTTGATGGATAGCTTTTACGAGAGTCTGCCCTTTGAAAGAAAGCTGCGTATCCATTTTCACCGTTTTATGCGTCGAGTGCATCAGGATCTGGAGCGCTTGAAGGGTAAGGCAAATCCTCTTGATCTGGTTGCTGAATCACTGGCGGCAGAGACTCAGGTGATCTGCTTCGACGAGTTTTTTGTCAGCGACATTACCGATGCAATGATTCTTGCGCGTTTGCTGGAAGGGTTGTTTGAGCGTGGTGTAACGCTGGTGGCGACGTCTAACATTATCCCGGATTTACTCTATCGCGACGGCTTGCAACGGCAGAGATTTTTGCCTGCGATTGCGCTGCTCAACAAGCACTGTAAAGTGGTTAATGTTGATAGTGGTAATGACTACCGTCTGCGTGCGTTAGAGGGGGCGGAGCTCTATCATGCTCCTCTTGGGGAACAAGCGGAGTTGGCTATTCACGCGACTTTCGATAGTTTGCTTGCGTTCGATAGCGAAATAAAACTCAATCTGAACCTCGATATTGAGGGACGTAAGATTCCCGCGCTCAAGGTGGCTGAGGATGTTGTCTGGTTCGATTTTGCCGCAATCTGCGAAGGACCGCGCAGTCAAAATGACTATATCGAAGTGGCGCGTGAGTTTCACTCGGTGCTGATCAGCAATGTGCCGCTGTTTACGCCGGCCAATAATGATGCCGCGCGACGCTTTATCAATCTTGTCGATGAGTTCTATGATCGCAGTGTCAAGCTTGCTTTGACGGCGGCTGCGCCCTTACATGAACTCTATACAGGTGGGCGTTTGGGGTTTGAATTTCAGCGCACCAAGAGTCGTTTGTTAGAGATGCAGAGCCGTGAATATTTGGCCCGCCCACACCGCCCGTAACCGCTATGATAAAAAACTTTCAATTTGCTTGAATCCCCCCTTGTAATAGGCGCAGACCATCATTACAATTCGCAACCTTTTTTGGGATCCCCCAAAGCCAGGCAGGATAAAATGAAAACATACAGTGCAAAAACAGAATCAGTTCAACGTGACTGGTATATCGTAGACGCAGAGGGCAAGACTCTTGGGCGTTTGGCGGCGGAAGTTGCGACGCGTCTGCGTGGCAAGCATAAGCCTGAGTATACTCCTCACGTTGATACCGGCGACTACATCGTTGTGGTCAACGCCGAGAAAGTGGCTGTAACAGGTAACAAGGCCACTCAGAAAACCTATTACTCTCATACCGGTTATCCCGGTGGTATCAAGGATATTACCTTTGATAAGCTGATTGAAAAGGCGCCTGAGCGCGTTATTCAGTCAGCGGTTAAAGGCATGTTACCGCGCGGACCCCTTGGCCGGGAAATGTTTAGAAAGCTTAAGGTCTATGCCGGTGCAGAGCATCCTCATACTGCGCAACAACCTCAAGCTTTAGAACTGTAACGGATAGCGATTATCATGGCAGAAACTCAATTTTACGGTACCGGTCGTCGCAAGACGTCAGCAGCACGTGTTTTCCTGACTCCAGGAAGCGGCGCTATCTCGATTAACGATCGATCAATCGACGTTTACTTTGGTCGCGAAGTGGCAAGAATGATTGTCCGTCAGGCTTTCGAAGTGGTCGACCTGGTCGACAAGTTCGATCTCAAGATTACAGTCAATGGTGGTGGTAACTTCGGTCAGGCCGGCGCGATCCGTCACGGTATTGCTCGTGCGTTGCTGCAGTATGACGAAAATCTTCGCTCCCCTCTGCGCAAGGCCGGGTTTTTGACCCGCGATGCGAGACAGGTTGAGCGTAAAAAAGTGGGTCTGCACAAAGCGCGCAAGCGTCCGCAGTTCTCCAAGCGTTAAGATTCGCTTCGAAACACAAAGCCCGACCGATCAGTCGGGCTTTTTTTTGTCTTAAAAAACAGCTGTTTAAGCTAATATCTCAGGCCCCTCTGGTTGCGCAGAATGCGGCTTTCCGTTACTATGCACCGCCTTTTTTAGTTGCACGCGGGTCCGCGTGTTTTAACATCCAAATTTGCTGTTTAGGGGGAACGTCATGACCAATGACGGTGTCAACCATAGTCGTCGCCGATTTCTCACTGGTGCTACCGCTGTTGTAGGTGGCGCAGGTGTTGTGGGTGCGGCAGTACCTTTTGTTTCATCCTGGCAACCCAGTGCCAAAGCCAAAGCGGCTGGTGCTCCGGTTAAAGTTAATATTTCCAAACTTGAGCCCGGTGGGCGGTTGGTCGTTGAGTGGCGCGGCAAGCCTGTTTACATCGTACGCCGAACGCGCGAGACCCTGGACGCGATTGCGGCGATGGATATCAGCATTTTGAGAGATGCCGACTCTAAAGCGGCTTCTCAGCCAGCCTATGTTTCCGGTTACAGCCGCACGCAGGCGGGTCATGAAGAGTACCTGGTTCTGGTCGGTCTCTGTACCCACCTTGGCTGTGCACCGATGTATCGGCCTGATGTGGGTGCGATGGATCTGGGTGGAGATTCATGGGTGGGTGGTTTCTTCTGTCCTTGCCATGGCTCCAAGTTTGATTTGTCCGGACGAGTGTTTGCCGGCGTGCCTGCGCCAACCAACCTTGCGGTGCCGCCTCACTCTTATGAGTCGAACGACATTATTATTATCGGAATTGATGCGGAGATTGCGTAATGAGTAAAGCAGCTGCTTTTGCCGAATGGTTAGATTCGCGTATGCCAACACTGAAGCGTGAGTGGAACCGGCATATGGCCGAGTACTATGCGCCGAAAAACTTTAACTGGTGGTATTACTTCGGTGTGCTGTCGATGGTGGTTCTGGTTATCCAGCTGGTCACCGGTATCTGGTTGTTGATGAGCTATCAGGGTTCTGCAGAGCAAGCCTTCGCGTCAGTTGAATATATTATGCGCGATGTGGATATGGGTTGGATTATTCGATACGCTCACTCTACCGGGGCCTCTGCGTTCTTTATCGTTGTCTATATGCATATGTTCCGCGGTTTGATTTACGGATCCTATAAAGCGCCGCGAGAACTGGTTTGGATCTTCGGTATGACTATCTATGTAGCACTGATGGCTGAGGCATTCCTCGGTTATGTCCTGCCATGGGGTCAGATGTCCTATTGGGGTGCACAGGTGATTATTTCGCTGTTTGGCGCGATTCCTGTGGTCGGTGAAGATATTGTGCAATGGATTCGCGGTGATTATTTGATCTCCGGAATTACGCTGAACCGCTTTATGTCTCTGCACGTGGTCGCTATGCCAATCATTTTGATTGCCTTGGTGGTAATGCATATTATCGCGCTTCACGATGTGGGTTCGAATAACCCGGATGGTGTCAGTATCAAGAAGTACAAGGACGAAAATGGTAACCCGATTGATGGTATTCCTTTCTACCCTTACTTCGTGATCCATGACTTGGTGCCGATCGTTGTATTTCTGTTTGTGTTCTGTGCGATCTTGTTCTTTATGCCAGAGATGGGAGGCTATTTCCTCGAACACGCAAACTTTGAAATTGCCAACTCGCTGAAAACCCCTGAGCATATTGCGCCGGTATGGTACTTCACGCCTTACTACTCAATGTTGCGAGCAGTGCCTGACAAGCTGGGTGGTTTTATGACCATGGCTGCGGCGATCGCAATTTTGTTTGTGCTGCCATGGTTGGACCGCAGTCCAGTGCGTTCAATGCGCTACAAGGGGACATTTAGTCGTGTAGCCATTTTGGTGTTCGCCGCCTGTTTTATTATCCTCGGCTATCTGGGTGTTAAAGCGCCGACAGCAGCACGAACCGTGCTGGCGCAGATCTGTACCGTTCTCTACTTCGCGTACTTTATTGGCCTTTACTTCTGGACGCGGATAGAAACGACCAAGCCTGAGCCGGATCGCATCACGATGGACGGTGGTATGGGTGGCTGGAAAACCCTGGGCGCTTTCCTATTTGTTGCGCTTATGGTTGTGCTGCCGCTGAAAGCGGTGGGTGCAGAGAGCAGTAAATCCTGTGGCACTATCGATTGCGACAGCTTTGAAGCTGATCTGCGCGACCAGGCGTCACTCCAAAATGGCGCCAAGCTCGCCGTTAACTACTGCATGGGTTGTCACTCGTTCAAGTATTCGCGCTGGGAGCGCGTTGCCAACGATATCGGCATCCCCAACCAGATGATGCTCGACAATATGGTTTTCACTGGCCAGAAAATTGGTGAGTTGATGACCATTTCAATGCCGGAAGATGGCGCCAAAGAATGGTTTGGTGCCGCCCCTCCGGATTTGACTCTGGTCGCACGTGCGCGTTCATCTGAGTGGGTCTACACTTATCTGCGTAACTTTTATGTCGACCCAAGCAGACCGCTCGGGGTAAACAATAAAGTGTTTAAAGATGTCGGTATGCCCCATGTACTGATCGACCTGCAGGGGCTGCCTGAGTGCGCACCGGGCCCTGTGTTAGCCGCCAACGGTGGTATCAAACGTGACGTACTGACCGGCGAAGATATTCTCGATGATCCCTGTGGTCGTTTTAATATCACTCAGCCGGGCAGTATGACGGCAGAAGAGTTCGATGTGGCAATGTATGACCTGGTCAACTTTCTGACCTACGTGGCAGAGCCTATGGCAGAAGAGCGCAAGCATATCGGCCGCATGGTGTTGCTGTTCCTTTTGCTGCTGCTGGTTTTTGTCATGTTGTTGAACCGTGAGTACTGGAAAGGTATTCATTAAGTTCTGCCACTCGACTGACAGGATTTTAAAATTCCAAGGCATGGATTGCCTGCTCGGGGCAGCGTGATGCTGTCCTTTAATGTTGAAGTACTTTTAAATTTTGAGAGGTTCTTGTGCGTCGATCATCGATGACATTATTTTCTGACCCCACTTGTCAGTACAGCCATAGAGTTCGTATTGTGTTGGCCGAAAAAGGCGTGACGGTCGATATCGAAGATGTCGAACCGAATGCCATTACTGAGGAGATTCTTGAAGCTAATCCCTACGGTACCCTCCCCACATTGGTAGACCGCGATCTGGCACTCTATGAATCCAAGGTGGTTATGGAGTACCTCGATGAGCGCTTCCCACATCCGCCGCTGCTGCCGGTCTATCCTGTAGCTCGCGCCCAGAGCCGGCTCTGGATCCATCGTATCGAAAAGGACTGGTGCACTCTGATTGAACAGATTCTACGCAGCCCGGAGAGCAAGAAAGCCGAGGATGCACGCAAGGAATTTCGCGATTCTCTGATCAGCATCGCCAGCATTTTTACTGATATGCCGTATTTTATGAGTGAAGAGTTCACTCTTGTGGACTGCTGTCTGGCACCTATTTTGTGGCGTCTGCCGCAGCTTGATATCAAGCTTCCCAGCAATCGTCAGGTAAAACCTCTGCACGACTACATGGAACGGTTGTTCGAAAGGCCGTCATTCCAGGAAAGCTTGACTGATCTCGAGCTCGAGATCCGCCACTAAAATGAAAATGCGGTCCAATCGGCCCTATCTTCTGCGAGCCTTCTTCGACTGGATAGTGGACAACGATTGCACACCCTATGTTGTGATCGATGCGAACTATCCTGGTGTAGAGGTTCCACAGGATTATGTGACCGATGGGCAAATAGTCCTCAATATTGCGCCACGGGCCGTATCCAGTTTTCACCTAGACCTCGAATTACTTTGTTTCTCCACCCGTTTTGGCGGTATGCCAATTGATATTCAGGTGCCGGTCGGCGCGGTTGTAGGTATCTACAGTCAAGAAAACGGGCAGGGTATGGTTTTTGAACACGAGGGGCCGGACGACCTGCCGCCAAAACCGCCAAGCGGACCTAAAGCAGTCAAGAGCAAACCTTCGAGTCAATCATCTCCGGTCAAGACTCCGCCGAAAGGACGGCCGTCACTGAGGGTTATTAAGTAGTCAGTAATCTTCTAGTCAATCAACTTCGGAACAACCTATATGTCAAAGCCAATCGCTATCCTATCTGCCTCACGCACGCCCCTTGGCGGCATGATGGGTTCACTTTCTGCGCTGTCTGCGCCTCAGTTGGGCGCTGCAGCGATTCGCTCTGCAGTTGAAAGAGCAGCGATTGATCCGAGTCAGGTTGATGAGGTTTTGATGGGTTGTGTGCTCACTGCAGGTGTTGGCCAAGCACCGGCGCGGCAGGCAGCACTGGCAGCTGGGCTTACTCAAAGCACGGCCTGTACTACCATTAACAAAGTCTGTGGTTCTGCGATGAAGTCGGTGATGATGGCATCCAATGCACTTCGCGCTGGGCAGGCGACTATTGCACTGGCTGGCGGCATGGAGAGCATGAGTCGAGCACCTTATCTGATTCCGCAGGGTCGTCAGGGGTATAGATTCGGCCATGCCCAGATGCTTGATCATATGCAGTACGACGGTCTGCAAGATGCTTATCAGGGTGTAGCGATGGGCAACTTTGCCGAAAAATGCGCAAGCAAATACCAATTTTCCCGTGAGCACCAAGATGCATACGCGATAGAGTCACTGCGCCGTGCAAATGCCGCAATGAGTAATGGCTGGTTTGCCCACGAAATTGTACCGGTTACTGTCTCTTCTCGAGGTGGCGATATTGTCGTCGACGCCGATGAGCAGCCGACCACTGCTCGACCAGAAAAAATTCCTCATTTAAAGCCGGCTTTTGAAAAAGATGGCACAGTCACTGCAGCCAATGCCAGCTCGATCTCTGACGGCGCAGCGGCACTGACGTTAATGATGGCAGATGAAGCTGAAGCGCGAGGGCTGCAGCCAATTGCGTTGATTCACGGCTTTGATCAGAGTGCTCATGAGCCGGAGTGGTTTACCACTGCGCCAGTTTCGGCAATTAATAAAACCTTGAACCGTGTTGGCTGGACCGTAGATGACGTCGATTTGTGGGAGGTTAATGAAGCCTTCGCCGTGGTAGCAATGGCGGCCATGCATGAGCTGGCAATACCCCATGAAAAGCTCAATGTCCACGGTGGTGCCTGTGCTCTGGGTCATCCAATTGGTGCCAGTGGCGCGAGAATCCTAGTGACTCTGATTCATGCTCTGCGACAGCATGGCGGCAAAAAAGGCGTTGCCAGTCTCTGTATTGGCGGTGGCGAGGCAACTGCTATGGCTGTCGAGTTGGTTTAAGTGTTAACACTGTTCAGCTGCATTTTATGCAGCTGAACACTAGTCCACGTATTCAAAGACTTTAACCACACTGCGCACGCCACTTGTACTGCTGGCAACCGCAGCGGCTTTGTCGCCATCGGAGCGGCGTACTTTACCCATCAGATAGACCACACCATCTTCGGTCGTGACCTCAACAGTGGATGACTTAATCTCTGAATCAAACGTCATTTTTGTGGCGACTTGAGCACTGATAAGGCTGTCATTGGTACGTGCGACAATCGATGAATTACCACGCACCTGAAGTTCATTGTGGACCTGTCTAACCCCGGTATAAGCGCGCGCTGTATCGCCCGCGAGAACCTTCAACTGTTGTGTTGGCACCTCACCTGTCAGTAGTACAAGCGCATCGTAAACATGTACATTGATATGGGATTTTTTCAATGCTGGGTCGGCTTTCTTGATATTGACCCCGATAAAAGTATCCATCTTTAAGTCGCTGATATTCGAACCGATGGATGAGCTGGTTGGATCTGGCGTGATAGGTTCCTTGACAACAGATTCTACTAAAGAGGTGCAGCCGGCAAGAAAGATGCAGCTGGCAAGACAACAGACCACTGAAAATGATGTGACCGATTTACGCATTTATTCTCCTCCAAAAATATGACTGTCTATCAGAGCGCAAAGGCACTGAACAATTTGTAACTGCGATTGGGTTGTCAGCGGTAATGGGCCTGCACCAATCTCAATGTGTACATCATTATAACTGACTGCATTAATCAGTGAGTCATCATTCTCTGCCGACAGCAGAACCACAGTCATGCCTTTGCTTACCGCAGTGTTAAGTGCACCAAGCAGTTTCGGATTACAGTTCCCGGCGCTGAGTAACACCAGAATGTCGCCGCTCTCTGCATGGGTATTGAGTGTCTGATTGTAGTATTGCCCATGGCCGCTGGCCGGGTTCATTTGATTTAGGTTAAGCGATGGAAATCCGGGCCGATCGATATCGTAACCCAGTAATAAGTAGTCAGTGAGCAACTGTGCAACCAGCGCGCCGGACTGATCGCCGCAGGTGAAAATCTTGTTGCCCGACAGCAGCGCGGAGGCAATCCTTTCTGCAGCCGTGACGATATGCTCGGCACAGTTCTCGCCCGTGCTCATGGTCGCTTCAATCATCTTCTGAAACTGGTTAAAAACCTTTTGATCTAGTGCGTCCAATGACAACTATCCCCATTTTGAAAAGTGTTTACTGCAAAATATTGCGTACCCAGTTCAGGCAAAACCCATTGATGTTCGCGCGACTTTTTCCTCCACTCGATGGGCTGATAGCGACGGCATCAAACCGCGCGATAACCTTTTCTGTCAGATTATAACGCTGCATATATGCCTGTGCAGCTGCCGCCAATCGCTGACATTTATGCAGGGTAATCGACTCCTCAGCGGAACCAAAATGGGCGCTGCGGCGAAAGCGAACTTCTACAAACACCAGCACCTTATTATCCAGCATAATTAGGTCAATTTCGCCCCTGCGGGTGCGAAAATTTTTCGCTATAAGTGCCAGCCCCTGGGACTCAAGATACTCTTGAGCCATCTGCTCGGCGGCGGTTCCGCTTAAACTCTGACCCTTGTCTGATGGAAACGTCCGGTTTCCCAAAATATCGCTCCTTGATCAATTAACTGCTTAGGGCTGTGCCGGTATCACTCGACCATTTTTAAATTCAGCCCACTTTTCGTCGCGGGTAATGATGCCGTTCGAAGACTTCAATAATCCGGTGGCGCCAAATATCGGAACTGATTCCTGACTATTGAGTTGGTCGAGCAAGCCATGGAGTAGAAAAGCGTCGTACCCCATGGCGTAAAGTTGGCGGAAGGCGGTGGGCAAGCGCTGATCCGGTTGCAGTGTGCGTGGTAATTGTCCGTTCAGCGTCCACGGCATGGCGCTAAATGTAATTCCGCTGAGATCGCGATTGAGTTCAATCTCTTCACTGCCGCCATAGATATGCGACGTGGCATAGACAGGAATATCGCCGGCATAGAGAAAATCCAGGGATGGTTTTATCTGTCGCACTTTGTCACCATAGCCGAGCACAATCACCAAATCGATATCCTGTCGCCGACGTGGTGTGGAGTTGAGGCCGTATTTGACTGAGCGTCGCAGGGCCAGGCCGCGCTTTTCGCTGAGATCGATTTCCAGGGGTGACCTGAGTAATTGAGTAAAGTCATTGACGCTGTCGGGGTATGTTATCGCCCCGATAACCACACCTCCCCGAGCGGTCCAGCTATCGACAAAATGCCGCTGTGCCCTCTGTCCCCAGCTACTTTCAGGGGTGATCAGGAATGCATTGCGCTGTCCTTGTAACCAGGCGCGCCGGCTAATTTGATCCATTTCATCCTCTGCAGAGAGGCCAAACTGAAGCAGGTTTTCGGGGTTGCCAGAGCGGTCCATTAAACTGCCAGAGCGGCTCATTGAACTGCCGGAGCGCTCCGTCGAAGTGCCAAATTCGTCTATTAGATCCCCAGGGCTGTCATTATTAGTCCGGTTGTTCTCATTATCATGATCCAGCCGGTTTAGCGTCAGGGTTGGTACTTTCAAGTCAGAGTTGGCAATCAACTCTTTCACCTGTGACTGGCGCAGTGGGCCAATCACCAGATCTGCTCCACGGTTAACAGCCTCATCATAGACTGCGGTTACCGGCCGTGACGATGTGTCATAAATCGCGATAGTTGGAGTGGCTTGTCCCTTGCTCATATTTTCGTAGTAGCCGCTCATAAAGCCACTCAGCAGGGTATCACTGGCAATCGCATAGTTTCCCTGCAGCGGCAACAGCAGGGCTATATCTTCAGGTATTCGACCGGACGATCGGTTGCTCAGCGCCGCCGGTGGGTATTTTGCTGCCGGGTGTTCACGCCAGCGTTTTTGCCATACTGAGAAAAACGTTTTTTGCGCAACAGGATCAGCTTGTCGATAGCGCATCGAAGCTGCCAGTTCCAGCCAGCCGCCCAGCACACTGGTGTCACCGGCGTCCATTTGTTGCAGCTGATGAAATGGCATTTCACTGAGTCGAACCCAGATCTTGTCGTTGAGCAACGCTATGCTGCGCTGATCAGAAAATTTTCTAGGATTGTAGAGTGCACTAAGTTGGATACTGGTTTCGACACTGTTTCGAATATCGCCTGCTACGTAGTTGATATCACTCGCCAAACTAAGGATGCGCTGTTGAAAAGTCTGTCCCAGTTCTTGTCTGAGGGATACAAAGCGCGGCTCTTCCAAGCGTTTTCTGGCACTGTCAAGCTGGTAGCTGGCCAGATCGAGTTCGAGTCCGAGTAGGCTGTATTCGACAAAATAATCATTACTCAGGGCGCCTGGATTGAGCTTATCAAGAGTCTGCTGGCTGTGCCTGATATCGCCGGCCTGTGCGAATAGAATGGCACTGTCGAGCAACAGAGTATCTCTCTCGGCCGGGTCAGCGGAGATGGCACGCTGCAGGGCAATTTCAGCTTCGTGAACCAGTGACTGACTGGCTTCACTGTCTGCACTGCCAAGCGCCACCCGCGAGACGGACGTCGAGTGCTGAGTTGTGGTTGGCGCACAGCCCCCTATAAAGGATAAGATGCCGAGGCCACAGATCATCGAGAGAAAAAATCGTTTAGTCATGAACTCAAATCAATCCGGTACGTTATATATAGTCGCCACCCCCATCGGCAACCTGGGGGACATGGTACCCCGCGCGGTGGAAATCCTCCAATCGGTGACGGCGATCGCTTGTGAGGATAAACGCCACAGCAAAAAGTTGCTCGACCATTTTGCGATCGACAAGCCATTATTTCCCTACCATGATCACAGTGATAAAAAGATCAGTGACAGTATTATTGCGCGACTGCAGTCCGGTGATGATATTGCATTAATTTCCGACGCCGGTACACCGTTGATTTCTGACCCCGGCTATCGCTTGGTGCTTGCAGCGCGGGTAGCGGGTATCAGAGTGATCCCAGTGCCTGGTGCCTGTGCCGCGATCGCTGCCCTGAGTGTCGCTGGTCTGCCCACTGACAGATTTAGGTTTGTTGGCTTTCTGCCGGCCAAAACTACGCAGCGTAAAAAGGTGTTGCAGGAACTGATGGCCGTTGCGGAGACCACGGTCTTTTACGAGGCTCCGCATCGTATCCTCGAAACATTGCATGACGCTGTGGCCATCTTTGGCCCACAACACAGCGGGTTTATTGCCCGCGAAGTAAGCAAGACGTTTGAGACCTATCTGCATGGAACGCTCTCAGAACTGGTCACTGCGGTGGAAAACGATAGCAACCAGCAGCGCGGAGAAATCGTGTTGGTGTTGGCTGGTCGCGAAACATCAGACAACAGTGTCACAGTAGATGGCGAGAAAATTCTCCGATTACTGCTGGCTGAATTGCCCGCTGCCAAGGCGGCAGCGCTGACGGCCAAAATTACCGGTGGCGACAAAAAACAGTTTTATCAGCTGGCGCTGGCGCTAAAAGACTAGCGCCAGCTGACCGACTTATTATTTACTGTGCTGAATATCTGTCACCGTCAGCGCTGTCATATTGAAAATTCCCCGTGACGAAACTGATGGAATTACGATATGAGCCGGCTTGCGGAACCCATTGATAAAGGGCCCAATCAGCAGCGCATCGGTAAGTGAACGAATCAATCCCATGGCGATATTGGCCGCATCCAGGTTTGGCATCACTAGCACATTGGCACGACCCTGGAGGGTTGACTGGGAATAGATAGTTTTGCGTAACTTGGGATTGAGTGCGCTCAGCACGTGCATCTCGCCATCGATCTGTAGCTTGGGATAGCTGTCGCGCAGCATCTCTCCCGCCTGGCGAACCTTGCGCGCAGAGGCAGCATTAGATGTACCAAAGTTGGAATGTGATAAAAGCGCCACTTTGGGCTCGATACCAAAACGCTTCACCAGATCAATACTGGCCTCGGTAATCTTGACCAGTTCGTTTGCGCTGGGGTCGATATTCATTGCTGTGTCAGCGAGAAAAAGCGGGCCATCAGGCATCAACAGCACTGCAGCGGACGAAACCAGCTGGTCTTTTTGCTCTGGTCCGAGCAGATGCATAATTTCACGCAGATGAAAGTCAAAGCGACCCACCTTGCCACAGATCAGGCCATCGGCCTCGCCCCGTGCCACCATAACGGCGGCCATAGCGGTTTGGTCATCGCGCATAATTTTCCGGGCAGCGTCAACAGACACACCGTGGCGACCAACGTGCTCATGATAAAAGGCGGCGTACTCCTCGTGCCGGTCATTGTTAGCAGGTTCAAATATCTCAACATCTTTGTCGAGATCAATGCGCAGGCCGAGGCGATCAATTTTTTGCTCCATACCCGCACGACGCCCGATCAGAATCGGTTTAGCGATCTGTTCATCAAGTACTGCTTGCACGGCCATGAGCACATCGTCATTCTCACCCTCGGCATAGACAATACGTGCTGGAGCTTTTTTCGCCATTTCAATAATCGGCTGCATAAACAGGCCAGCCTGATTGATAAATTCATGCAGTGACTGACGGTAAGCCTCCATGTCTTCAATTGGGCGCGTCGCCACGCCACTGTCCATGGCCGCCTGCACCACAGCCAGCGGTACCACCTCGATTAGACGTGGATCAAAGGCTTTGGGAATGAGGTATTCCGGGCCGAACTTGAGTTTTTCATCGGCATAGGCCGCGGCCACTACATCTGAGGTTTCCATGGTGGCGAGGTCGGCAATCGCGCGCACAGCGGCCATCTTCATCTCTTCGTTAATGGTCGATGCGCCACAGTCCAACGCGCCGCGGAAAATAAACGGGAAGCAGAGAACATTGTTAACCTGATTTGGGTAGTCAGAGCGCCCGGTAGCTAGGATCGCATCTGGGCGTGCGGCCATCGCCTCTTCCGGCATAATCTCCGGAACGGGGTTGGACATGGCGAGAATAATTGGCTTCTCGCCCATCTTTTTCAGCATCTCACCATTCAATACGCCGGGACCGGAGAGCCCCATAAACAGATCGGCGCCTTTAATCGCATCGTCGATGGTGCGATCGCTGGTATCCACCGCATACTCTTGTTTCCAAGGGTTCATGCCTTCAGTACGGCCGGCGTAGATGACACCAGTGCGATCAATCATGCGGACATTTTTCTTTTGCAGCCCCATGCTGACAAGTAAGTCGACACAGGCGATACTGGCTGCGCCGGCACCGGACACTACTAGCTTAACATCTTCAAACTTCTTGCCGACAATTCGCAAGCCGTTGTAGATCGCAGCGGCGGCGACAATAGCTGTGCCGTGTTGGTCGTCGTGGAAAACGGGAATCTTCATACGCTCGCGAAGTTTCTGCTCAACCATAAAGCATTCAGGCGCCTTGATATCTTCGAGGTTGATACCGCCAAAAGTCGGCTCCAGGGAGGCGATGATGTCCACCAGTTTGTCGACATCGTTTTCGGCAACTTCGATATCAAAGACATCGATGTTTGCAAACTTCTTGAACAATACTGCCTTGCCTTCCATTACCGGCTTGGATGCCAGCGGGCCAATATTGCCGAGGCCTAGCACAGCTGTACCATTGGTAATCACCGCCACTAGGTTGCCGCGCGCAGTAACCGAAGCCACTGCGGTGGGGTTCTCGACAATCAGTTCGCAGGCATGGGCGACACCCGGCGAGTAGGCGAGAGACAAGTCGCGCTTGTTGGCTAATGGTTTGGTCGGACGGATTTCTAGTTTCCCCGGCGCTGGATGAGTGTGATACTTAATTGCGCTTTCTTTGAATGAATCAGTCATATTGTCCGTGTTCCTGTTGCGTAGAAGGGTAAAAACGAGAGGCTGATTTGGCAGCGTCGGTCCGCGAGTAACTTGTTTAATCGGCGCGGTGCGTCCAGACTAGTTAGTGCTGCAGAATTGGGCGGCTATCTTAGCGTGGTGAACGGGTATTGGCTACAGGCCAAATGCAGCGGTGTGCTGCCCCGCCGCGTCATCCCCCTTGTAATGAGGGGCATCTATTGAAAGAATACCGACGCATTATTAAAAGGAACTGCACATTGAGCATTTATAATGAGACAGGGTTGTCCCTCTGCGCGCGCGGTTTCTCTCGCGCTGTATTTATCCTGACTTTTTGTCTCGCCTGGCCGCTCGCAGTGGCTGCCCAGAGTGATAGTGCGCGGGCCCTCTTCGCCGACAATAAAGCAGGTATTTTGCAGATTAGAATTATTGATCTTACCTCGGGTAGCAAGAGTGCCATTGGATCCGGCTTTGTCGTCAGCGACAGCGGGCTGATCGCAACTAATTATCATGTGGTGCAAATGGCGGCTGAAAAACCCGATCAGTATCGCATCGAATATCTCAGTGCCGAGGGTGAGCTCAATCATCTCAAATTGGTCGATGTCGATGTCATCAATGATTTGGCGCTGGTTAAAGCCGACAGCGAGATGACCCCGGAGCTGCCGCTAGCGGTGGCAGAACCGCCGATCGGTATGCCAGTCTACGCTCTGGGTAATCCCCTTGATCTGGGGCTAACCGTGGTGCCTGGCACTTATAACGGTGTCAACCAGACCAGTTATCACCCGCGGGTGCATTTTACCGGCTCGCTTAATCCGGGTATGAGCGGCGGGCCGACCTTAAATCAGGCAGGCGAAGTAGTTGGCGTCAATGTGTCCACTGCCGGTAATCAGATCAGTTTTTTGGTGCCGGTCGCAGCGCTGCAGCAATTGATTATCGAGTATCGCGTCAGAGGCCATGAAGTGGACGACATCCGTCAGCGCATTGCGCAGCAGTTGCTGGCCGATCAGGATAAAAAGTTTACTCGCCTGTTGGCGTTGGACTGGCCAACCCTGGCGCTCGGCGAAGCAGTTGTGGCCAATGAGCTGAAGCCTTTTATTAAATGTTGGGGTGGTTCCAACAGCGCCTCCACGAAAGCGCAATTTCTGAGTGCCGATCGCACCTGTCGCAGTGAAGATAATATCTATCTCAATGCCAAATTTAACAGTGGCGTGATCGAACACCAGTTCTTCTGGCTACAAGCTGATCAGCTCAATACTGTCCAGTTCTACGCGTACTATGAACGTCTGTTTAGTGACTTCGCACCGGGCAATAAAGGCACGGAAAAAGACCTTGGTGATTATCAATGTGATAACCAATTTGTTCGCGCTGAGAGCGATTTACAGTCTAACAGGGGGCGAACGACAAAGGTGGTGTTCTGTGCCCGTGCCTACAAAGAGTATCCCGAACTCTACGATATTGTTTTTTTACAAGGTACAGTGGATGACTCACAGGCCGCTTTTGTCAGCCACTTTACGCTTGCCGGGGTCAGTCAGAAAAATGCCAAAGCCTATGCCCGCAAGTTTATGGGGGTGTCGAAATGGCAGTGATCGTTGAGGTGCTGGGCTGGGGCGGCAGGAGTCAGGGGCATTTTCGCGTCGATGGGCCCTCAGTCACCATAGGGCGCGGTTACCAGAATGATGTGGTCCTGGATGATCCGTATATTTCTGCCAACCATCTGCGCCTTGATGCGACAGAGAATGGTTGGCAGCTGACCGATCTGCAGAGTCGAAATGGCGTGCAGGTGTTAAAAAATTCGAAGACTGAAAACAGTTCGTCGACAGTTATTCTCGAGGATGGTGCCGAGATCAAAGTTGGCCGCAGAAGATTACGCATTCTGACTGACGGCCACCCGGTCGAGCCCGCCAAAGAGCTGCATCGTCTCGAGCAGGATCTTGGCAGATTAAACCGCCTGTCGATCTGGTTGCCACTGTTCTTGATAAGTCTGGCGCTGGATATTGGCTCGCTGTATGCGAGTAGTTTTGTCGAGTGGCAGTGGAAGAACCATATTTTCACTATCCTTGGCAGTCAGGCCGTGGTGCTGATGGTGGCTCTGTTCTGGAGTCTACTGGGGCGTTTCTTGCGCCATGAGCGTCAGTTTCTCAGCCAATATAGTTTAATCCTGTCGGTTGGGCTGATTTATACGCTGTTAGAGTGGCTGATCGGTGTGCTCAGCTATAACCTTAGTAGTAGCGGGGTGGCAATGATTATGTTGCCGTTACTGGCGATGTTGTTGGCGACACTGCTGTTGTCGGCTAATTTTGCATTGGCGACCAATATGTTGCCGCGACAGAGATGGATTTCCGCGCTTGGCTTTGTAATGTTGGTCATTGTTGTTAGTATCAGCGCCCGGATGAGTGAGTGGGGTGAGTTTTCTCCCTACCCGGATTACTTCGCCGACCTGCAAGTGCCAATACTGCAGTTTAGTACCGCCGAATCAACAGACGATTTTATCGACAGCCTCGATGCTGTGTTTGCAGCGGCCGACCGAAAGGCACTTGATTAAAAATGGCAGCGACAGTTGCGCTGCAGATAAAATATAAAAAAATGGGGAGTATTCGTGGAAGCATTTATTAATTACCTTAATGGCATTATCTGGAGCTCGGCTCTGATCTATCTTTGCCTCGGGACCGGACTTTACTTCTCTTTGCGCACGCGCTTTCTGCAAATTCGCCACTTTGGTCATATGATTAAACTGGTGTTCGAAGGGCGCAGCTCAGACGCTGGGGTCTCCTCTTTTCAGGCGTTGGCTATGTCGCTCTCCGGCCGTGTCGGCACCGGTAATATTGCCGGTGTTGCAACTGCGATTGCGATAGGCGGTCCGGGTGCGGTTTTTTGGATGTGGACGGTAGCCTTTCTTGGTGCCTCTACCGCGTATATTGAAGCCACGCTGGCGCAGATCTATAAGGAAAAAGACGATAACGGCAATTACCGCGGCGGCCCGGCCTATTACATCGAAAAAGCCATGGGCCAAAAATGGTACGCCTGGACATTTGCTGTAGCCACAGTGATTGCCATGGGGTTCTGTCTGCCGGGTATTCAAGCTAACAGCATTGTTGCGGCGATGAACAACGCCTGGGATATCCCTGCGGTGGTGACTGCAGGCGTGCTGGCCGCAGCGCTCGGACTAATTGTGATTGGTGGCGTCAAGCGCATCGCCCATTTTGCTCAGGTGGCTGTGCCCGTGATGGCGGCCGGTTATATTCTGGTCTCATTAAGTGTGGTGGTTATTAATATCGATATGGTTCCCGCTGTGTGCAAGTTGATTATCAGCAGCGCGTTTGGTCTCGATGCTGGATATGGTGCCATTATTGGTATGGCGGTGCAGTGGGGTGTTAAGCGCGGTGTTTATTCCAATGAGGCAGGGCAGGGCAGCGGGCCGCATCCGGCCGCCGCAGCGGAAGTTTCGCATCCGGCCAAGCAAGGCTTGGTGCAGGCATTTTCGGTGTATGTAGACACCCTTCTGATCTGTTCCGCCACCGCGTTTATGATTTTGTTGACCGGTCTCTACAATGTTGAAGATGGCAGTGGTGGCTTCCTCTACCAAGGTTTGCCCGGCGTCGATGTTGGCCCAGCTTATGTGCAGGCGTCCTTCGATACCATTTTGCCTGGGTTGGGCAGCAGTTTGCTGGCCATTGCATTGCTGTTTTTTGCCTTCACGACCATTGTCGCCTACTACTACATTGCCGAAACCAATGTGATGTACATCAATCGCAAAGTACATCGCCCTTGGTTGGCCAATCTGCTCAAGCTGTTGGTCATTTGTTCGGTGATTTACGGCGGCATTAAAAGCGCTGATCTGGCTTGGGCGCTGGGTGATGTGGGCGTCGGTATTATGGCCTGGTTAAATATTATTGCGATTATTATTTTGCAGCGTCCGGCGCTGGCAGCACTGAAAGACTATGAACAGCAGTTGCGCGACGGAGTCGATCCGCAGTTTGACCCGCAGGCAGTAGGAATCGAAAAAGCAGACTTCTGGGTCGAGCGGAAAAATAATCTCTAGGTTATTACGCCCAAGAATGGTTATTGAACGCCGGGCCAGCCGCCGAGCTGTTTCCAGCGATTGACGATACCGCAGAATAGCTCTGCGGTTTTTACCGCATCGTAGAGTGCGCTGTGGGCGTCGCGGTTATCAAATTCCATCTCGGCAGCCTGACAGGCCTTGGCCAACACTGTCTGACCATAGGCCAGGCCGGCCAGGGTTGATGTGTCGAAGCATGAAAAGGGATGAAACGGATTGCGTTTGATCTGGTTTCGATTGACCCCGGCATTCACAAAGCCGAGATCAAAATGGGCATTGTGTGCGACCATCACGGCGCGAGTACAGTTGGTGGCGCTAATCTCCTGACGAATCGGGCGAAAGATATCTCTGAGCGCTTCACCTTCCTCCTCCGGCATACGATCCGGGTCGTAAATATCAATGCCGGTAAATTCCAGTGCCGATTTTTCAACCACAGCGCCGGGGAAAGGATCGATATTTTTACTGTAGCTCTCTTTGATTTGCAGATTGCCTTGAGCATCCATCTCCAGAATTACCGCGGCAATCTCCAGCAGCGCATCGGTGCGTGAATTAAAACCGCCGGTTTCAACATCCACCACGACCGGTAAAAAGCCTCGGAATCGCCGACCAATACCGTTATCCAATTCTTCATTGTGTATGTCGAGAGAGTTTTCAGCGTTATCCATTACAGATCCAGTTTCCAGTTCAATGTGGTACCGGCGCCGAGAGGAACAAGTTGCGAGTCATCAAACGGAATCGATGCGGGCAACTGCCAGGGTTGGCGTTGCAGAGTAATGTTGGTGGGATTTCTCGGCAGACCATAGAAGTCTGCGCCATACAGGCTGGCAAACCCTTCGAGTTTGTCAAGCGCACCGGCCTCTTCAAAGGCTTGAGCGTAGAGCTCAATCGCGGCGTGATGGCTAAAACAACCGGCACAGCCGCAGGCACTCTCTTTTTTGTCCTGAGCGTGGGGGGCTGAGTCTGTGCCGAGAAAGAATTTTGGGCTGCCGCTTGTGGCAGCCTTAATCAGCGCCTGTTGATGAATATCGCGCTTCAAAATTGGTAAGCAGAACAGATGCGGACGAATACCACCGACCAGCATATGATTGCGATTAAACAGTAAGTGCTGCGGTGTTATGGTCGCTGCGATATTTTTACCAGCCGACGCGACGAACTCTGCGGCCTGCTGAGTGGTGATATGTTCGAGAATGATTTTCAGCTTTGGGTAATGCTGGGCCAGACCGCGCAGATGTCGGTCGATGAAAACTGCCTCACGATCAAAAATATCAATGTCCGCGGTGGTTACTTCGCCATGTAATTGCAGCACCATACCGACTTCCTGCATGGTCTCAAGCACGCTGTGAATCTTGTTTAGATCGGTGACGCCCGAGTCTGAATTGGTGGTCGCACCTGCGGGATAGTACTTGCAGCCATGGATAAAACCACAGGCCTTGGCGGCACGAATTTCTTCGCTGGTGGTATTGTCGGTCAGGTAGAGAACCATCAGCGGTTCCCAGCTTGAGCCCGCTGGACGCTGTGCCAGAATCCGATCGCGATAAGCGGAGACCTGGGCAACTGTGGTCGCTGGAGGCAGCAGGTTGGGCATAATGATGCCACGACCGAACCCTCTTGCGGCTGCGGGTACGGTTGACGCCAGCACAGCGTTGTCGCGCAAGTGCAGGTGCCAGTCGTCTGGTTGAATGATCGTGAGTTGATTCATTAATGCTGTGTCCGAGGTCGATGGTGAATGCTACCGGAAACGGTGGCGTCATAACAGGTTTTGTGGAAGACTCTTTATCGCGGGGTGCTGGTGGTGCTTTAGTTTAATTTTTGGCGAGCTCAATAATCGATTATGAAAATAACCCTATTAACCAATCGTGATCTGGCAAGCCATATCACTCTGGGCAGATTGATTGACGGGTTGACCAACCACCAACTGTCGATATTTATTTCGGAGAAAGTCGGCTCCGACCACAGTTTGCCGAAGCCACTAATGGATCTGTCGGGGTTTGAAAAAGAGCTGCTCAACGATGGTCGGCCAAGTTTTGAGCAGTTGGCGCAACGTGCCGGCTGCCAGTTGCAGGGGTTTAGTGACCTGGGCAATCAGGTCAACGGCGCTGAGGGCATTGCTCGAATTGCTGCAACTGCCCCTGACCTGATTATCTCGGTGCGTTTTGGTTTGATTATTCGCGAGCAGATTATAGCCCTCCCAAAATATGGCATCATCAATCTTCACTCCGGGGTTCTGCCGGCATACCGGGGGGTGATGGCAACCTTTAGGGCCATGCAAAATCAAGATCGTGAGATCGGCTCAACATTGCACTTTATTCAGGATGGCGGTATTGATAATGGCGATATTATCTCTATTGCGCGGATCGAGCTGGCGCTCGAAAAATCCTATCTCTTAAATGTGGTTAAGCTCTATGATCAAGGTTGTCGGCAGATACTTGCCGCAGTCGATGTACTGGCGTCAGGGCAAGCGATTGAGGCACAGCCTCAGCAGGGACGGATTGGCTATTACACATTTCCGCAATCCGATGAACTCGACACCTTCTTCGCCGCTGGCGGTCGGCTCTTTGATCGCAGTGAGCTTGTAGCGCTTAACTAATACTAAAACGCCTTGGGTTAGGGTAAAATCCTCGCCTCGATTTACTCAGCAAATTTATTCAGGAAAGGATTTAGCCCCGTGTCATCAGTCAAAAAAGTTGTCTTAGCCTACTCTGGCGGATTGGATACCTCCGTTATCGTTAAATGGTTACAGGAAGAGTATCAGTGCGAAGTTGTCACTTTTACTGCCGACATCGGTCAGGGCGAAGAAGTGGAGCCGGCGCGCGCCAAAGCGGAAGCGCTGGGTGTGAAAGAAATTTATATTGATGATTTGCGGGAAGAGTATGCGCGGGATTTCGTTTTCCCGATGTTTCGGGCCAACACCATCTATGAAGGTGAATATCTGCTCGGCACGTCTATTGCGCGTCCGCTGATTGCCAAACGCCTGATCGAGATTGCCAACGAAACTGGCGCCGATACTATTTCCCACGGCGCTACCGGCAAGGGCAACGATCAAGTGCGTTTCGAATTGGGTGCCTACGCACTGAAGCCCGGCATTAAAGTGATTGCGCCCTGGCGTGAATGGAATCTTAACTCGCGCGATAAGCTCATGGACTACTGTGCAGAGCACAATATTCCAGTGGAAATGAAGCGTGGTAAAAAATCTCCATTCTCGATGGACGCCAACCTGCTGCATATCTCCTATGAGGGTGGCAATCTTGAAGATCCATGGTCAGAGGCCGAAGAGGATATGTGGCGCTGGACTGTCTCGCCTGAGCAGGCACCAGATAAACCAACGTATCTCACTATCAGCTATGAAAAAGGTGACATTGTTGCCATCGACGGCATCGCCATGTCACCGGCCACGGTCATCGAGTACCTGAATAAGGTCGCCGGCGCCAATGGCGTTGGCCGTCTCGATATAGTTGAGAACCGCTATGTCGGCATGAAGTCTCGCGGCTGTTATGAAACACCGGCGGGCACAGTGATGATGAAAGCACACCGCGCAATTGAATCGCTGACCCTTGATCGCGAAGTGGCACATATGAAAGATGAGCTGATGCCGCGCTACGCCAAGTTGATCTACAACGGCTACTGGTGGGCACCTGAGCGCCTGATGCTGCAGGCGGCTATCGATCAGAGTCAGATTCCGGTCAATGGCGAGGTGCGGGTTAAACTGTACAAGGGCAATGTCAGTGTTGTCGGACGCCAGTCGGCCACTGACAGTCTGTTTGATGCCAATATCGCCACCTTTGACGATGATGGTGGCGCCTATAATCAGGCTGATGCCGAGGGCTTTATCAAACTCAACGCCCTGCGTCTGCGCATTGCTGCCAACCGCGGCCGCGATCTTAAGTAAATAAGCTGCAGCGTTCCAGCTGTTGCACGTCCCAATCAAAAAATCTCTGCTGTCCGTTCCGGTGGTAGAGATTTTTTGTTATTGATCTACATCAACTCGGCCCAAAACCCCCAACCCCTCAGCCGCCTGCTTGAGCGAATAGCGATAAAACTGTCTATGCTTTTTTCGAAGGCGTACCGGCTTGTCCGCGTCCGATCAACAATAAAGTAATAAGTCTCAGGGAACGGCCTATGAGCTATCAATATTCTCCCGGCACCGGTCAAACGCCCTCCGGGAGCGATCAACATTATTCCGCAGCGGTGCCCGCTTACAACAATAAAGTCGTCAAACAGTTCGCCATTATGACCGTGGTCTGGGGCGTGGTTGGCATGCTGGTGGGGGTGATTATTGCCGCACAGCTGGTTTGGCCTGAGCTCAATGTCGGTCCCTGGCTGCACTTTGGTCGCCTGCGACCACTGCACACCAATGCGGTGATCTTCGCCTTTGGCGGTTGCGCGCTGTTTGCCTCAAGTTATTATGTAGTGCAGCGCACCTCTCAGGCGCCGCTATTCTCCGATCGTCTGGCGGCCTTTACCTTTTGGGGTTGGCAATTGGTTATTGTCGCGGCAGCTATCACGTTGCCGTTGGGCCTGACCTCGGCCAAAGAGTACGCCGAGCTGGAGTGGCCGATCGATATTTTAATTGCGTTGGTCTGGGTGATTTACGCAGTGGTGTTTTTTGGCACCATTATCAAACGCCGCGTAGCTCATATCTATGTTGCCAACTGGTTTTTCGGCGCCTTTATTATTGCCATCGCCATGCTGCATATAGTCAATAGTTTGGCGTTGCCGGTCAGCCTGTTTAAGTCCTATTCAATTTATCCGGGTACCATCGACGCCATGGTGCAGTGGTGGTATGGGCACAACGCCGTGGGCTTCTTTTTGACCGCCGGCTTTCTCGGCATGATGTATTACTTTGTGCCAAAGCAGGCGGAGAGGCCGGTTTACTCCTATCGCCTCTCGATAGTCCACTTCTGGGCCTTGATCGCCATCTATATCTGGGCTGGGCCTCACCATCTGCATTATTCAACACTGCCTGACTGGGCCCAGAGTCTGGGCATGGTGATGTCGCTACTACTTCTGGCACCTTCCTGGGGCGGTATGATCAACGGTATTATGACTCTCTCTGGTGCTTGGCATAAGCTGCGCACCGATCCGACATTTCGCTTTCTGGTGGTGTCACTCTCCTTTTATGGCATGTCGACCTTCGAGGGGCCGATGATGTCGATCAAGACAGTTAATGCACTGTCACACAACACAGACTGGACTATTGGCCATGTCCACTCTGGCGCTCTTGGCTGGGTGGCGATGATCTCCATCGGCTGTCTCTACCATCTGATTCCGCGGCTGTATGGCAAGAGCAAAATGTACAGCGTTAATCTGATTAATATGCATTTCTGGATGTCGACTATTGGCACGGTGCTCTATATCGCCTCGATGTGGGTCAATGGCATTACCCAGGGTTTGATGTGGCGTGCCTTTAACAGCGACGGCACACTGACCTACAGTTTTGCCGAATCGGTCGAAGCCAGTTATCCCGGTTATCTGGTGCGGCTGATTGGTGGCACTATCTTTTTCGCTGGTATGTTGCTGATGGCCTTCAATGTATGGAGGACCATTAATGACAAGATACCGCAGCCGCAGGTATCCGAGGGAGTGGCCCATGTCTGACAAGCATTCAATAATTGAGAAAAATCTCGGCTTGATGATTGTGCTGATCCTAGTAGCGATCAGCTTTGGTGGCCTGGCACAAATTGTGCCGCTGTTCTTTTCCAGCGAAACCACCGAGCCGATCGAAGGGCTGAAGCCACTACCGGCGCTGGCCCTTGAAGGCCGTGATATCTATATCCGCGAAGGCTGCCATGTCTGTCACACGCAGATGATCCGGCCTTTTCGTGCCGAGACTGAGCGCTATGGTCACTATAGTGTTGCCGGGGAACAGGTCTATGAGCACCCGTTCTTATGGGGCTCAAAACGTACCGGCCCGGATCTGGCCAGGGTTGGGCAGCGCTACAGCGACGACTGGCATCGAGTGCACCTGAATAACCCCCGCGATGTGGTACCGGTCTCCAATATGCCGGCGTTCCCGTGGTTGTTTGACAATACTGTGGATAGCTCGAAGACCGCTGACAAAATGCGCGTCCTGAGGCGTGTCGGGGTGCCCTATAGCGAGCAGGATATTAAAGGCGCCGAGGCGCAAGTGAGTGGCCACAGCGAGATGGATGCGCTGGTTGCCTATCTGCAGCAGCTGGGCACCTTAATCAAGCAAAAGCGTTAGGAATCGATATGGACAGTGGAACGCTTCAGGGTGTAGGCACCATTTTCGCCATGGCGGCATTTGTTGCCATCTGTGTCTGGGCCTGGAGCGCGAAAAATAAAAAGCGTTTCGATGATGCCTCCAGGCTGCCTTTTATGGATGATCCTGTTAATGAAGAGCTTGTTAGTGAAGAGCTTAAAGAACAACTTGTTGGTAAAGGGAAGTCGCAAGACCCAGAGGTACAGGCAGGCACTGATAAAGACACAGACAGTTATATAGTATCAGGAAAACAACACCATGAGTGATTTTTGGAGTAACTGGATTATCCTACTAACGCTGATCGTTTTGATTGGCAGTGTCTGGTTATTGATAGCCAATCGCAAGACCGAGGTGAGAGGCGATCTGCCCGAGGGTGAAATTCCTAAAACCGGCCACAGCTACGACGGTATCGAAGAGTATGAAAACCCGCTGCCGATCTGGTGGTTTTGGATGTTTCTCTCAACCGCTGCCTTTGCCCTGATCTACCTGATTTTGTATCCCGGTCTCGGCAACTTCAAAGGTGTGCTTGATTGGACCCAGGAAAAGCAGTGGCAGCAGAGCATCGACACCGCCAGCCTTGAGCTGGATGCAAAATATGCGGCCTATGCCGCCACCTCGATCGATGATCTCGCCGCCGATCCCGCTGCGCTGAGAATGGGCCGACGACTGTTCAATAATAACTGCGCGGTCTGTCATGGCATCGGCGGTGTGGGTGGCAACGGCTTTCCCAATCTCAGCGACCACGACTGGCTCTACGGTGGCAGTGGCGACGCGATTGTGCAGTCGATTACCAACGGACGCCAGGGTGTTATGCCGCCCTGGGGTGCGGTGCTCGGCGATCGCGGAGTGGAAGATATGGCCGATTATTTAATGAGTCTTAATGGTCAGCCCTTTGACGCCCAGCGTGCGGCGCGTGGCGCCGGCCAGTACAAAATGTTCTGCACCGGTTGCCACGGCGCCGATGGCTCCGGCATTCAGGCCTTGGGTGCGCCCAATCTCAAGGATCGAATCTGGCTCTACAACCAGCTCGATACGCCGCTGCTGGAGAATGTCCGCCACAGTATTCGCAATGGCCGCAACGGCAATATGCCCAGCCATGCCGACAAACTGCGCCCGGAAAAAATTCATCTTATTGCCGCCTACGTCTATAGCCTGTCGCAAACCAGTCGCCAACGTTAAAGGCCCGCCGTTATGGAACAGACTTCCCCGCCTGCGCAATCTGACAACCAGGTTGCAGCAGAGCCGGCGCCCGTCACCAATGAGGCCATCCGGGTTCTCAACCTCTACCAGACCGCCGATAAAATCTACACCCGCAGCCTTGAGGGGTTTTTTCACAGCTTCAGGCGCTGGACCTGGATTCCCATGTTGGCGGGTTATTTTCTGATTCCCTGGATCAGCATCAATGGCCGTCAGGCAGTATGGTTTGATCTGGCCGAGCGCAAGTTTTACATCTTCTGGCTGACCCTGTGGCCCCAAGACTTGCCGTTCCTCGCTGCGCTGTTAATTATTTCCGCCTTTGCGCTGTTTACTATCACCAATTTTGCCGGCCGTATCTGGTGTGGTTTTTCCTGCCCGCAAACTGTGTGGACCGGTATTTTTATCGCTATCGAACGGTTTTTTGAGGGCGATCGCAATAAACGCATCAAGCTGGATGCCCAGCCCTGGACGCTAAATAAATTTACTCGCAAAGGTGCAGTGCAACTGAGCTGGATGTTGATATCACTGGCCACAGGGCTGACCTTTGTTGGTTACTTTAATCCGATTCGCCAGCTGCTGCCGGATTTGATTCAGCTCAGCATAAATGCCGCCGCACTGTTTTGGACGCTGCTGTTTATCGCGCTGACCTGGGCCAATGCTGGACTGATGCGCGAGCAGATCTGCCTCTATGTCTGCCCCTATGCGCGCTTCCAGTCGGTGATGTTTGATCCTGACACGCTGATCGTCTCCTACAATAAAACCAGAGGTGAGCCGCGCGGTTCGCGGAAAGCGGATCAAAAACCTGCCGCTGAGGTTCTCGGTGACTGTGTTGACTGCACCCTCTGCGTGCAGGTTTGTCCAACCGGAATCGATATTCGCGATGGCCTGCAATATGAATGCATCAGCTGTGGTCTGTGTGTCGATGCCTGCAATGCGGTCATGGAAAAAATGCATTACCCCAAGGGGCTGATCAGTTTCACCACGGAAAATGTGCTCGACAAGGGTGGCACATTTCGCCTGTTGCGGCCTCGCTTGCTGGGCTATTTCACCGTACTGATATTGATGTGCGGATTGTTTGCCGGGCAGCTCAGCTTACGGGTGCCTCTGGAAGTGGATATTATCCGCGACCGCAGCCTGCTCTATCGCGTTACCCCGGAGGGAATGGTGGAAAACAGCTATCAGCTAAAAGTCAGTAATATGGATCAGCGCGAGCATCGCTACACAATCAGCATTAAAAGTGATCAGGCGCTGATTTATCGTGGCCAGTCGGAGATCAGTGTCGCCGAAGGCGAGGTGGTTGATATGTTGGCGCGACTGCAATTGCCACTCACCGACGTCAGGCAGTTAAATCAGGAAGTCGAATTTATTGTCACCGCAAGCGACGGAGCAGCTTTAAGCAGCAGTGAAAAGAGTCGCTTTCTGGCGCCCCTCCAAACGGATTTGCATAAACAAACTGGAATCAAAAACCTGTGAGCCGGTTAGCGAGCCAACCACCAAAATGGTATCGCCAGTTCTGGCCATGGTTTTTAATTGTGCTGCCACTGTCGGTAGTGATTGCGGGTTTCTGCACCCTTTATATTGCGCTGCAACATCCCCACAGCATGGTTGACGACCAATATTACCAGCGGGGGCTGGCGATTAATCAATCGCTGGATCAGGATCGCCATGCCGCCGATCTGGGTATTTCCGCCGAGGTTTTATTTACCCTTTCCAGTTCTACGCCCCAGGTGATGGTCAGGCTCTCTGGTTTGGCCGACTACCCGCAGACCTTGTCACTGCAAATGCTGCACCCGGTTAGTCAGGCACTGGATCAAACCCTGAGACTAACGGCGACAGCGCCCGGGCATTACAGCACACGGCTCAACGAGCATTATCAGCACCGCTACTATCTGCGCCTTATGCCTGCGGGAAAACCCACCGCCGCAAATAACTGGCGTCTGAACGGTCATATTGATTTTTCTGATGGGCCTGATATTGCAGTTTTTCTCGCTTCTGCATCCACAACCTCCACAACACCCGCAGCTGCAAAATGACAGTCCAGTGCTGTTACCACTGTGGTCTGGAGGTACCGCCAGATAATGATTTTGCTCTTATTATCGACGGTGTGCGCCGCGCCATGTGTTGCCCCGGCTGTGCCGCGGTGGCCTCAACCATTATGCAAAATGGTCTGCAGCGGTTTTATCAATTTCGTTCGGCGCCCTCCGCAAAAATGTCCTCTGACAGCATTGTTAACGGTGCGGAAAATCCGTTTGCCGATTGGGACCTCGACGAGATTCAGCAGAGTTATATCAGCGTAAACAGCGAGGGCATAAAAACACTGCGGCTGGTTGTCGACAATATCAGCTGTGCAGCCTGCACCTGGTTGATTGAAAAACATCTCGGAAATCTCCAGGGAGTTGTGCGCGTTGCGATCAATGGCACCACCCATCGCGGCGAAGTCAGCTGGCAGCCGCAGTCTATTCACCTGAGCCAGATTCTGATGGCCCTGCGCCAGATCGGTTACGACCCGCGTCCGATTAATAGCAGCTCTGATCTCTCACCGTCTGTTACCGAGCGGCGTAACCTGTTGCTGCGGCTTGGGGTCGCCGGACTCGCGATGATGCAAACCGGCATGGCGGCGATTGCGCTTTATGCTGGCTCTTTTCAAGGTATGGACTCGGAGTGGCAAACTGTTTTGCGTCTGGTCAGCGCGCTGTTTGTGACGCCAGTGGTGTTCTATTCTGCGCAGCCGTTTTTTCGCAGTGCCTGGCGTAGTGTCAAAACCGGTCAGCTGGTCATGGATGTTCCTGTGGCTCTGGCGGTTGGGCTGGCCTTTTGCGCAAGTATTTGGGTGACTTTTTCAGCTGCTTTCTCAGACTCAGTTCTGACAGCGGGCGGTGGAGGAGAGGTCTATTTTGATTCGATCTCCATGCTGATATTTTTTCTGCTACTTGGGCGCTTTGCCGAGCAGAGTATCCGCGAAAAAAATCTACGCCTGCTGGACCGTGGCACATTACTACCGCCGGTAGCGGCGCAAGTTTTCCCAGAGCAATCGCCAGCTGTGGCGGAGAAGCGAGTGCCAATTGCAACATTGGCGGCCGACGATTTTATTCGCGTCGACGCTGGCCAGGTTATTCCCTGCGACGGCATTATTGAGCAGGGCCGGAGCCAGATCAGTGAAGTAGTGCTAACCGGAGAGTTGCGGCCGGTCAATAAACAGGCTGGCGACAGAGTCTGTGCGGGAACTGTAAATGGCGGCAATCCGCTGTTGATCAAAGTCACCGCTGTAGGTGAAGCCACCAGCCTCGCTGCGATTCTTCAGCTCGCCGAGCGGGCCGCTGCGGAAAAGCCTCCCTGGGCAATGCTGGCCGATCGTCTCGCGGGTGTTTTTGTTGCGACACTGCTGGTTATTGCGGTCCTGGTTGCCAGTTACTGGTGGCTGCATGAGCCAGCGCGACTGCTCTGGGTCACACTGTCGGTGCTGGTTGTCACCTGTCCCTGTGCGCTGTCGCTGGCAACACCCACGGCGCTCACAGTTGCCACCACACTGTTGCGGCGGCAGGGGTTTCTAATTCACCGCGGCCATGTGCTGGAGGCAATGCCTGCTATTGATCGGGTGATTTTTGACAAGACCGGTACGCTAACCGAGGGCGATCTTAAGTTGATTGCGATTCAGCGTAGTGAAGCCGCTCCGCCTTCTGGCCAGATTTCCGACCAGCAACTTATTGGCTGGGCCGCGGCGCTAGAGCAGGGCAGCCAACATCCAATTGCCCGCGGGTTTCAGCAGCAGTTACACCGAGGGTTTATTGTGGCAGCCGTTGAGCAGCAGACCTTTGTTGCCGGTTGTGGGGTTAGCGCTGTGATTGATAGGCAACAATTTTTTCTGGGCAATATGGCATGGGTCTGTGAGCAGACGGGTATTGCGCAGCACCTTGTTTGTCCCGATGCCAGAGCGCAACAGCATAATCATTGTGTCGAAGTTGCGCTGGCCTGCACAGGGTCAATTAAAAAAAATCCAAGCGATGAGCAAAAAGAAACAGGCGAGGTACGCAAACCGTGGCTGGTGGTGTTTTATTTTGCCGATCAGCTGCGTTCAACGGCACTCGCGGCGGTAGAACAGTTGCGCCAGCGCGGCCTTAAAGTGTCGCTGTTGTCCGGTGACAGATCGCCCGCGGCGGCAGATATTATTGCGCCTTTGACGTTAAGCAATTGTCAGTTTGGCTTGCATCCTCAACAGAAGCTGGATGTCGTGCGCCGTCTGCAAGCCACGAAGAACAAGATACCGGGAGAAAAAATATTGATGGTCGGCGATGGCATTAACGATGTGCCGGTATTGCAGGCCGCTGATGTCTCTGTGGCCATGGGCCGGGCCAGCGATCTGTCGCGGATCCATGCCGACGCGACATTGCTTGGCACGGATCTGACCATGCTGCCGAGGGCGATCGACATCGCGGTAAAAACCCGGCGTGTGATTCAACAAAATATTGGCTGGGCAGTTGGCTATAACCTTGTTGCACTGCCGCTGGCAGCAGCGGGTTATGTGGCGCCCTGGGCTGCAGCAATAGGCATGTCTGCCAGTTCGCTGCTGGTGCTGCTCAATGCTCTGCGGTTAAACAGACAGGGGTCGGGTGATACGCAGTTGTTCTTGGAACGCCGATTATGAATAGCTCTTTATGAAGAGATTGTTATGAAAAGCCTCTATCTGTTAATCCCCATATCGATCATATTTGTCAGCATCGCCCTGTGGATATTTTTCTGGGCGGTGAAGTCGGGCCAATATGATGATCTCGATAGCGAAGCGGAGCGGATTTTATTTGATCAGGACGATGAGCCTGAGCAGCAGGGCATACCTCAAGATAGCCTCAAGAGCGATTCCGAGGAACCGTTATGAACTTTGACTTTGTCAGCTATATTTCCCTCCATATCTCACTGCTAGGCAGCCTGTTTATTGTTGGCCTGATGGGATCGGGCCACTGCATCGGCATGTGCGGTGGCATTGTCGCTGCGCTTGGCAGTAACAGGCCGAGCCTGCAACTGCTGGTTGGCTACAACCTTGGCCGGCTGCTCAGTTATAGTATCGCTGGCGCAATGGCCGCTGGCTTGGTGATGGGTGTTGCCGGAGAACGCTACCAACAGTTGATTCCGCTGCTGCGAACGGTAGCCGGGACCATGATTGTGTTGATGGGCTTGTATATTGCCGGCTGGTGGCGAGTGCTAACCCGTCTTGAGCAGGCGGGGCAACTTGTCTGGTGCCGCATTCAGCCGCTTCTGGTGCGCTTGGGTAAACCTGACACTGCTACAAAAGCCATTGCTGCCGGCATGCTCTGGGGCTGGCTGCCCTGTGGTCTGGTCTACAGCGCTCTGGGTCAAGCATTAGTGAGCCATTCTCCGGTGATTGGTGCGCTTTCAATGCTGGCCTTTGGTCTTGGAACGCTACCGGCGATGTTGGCTGGCGGCTGGTTTTCGGCGCGGCTGGCACGCTGGTTGCAGTCCATTGCTCTGCGCAGGTTGATGGGGTTGTGTCTGGTGGCGCTGGGGCTGTTTATGATCTGGCAGGTTCAGCAGATCGGCCACCAGCATTGATGGTGGGCATAGTGGAGCCTTTTTGATATTAATCAATATCAAAGCAAGTGGGACTTGTGTAAATAGGTGTGGCTGTTCAAGACTAGCCATACTTTGAAGACAAGCCACTCATTATAAGAGGTAGGGAAAAAGTGAAAGAGCTTATCGGCATCATCTTTACTCCCCGCGCTACCTGGTCTGCTCTAGCGCAAGAATCGGATTCCGCAATCAAGTCGCGGCTGTTGTTGATTCTGCTGCTGGCTGCGATTCCGCCACTCTGTTTTTACTACGGTACCACCCGGATTGGTTGGTACAGCGGTGGTGAATTGGTCAAAGTTTCCGCGGCCAGCGCGATCCCTCTGATGGTGCTGTTTTATCTTGCGCTGGTCAGCTCGATGGTGGTGATTGGACTGATGAGCCACTGGATGTCGAAAACCTACAATGCCAAGTCATTTCCGATCAAAGGTATGGTATTGGTCGGGCTGGCCAATACACCGATCTTTATCGCCGGCCTGTTAGCACTTTATCCACTGTGGTGGGTTGATATTTTCGTTGCCACTGCAGCCTGTTGTTATGCCATTCGCTTGCTTTATCTGGGCGTGCCAAAGTTTATGCATGTCCCGGAAGAGCTGGGGATGCTCTATGCAAGCGCCCTGTTTGCCGTGGCTCTGGTCTATGTGGTTGTGGTGTTGGGCGCCACGGTTATTCTGTGGGAATATATTGCGGCGCCGGTTTTCGTCGACGGCTAGTTAGCGCATATGCACATCGACCTGAGGGAATGGAATTTCCAGGCCAGCTTCCCGGAGGTTGTTGTAGATCGCGGTGAGATATTGTGACTTTACCAGCCCCGGCCGCTTGACCCATTCCCCTTCGGCCCACACCGTGAGAATGCATTCCAGCCCTGACGAGCCGAGCTCTGTCACCAGCACGTCCGGTTTAATATTCTCCCGCTGCAGCGTTAGCGGCACTTCGTTTGCGGCTTTTAAACCTGCCTCACGCACCTTCTCCAGATCACTGCCGTAGGCGACGCTAAAATGAATAGAGAAACGCCTGATATCATCATTGAGCGTCCAGTTGTTGACTTGATTGCTGATAAAGTCGGCATTGGGTACCAGGATATCGGCGTTTTCCAATGTGCGGATCAGGGTGCTGCGGATATTAATCTCGCGTACCTCACCGAGTAGCCCGCCAGGCAGCTCCACAAAGTCGCCAATCCGTAGCGATTTTTCAAACAGAATAATAATGCCGCAGACAAAATTATTCACAATTGACTGCAAGCCAAAACCAATACCGACACCAAGCGCACCAGCGACCAGTATTAGATTACTTAAGCCGACGCCAAGGGCCGACAGGGCAAGTATCAAGCCGATACCATAAATCAGATATTTGAGTATCCGCTTGATAATGTAGATATTTTGGTCTCGCGCTCCGCTGCGCTTGGCCGCAGCTTCAGAGGCGCGAGAGACTAATCGCTGAATAATCACACTGAGCAGTAAAATACCTGCCGCCGAGGCAATATTGGCTACCCGCAGATTGTAGTCGCCAAGTTGCAGCAGCGAAAATGATAACCAGCTTTGCAGTGCTTCTATCACAGCCATTTATTCCTTTTAAAAATTGTTACAAGGCCCACCGCGATCAATGTCATCAAGCCGATCAAAATAAAGTAGGCGTTAGGGTAGTGCAGTTCCGGGATGTGATCGAAATTCATGCCATACAAGCCTGCAAGAAAACTGAGCGGCACAAAGATAGCCGTAACCACGGTAAGAACACGCATCGTCTCATTGAGATTGTGAGAGGTGAGTGAAATATGGCCGTCGATCAGATCGCCGGCGAGATCGTAATACAGCGCGGACAATGAATTTAGCCGCTCAAATTTTTCATAGACATCGGTTACCGCATGTATAGCGTCGACTTGCTCGGAATGATCATCTTTCAAGTGGGTCAATAACTCTGAATAGATCCGATCGTGATAGCTGTGCAGTCTGGTCAGTTTGCGCAGCCAGGTCTTACAGCTGATCAGGTCGCGCAACACTTTGTCACTCTGAGTGGCTAGAAGTGCGTCTTCGTGCTCCGATAGCGCCGGTTCAAAATCAAGCAACAGATCCAGATACGCCAGACCGATACCATTGGTAATCGAAGCGAACAACACCATCGGGCCATTGGCCATCACATCGGCAAGATCATTATTGTTAAACCAATGGCTGATCACCGCAGAGGGTTTATCATGACGTGTAATCAGGAAGTTATTGCCGATGAAGCATGCCAGCTGCAGTGTTTCAAATTCGAGGCCATCATTTGCTGTCAGCTCGCGTAACAGAACAAATGATTGATCGCTAAAGTGCTCGGTCTTGGGCGGATGGCGCGGGCGTCGCGCATCCTGCACTGTCAGCGGATGGCAGCCAAACTGATCAAAAATACGCAGTTCCGATTTGTCCGCTTCCTGCTCCAGATCGAGCCACAGATAGCTGCCTTCAGCTACCGGCAGTTGAATAAGCTCTGCGCCGCCGCGGGTCAGCTGTGTTCCATCGTAAAAGCAGACATTAATCATTGTGAGAACCTATCTATTTCATTAACTCGGACTATACCGAGGCGCGCTGATTAAAGAGTATATGGCAAATTTGTCAAAACGGCATAGATTAACTTTGATCAGAAAATGCTGTCCCAGACGCCCTAATAGTAGTGCCATTTTCGTCTAAGCTATGAACAGTTGGCTAACAAAAAAAATGGATTGACGAGATCAGCAGACGGATTATGGATTTCAAGGACTACTACAAAACTCTCTCGGTTGAACCGGACGCCGACAGCAAAACAATCAAAACCGCCTATCGCAAACTGGCGAGAAAATACCATCCGGATGTCAGCCAGGATCATCAGGCGGAAGATAAATTCAAGGAAGTTTCCGAAGCCTATGAGGTGTTAAAAGACCCGCAGAAACGCGCCGAGTATGATGAGATTCGTCGCTACGGTGGCCAGCAATCAGCACCGGGCTGGCGGCAGAGAGAAGGCTTTTCAGAGGGCCAGACAGGACAGCCATTTGAAGGTGATTTCTCCGATTTTTTTAACACCATGTTTGGTGCTCACAATCACGCGGGTCGAGGCAGTTCTGGTCATGGCGGCTTTCAGTCACGAACTGACTTTAGCCAGAGAGGCGCCGATATCGAAACCGAATTGCCAATCTTTCTTGAAGACACACTCGCTGAGAGTGGGCAAAAAATTTCCTACAGCCTTCCCTATCGCGATGATCAGGGCCGAGTCAACAGCAAGAAAAAAACCCTCAATGTAAAAATCCCCGCAGGAGTAAGTGATGGTGAGCGAATACGCCTTAAGGGACAGGGCGGGCAGGGCTTTGGCGACGCCCCGAGTGGTGATCTCTATTTACATATCCGCATCGTGCCGCATCCACTGTTTGATGTCGAAGCCCACAATCTAATTATCACCGTCCCGCTTGCCCCGTGGGAGGCTGCACTGGGCGCCTGTCTCGAAGTGCCAACGCTGACTGGCAAAATCAAGTTGACCATCCCGTCCAACAGTCAGACTGGCCAGCGCTTGCGTATCAGAGGTAAAGGATTGCCCCACAAGCAGGGGCAGGGTGACCTCTACGCGGTGCTAAAAGTGGTTATGCCGGCTACCACCAGCAAAGAGAGCGAGCAGCATTGGCAGGCACTGGCTAGTGCTGCCGCCTTTGAGCCAAGAAAAGAGTGGAGAAAATAGATATGGAACTCACTGGGCAATATTTTACCTTTGATGAAATCTGTTGCGTCACCGATATGCCATCACAGATTATGATTGAAATGGTCCACCACGGCATCATTGAACCCAAGGGTAGTGATCCCGAAAGTTGGCAGTTCAATATTCAAATGGCCACCGTAACCAAAAAAGCATATCGCCTGCATCGAGATCTTGAGATTGACTGGTCTGGCATCGCACTAGCCATTAGCTTGCTCGATCAACTTGACCAGCTGCGCGATGAAAATCATCACCTAAGAAGACGCCTCGAGCGTTTTACCGGACAGCGTTAACAGGAACACAGATTCTATGCATGGACAAAATCTCACTACGGGCAGTGTCCCGAGGCAACTCTGTTCCCTGGCCTGGCCGATGATGTTGTCGATGTTTTTCTACACGCTGTACAACTTGGTCGACGCCTATTGGGTAGCAAAATTGTCACCCGACGCCATCGCCGCGGTCTCAATATCGCAAATTACCCTGTTTATAATGATTTCGCTGGCGATGGGAATTTCTATCGGCTCTGCAGTATTGATGGGAATGAATATGGGTGCCGGCAACAAACAGGAAGCTCAGCGGATTTTAGGGCAAGCCTATGCGCTGGCAGGTATCGTGGCTGTTTTTTTTACGGCGCTGGCGCTTACCTTTGGAGCAGAGTTTCTCACGCTTTCGGGTGCAATCGGGGATATTTTTCCGCTCGGGTTGTCCTATTTCAACATTACAGCAGCCGGATCGATCCTGACATTCCTGATGATGACAACATCCACTGCCTTTAACGCACAGGGTGATAATTTTACTCCCACCAAGCTGTTTGCGCTTTCGACTCTGGTTAACACCCTGCTTGATCCGATGTTTATTTTTGGCTTTGGCGTGATCCCGGCTATGGGCATTGACGGAGCCGCCTATGCCACCCTGATCTCGCAATCGGTATTCCTCGCGCTAGCGCTCAAGGTCCTCGCGAGTGAGCAGATGATGGTCCGACTGCGTTTTTCCAACCTGCGGCTGCGATGGGAGTCCGTCAAGAGGGTTCTGAATATTGGTATCCCCGCATCATTGACTCAAACACTCAATCCGATTGGCTTTTCGCTGATGATGGCGATTGTCTCAGGGACATTCCTTGAAGCCGGCGCCGCGGCATTTTCGATCGGCTTTCGCATCGAATTTTTCGCCTTTATTCCCGCCATTGGTTTCGGTTTCGGCTCCATGGCGATGATCGGACAAAATATTGGCGCGGGCAACAAACGACGTGCTCAAGAAATACTTAACACTGCCGTCCTGCTGGGTGCCGGAGCAGCCTTTGCTTTTGCAGTCACAGCTTACGTTCTTGCGCCGCTGATAGTCGAAGCGTTCACCACCGATGCGACGGTTACCGCCTACACCCTCCAATATTTTCGTATTGTCCCGTTTGGTTACGCATTTTTTGCGATGACCTTTATTGTAGCGAGTACTTTTCAGGGGCTTGGCCATTCCTGGCCGGGGTTTTGGATAACCGTTGGGCGTGTCGGCACCATGCTAATACTGGCGAACGTCTTTGTTGCAAAGTTGTCGCTGCCGATTTGGTCGGTTTGGTTAGCCATTGCCCTTGGTGGTGTGTTGGCATCAATAGCCGGATTGATTTGGATTCGCCTTGTTGTTGCTCACCTTCGAGTCCCTGAAGAGTCTCAAAATAGAGAAACAGCTTAAGCGAGGCCTGGCTGCCGTTGCGCACATAGTATGTTTAGCTGCTGTGGTTAAAAACCTTAAAATAGAGCTTAAAAAGCGTGTTTCCTGATTAGACAGTGCGCTAAGCTTGCCCCTTAATAACCGATATAAAGCGTACTGAAAAAAGGATAGCCCTTGAGCATTACCTTCAGTCAGATCAGCCAGGCCCTTGCGCGCATCCAGTCGTATATCCACCACACGCCGATTTTGCAAAGTCGACAAATCGACGGGCTTCTCGGCTGCGAGCTATTTTTTAAAGCAGAAAATCTGCAAAAAGTTGGGGCTTTTAAGGCACGTGGTGGCTGTAATGCGATTTTTTCAATGGACGAGGCCGAGTTGCATCGGGGAGTGATCACACATTCTTCCGGCAATCATGGCGCGGCGCTAGCGTGGGCGGCAAGCCTGAGAGGCGCAGATTGCACCGTGGTGATGCCAAGCAATGCCCCGCTGGTTAAAAAGCAGGCGGTGCGTGGCTATGGCGCCAAAGTGGTTGAGTGCCTGCCGAGCATGGCGGATCGGGAAGCCACTGTTGCTGCAGAGATAAAAGCTGCTGGCAGTGTCATGGTCCATCCCTATGACAGCGATGTCATTATTGCCGGACAGGGCACAGCAGCCCTGGAGACCCTCGCTCAGCTCGACACGCTCGATAAGGTACCAGACATTATTATGTCCCCCGTCGGTGGCGGTGGCCTGCTCGCGGGCACCGCTATTGCTACCCGCGCTCTGGCTGCTCAGGCAAACACAACTATTAGTGTAATTGGTGCCGAACCCCAGGGCGCCAGTGATGCCTGGCAGGGCTTCATCTCAGGCCAGAGAGTCGAGCAGTACACGCCGGACACGATTGCAGATGGTTTGAGAGCCACATTGGGGGTGCGTAATTTTGAGATTATTCAGCAACAGGTAAACGATATTGTGCTGGCCTCGGAGCAGGGTATTGTCGATGCCATGAGACTGATCTGGATGCGAATGAAAATTATTGTGGAACCCTCCGCGGCAGTCTGCCTTGCCGCTGTCATGGAAAACCCGCAATTATTTCATGGCAAGCGTGTGGCGATTATCCTGAGTGGTGGCAATGTCGACCTGGATGCATTGCCATTCTAAAGTCTTATTAATCTATGTTTAATAACCGCCCGAACGAATATCCGGTATCACTCAACGTTGCTTTGGTGTCTAATTTTACTGGTTCAATAACGAGGTTGCAGCCAAAATTCGAGCGGCATTTTCCGCCGGCAGTTATTCGATGAATGTCCCTGACAAGGCTTTTTAGCTGTCTTGTTTTGACAGGCAGCTGATTTCGATTTTGTGCTGTTTAATCAGCTGGAAGAACTTGTAGTACTTTTTTTGAATGCAGTAGTTATATGCCAAAGCCTCGGCTGCATCTCTAAAATAGTCGCTTTCCTCGCCCATCACATCGGCCGATAATTCGACTACTTTGGTCAGCGCGACTTCTTCGGCTGGCCGGTTTCCAATTAGCCCCTCTAGGGCATAAAGCTGACTGTAGCGTTCCATTAACCTGAATTTATCATTGCTGCCGGCCTCTTCGATTTCAATCATTTCGGTCACTAGCGGTATGGCAGGGGCGTAATTCTTGGTGTAAATCAGAAATATATAGTAGTAATTTCGTGCCGCAATTGTCGTGAAATGTGTTTTGCCAAGCACCTCAGATGCGAGGCTGTAGGCGCGTTCAATCTGACTGTGGTCAGGGTTGATACGGCGAGTTTTCTCATAGGCCTGATTGATATTTTTGAGTATAAGAATGCAGGTAGGGTGTTGCTCGGAATAGAGCCGAACACACTGCGGCAATGATTTTTGGCTGTGCTTGATCACCTTGTCCCAGCGGTTGCGTGAAATATCACGGTCAATACGCAGTACCGTTTTTTCCAGTTTGCGCTCCGACCACTGTCGAGCCTCACTTTTCAAAGGCAAGCACAGGACGGCCAAAAAAAGCAGCGCGAGCAAACTGAATTTGGTCAGACAACTCAAACAATAAGGAGATCTAGCTTGATACATAACAGAGTCCCCCTGAACTAATAGCTATTTATCTTAGTATAGGTCAGGTATTCCAGGGTGCAGCAGAATTATGTTTCCGGGCTATTCCACGGGTATGGTGCGCCATGGGCTGATTTGGAGTGGTTGCACAGCGGTGAGGACTGGCGGAAAAAGCTGTTATCCATGTGCTGATAGTGATTACAATTATCGATTCGAGACCGTCAACTTATCGGGGTTGTACCTCTAATCATGACAAGCCATCATCGACCTTTGTTTCATCTAGCATTTCCGGTTACTGACCTGGAGGCGGCGCGTCATTTTTACAGTGATATTCTCGGTTGTGCCACAGGTCGTGAGGCAGATCGCTGGATCGATTTTGATTTTTTTGGCCATCAGCTGGTGGCGCATCTAGTGGCGCCTGAGGATCACCCCTCCGCGGCGACCAATCCCGTCGATGGCCATGCGGTTCCGGCTTCACACTTTGGGGTGATTCTCGATTGGGACCAGTATCAGCAGTTTATTGTGCAGCTTGAGCAGCGGGGTGTGGAGTTTGTTATTGAGCCCTACGTGCGCTTTGCCGGCCGCAAAGGCGAGCAGGCGACGCTGTTTGTGCGGGATCCAAGCAATAACTATCTTGAGTTTAAGGCCTTCCGTGATATTGATATGTTATTTGATAAAGATCTGGAAAAATATTGATGGTCTGACTGAAGCGCCACCGAAGTCAGTGGATAACCTAGCCGGTAAGCTTGCGCACAATTGCGCGGCCGAATGACCCCAGAGTATTTTTGCCAGCCAGTCTCGCTTGATTGGCCTTGGCAACACCCTGTGCATAATAGCTGCTTCGTGAATAGTCGATGGCGATATCCAGATAGACTGGCTGGCTTTGGGCTGCGGTTTCGAGTGCCCGGCGCAACGCCAGGTCGATATCATCATTGCTTCTCACCGGGATATAGCCACATTCTATGGCGTCGGCGAAGGCGCCCCAGTTGACGTTGCCAAGTTTGGTGCAGGTACTCTGGTTTGGCTCGACCCTCTGGCTGCGGCTGATCCGTGAAATTTTTCCATCGTTAAAGATACAGTAAATAGTACCGAGATTTTCGCGTACTGCGGTCAGTGCTTCCATGCCGTTCATCAACATGGCGCCGTCACCGAGAATACCAATTGTCTGTTTATCCGGATTGCCGAGTTTGGCGGCATTGATGGCTGGAATACAGTAACCCATGGCGTTGAAATCGGATGGCGTGATAAAGCTGCGTGGAGCGCTAATGGGCATTAATTCGGCTGCCAGAAAGGTGTGAAGGCCGTCGTCGGTAACCATAATCGCGTCTTCATCGAGTATCTCGCGGAGTTTGCTGAAAAAGATGGCAGGATTGACTCGATCTTTGCTGTTGTGGTCCAGCCATTCCTCCTTGAATACGGCCTTGTCTTTGGCGATTGCACTGCGAATTTCTCGGCTGTCTGGTGCAACTGACTGCTGGCCCTGAATTTTATGTAGCAGACTGACAACAGTCTGTTTGATATCGCCAAGCAGCGTTATTGAGGCGGTACGATCGTCAGGGCTGCAATGCGGTCCATCGCTGTCGATATAAATCAGACCATGCGGTGGCACCGCGCTGCCCGCTGCACTGTCGATCTGGTTAAAACAGGTGCCGATGGCGAGCAAATAATCGCAGTCCTTAAAGGCATTTTTAGCACTAGGTACCGCAGCGGGGCCAAATAGCATACCGGCGTGCAGTGGATGTTGAGCCGGAAAGCTACTGATGCCGGACAGGGTTGTGCAGACCGGCGCACCGAGCTGTTCGGCGAGCGCGATCAGCTCGGGCTGTGCATCGACACCACCCCAACCAACCATAATGCCCGGTGATTTTGCCTGCAGCAGTTGCTTTGCTGCGCTGTCCAAGTCGATCTCAAAGTCGCCATCGCTGGCCGTGGGCGCGTGGTCATTAACGCTGTGGACAAAGGTGGGTAGGGGCTCATTAACGGCATGATCAAGTAGCTGAAGGTCGACTGGAATCTCGATATAAACCGGACCGGGACGGCCGCTGGTAGCAACGTGATAGGCTCTAAAAAGGGTTTCGATAATCTGCTGATGCTTATCGATACGGTAAATCGCTTTGGTGAGTGGCTGCAATATTTGCGTTGCGTCAATTAGCTGTGGGCCAAGTTGGCTGTGCGGGGCACCGGCAATAATCAATATTGGAATGCCTGCCAGATAGGCTTCGCCAATTCCGCTAATGGCGTGTGTTACTCCAGAACCGGACACCACTACCATGGTGCCGACGCTGCCGGCACAGGTTCGGCTCAGCGCATCAGCCATAAAGGCGGCGCTCATTTCGTGGTTTACCAGATGGGGGGTAATCTGTTGAGACCGGTTTAGCTGGTCATAGAGTTCAGCGTTTTGCACACCGGGAATGCCGAAGGTGTGTGTGATGCCAAGTTGTTCCAGTGCGTACCGGGTTAACCATGCGCCGGTTTTATTCATAAATCGCCATCATCCTGTGCGGGCAGACCAATCAGCTGATATGGCCAGTGGTTCGAATCCGTTTTGCGCCTTTCACCGGGCGCTCTTTATTGGCATCGGCACGACGTTTCAGTGCCGCATCAATCGTGTTTTTACCGGCGATCAGCAAGCCGGTCACCAGAAAGGCACCAGGCGGTAAAATAGCGATCAGGAAGCTGTAGTTGTCGCCAAAGGGCTGCACAACCCAGTTGCTCGCGTCGGGACCGAACAGTAATTGCATGCTGGCAAACAGTGTGCCGTGACCAAACAGTTCGCGTATTGCCCCCAGCATCACCAGTACCAGCAGAAAGCCGAGGCCCATCATTAAGCCATCGAGCGCGGCATAGCCGACGTGATGCTTGCTGGCAAAGGCTTCAGCGCGGCCGAGAATGGCGCAGTTGGTGACAATCAGCGGGATAAAAATACCCAGAATCTGATATAGCTCGTAGGTGTAGGCTTTCATCAGCAGTTCGGCGCAGGTTACAAAGGCGGCGATAATGACCACAAAAGCGGGCAGCCGTACGGCGTCACTGACATGATTGCGAATCAACGAGACAATGGTGTTGGAGCCGATTAATACCATTAATGTTGCCAGTCCCAGCCCCAGCGCGTTGACAACACTGCCGGTTACCGCCAGCAGCGGACATAAGCCAAGCAGTTGTACCAGTGCCGGGTTATTATTCCAGAGACCATTTTTGATGATCTCGGCAATACTGATTTCCGATGCCTGCGCGTCGCTAGAAGCTATTTCTGTGGTCTGGGTTTCGCTCATTGTGCGGCCTGTTCCATTTCAAGTGCGGCATTGGCGGCGCTGATTGTCAGCAACCGCTCGCGATCATTTTCAAAATATTGCAGAGATTTTAAGATCTGATTTACCACTGCGCGGGGAGTGATGGTCGCCCCGGTAAACTGGTCAAAGTCGCCGCCTTCCTTTTTGACTTTCCAGTCGCTCTGCTGCGGGTTGAGCAGTGACTTGCCATTAAAGCCCAAAATCCAGTCACTCTTTTTCAAGTCAATCTTGTCGCCCAGTCCTGGCGTTTCGCGATGCTCTACAACGCGCACACCGGCTACGGTGCCGTCAAAGTTAATACCGATAATCATTGATATGGCGCCACTGTAGCCGTCCTGTGTTACAGCCGGAATAATTGCCGCCACCGGGTCACCCTGGTCTCGTGCGATGTGGATATTGCCCCCTTTCTTGAGGCCGAGCATAGCCCAGTATTGCTCTGGAACCGGATGCACGTCCATCAGCAGATCATTGTCGTGCCGCTCGAGGGGAATAATTTCCAACAGCGCACGCTCGGCAGCTTTGCGTTCAGACTCGGCAATACGCTCAAAGGTCATATCATTGGTAATGGCCAGAATCAGCGAGGTAACCAGTGCAAAGAGAGCGAGCACGGCACTGTTAAATCCGATCGATCTCAGTGTCATGACTGGTCCTCCTTTTCTGTGGCACGACGGCGATCAACGTGGCCATAGGTTCGCGGCAGGGTATAGTTGTCGATAAACGGTGCGGCAAAGTTGGCGAGTAATACGGCAAAAGCGACTGCATCGGGATAGTTGCCCCAGGCACGAATAACATAGACCAGTACGCCGATCAGCGCGCCAAAAACAAGCCGCCCGCGATTACTCACTGCCGACGAGACAGGGTCGGTCAAAATAAAGAATGCTCCCATCATGGTCGCGCCGCTAAATAGGTGCATGAGGGGTGAGCCGGGGCTGCTTGAGCTGCCGCCATCCCAAAATATTAGCGACATCAGGGTCAGTGCAGCGAGCATTCCCACCGGACCATGCCAGGTAAAAATACGCTGTGACAACAATATCAGTCCGCCGAGCAGGAAGCCGAGGTTGACCCACTCCCAGCCAGCGCCAGCCAGCATCGCCTGATTAAACAGTGGTTCGCGGGCATAGATTTGATCGGCTAGCAGGCCGCTGCTGTGCTTAAAGGTATCCAGTGGTGTCGCACCTGTCACACCATCGGCGGGCGTATAGCCAGAAAAGACAATCTGCAGTGACTCAATCAGTCCGGGGTGAACAGTGCCCAGCGGCAGCAGCGCAAGCGGTGTTATCCAGGTGGTCATTTGAATCGGGAACGAGATCAGCAGTACCACATAGCCAATCATCGCCGGATTAAACGGGTTGTAGCCGAGACCGCCGTAGAGTTGCTTGGCGACAACAATTGAAAATACCGTACCCACTACCACTATCCACCAAGGGGCCAGCGGCGGCAGAGCGAGCCCCAGCAGTACAGCGGTAACCACAGCGCTGTAGTCTCTCAGATAAAAGCTAACCGAGCGCCCCCGCATACGCATAATGGCGGCTTCGCAGCTAACCGCCGTCACTGATGCGAGGGCAATGTTGATAAAGCTGCCCCAGCCAAATTGCCAGGTCAGCGCGATCAGTCCGGGCACTGTGGCCAGCAGAACGAGCTGCATCACCTTGGCGGTGTTTTGCGCGCTGTGCGCGTGGGGTGAGGTGACCTGTTTAAATGCCATTATTCTGCCAGCTCCGCGAGCTTTGATTTTGACTGCTCAAGTTTTTGTCGGGTGTTTTCCACCGCGGCACTAAATACCGACTGTTTGTCACTGTTGCTGGCTACGGCTTCGGCAAGTTTCTCTTCGGCCAGCTGCAAGCGCTGTTCAGTCGCGGCAATGGTGCGCTCAAGTTTGGCGCGTTGATCTTCTGGACTGGCCTGTTTGGCGGCAGCCCGGGCTTGAGCAGCGGCAATAATATCGGCAGCAGATGAGCCGCCAGAACTACCATTGGTTGCAGTTGCTGACTTGGCCTGTTGGGCCGCTTCGCGGCGTGCAGCGCGTTTGGCTTCTTTCTCCTGCTCGGCCTGCTCAATGCGTGCTTTGTGAAACTCGAAGCGCTCTCGAGCATGGTCAGATCGGATTTTTTCGTCGTGAGCCTGACGAATTTCACCCTTGGCTGAGCGATAGTACTGCACCAGCGGAATATTGCTCGGGCAGACATAAGAGCAGGCGCCACACTCAATGCAGTCAAACAGGTTGTGCGCTTCGAGACGGTCATGATCTTGGGCCTGAGCATACCAAAATAGTTGTTGTGGCAGCAGCGATACCGGGCAGGCTTCGGCACACATGCCGCAGCGAATACAGGGTTGTGCCGGCTCATCCTCGGGAATTTCGGCGTAGCTCGGCGCCAGAATACAGTTGGTGGTTTTCACTACAGGCACTTCGGCCGAGGGCAAGCTAAAGCCCATCATCGGCCCGCCCATAATCACTCGACTGCAGCGCTCTTGATCAAATTGGTTGTGCGCCAGCAAGTGGCTGACCGGCGTGCCGATCAAAACGTCATAGTTGCGTTGGGTGCCGACCGCTTCGCCAGTCACTGTGGTAACGCGAGAGATAAGCGGCTCGCCGTCAATCACAGCCCGTTTAATGGCATAGGTGGTACCGATATTGATGCACACCATGCCCAGATCGGCGGGCAGTTTCCCCGCCGGCAGTTCCTTGCCCGTGAGAATATAGATCAGCTGCTTCTCGCCGCCAGAGGGGTATTTAGTCGGAAACACCACTATCGAGATGCCGGTACTTTCGACATGGGGCTGCAGGGCAGCAATGGCCTCTGGTTTATTGTCTTCGATACCGATCAGAATATTGTGGGGGTGACCTAGAATCGCGCTGAGAATTTTAATGCCGTCAACAATTTCGCCGGCACGCTCGCGAATCGCAGAGTCATCCGCAGTGATGTAGGGTTCGCACTCGGTGGCGTTGATGATCAAGGTGTCGATTGGCCGCTGGCGTCCCGGATTGAGTTTGACCGCCGACGGGAAGCCGGCACCACCCATCCCGGTAATACCGGCATTTGCGACTATCTCGAGCAATTTCTCTGGCGACGTATGTTCGTAATCACTGATGCCCTGATGCTCGATCCAACTGTCAGCACCATCGCTGGTAATTTCGATGCAGGGCGCGAGCATACCCGAGGCGTGGGCAATGGGTCGGTGTTCGATTGCACTGATTGTACCGGATGTCGGCGCATGCATAGGAATACTGACAACACCAGCGGCCTCGGCGATCAGCTGGCCCTTGAGCACATGTTGGCCGACCTCAACACAGGCTGCCGCCGCTGCACCAATGTGCTGGCTGAGCGGGATAACCAATTTATCCGGAATCGGCAGAGATCCAATCTGCTGAGTCACCGATTGATGTTTGTTTTCCGGGGGGTGAACGCCACCCGGTGTCACCCAGGTTCTGTTCATGCCGCATCTTCCTGGACAGTGTTGCTGCCCAGTTCGCCGCGACGATCAGTGGCGATCATCTGGCCAGGCTTAGCGGGAGTTGACCATTTCCAGTCGGCGATAGTCTCTTCAACCGGGAGCATATCAATGCAGTCTACCGGACAGGGTTCCACACAGAGGTCGCAGCCGGTGCACTCATCGGCGATCACCGTGTGCATTAATTTTGCCGCGCCAAGGATCGCGTCCACCGGACAGGCCTGAATACATTTAGTGCAGCCAATACATTCATCTTCGCGAATATAAGCGACTGTTTTCACCTCGCTCTCTTGCCCGTGCTCTTGATCCAGTTCCGGTGCCGGCACGCCGAGCAGATTAGCCAGAGCGTTAATTGTGGCCTGACCACCCGGCGGACATTTGTTGATCGCATCGCCGTCGGCAATAGATTGGGCGTAGGGGCGGCAGCCAGGAAAACCACACTGACCACACTGGGTCTGTGGCAGGAGCTCGTCGATCTGCTCAACAATCGGGTCACCCTCAACCTTGAATTTTTCAGCGGCGTAGCCAAGCAGACCGCCAAACAGGATGGATAACCCAACCATCGCGATCAGCGCTGCAAAAATGGGGTGCTGTGAGATAAGTTCAATCATTTATACCAGCCCGTTGAATCCCATAAAGGCCAGTGACATCAGTCCCGCTGTGATCATGGCGATGGCTGCCCCTTTAAACGACTCTGGGACATCGGCCGCGGCCAATCTCTCGCGCATCGCAGAGAACAAAATCAGCACCAGCGAGAAGCCAGCGCCAGCCCCAAAGCCATACAGCGAAGACTGGGTAAAGTTGAGGTCTTTTGAGGTGTTCTGCAGGGCGACACCGAGCACCGCACAGTTAGTGGTGATCAGCGGCAGGAATACACCTAGCACGCGATAGAGCAGCGGGCTGGTTTTTTCGATAAACATTTTCGTGAACTGGACCACGGCTGCGATCACCAGAATAAACGCGATGGTGCGCAGATAAATCAGGCCAAGCGGCTCCAGCACCAGCGCATTGACCATATAGCTGGCCATGGCGGTAAGAGTCAGCACGAAGGTGGTAGCGGCGGCCATGCCGATAGCAGATTCGAGTTTATTGGACACACCCATAAACGGGCACAGTCCAAGGAACTGCACCAACACGTAGTTATTGATCAGAATTGAGCTGACCAGAATCACGGCAAATTCTTGCATGCTACAAAGCCAAACCGTTGTGGGAGCTGCCATTATCGTGGAATCAACTATCTCGATTCAACATATATACAGCAGGTCGTTAGTACTTTTAAGAATATGTAGTAACCGCCAAGGCGGTTACGTCCGGGTGCGAAAAACTCCGCTGATTATACGCAGACAGTATAGATGTTGATCAGCTGACTCTCTGGCCGGGTTGGGCGCCGCTGTCCGGCTCCAGGAGGTAGATTCCTTTTTTGTCACCGGCGGCCAGCACCATGCCCTCAGACATGCCGAAGCGCATCTTGCGCGGCGCCAAATTGGCAACCATCACCGTCAGGCGACCTTCGAGGTCGTGAGGTTGATAAGAGGATTTAATGCCAGAAAAAACCTGACGGGTTTCGCCGCCCAGATCCAGAGTCAGTTGCAACAGTTTGTCAGCCCCTTCAACATGCGCCGCCTTGATAATGCGGGCTACGCGGAGATCGACTTTGGCAAACTCATCAAAGTTAATCTCTGGCGCAATGGGCTCATCGGCCAGTGGTCCTTCGATAGGAGCGACTGCTGGCGCTGCCTGCTCTCTGCTAGACTCAATCATTGCTTCAACCTTCTCTTTCTCGATACGGAGCATCAGGGGTTTGAAAGTCGCCAATTGGTGACCAGTCAATGGCTGGGCAAGGCTTTCCCAGCTCAGAGTATCATTGAGATACTCCTCGGCGGCGGCAGTCATGGTCGGCACAACAGGTTTCAGATAGGTCATCAGCACGCGGAACAGGTTGACGCCCAGTGAGCAGATATCCTGCACCTGTTGCTGCATACCTTCCTGTTTGTTGAGTTTCCACGGCTCTTTGGCGGCAATATATTCATTGGCAGCATCGGCCTGCGCCATAATTTCGCGAATCGCCTTGCTGTAATCGCGGTTTTCATAATGGTTGGCAATGCTCTCTGCCGCGCCGCTGACCTGAGCCCAGAGTTCGGGGTTTTCGATTGTGTTGGAGAGCACACCGTTGTTGCCATTGGCAATAAACTTGGCGCAGCGACTGGCGATATTGACCACTTTGCCGACCAGATCGCTATTCACCTTTTGCTGAAAATCTTCCAGGTTGAGATCGATATCTTCCACCGAGCCCGAAAGTTTCGACGCATAGTAGTAGCGCAGATAATCGGGATCCAGATGGTCGAGATAGCAGCGCGCATTGATAAAGGTGCCGCGTGATTTCGACATCTTCTTGCCATTTACGGTCACAAAGCCGTGAACACAAATTTTGCTCGGGGTGCGGAAGTTGGCGCTGGAGAGCATTGCTGGCCAAAACAGCGCGTGGAAGTTGACAATATCCTTGCCGATAAAATGGTACAGCTCGGTGCTACTGTCGGCTTTCCAGTAGTGATCGAAATCAATACCTTCGCGATCACAGAGATTTTTAAAGCTGGCCATATATCCGATTGGCGCATCCAACCAGACATAAAAGTATTTACCTGGCGCATCGGGAATTTCAAAGCCAAAGTAGGGTGCATCGCGGCTGATATCCCATTCCTGCAGTCCAGTGTCGAGCCATTCGCCGAGTTTGTTGGCGACTTCTTCCTGAACTGCGCCGCTGCGAGTCCAATCTTTCAAAAACTCCGTAAACTCCGGCAGCTTGAAAAAATAATGGGTTGAGGCTTTTTCAATCGGTGTGGCACCTGATATCACCGAAACCGGATCAATTAGATCAATCGGTGAGTAGGTCGCACCACAGGCTTCGCAATTATCGCCGTACTGGTCTTCGGCTTTGCATTTTGGGCAGCTGCCTTTGATGTAGCGATCGGCGAGAAACAGGTTTTTCTCTGGATCAAAGGCCTGAGTAATTTCGCGCTTGGCAATATGGCCATTGGCGTTTAAGCGGTTGTAGATGAGTTCGGAAAACTCACGGTTCTCATCAGAGTGGGTGGTGTGATAATTGTCCACACTGATTGCAAAGTCGTGAAAGTCGGCCTCGTGAATCGCGCGCATATCGGCGATATGTTGCTCCGCGCTGATCCCCTTTTCATCCGCTTTAAGCATAATCGCTGTTCCATGAGCATCGTCGGCGGAAAGGTAGTAACATTCGTGCCCGCGCATTCTCTGGAAGCGCACCCAGACATCGGTTTGGGTGTACTCGAGGATATGTCCCAGATGCAGTGCGGCATTGGCATAGGGAAGGGCGTTAGTGACCAGGATCTGACGTTTTGATGACATGGTTTGGATTCTTGATTAGAGGTTTGACTTTAGCGCGCAACTATAGCGATTTTGTGCGCACTTTTCATTCTCTATCTGGCCAAGCCCCCTGCAGTGATTGGTAGCGGCCAATACACACACCTGGATAAAAACCGAAATGAATGGAGAGAACGCGTGTTAGCTCAAGTAAAACAAATTATCGCAGTAGCCTCAGGCAAAGGCGGGGTTGGCAAGTCAACCACCGCAGTCAATTTGGCATTAGCACTGCAGGCGGAAGGCAAAAAGGTCGGCTTACTTGATGCGGATATATACGGCCCCAGCGTCGCCATGATGCTGGGCGTGCCTGAGTCAACGCGGCCGGACTCACCAGACGGACGGTCTTTTATTCCGGTACCCGCCCATAGGCTTGAAACTATGTCGATGGCGTATCTGGTTAGCGATAAGACGCCGATGGCGTGGCGCGGTCCGATGGCCGGCGGTGCGCTTCAGCAGCTGCTTGAGCAAACTCACTGGGGCGAGCTGGATATACTAGTTGTGGACATGCCTCCAGGCACCGGAGATATTCAATTGACCCTTGCCCAAAAAGCCGCTGTTGCCGGCGCGGTGATTGTCACCACCCCTCAGGATATTGCACTACTTGATGCCAGAAAAGGGATCGAGATGTTTGCCAAGGTAAAAATTCCGGTGCTCGGCATTGTTGAAAATATGGCTGTGCATATCTGCAGCAACTGCGGCCATGAAGATGCAATTTTTGGCGCTGGCGGGGGCGACAGTGTTGCCGCTGAATACCATACCCAGCTGCTTGGCAGCATGCCCCTCGATCGCACCATCCGCGAGCGCGGCGACAGCGGAACCCCGTCAGTGGTGGCCGAGCCGGATGGCGATATTGCCCAGCGTTACAGAGTTGTGGCGGCAAAGGTAATCGAGCAGTTGGCAGCGATGGACGACAGCAGCGGGCCGGAGATTGTGTTTGAGTAGCAGCTAGACACATTTGACTGTGCCCTTGTCCTTGGTGGGATTGAGTTCTATAGTTTTTAAAGCAGTCCGGGGTTTGATCATATTTCTACAAGGAAAACGGCTACAGGGACAACCGGGCTTGGCTATGAGGCAGAAATTTAAGTCTAGTCTTTAGTATGCAAATGGCGCTCGATCTAAACTGGAGTTCAATCACTTTTTAGGAGGAAGTAAACCTGTTCCAAATAATAAGTTTGAATGGACCGGTAAGACTCTTTTTTTTTCGTTAATAGCCAGTCTTTTGGTCGGCTGTGGACCCCTCATATCTAACTATACGTACCTAAGCTTGGAAGATGACGGGCTGATAAAGTGGTTAGAAAAGCCTGGGAAGTCCAGAGTGCTATAAAAAAATATCTGCAAGAATCTCTGTATCTGACTCTCAAATCTTCATCAATCAATTTCGAATTAAGTGTGCCAATTAAAATTAATAAGAAAGGTCAATCCAACACCAGTTTTTAATTGGCCGCGTGAACAATAAATGGTTATGAAACGAATTTTTAAAGTAATAGTATTTTGCTCAATAGTCATATTATTGCATGGCTGTTTTAGCTCTGACGCTTCTTCTGAGCGAGCATGTCAGGATTTTGGTTTTGATGCCTATCACACTCTAGAGAAAACATTTGGTGGCTTGCCATTAACCATAACTGCACATCGTCGAATTGCGGATGATTTTCAATGCGTGAGTGCATCCTATAAAGGAAATACCACTGTGATAGATAAATCTATTCGAACCCCTTTTGGTTTAAATATGATTTTGGGCAACAATATTGCGGGTAGACCGTTCTTGGTTGTTGCTAGTTCAATGGGTGATGACCGGATTGGCATATTTGGGAAGGGTTACACAACCCTCCCTTTAGTCAGCAGAGACTGATGAGCATTGCGGTGCCGGTTCCTGCTGCGCCGCTGGTCGCGACAATACCGGTTTGCAGTTCTCGCCGTTTTAGTTCGTCAATCAATGTCCCCATCATGATCGCGCCAGTCGCTCCCATAGGGTGACCCATGGCAATCACGCCGCCATTAACATTGAGTTTGTCTGCATCAATTTGTAGCTGCTGTTGGCAGAGAATGCTGGTTGCAGCAAAGGCTTCGTGCAGTTCAAACAGGTCGATATCAGCCACCTCAAGGCGCTGTTCAGTTAACAATTTCCGCGTCGCTGCTGAGCAGCCGGAGACGACTTGAAGTGGGTCTTCACAGGTGGTCGCAACGGCGCGGATACGAGCCACAGGCGGCTTGCCCAGGCGCTGCTCAAGATCAGTGTCACCGATTAATACCAGCGCTGCGGCATCGGCCATCGCCGGTGAGTTGCCCGCGGTGTGGACGTGCTCGATATGGTCCAGTTGAGGCTGTTCGCTAAGTTGCAGTTCATCAACTCCCATCGCGCCGAGGTCGGCAAAGGCCGGTGGCAAATCAGCCAGTTGTTGCAGGGTAATATGTTCGCGAATACATTCGTCGCGATCGACGACTTTGCCGCTCACTGGATTGGTGATTGGCACAATCGAAGTGAAGTAGCCTTCGCGCCGGGCGCGGGCTGCCCGCTGCTGACTATCGTAGGCAATCTGATCGACCTGTTGACGACTGATGCCGTAATTGGAGGCAATCAGATCTGCACCGCTGCCCATCAATAGCATCCGGCTTTGCAGAGCCACGGCGTGGTCAGCAAACAGTATCGCTTTGTCACTAAGCATGGGAATGCGCGACATCATTTCAATGCCGCCCGCGAGAATCGCCGTGCCTTGGCCGGTCATTACTTTCATTGCTGCCAAATTAATCGCATCCAGCCCCGAAGAACAAAAGCGGTTGACGGTGATGCCTGGAACCGAGTCCGGCCAGTGGGAATACATCAGTGAGGCCTTGGCGATGTTACCGCCCTGTTCCCCCATCTGAGTCACACAGCCGAGCACCACATCCTCAATCCATTGCGGATCGAGGTGATTGCGGATTGCTATATGGTCATAGAGGTTTTTAAGCAGTTCCAGTGGTGATAGATCAGCCAGGCCACCCTCTGCTTTGGCTCGACCGCGAGCGGTGCGAATGGCATCGTAAATATAGGCCTGTTGCATTAATTGATTCCGACAATAAAGCTGGCACAGGTCGTGGTGCTGCCGCCGAGATTAAAGGTTGCCATATTCTCGGCTCCTTTCACTTGGTACTTGCCTGCTGTGCCGGTGACCTGCTTGGCACAGTCTAGCAGCATGCGAATACCTGTTGCGCCAACCGGATGCCCGAGGCCTAACAAGCCACCACTGGGATTGATTGGGAAGTCGCCGTCCATACTAATGCGCCCTTCGGTAATCGCTTTCCAGCTCTCCCCGGGCGCCGTTAAGCCGATATGGTCGATCGCCATATACTCGGTAATTGTAAAGCAGTCGTGGGTTTCCAGACCGTCGAGGTCAGTCACCTGAGCCATCCCCGCGCGCGCAAGAGCATCGCGCATCAGTTGATTAACGTGGGGGAAAATTAATGGGTTGCCTTCACTCAAAGCAAATTTACGGGCCAGGCTAATCGGTGCCGAGCGATGCCCCCAGCCTTTGATTCGCGGAATATCCTCAAATCGCAGTTGACGCGCTGCAGCGTATTCGCGCGCGGCTTTTTCACTGGCTAAAAATACACAGGCGCCGCCATCGGTAATTTGCCCGCAGTCCATTTTACGAATTTTGCCTTCGATAATCGGGTTGTAGGCGTCGCTGTCGGTATAGCACTGTTCAGGCAGATCCCAGTGACGGGTTTGAGCATTGTCATTATTGCGGGCATTGGCAAAATTGATTTTAGCGATCTCTTTCAGGTGGTCGCAGTTGATGCCGTGGCGCTTGTCGTACTCGTCGACAATCTGGTTAAACATGTAGGGCCAGGGGAAATTGCAGTTAGTCGCTTCCATGCCTTTCCAGGTCGCCGCACCAAGGTGCTCGGCACCGGTTTTGCCGTCCACGTTACGCATATACTCAAGTCCGAGAACACAGGCGAGATCGTAGTGTCCGGCTTCAATATCACGCATGGCGCTTAAGATAGCGATCGAACCTGAGGCGCAGGCGGCCTCATGTCGACTGGTCGGCATTCCGGCCAGCTCAGGGTAGACCTCGGCAAAAAAACCATTGATGAGTCCCTGCCCGGTAAACAGGTCGCCGACAAAGTTGCCTACATGGCCGACTTCAATTTGCTCGGGAGAGAGGCCTGTGGCGTGCAGTGCGCTGTTTAAGGTTTCTTCAAACATGGCATAAATGGACAGCTCTTCGCGGCTCCAATTGCGGGAGAAGTCGGTTTGCGCACCGCCCAATATATAGACTGCTGGGGACATTAATGTGACTCCTTGATACGCTGTGCAACCTGCTCTTGCAGGACAAAACGCTGTACTTTTCCGATGGGATTGCGCGGCAGTGCGGGAAACAGTTCGATTCTTTCTGGCAGCTTAAACACGGCAACCCCAAAGCTGTTTAAATGCTCAATTACCTTATCCAGGTTGACGGGCTCGCCGTCTGGATCTGCCACCACGCAAGCGCAGATCTTTTCGCCGAGGTGCTCGTCTGCATAGGCACAGACTGCCGCTTCGAGAGAGTTGGGTAGGGCTTCGAGCAGCACATCAATTTCTGCTGGAGAAATTTTCATCCCGCCACGGTTGATAATATCTTTGCTGCGTCCGGCGATGCGATAAAAGTTGCCGGGCTCGCCACAAATTTCTACCAGATCACCGGTTCTGAAGTAGCCGTCTGTGGTAAATACATCACTGTTATCGGTACCGGTATAGCCATCGAAGACCGTAGCGCCATTGAATAATAGTTCACCCATCTTACCGACCTCGGTGATCTCTTCACCGCTGTCAACATCCACCACTTTGCTCAGTACAGTGGTTCCCGCATAAGAGCCCCAGGGATCGCTACCGCAGCCGAGACGCGGAAACATGGTTGCTCTGGTCTCCGGATCTTGGCAGTGCAGTGGTGTACAGAACAGACTAATGCCTTCATTGGAACCGTAAAAATTAAGTACTTCGACCCCGTAGTTTCGGCCAAAGGTCTCGATCATCCACGGTGCGAGGGCGGTGGAGCCGGAGCCCACAGAACGCAGTTTAGAAAAGTCGTACCGACGCCACATCTGCTCGGATTTTGCCAGTTGATTTAGCAGTGCCGGCGGCGCGATTGTAAAGCTGATCTGCTCGTCCTGCAGTTGCCCAAGAAACACTGCGGGGTCCAGGGGATGATGCAAGAACAGACTGCAGCCAGTTAACACAGATGGGTATAGCAGTGCGCCCACTGAGGCCATATTGACCAGCGGGAAAATATTTAAAAATCGGTCTCCGCTCCTGAAGTCGGCCGCTTCGGAGACATTGGTCGCCGTGGCCACCCACATATTGTGTGAGCGCGGCACACCTTTGGGAGTGCCGGTCGTGCCGGATGTCCAGCAGATTGTAATGATATTGTTGGCGTCGTCTTTGTAGCCTTGGCGATGTGCCTGCAGCGCATTGACAGATTGCGAGTTGAGGTCACTGTTGACGCTGAGGTTATGCCCAAATACCAGCGCTTGCAGATTCAGATCGCTGATTAGATCGCCATTGCCGGCCAGCGGCTGGTCTTTAAAGCGAGCGATAGTGATGATGGCTTTGGCGTTGATGGTGTGGGCAATATGGCGCAATTCGTGTGGGCCGTATTGAATGGGCACCGGTGAAATAATGGCGCCTATTTTGCTGAGTGCCATGTAGCTGATATAGAGCTCGGCGATATTTGGAATCTGCACAATCACGGCATCATCGTTTGTAATCCCGGCTTGTAAAAGTTGTGCAGCCAGATTAGTGCTGGCGCGTTCAACCTCGGCAAAGCTTAACCGCAGAGGGCGGTCACCGGTGAGCTGTTCGCGGTCGGGCTGATCGGCGACCGCCAACATATCCGGGTTGTCATGGCTCTGCTGCAGCAGAGCGCCGTGCAAAGTGTGTCCGCGCCACCAGCCTTTTTGTGTGTAGGCTTCAATTCGCTCGGGCGATGATGTGATCATGGAGTACCTCGTTAATCGCGCTAAATTCTAATCGCGTTATATTCTGCTTCGAGTTGTGCCACCACGTCAGCAATGCTGTCGCGTTGGGTTACCGTTGCCACAGCTTGACCTGCCGCCCAGATATCGCGCCAACGTTTGCTGTCGCCGGCGGCTTCGAGAAAGTTAATTTCGCCGGCAGCAGGCATGTTATTGAGATCGTATCCGGCCTGGGTCAGGCTTTTTCTGAGCCAGTTGGCTTTGACGCCAGTGACCGAGTCAGAGGTAACGATATCGACACCGGATGCCTCGACCACCATCTCTTTGTAGCCATCGGCGGCGAGACATTCGTCGGTGGCGATAAACCGAGTGCCCATATAGACGTAGTCGGCGCCGAGCACCTCGGCTGCTTTTATGGCTCGTCCGCTGCCCACAGCGCCGGACAAAATAATGTCGCCGTTAAAAAAGCTGCGAACTTCATCGATAAAGGCAAATGGTGATAGCTCGCCGGTATGACCGCCTGCCCCGGAACAGATCAGTGCCAGTCCATCGACGCCTGTTTCAGCGGCCTTGCGGGCAAAGCCAATATTATTGACGTCGGCATAAACTTTACCGCCGTAGCTGTGCACAGCTTCAACAGCTTCTCGGGGGCTGCCCAGTGCAGTGATAACCAGTGGCGCCCGATATTTGACCGCCAGCGCAAGATCATCAAAACGCCGAGGGTTGGTGTTGTGCATAACCAGATTAATTGCCCAGGGTGGCGGATTATCGAATTCGGCCAGTGCAGTGGTAATTTGCTGCAACCACGCCTCGAGAATCTCACTACTGCGCGCATTGGGTGCCGGGAAAGAGCCGACAATACCGGCGCGACAGCTGGCAATCACCATCTCTGGACCCGAGAGCAAAAACATCGGAGCCTGGATAACCGGCAAGCGTAAATTGGCTAAAGACATATGCTGTGTCCCGCTGAAGCAGCGTATTTTTATTGTTGTAAATGCTGATGTCGTGTCGCTGACGAGCTGAATACTAACCAACTGGGCTACAGCGAGCAACAGGATTTATCTCTCTGCAGGCCAGAAAATCAAATTACTTGCATAACTGAACTTTAATAGGGCATGATTTCTCTTTGTTATTTTTAGGATTGCAATATGAGATTAGAGTCGTTTGACGTTACAGAAAAATGTATCGGCTCGGCGCCGAATTTTAGTAACACTCAAGAGTGGATCTACGAACTCGACAACCCCTATTTGCACGGCGTCTACGCACCCACCACCGATGAAATCGAAGCGCACGAACTTGAGGTTATCGGCGAGCTGCCCGAGGACCTGTATGGCGCCTATTTTCGCAATGGTCCCAATCCGGTGTTTAAACCCAAAAATGCCTATCATCCGTTTGATGGCGACGGCATGGTTCATGCGGTTTATATCCGTGACGGCAAGGCGTCCTATCGCAACAGCTACATTCATACTGCCGCACTGCAACATGAGCTGGCTGCAAACGAAGCGGTCTGGCCCGGTGTGATGGGACCGTTTGATTTTTCGCTGCCAGACTTTCCGATCAAAGACACAGGCAATACCGATGTGATTTTGTTTAATGGCAGTTTGATTCCGACCTGGTACAACGCGGGTATTCCCTATGCGATGGATCCGCTGACACTGCAAAACCAAGGTATGTTGCAAATTGATGGGCGACAGCGCCGCAATATGTCAGCGCACAGCCATGTCGACTGGAATACCGGCGAGCTGATCTTTATGGATTATGGCGATGAAGCCCCTTTTATGACCTATGGTGTCGCCAATCCCGATGGTACGCTGCGCCAGGAGGTGCCTATTCAGTTGCCAGGGCCGCGGTTACCTCATGACCTCGGTTTCACCACTAACTTTACGATCCTGCATGACTTGCCGTTTTTTCACGACGTTAATGTGTTGCGCAATCACAATATGCGGGTGCTGAAATTTCACCGCGATATCCCTACTCGCTTTGGCGTGATTCCCCGCTATGGCGGCTCTGACGATATTCGCTGGTTTGAGTGTGAACCCTGTTTTATCTTACATGTATCGAACTGTTGGGAAGAGGGCGAGTGGATTGTTATGGACGGCTGTCGCTCAATTAATCCGATGCCGGACGCGAGCAATGATGAAGGTGCGCTGTCGCATATGCTTGCCTATATGCGTCTTGAGGCAAACAACTATCGCTGGCGCTTTAATCTGCGCACCGGTGAAGTTCGCGAAGGTGATATTGATGACCTGAACACGGAATTTAATAAGATCAACCAGATTTACCAGGGCATAAAATCCAAGTATGCCTACCATCAGCGAATTCCTCTGCTGGCAGAGGGAGGCCACACATTGCGTTTTACCGGATTGGTCAAATACAACAATGAGACCGGTCAGTACGATCAGTGGGATTATGGTGAGGGAGTGTATGGCAGCGAAACACCGTTTGCGCCGGTAAAAGGTGCGACTCGCGACAATGCCGAAGATGATGGTTATGTGGTGTCGCTGGTGACTGACAGCAATACATGGAAATCAGAGTTGCAGATTTTTGATGCCAAA